>Ga0180222_1000457_pt1 | contig 59231 bp, 54 predicted proteins | sample eDN5th37CKraftOP_FD_151336 | JGI IMG/M metagenome (GOLD analysis project Ga0180222, IMG submission 151336) | Enriched Organic Plus compost microbial communities from Emeryville, California, USA - eDNA 5th pass 37_C Kraft OP (version 2) (version 2) ... | reverse complement strand
AGCGACAGACCATCGAGCATCGGCGCTTGCAACACCGCAAGCTCGCCGCTTAACATCAACCCCAAGACGAGGCCCGCACTCCGCTAATCTACGCCGCGAGTTGTGCCGAATGTTCTGACGACGGACACGCGACGAACATCCATGCGATGTTCTATCTCACGAAGGCTGCGCTGCCGCACATGCGGCCCGGCGCGTCGATCATCAACACCGCGTCGATCAACGCCGATACGCCGCGCCCGACGCTGCTGCCTTATGCGACCACGAAAGGAGCGATCCAGACCTTCTCGGGAGGCCTGGCGCAACTACTCGGACCGCAGGGCATCCGCGTGAACTGCGTCGCGCCGGGCCCGGTATGGACGCCGCTGATTCCGTCCACCATGCCGCCCGAACAGGTCAAGGACTTCGGCAAGACGACGCCGCTGGGCCGCCCCGCGCAGCCCGCCGAGCTGGCGCCGGCCTATGTGCTGCTCGCTGCCGAGGAGGCAAGCTACATGTCCGGCGCCACCGTTGCCGTGACGGGGGGCAAGCCCCTCATCTGAGCGTTGTCGATCGAGGAAGGAGGAGGAAGACATGCCAGCAAAATCCGCAGCCCAGCAGAAAGCCGCCGGAGCCGCCTTATCCGCCAAGCGCGGCGACACGCCGAAGAGCAAGCTCAAGGGCGCCTCCCGTTCCATGGAGGAGTCGATGAGCGAAAAGCAGCTCGAGGAGCTGGCTTCGACCAAACGCAAAGGCAAGCCCGAACACAAGCGCAAGAGCTGATCCGTCGGCTATCGCCCCACCCGCGCGAGCAGACGCTCGATCGCGTCGCAGGCGCGGCCGATGCTTCCGCGGGAGTAGGTGAGCGCCTGATAGGCGGCCAGCATCAGGCGCGCCCACCGGACGTACAGGCCCGGTATGTCGAGCCGGCGGGCCAGCCAGGCGACGCGGTGGCTCCACTTGGCAATGATGGCGCGCATCCGATAGACCAGCCGGCGCCGTGCGGTGATCCCGGCGCGCGACGGGAAGACGCGCTTGCGCGGAAGGATCCCGCGCTTCGACCATGTCAGCCGATACGCCAGGCCTTCGCGCCGATGCCGCAGGCCCGCCTCCTGCGTGGCGACGATGAAATCGGCATCCACCGGCTGGAGCGTCAGCCGGCCCTCCTGCCTCGCCGTCTCGACCATCCGGTGGAAGAGGGGAGAGCGGACGATGACCACGTTGGTGCCCCGGCCGTCCGACGAATAGGGTTCCACCCAGGCGTCGCCGAACGCGATGTCGGCCGTTTCGGCAACGACGTCGTCGCAATAGTTGCACGCGGCGTTCTGGAAGAAGCCGGCGCCCCAGTCGCCATCGGCGAGATGCCACCAATCCTTCCAGACGGCGCGTCCGTCGGCAAGGGTCAGGTGGGCCGTATACCAGTTCGCGGGACGATCGGGATTCTTGAGCCGATATTCGACGCGGGCGACGGCATCGCGGCTGACGCCCATCTGCCAGGCGAAGCTGTCGACGAACCGGCTGCTCTTCATATGGCCGCAGAACAGCCCCAGGGTGAACGGGATGCGCTTCCGGAGCACGGGATCCTGCGTGCCCAGCAGGCGGATCGCCTTGACGAAGCAGGGGACGCCGACGATCGCATAGCGCCCCGGCCGCGCGCGGATCTCCCTGAGCACGTCGGCCAGATGGACGGGATGGTAGCGCGACTTGGCGCCCCGGCGCACCTCGTCGATGGTCCGCGAGACACGATAGCCGAAAAGCGGGCCGCCGGTGCCGTCGAGCGGCGCGACATGGGCGATGCCGTCGACGAGCTTTCGCCGGACCAGTTCCGCCGCCACCCAGCTGACCATGCCGCCCGAGCTGCCCGACAGACGGAAGCCATCCTCCTCGGCATGGCCGACATAGGCGGCCTCGAACCGGCCGACGAGCGGATGGTCGATCGCCGCATCGGGGAAGGCTGCCGCGGCGATCGCCGTCTCGTCCCGCGCCTCGGGCGAGAACGGACAGATGGCGGCGAACATACGCGATCCCGCCGACGGGCGATCGGATGCGGCCCTGGGTTTCAGCTCGCCATAGCCGTCCCACGCCATGACGGCTTCGTCGGGAGACTGCAGGCCGGCGCAGGCGCCGCAGCCGATGCACAGGCCCGACGCGGCGATGCTGCCCGGGTTCAGGGACGGGGGCCGGAGCGGCGCTTCACGCAAGCACGCCCTCCAGGTAGCTGCGCGAGTGCTGGCGGAGCACCGCGATCCGCGCCGAGATGGAGCTATCGAGCGGCTCTTCCAGCAAGGCACGGAAATCGTCGAACGGCATGGCCTCGCTGGCCAGGCGCCGTTCCGCGCCGACGAGGCGGGTCAGATCGCGCACCTTGTTGAAGCGGTAGGCCGAGGGCGCGCAGGCAAACGGCTTGTCGTTGAGCAAGGCGAAGATACAGCCATGGAAGAAATTGGTGACCACGGCGCGGGCATTGGCGATCAGCCGCGCGAATTCTTCCGGCCCGGCGGCCAGGCGCTGCTCGTCCGCCCCGTCGTTGCGATAGCCGATGCTGACGAGCCGGCAGCCGACGGCCGCGGCCCATCGCCTCGCCTTCTGCCAGAACCAGTGCGGCAGGCTATGTCCATAGACCGCCACATAGGGCTGTGCGCCGGTTTCCTGCGGTTCCACCTCGGGCGGGAATTGGAGGCACGGATCGAGGACCAGCGGCGGCTGCGCATCGAGCGAGTGGCGGACGATCTCGCGGCTGTTCTCGTCCCGCACCGACATGTCGGAGAAATCTCGCAGCCTTCCCGCCCAATAGCGGTCGAGGCCGGCGTCGGCATCATAGTTGCCGAAGCTGGCGGCATAGGCGACGAGCCGTCCCGCATTCACCCCCTCGCCATAGAAGATCGGCTTGCCGCCATACCAGGGATGGCTGAGGTTCCACACCTCGTCGCTGCCGACCAGCACGAGATCGAAGCGTTCCATCGCGGCCGGCGCGGCGAGCGGGAAGGGCGCGGAGAGGGGCAGCTGCTCGATCGCGGCGAGAAATTTGCGGACCTTCGCCGCATAGAGCCGCCGATCCTCGCGCGTGCTGCGGCGGGGCAAGAGCGGTTGCAGCGCGCAGCGCCATTCGGCGCGCGTCGCCTCGCGCGAGACATAGTCCAGCAGCACGGCATCGTAACCCCGCCGCCGCAGCCCTTCGACCAGACAGCGCGCCTGCCAGTAGGAACCGTAGTTGATGCAGCGATGAAAGGTGAGCACCCCGATCCGGGGCGCGGCGGGTGACGAGATCGGCCTTGGCACGCAGCGCGCGCGCCGGAGTTGCGCATCGGTCAGCATCGCTGGGCCGCACCTTCCTCTCGAATGTTCGATGGTTCGATGCGAACAGAACAATGACGCGGCCACGCCAGTTCCGCACGGCACCGCATGCGCACTGATCTGCCGACATGGTGACCAACATGGGTTGTCCGGCCGCGTCAGGACGGTGCGCGCCGGCGACCGGCCGATCGGGCCCGCGGCCCCCGGCGATCCTTCCACGCGTTGTGACGCCGATTGCCAGAAGAGGATTCCGTCATGGCCGACACGCTTTCCGCATTCGAGATCGTGCCCAGTGCCGAAGGATATCTCCTCACCATCACGACCGAAGCCGGCGATTCCATCGAGCTCGTGGCCAGCTATGAGCAGCTCGACCTGATCAGCGAGGAAATCGACCGCCAGCTCGACACGGACGAGGAGGAGGAACTCGGTGTCGAGGAGGATCAGGACGAGGGATGAGCCGGCTCCCCGGCCGCAGCGAGGACAGGATGAACCACAAGATGGCGGGCTTCGGGCTCGGACTTTTCTCTATCGCGCTGGGAGCGGCGGAGCTGCTCGCGGCGCGGCGCATCGCGCGGGCGCTGGGCGCCGACGAGGGGCATCGGCTGGTGCGGGGCTTCGGCGCGCGCGAGATCGCCGCCGGCGTGGGTCTTCTCCAGAGCCCCGCCCATGGCGCGCGCATGTGGAACCGCGTTGCCGGCGACGCGATGGACTTGGCCGCGCTCGGCCTGGCGGCGCGGCGCGGGCCGAGAAAGGGTGCGTTCTGGGGCGCGCTGGCCTTCGTCGCCGGAGCGACCGCCCTCGACATCCTCGTGGCGCGCGGCCTCGACCGATCGACCGGCAAGACCTTGCCGCTCGGCGCCCGGCAGGCGCCGGCGTGACGGAGCGGACGGGCAAGCCCGGCGACGTCGCCCCGCCGGGAACCGAAGGCACCGGCGAGGCGCCGTGCCCGCGTTGCGCGGGGAGCGGCCGGATCGACGGCGAGGCTTGCCCGCTGTGCGAGGGGACGGGCACGGTGATCCAGGGGATCGGCGGCGGCTGAAGCGGATAGTCACGATATCGACGGCTTGATCTCTCCGCCGGAGAGCCCCTCCGCCAGCGCCTCGATCAGCCCGCTGCGCAGCGCGTCCAGCTCGTGCGTGGTCTGGCCCCACGCGTGCAGCTTGAAGGTGTAGCTTCCCTCGCTCGCCTCGGTAAGGAACAGTCGCGGTGCGGGATCCGCCACGATATCGCGGCGTGCCCGCACGATCGCGAGCAGGGCTTCGCGCGCGGCGCCGGCCGAAGCGGCGCCTCCTATCTTCACCGTGAGCTCCAGGCGCCCGGCGACGCCCGCGGCCGCCCGGTTCTGGACGGGTGACGAGATGAAGGCCGAGTTGGGCACGATCGCAATGCCGCCATCGGCCGTTTCCAATTCGGTGGCGCGCACCCGAATCCGGCGCACGCTGCCTTCCGCGCCGGAGGTGGCGACCCAATCGCCGACCTCGATCGGACGCTCGATCAGCAGGATCACCCCCGAGACGAAATTCTGGATGATCGACTGCAGGCCGAAGCCGATCCCCACCGACAGCGCGCTCGCCACCAACGTGATCTTGTCGAGATTGATGCCGAGCGTGTTCGTGGCCGCGAGCAGGGCGACGAGAATGCCGGCATAGCCGACCCCGGTCACGATCGAGCTGCGCACCCCTCGATCGAGCGCCGTGGCGGGCAGGAAGCGGCGATCCAGCCAGCGCCGCAGGATGCGCGTGACGATCACGCCGGCTGCGAGCACGAGCAGCGCGAGCAGGATCGTCCGCGGCGCGAGATGCAGCTGGCGGAGCCCGTCGAACAGCAGGCTCGGCCGCACCTGGTCGATGAGCGAAGCGCCTCTTCCGCCCAGGGGCGCGAGGATGAGGCTGATCGCGATCATCCAGACGAGCACCGAGGCGAGCGCGCCGGCGAGGATGCAGGCTTGGCGCGCCCGATCGCGTCGCAGCCCGATGACGTGCCGGACGAAATGGCCGGCGCGGCCGCGGTCGTCGAGCAGCCAGGCGATGAGCGCATTGGCGAAGCGCGCGAGCAACGCGGCCAGGGCCACGACGCAGATGGCCCAGATCAGCTCCTGGGTCAGGAGCACGGAAAAGGCGAGATGTCCGGTCAGCAGCGCCGCGATGGCGAGCAGAAGGACGGCCCAGCCGATGGCCGCCACCGCCGAGAGGGGCGCCGGATGCGGCCGCGCCGCGGCGGCCGGCGCCGTGTCGCGATCGCTCGCCCGGCTCTTGCCGATGGTGACGAGGAAGGCGGCAAGCAGCGGCAGCTCCAGGAAAAGGATGACGATCTGCCCCGCGCTCCAGCCGACAGCGGAGACGTGGAGGAGCGTCGAGGCGTGCTGGACGAACCCGGCCAGGGCGAGCGCGATCCCGCCGAGGCAGCCATAGAGCGGAAGCGTGCGGGCGAGCCCTTCCGGCAGGGTGAACGGAGGTTCGACGCCCTGCCTGCCTCTCAGCGCCTGGCCGATGCCGAGCCCGAGGCCGACCGCCACCATCCCGCCCACCAGCGTCTCGCCGAGCGCGACGGCGGCAGGAAGCAGCGCGACGCCGCTTGCCGCCGACAGCAGGAGCAGCTTGGCCGCGAACCCGAAAGCCAGCGCGGTGCCGATCGCCGTCGCAACCGCCAGGGCAAGGCCGGCCAGCTCGCGATCGGCCGCACGCTGCAGCACCGATCCGATCCGCCGCAGCAGGAAAAGCCGGAACGGCCAGGCCAGGAGCACGGCCAGCGCCGCCAATCCGATCATCAGCAGCAGGCCGGGCGGCGCATGCCAGGGCTGGCTCGCCTGCGCCTTCAGGAGGGCGCCGGCCTTTTCGAGATCGTGGACGAGGGGAGCGGATCCGAAAATGGAAGGCGGCGCGGCGGCAGGCATCAATTCTCCCTCTTGCCCGTTTCGTTGGACGCGGACCCCCGGGGCTCATGGTCATCCGCCATTGCCCGGATTGCCAACAGGAACAGGATGCGAAGGTTCCCGCCCGTGCCGTCCGCCGCCTGCGATGTCCGGTCAGCCGAGGACCGCCCTGATGAGCCAGAGATCGCAGGCGGCGAGGATCGCGAACAGCAGCCATCCGATGGCGCGCACGCCCGGCCCGTTCGCATGATCGCCCATCAGCGTGCGATCGGAGGAAGCACGCAGCAGCGGCCACAAGGTGAAGGGAAGCGCGAGCGACAGCAGGATCTGCGTCGCGACGAGGAGCGGCCCGAGCGCGGTCTCGCCGAGCCAGCAGAGCCCCGCCACCGCCGGCAGGATGGCGATGCCCCGGGTGATGGCGCGACGCTGCCAGTCCGGCATGCGCCAGCGGGTGAAGCCTTCGAGCACCACCTGGCCGGCGATCGTGCCGGTGAAGGTGGCGCTCTGCCCCGACGCCAGCAGCGCTACCGCGAACAGCGTGGCGGCGAGCTGGCTGCCGGTCAGCGGCGCCAGCAGCTCATAGGCGTCCGCAATGTCGCCGACGCCGCGATAGCCGCTGGCATGAAAGGTCGCCGCCGCGAGAACGAGGATCGCCGCATTGACGATCGTGGCGATGCTGAGCGAGCCGATGACGTCGGCGGTCGCGATGCGGATCGCCCGCAGCGTGCCGAGGGCGCGGAATTCCCCGAGGCGGGAGCATATCATCGCCGAATGCAGGTACAGATTGTGCGGCATCACCGTCGCGCCGACGATGGCGATCGCGACCGGCAGCGCGGCTTCGTCGAGCAGCGTGGGGGAGGGCAGCAGACCCGAGACGATGGCGGCGCCGTCCGGCCGGACGAAGGCGAGCTGCAGGGCGAAGCAGACGGTGATCGTTCCCACCAGCCCGAGCACGGCGGCCTCGGTGCGGCGCAGCCTGGTGGTCCCGAGGCCGAGCACGACGAGCGTGTCGAGGCCGGTGATGAGCGTGCCGATCCACAGCGGCAGACCGAACAGCAGGTGGATCGCGAGGGCGCTGCCGAGAACTTCGGCCATGTCGGTGGCGATGATCGCGAGTTCGGCGACGAGCCACAGCGTCAGCCGCCCGGGCCGGCCGTAACGCCTTGCCGTAACCTGCGCGAGATCCTGCCCGGTGACGATGCCCAGGCGGGCGCATAGCGATTGGAGCAGCATGGCCGCCGCGCCGGAGACGAGAACGACGAACAGCAGCGCATATCCGAAGCGCGAGCCGGCCTCGATGTCGGTCGCCCAGTTTCCCGGATCCATATAGCCCACGGACACGAGCAGGCCCGGGCCGAGAAGCCGCAGCAGCGGCGGTCTCCGGCTCTGCCGGGGCGGCCCGGCGGTCGGCGCAAAAAAAATCGCCGTCACCGTGGCGCTGGCCGGGTGACGGCGACAGGGGAGAGGCCGTTCAACGACGGGCCTGTCTGCCGGAGGATCTGTGGAGAGGGTGTTTCGAATCGGGTCCTTCCATTCGCTTGTCCATCCTTGTTCCTCGTCAGGCGGGATGCTGGGTTTCCGCCATGATCTTGGCATCTTCCATGTCCTCGGCACCGCCGAGGTCGCGGCCGGTGGTGCGGCCGGCGCCCGGCCCGGCGCCGAGATCCGCGCCCGTCGTGGGATCGGCGCCCGGATCGGACTGGAGACGCGAGACCATGTCGGAATAGGTCTCCATCTGATCGTCGCTGAGCTGCACGGTGGGAAGCCCTTCGCCGCCATCGAGCGGAATGCTGCCGGCGACGTCGTCCAGCTTCTCCCACTGCTCGCCGCTGTTCCAGGGGCCGGTGCTGTCGCCCTCGCCCTGCGAGGTGTTGACGTAGAGCGAGGCGAAGGGGGCGAGGCCCGGAAGCTTGCCCGGCGGGAAATTGTCCTGGATCGTGTAGAGCGCCTTCTCGAAGCTCTTCTGGTGCGCGATCTCGCGCGTCATCAGGAAGCCGAGTGCGTCCTTGATGCCGGCGTCGTCGGTAATGTTGATCAGCCGTTCATAGATGATCTTCGCCCGGCTTTCGGCGGCGATGTTGGAGCGCAGATCGCAGGTGGGATCGCCGCGACTGTCGACATAGGCCGCGGTCCAGGGCACGCCGGAGCTGTTGGTGAGCGCGGGACCGCCGCCGTAGAGGATGGACTGGGTATGGCTGTCGCCGCCGGCGTTGCATGCCATGAATAGCTCGGCTTCCTCGAGCGACGCCTCCGCAAGATCGCCCTTGATCCCCTTGTTGAGCATGGCGACGATCGACCCGATCACCTCGAGGTGGCTGAGCTCTTCCGTGGCGATGTCGAGCAGCATGTCCTTGCGGCCCGGATCGTCCTCCGCGAGGCCCTGGGTGAAGTAACGCATGGCAGCCGCCAGCTCGCCGTCCGGGCCGCCGAACTGCTCGAGGAGCAGCGAGCCGAGTGCCGGGTTCGGCTCCGACACCCGCACCGTGTACTGCAGCCGCTTGTTGTGCATGAACATGAGCCATCCCTCCTTTGCTGGTGCAGTAGAACAAAGCGGGTGCTGGTCGGGTTTCCGTAATTGGCCGTCGCGGAGAACGCATGATGGAGGAAATGCGGGCACATTAGCGGGCGGTAACCCATGTCTGTAACCACGGTTCGTGCCGGATCAGATGCCCAGCTTGTCCTTCTTCTCTTCCGGGCTGGCATCCACGCGATTGCGCCACGAGGCCCATCCGAGGACGAGGAGGAGGAGGAGGAAGGGGCCGCCGATCACGGCAAAGGCCCAGGGCTGGTTGCTTTCCGCCGGCCGTGTCGGAGTGGCGCTTTCCGTCGCCCGCTGCCGCTCTGCGGTACGCTCCGAGCTCAGGGCGACCATCCCGAGAAACAGCAGGGCCGCGACCACCGCGATTCCGGCGGCCCTCGCATTTCCGCGTCCGCTTCCCTCGCGGGAGAAGAAGAGGGCGAGCCCGGCGCCGACCAGCAGGAACACAAGCACGGCGCCGACGGCGAAGGCGACCCATCGGCCCTGCTCGCCCGGCGCCAGCATCAGCGAGGTGACGTACCAACCGGGTATCGCGAGCACCACGATGATCACAAGCGTGACGATCGCCGCGACGATCCGATTCCGCTTTCCCTGCATCTTCAGCTCCGTTTCCGAGAATGCGCGGCCTTCGCGGTCTCGGTCCGCAGATCCTTGCCGCTGGCGCCGGCGGGAGCCGATTGCTTCGGCCGGCCGGCGGACCGATCCTGCGCGTCCTTGAGCGCCTTGCCGGGATCGGGATGGGATTCCCGCGACACCAAGCCGGGGCGCGCGTCGCGATCGACGCCCTCGAGATCGGACGACGGCGGGGCCGAGGGGGGCTTAGCCATTGGTCTCGTCCCCGTCCGGACCGGCCGGACGCCGCTTGATCAACCCTCCGGCCCATTCGATCTCACCGGACTCGGGCGCTTCGTATGGCGTGCCGCCGCTCGCGGGCGGGGAGGTGGGCGGCGCGTCGCCTTGCCCCGTGGCCGCCGGCTGCACAGCGCCTTCCTCGCCGGGCGGGGGCGGTGCCACGCCTTCCTCGCGGAGCTCTCTGTTGATCATGCTGTCATCCTCGTTGGCCGGCTGGCGGCTATCCCTTCTTCGTCGCGGATTCGCGCGCGCCTTCCTGATCGTCGACCACCTGCTCGCCGAGCTGGCCGCTTCCGTGGTAGCCGATCTCCGTCTGGCCGCCATGGCCGAGAAAGTCCCCCGGCGAGGTGGCGGGTTTCTTGCCGCGATGCGGGTTGGGATAGGCGCCGCCGCCGCTTTCGCCAGGCGGCTCGCGGCCGGACGGCCGCGTGCTCACGCCATCGCCGCGGGTTGCGCGCCCCGCACCGTTCGCCTGTACCGGTTGCTTGCCGCCCATGTGGATGCTCCCATCGCGGTGACTGGAGATAATGGAATGCGCCGTCCGCCCCGTCGTTCCGTGGCCCGGTCCACCTCGCGACGGCTATTCGCCAACACTGGTTTGTCGCGGCCAACCTGGGTTGTCATCTCCGGGCGCGGCGCCACGGAACGGCTCAAATCGCTCTCTGTTTAGGATTGCGGAGCCCGGCGCCCGATCGGAGGCCGGGCATGGTGATGGGGATTCTGCGATGAAGCCTTTCCTGGCGCTGGCCGGCCTGGTGGCGCTTTCCGCCTGCGGCTCCTCCTCGCCGCAGGACAATGCTGCCGAGCGGCTCGACCGCGCCGCCGAGCAGAGCGATCCGGCCGCGGCGGAGGTTCTCCACAACAAGGCGGATGCCATCCGCGAGAATGAGGCGGGCGATCCCGGCGCCGCGGCGCAGAACGCGCTTTCGGAGGCCGGCAATGCCCAGGCGCCCGCCGTGCAGCCTTCCTCGCAGGATCAGGCACGGCCGCACCGTGCGGGTGAGCCGATGCCGCCGGCCCAGACCCGCTAGCGTGATTTCGAGGCAGGTGGAATCACCTGCCGGCCCGGAACATCACGGCGATCGAAAAATGCATGGAGCCGATCCGGTTCAACCCGAACCGGAGCGGCTCCAGCCGCACCGGCGCAGGCCGAGCCGTGCCTCAGCCCGGGTGATCGCGCCGCGTTTCCACCCGCATCAGCGAGACGGCCGTGCGACGCGGCTGGCGGAGCATGAACTGCACGGCGACGGCGATATCCTCGGCGCGGAGCATCCGGTGCTCGCCGATCAGCGCCCGCTGCTTCTCAGGCGGATAGTCGGGATATTGGAAGTCGGCTCCGGTGAAGCCGGGCTCGATCAGCCCTACCTTGATATCTCTCTCAGCCAGCTCCTTGCGCAGCGCCTGGGCGAAGCCCTCAACGCCCGCCTTGGCCGCGACGTAGACCGACGAGCCGGGGTTTCGCGACACGGCGGACATCGAGCCGATGAGGATGATGTCGCTGCCTGCACCCATCGCCTGGACCGCAGCGTGGGTGGTGGCGAGATAGGCGGTGAGATCGGTCGCCGTCTGATAATAGAGATCATCCTCGCTCGTGTCGGCCAGGGCATTTGCGGGCACCGCGGCGTTGATCACCGCGATGTCGAGGCCGCCCAGATAGTCGGTCGCGGCGGTGAGGACATGCCTCACATCCTCGCGTCGCGAGAGATCGGCGGTGATCCCGGCGCCGTCGCCGACCTCGCCAATGCGTTCGAGCGCGTCGTCGAGATGCTCCTGGGTGCGGCCGCAGATGAACACCTTGACGCCTTCGGAGGCGAGCAGCACCGCGATGGCACGACCGATGCCGGTCGTGCCGCCGGTGATCAGCGCCTTTCGCCCGGCGAGGCCCGGCTGCTGCGTGTGGGCGTCGGCTGCCGCTTCCGTGGGGTTCGACATGCTCTTCTCCATTGCTCGAGGATAATGACGGGCGGCCAGCCAATCGGTCCGGCGGCGTACTGGGAGACCCGCCCGGCCATGGCGGCCGGATCGCCGACGAGGGGGTGGGACCGGCGCCCGTCATCCTCGCGACGGCTCCCAGCGCACATGGTTCGCCCGCCGACGCTGCATCCGCACGAAGCGGAGGCGGATCTGCGTCTCGCGGATCAGACCGGAGGGCAGTTCGGTGAGCGCGCGCAGGCCCGAGACGGTGGAGAGATTGCGCACGGAACGCCGGGTCTGGTGGAGGATCTGCTGGACCATCTCGCGCCGCTTGATCTCCCCTTCCTCGCGGACAAGGCCGAGGCGGGTCAGCGCAGCGAGGCCCAGCACGCCGGCGATCAGGAAATAGAAATCCCAATGGCTCAGCTTGAGCGGCGCGAACATGAGGATGCCTTCCGGGCTCGTCCAGCGCAGGATCAGCTCCAGCCGGCGGGCGCTGAAGAAATCGGCAAAGGCGCCCCCGACGATCGGCGCGATGCCGGCGGCGGCGGAGGTGACCAGGGCGTTGGCCGCCACATAGGCGGTCGCCGCACCCTTTGGGGAGAGTTTGAGCGCGATATTGGTGGTCGCAAGCGTCACGCCCGCGACGGACATGCCCATCACCATATGGAGCAGGACGAGATAGGCCGTTGCCGTGTCGCGGTGCGTGATCTGCGAGGCGCCGATCATCGCGACGATGCAGACGATGTAGAGCGGCGCGGCGACGAGCAGCGTCGACTTGTTGGTGAAGCGATCCGACAATATGCCCCAGTTGCGCAGCGCGAAGAGATTGGCGATCTGGCTCACGACGCTGAGGATCATGACGAAGGTCATGTCGTAGCCGAGCTGACGGACGAAGAAGACGGTGAAGAAGGGCGTCGCGAGGTTCACCGCGAACTGCCAGCTCGACAGGAAGACCATCAGCCGCCGGAAATTGCCGTCGGCGAAGGGCTCGCGCAGGAGGGCACCGAGCCCCATCTTCTGATCGCGTCGCGGCATCAGCGGTTCGGGTATGCGGGACACGACGGCGGCAGAGATCATCCCTGCGATGCAGCCGACAGCATAGAGTGCGGCGAAGGCCCATCCGCGCAGATCCGATCCGCTCGCCGTCCGATCGAGCAGGAAGGCTCCGGCGAGGCCGACGCCAAGGCTCACGGCAGCCGAATAGGTCGTCCGGCGCGCGAATACCTCGCCGAGCCGGCTTTCCGGCGCCAGATCCCGGAGCCAGGCATTCCATGCGCAGGCGCCGAAGGCGCTCATCCCGCACAGCACGAATTGGCCGAGCGCGATCGCGATCAGCGCCGCAGGAGCGGGAAGGAGCACCGCGGCGCCCATCAGCAGCAGCATGGATCGGCCGATGATGCTGGAGAGCACGGCGATCCGCTTGCGCTGGCGCAGGCGCTCGACCAGCAGAACCGCCGGGGCCTGCAGGAGCTGGCTCAGGAAGGGCGCGCTCGCGAGAATGCCGATCGCGAGGTTGTTCGCACCGAGGTGGAGCGCGAAGGCCGTGAGGATGACGCCGCTGGTGAGCGCCGTCGTCGCGCTCGAATAGGCAGCCTCGACGACGAGGCGCCTGAGCGCCGCCTCGCATTCCTCCGCGCCGATCCGTGCCTGGGGTGCAAGCGCCATCGGCAAGGCTCAGAGGGCGACGGAAAGAGGACGGGAACGGCAGCAACGCTCCAGCGCCGGAGGCTCGCCGCGGCGAGGCCCGGAGGAGCTCTGGACGGGCGGAAGCAGGATCGATCCGGGCCGTATGGGCATCCTCAGTTCATCCGGAAGCGGGACGCAAGGATAATGAGGGAGAAGGAAGAGCGGTTCCCGGCCGCGACCGCAAAGTGGCCAATATGGGTTAATGCGCCGGCACGTTGCGCGGCAAGGGCAGCGGCGCTGCCCGCGCGCCGACGACATAGCGGCCGATGAGCAGCAGCGCTGCGCCGGCATGGACGAGCCCCCCGGGAACCCACATGACGAGGCCCGCGAAGGCCTGGTCTTCGGTCGGCGTGAGGCCGAACGGGGCCATGCCCATTGCCGCATAACCCGCATACCAAGGGCTCGACGACAGCGCCATGAGCGCGCCGAGCGCGCCACCGAGGAGCGAGGTGAGGAACAGGCAGACGGCGGCGGCGCCGCGGTTGCGCGGCCGGGTCATCGACCACCAGAAGAGAAGCGCGGTGAGCAGGAACGAAAGATGCTGGGCGATATGCCATCCGGCATGGCCCAGCGCGCGATCGAACAGCGCCGGCACATGCCAGACCACCATCGCCGCGCCCTGCATCAGCGTCGCCACCACCGGATCGGTGAGGAACCGCCAGGGTGCCGCGATCCAGGGGGACCGGCCGGCCCCGGCGAGAGCGGACCGCAGCGCGCGGGGCAGCGCCCACAGCATCGTCGCGATCGGGCTCGATGTAGCGAGCAGCAGCGCGGCCGGCAGCATGATGATCTCATGCTCGATCATGTGCAGCGTGAAGCTGCGCTCCCCGGCCTCGTGCAGGGGCGATACCGTGGCCACGGCGAGGAGAAGCCAGCCGCACGCGAACAGGGCGATCCGCCCGGACAGCCGTCGTCGCCCGCGACGGGCACGGCCGAACAGCCGGACGGCGCCTGCGAGATAGAGACCGGCCGAAAGCAGCAGCGGCAGCGTGATGGCCGGATCCCAGGTCCAGCCCGGCGGATCCTGGGGAAGCGGATGCGCGCCGCCATGGGCGAGCGCCGGCCCGGCCGACGCAGCAAGAGCCAGCCATGCGAGCCTCAGGCGTGGCATGGCGGAATGATCAGTGCCGAGCATGTCTGGAACAGGATGGCGAGCAGGAACAGTCCGCCCGCCATCGCGCCGGTGACGCCGATGAAGGCTGCGCCGTCAGGATCGCTCCTTCCGCGCCGCCAGACCCCGAGCGACAGCAGGGCGCCGGCGATGGCGACCAGCGCGCCGCCAAGGCCGATCGCCACCATGGCGACGGGCGAGACGTGCGCGCAGTCGAGATCCACCAGATAGACGCTGAGCTGGTTGGAGAGCGCCCACCCTGCGGCGCCGAGCAGCCAGCCCGCCCATGCCGCCGTGATCCGGCCGATGCTGTTCGACCGGCTCATCCGAGCCTCGGTACCCAATAGATGATCGCATAGATCACCAGCCAGCTCAGCACGACGAAATGCCAGTAGAGCGCGTTCTCGCTGGTATCGACGAAACGCCGGCCTTCCAGACCATGCGGCGTGAACATCAACGCTGCGAGCACCACGGTATCGACAAAATCGGTGAGCAGGTGCACGGTGTGAAGCAGCAGCAGCGCCCAGAGGATCGAGGCGTAGGCATTGCGGTCCCAGCCGATGTTGAGATGCGCGAATTCGAAGCCGCGGATCACGAGGAGCGCCACGCCGAACAACGCGACGATGACGAGCCCGGCCCGGACCGGGCCGATCCGTTCCGCCTCGGCCATGCGCTTGAGCCAGATGTTCGGCAGCTCGGAAAGCAGCATCACCACGGTGGCGATGGTTCCCCACAGAAGGTCGGGGGGCAATGCGCCCGACGGCCATTGCTTCTCCTGCGCCATGAGGAAGAAATAGGATGCGATCGCGAGGGCGAAGCCCGTGCCTTCGATCAGCATGAAGCCGACGACGCCCCACCATGTCAGGCTGGCGGTGCCGAAGGCATGCGTCGGCAGTGGCGCGGCGTCGCCGGTGAAGCGCCAGCCGCGCATCATTCGATCACCGGTTCGGGCGGCACGTCGCCGCTCTTGGGCCAGAACCATGCGATGAGCGCCGCGGCGGCGGGGATCGCGCCCCAGACGACCGCCCAAGGGGTGAAGATCGAGCCGATGAACAGGATCGTCGTCGCGATCGCGGCGATCAGCGGCCAGATGCTGGGCAGGGCGGAGGCTTCGCGGCCCTCCGGATCGGCATCCATCACCGTGGTGAGCAGCAGCTCGCGATCATCCACGCGCAGCCCCGTCATCACCGGAAGATCCCCGGGTTCATCCCAGAGCGGCGCATGGCCGGTAACGACGGGGATGTGCGGGAAATTATACGGTGCCGGCGGCGATGATGTAGCCCATTCCAGGGTCGGCGCCGCCCAGGGATCGGGGCCTGCCGGCCTGCCGCGGCGCAGGCTCCACAGGATGTTCAGCACGAACAGCAGGATCGCCGCCGCGAACAGGAAGGCGCCGATGCTGGAGACGAGGTTCAGCGTGTCCCATCCCATTCCGGCCGGATAAGTGTAGACGCGGCGCGGCATGCCGAGGATGCCGGTGACATGCATCGGAAAGAAGGCGGTGTGAAAGCCGACGAAGCCGAGCGCCACCGTCGCCTTGCCGAGCGGTTCGTGCATGAGCCGCCCGGTGATCTTCGGAAACCAGTAGGTGATGGCGCCGAGCAGCGGGAAGACCATGCCTCCGATCAGCACGTAATGGAAATGGGCGACGATGAAGTAGGTGTCGTGGAGCTGCAGGTCGAGCGGGACGCTCGCCACCATCACGCCGGTGAGGCCGCCCATCACGAAGGTGACGATGAAGGCGAGCACCCAGAGCAGCGGCGCATCGAAGCGCGGCCGGCCGAGCCACATCGTCGCGATCCAGCAGAAGATCTGCAGCCCGCTCGGCAGCGCGATCATCATGCTCGCCGCCGTGTAGAAGCTGTAGCCGACGCGCGGCAGGCCGGTCGCGAACATGTGATGGACCCACAGGCCGAAGGCGAGCAGGCCGATCGACACCATCGCCAGCACCATCACGGGATAGGCGAAGACCGGGCGGCGGCAGAAGGTCTCCGTGATCTGGCTGACGAAGCCGAGCCCCGGGATGAAGATGATGTAGACCTCGGGATGGCCGAAGAACCAGAAGAGATGCTGCCAGAGCAGCGCGTCGCCGCCCTCGGTCGGATTGTAGAATTGGGTGCCGACCAGCCGATCGGCGATGAGGAAGCTCGAGGCCAGCATCACGGCCGGCATGGCGAACACCACCATCAGGCTGGTGACGAGCATCGCCCAGGCGAACAGCGGCATGCGCCCGATCGCCATGCCCGGCGCGCGCTGCTTGAGGATCGAGGCGATGAGGCTCACCGAGGTGGCGAGCGCCGACACCTCGGTGAAGGTGATCATCTGCGCCCAGAAGTCGGTGCGCTTGCCCGCCGAATATTCCGGCCCGGCCAGCGGCACATAGGAGAACCAGCCGGTCTCCGGGCCGACATTCAGCAGGAAGGCGACCCAGATCATGATGCCGCCGGCCAGATAGACCCAGTAGCTGAAGGCGTTGAGGCGCGGGAAGGAGATGTTGCGGGTGCCGAGCATCAGCGGGATCAGGTAGATCGCCATCGCCTCGCCCATCGGCACGGCGAAGAGGAACATCATCGTCGTGCCGTGCATCGAGAAGATCTGGTTGTAGCGATCCGCGCTGATCAGCCCGCTGTCGGGCGTCGCGAGCTGCGTGCGCATGATCAGCGCCAGCACCCCGCCCAGCAGCAGGAAGGCGAAGGCGGTGACGATGTAGCGCTGCCCGACGATCTTGTGGTCCACCGTGGCGAGGCGGGCGTAAAGGTCCCCGGGCGTATCCCATGTCCTGGACAGGCGCGCGTGGAGCGCCTCGCCCCGAAGCTCGGCGCCGTCACGCGGAAGGTCGGCCGCGGCGGTCACGACAGCGTCTCCAGATAGGCGGTCACCGCTTCGAGCTCGGCGCCGCTCATCTTGATCGTCGGCATACGGCTGCCGGGCTTGATCGTCTGCGGATTGGCGATCCAGCCTTGCAGCATGGCGCGGTTGTTGGGCAGGGTGCCGGCGGCGAGGGACAGGCGGCCGGCGACGCCGGTGAGGTCCGGCCCGATCGTGCCCTGCGCCGGCGTGCCGGATATGGCATGGCAGCTCGCGCATTGATGCGTCATGAAATAGGCGTAGTCGGCCTTCTGCTGCGGCGTCTGCGGCGCCGGGGCGGGTGCGAGGGCCTTGGTGCGCCAGGCGGCAAAATCCTTCGCGGGCTCGACGATGATGTCGAGCGCCATGTGCGCGTGCTGCAGCCCGCAAAATTCGGCGCATTGCCCGCGGAAGCGGCCGACGCGGGTGGGAAGCAGCTGAATGTCGGTGGTGCGGCCGGGGATCAGATCCTGCTTGCCCGCCAGGTTGGGAACCCAGAAACTGTGGATCACGTCCTCGGCAGCCAGGCTGATTTCGACCGGCCGGCCGGCGGGAAGGTGGATCACGTTCGCGGTGCGCAGGCGGTTGGCGGGAAGGGGATCGAGATATTCGATCTGCCACCACCATTGCTGTGCCGTCACCTTGAGGCGCAGCGGCGGCTCGCGCCCGGCGCTGGCGGCGGCGAGCCAGCGATCGGTGAAGAAGCTTGCGATCGTCAGCGCGAACAGGCCGAGGGTGATCAGCCCCGCCCAGCCGGCGAGCGTGACGGCCATGCCGCGCTCGGCCGTGCCGTCGGAACGGCGGCGCAGGATCGCCCATCCCAGGAACAGGAGCACGAGCAGGAAGAAGAAGCCGGTGATCCACAGGAAGAGCGTGAACAGATCACCGACGATTGCGGCATGCCGACCGGCGCCGTCCGCCGCGGACTGGATGCCGGCGCACCCGCCGAGCGGGAGCGCGGTGAGGGCGGCGCGGCGCCTCACCGGGTCGCGCTCCGGTCCACGCGGCCGGCGACGGTCACCGGTTCCTGGCGGATCCGCGTCAGCGGTTCGGTGTTGGCCATCGTGTCGCCGCGGCTCGATGCCGCATCGCGCGCCACATTGCCGCTCATCGAACGGACATAGCCGGCAATCTGCCAAATCTGCTGCTCGGTGAGCGTGTCGCGGAAAGCGGGCATGCCGTTCGGCCGCCCGTCGCGGATCGAGGCCGCGATCTGATCGATGCGGCCGCCATAGGTCCAGGCCGAATCCATCAGCGCCGGACCGATGTCGCCGCCGCCATTGGCATGGCAGGTCGAGCAGTTGAACTGATCGTAGAGCTGCTGGCCCTGGCCGATCTCATAGGCGTTGCTTTCGAACCAATCGATGCGTCGATCCGGCTGCGGCCGAAACCCGCTGGCCTCGGCAAGCGCCATGCGATGCGCATCGATCCGCGTCGGGACCATTTCGCCGATGTCTCGCGTTTCACGTTGACAGGAGAGGAGCAGTAACAGCGCGGTGCCGGCAAGCGAGATCTCGGGAAGTTGTGGTCTCATTGGATCCGTCGAGCGCCTTGCCAGCTTTCTGCCTAGACAGTGGAGCACCGACATTTGTTCCCGGACGGCGCAATGGAGGAAGACAACCTATGTTAGCATCTCATCCGCTGCTCTCGTCCCGGAACGCCAAAGGGGCATTGCTTCTGTTGGCGATGGCGGGCCCATTACTTGCGGCCTGTTCCGACCGGAACACCGCCCAGGGCCGCGCCGGCGAGCAGACGCTGCATCCGCAAGCGCCGGCCAGCGGGAGCGCGCCACTTCGGGCAGCAGCGCCGGCCGCCGCCTCGCCTGCCGACGACGGGCAATGGACGATGCCGACCAAGGACTATGCCAATACACGCTTCAGCGCTCTTACGGAGATCAACCGGAGCAATGCCGGGCAGCTGCGGCTCGCCTTCAGCCTGCCGGTCGGCACTTCGGCGGGGCAGGAATCTGCGCCGCTGGCCGTCGGCGGCACGCTCTATTTCGTGAGCTCCTGGCCGAACATCCTCTCCGCGGTGGATCTCGCCGATCCGGCGCACCGGGTGAAGTGGACGGTCGATCCCCGCACGGCCGCCGAGGCGCAGGGGCGGGTCTGCTGCGAAGGCGTGAATCGGGGCCCCACCTATGCGAACGGCACGCTCTATTTCGGCACCACCGACACCCAGGTGCTTGCCGTCGACGCGGCGAGCGGACGGGTGAAATGGAAGGTGCGGCTCGGCGATTATCGGAAGGGCGACGCGATCACGGGCGCGCCCTTCGTCGTGGGCGACAAGGTGTTCATCGGCAATTCCGGCGCCGAGTTCGGCGCGCGGGGGTGGCTCACCGCGCTGAACGCCGCGGACGGATCGATCGCCTGGCGCGCGTGGGCGACCGGCTCCGACAAGGACGTGCTCATCGATCCCGCCCGCTTCCGCCCCTTCTATCCGCAATATCGCGGCAAGGATCTCGGCATGAAGAGCTGGCCGCCCGACGCGTGGCAGATCGGCGGGGGTACGTCCTGGGGATTCATGTCCTATGATCCCGAGCAGAACCTGATTTTCTACGGCACGTCGAATCCCGCGCCCTGGAACCATGAGGTGCGGCCGGGCGACAATCTGTGGACCAACGGCGTCTTCGCCCGCGATCCCCAAACCGGCCTTGCCCGCTGGTATTACCAATATAGCCCGCACGACCTATGGGATCATTCGGGCATCAACGAGAATATCCTGCTCGACATCGTTTGGCAGGGGCGGCCGCGCAAGGTGATGGTCCGTCCGGAGCGCAACGGCTTCATCTATGTGCTCGACCGCACGACCGGCCAGGTGCTCGCCGCCGATCCCTATGTGGCGCAGAATGCGGCGCTCGGCGTCGATTTGAAGACCGGACGTCTGATCAACAATCCGGAGAAGGTGCCGACCCAAGGCAAGGTGATGCGCGACGTGTGCCCGAACTCTCCCGGTGCCAAGGACTGGAGCCCGTCCGCCTTCGGCAAGACGACCGGCCTCCTTTATGTGCCGCACAATAATCTGTGCATGGACTGGCTGATGAAGAAGGCCAATTACATCGCCGGCACGCCCTATATCGGCGTGGTGACGCGCTTCTTCCCCGGCCCCGGCGGCAATGCCGGCGAGTTCATGGCCTGGGATCCGGCACGCCGCCGCAAGGCGTGGGCCATTGCGGAGAAATGGCCGGTGTGGAGCGGCGCGGCAGCGACGGCGGGAGGCCTGGTCTTCTACGGAACGCTCGACGGCTGGTTCAAAGCGGTCGACGCCGCGAGCGGCAAGCTGCTGTGGCGCTACCGCACCCGCTCCGGCATCATCGGCCAACCCACCGTATGGCGCGGGCCGGACGACCACCAATATGTTGCGGTCCTTTCAGGAATCGGTGGCTGGGTCGGCTCCATCGTGTCGAAGAATCTCGATCCGCGCGACCCGACGGCCCAAAAGGGCTTCGCCAACATGACGGGGGCGCTCAAGCGGGAAAGCGGCAAGGGCGGCATGCTCTACGTCTTCTCGCTGCCGCATTGATCAGGCGCTCGCCGGCCCGCTTTCGTCACCCGCCCTTCTGCCGCGGCAAGGCGTAGGCGATCACCGAATCGCCGAGCCTGGTGCCGAGCGAGCCGTGTCCGCCGGCAACGACGACAAGGAACTGCCGGCCGCTCGCCGGCGACATATAGGTCATCGGCGTCGCCTGTCCGCCCGCCGGAAGGCGCGCGCGCCAGAGCACGCGGCCGGTGGTCACGTCATAGGCGCGCACGTAATTGTCGATCGCCGAGGACAGGAAGGCGACGCCGCCTGCCGTCATGACCGGCCCGCCGAGCGACGGCACGCCGAGCTTGAAGGGCAGGGGAAGCGGCGTCTCGTCGCGGATCGTGCCATTCTTGTGAAGATAGGCGATCCGCCCCGACACGAGATCGATGCCGGCGATATAGCCCCATGGCGGCTGTTGGCAGGGCAGCCCGAGCGGGGAAAGGAAGGGGTTGAGATCGACCGCGAAGGGCGCCCCGCGATTGGGGTTGTAGCCCTGTTCCTGGGAGCCGCGCCGGTCCGATCCGCCGGCCGGTCCGCCTTCGTCGCGATTGCCGCCCGCATCGCGGCGCGGCACCAGCCGATCGACGAACGCCATGTAGTTGGGATGCGCGAAGGCCACCTGCCGTTCCGGATCGACCGACACGCCGCCCCAGTCCATCACGCCGAAATTGCCGGGAAAGACCAGCGTCCCCCTGAGCGAAGGCGGGGTGAACGGCCCTTCGTAGCGCAGGCTCCGGAAGCGGATGCGGCACCAGAGCTGGTCGAGCATCGTCGCGCCCCACATCTTCGCCTCCGTGGCGCGCGCCGGCATCAGCGAAACCGACGAGAATGGCTGGGTGGGAGAGGTGCGGTCGCCCGGGGCGGCGCCCTGCGGGACCGGCCGCTCCGGCGTCGGCACGAGCGGAACGCCGGTCCTGCGATCGAGGATGAAGATGTTGCCCGTCTTGGTCGATTGCACCAGCGCCGGCACGCGCCCGCGGCCGGGCAGGGTGAGATCGACGAGCGCCGGCTGCGCGGGCACGTCCATGTCCCACAGATCGTGGTGCACCGTCTGGTAGCGCCAGCGCGGCCGCCCGGTCGCGATGTCGAGCGCGAGCACGGACGAGGCATAATATTCGGTGGTCGGCGGGCGCCGGCCGCCCCACTGGTCGATCGCGCCCATTCCCATCGGCAAATAGAGCAGGCCGAGCGCCTCGTCCGCGGCCGGCGTGCTCCACATATTGGGCGAGGAGGCGCTGTAACGCTGCCCCGGTCCGATCGGCGCGCTGCTCGCGGGGTTGCCCGGATCGAAATTCCAGACGAGCCGCCCGGTCAGGCCATCGAAGGCGCGGATGACGCCGGAGGGCATGTGCGTGGAGGCATTGTCATAGATCGCGCCGCCCAGCACGACGAGGCCGCCCGCGACGAGCGGCGCCGAGGTGATCTGATACCAGCCGCCATGATAGTGGCTCTGCCCCGGAAGCAGACTGATCGCACCGTTCGTACCGAAGCCGCGGCAGGGCTGGCCGCTTCCGGGATCGAGCGCGATCAGGCGTGCGTCGTTGGTGGCGAGCAGCAGCCGCTGCGGACAATCGGCCGGGGCGCGATCGAGACGCGCGCTGTCCAGATAGGAGACGCCGCGGCAGGTGAGGTGCTGATAATGCGGGGAGACGCGGATGTGCGGATCGAAGCGCCAGCGTTCGCGGCCGGTCTCCGCATCGAGCGCCAGCACGAGATCATGCGGCGTGCAGACATAGACGGTATCGCCGACCTTGAGCGGGGTCACCTCGTAGGTGGTCTCACCCGGATCGCCCGGCCGCTTGCGGTCACCGGTATGGACATGCCAGGCGACTTGCAGCCGATCGACGTTGGCGGGCGTGATCTGGCGAAGGGGCGACCATTTGTCGCCGTACCAGGACCGGGCATAAGCGGACCAATCCCCATCAGCCACCCCCGCATAGCCACTGCCGACGGGGGTGCGGAGGCCGGGGAGGCGCCCCAGTCGATCGTGCGGATCGCGCATGAGCGAGATGACGGCGACGACGCCGGCCAGCAGCAGCGTCGCGGCCAGCGGCCCCGCGGCCTGCCGCCAACGGCCCGGCGGCCGGAGGGCGCCTGTCACCCACGGCGTCGCAAGGAGGATGCCGAGAAGGAAGATGAGGTCTCCGCGCGGCACGAGCGCCCACCAGTCGAAGCCGCTTTCGACGAGCGCCCAGATCAGCGTCGCGGCGACGAGCAGCGCGAACAGGTGCAGCGCGGCTGCGCGCCTCAGCCACAGAAGGGTCGCAGCAGCGATCATCGCCACCCCTGCGAGCAGATAGAAGACGCTGCCTCCGAGCAGCACGAGCCAGGCACCGCCGGCGGCGTTGGCGAGGCCGATCAGCCCGGTGAGGACGGCTGCGGCGCGCAGCGTCCGGCTGGAGCGCGGCGCCTCCCCAACCGGGCCGGCCGCGGCGCGGCCGCTCACGGCGTCGCGGCCTTGGCGGCGGGAGCGCCGCCGCGCACCTGCCGCTCAGCCCTGAGGTAGCGAAGCGAGCGCATCGAGATGCCGCTGGACGACCGCCGCGAGCTGCGCAGCAAGCGCCTTCAGCGCTGGGGCCTCGCCGCTGGCGGCGTAGGTCTGATGCAGGCTGAGCGCCTGCTGATGCGCGGTGCGCTGCGCGCGCACATAGGCCCGGTCGGCTTCGCTGCCCGCCGCGGCGCCGATGCCGTCCAGCATCTTCCTCTGATCCGCCGACAGCGCGGGCGAGCGCGGCGGCAGCCCCGCGGACGCCGCGGCCTGCTTGAGCTTCGCGCTCGAATCCGTATGTGCGGAGACCATCATCTGGGCGAAGTCGCGAATGGCGGGATCCTTCGTCCTTTTCAGGATCGCCCGGGAGGATTCGATCTCGAACAGGTCACCCGCGCCGGCCTGCAGGACATAGGCATTAGTCACGTCGCCGACCGAGCTGGGCGTCGGCGCTTGCGGCACCGGCGCGGTCTCGGGAGCGACGACATTGCCGGCGCTGTCCGTCAGCGCCGCCTCGTTGTGGGACGGGCTGGGGCGGCACCCGGCGACCAAGAGGAGGGCAAGGGGGAGCCAGCACCATTTCGTCACGTCTCACCTCCACGTCTTGGAAACGTCGCAAATGTGCCGCCCCGCTGGTCGGTTCCGCAGCGGTGCCGCCGCCTTGATGGAGGTAAACGCCTGCCATCGCGAATGGATGCGACCGGCGTAGGACGGGGCGAGGCTTCACCCGCCCGGCTTCGCCCCGGCGGTGCGCGGCCTGACGAAGACGCGGACGACATCGGAGAGCGCGTCCTCGATGCGCCGCTCGATCGCGCTGACGGCTTGTTCGATCCGGCCGGTGTCGAGCGCGTCGTCGAATTCGACGCTCATCGTCACGACGACCTGATCCGGCGCAAGATGCATGGTGAGCACGTCGCTCACGGCAAGCACGGACGGCACTTCGCAGGCGACGCGGGCGATGCGCTTGCCCAGCTCGGGGCTCGCGCGCTCGCCGATCAGCAGGCCCTTGCTCTCGCGTGCCAGCAAGGCAGCGACGAGCGCGAGCACGCAGCCGATCAGGATCGAGCCCACGCCGTCCAGTCGCGGCTCGCCGAGGACGAGCGCCAGCGAGATGAAGATCGCGGCGATGGCGATGCCGATGATCGCCGCGCTGTCCTCGAGGAGCACGGCCAGCGTGGAAGGATCCTTGCTGCGGCGAACGGCAAGCCACCATCCATCGGCACCCTTGGTCCTGCGGAAGGTGCGCAGCGCGACCAGCCAGGAGCCGCCCTCGAACAGCAGAGAAAGCCCGAGCACGACGAAGTTGACCAGCGGCCGCTCGATCGGTTCGGGGTGGCGGACATGCTGGATCCCTTCATAGACCGATACGCCGGCGCCGCCCGCGAAGACGAGCAACGCGACGATGAAGCTCCAGAAATAGATCTCGCGCCCGTAGCCCAGCGGATGGACGGGATCGGGCGGCCGCTGCGAGCGCTTGTGGCCGTATAGCAGCAGCCCCTGGTTGCAGGTGTCGACGAGCGAATGGACGCTCTCGGTGAGCATCGAGGAGCTGCCCGTGACCGCCGCGGCGATGAATTTGGTGGCCGCGATCGCGAGATTGCCTGCCAGCGCGGCATAGACAGCCGTCTTCGCGTTTCCAGCCATTCTCCCGCAACGCGGGGCGCCGCATTCCGATCCCGGCTTCCGGCGGACCTAGGCCCCCGTCTCGCCGAGCACCGAGGCATAGAATGCCGGATCGACGTTGGAGCCCGAGATGACGATCGCACTGTCGCCGTCGGTCGGCGGCGCGATGCCGTGGAGGACGGCCGCGAGCGCGACGGCGCCGCCGGGCTCCACCACGAGCTTCATCGCGGCGAACGCGAAGCGCATCGCGGCCTTGACCTGTTCGTCACCGACGGTGAGCCCGCCGGCGAGCAGCGCCCGGTTGATCGGGAAGGTGAGTGCGCCGGGCATCGGGGAGAGCAGCGCATCGCAGATCGACGTGGCGCCTTCCGTCACCCGCTCGCGCCGGCCGCTCGCCAGGGAGCGCGCCGTATCGTCGAACGCCGCGGGCTCGACAGAATAGATGGCGACATCGGCCGCGCTGTCCTTGATCGCGGTCGCGATGCCGGCGATCAGGCCTCCGCCGCCGCAGTTGACGAGCAACTGGGCAAGGCGGGCGCCTGCCTGTTGAGCCTGCTCCAGCAGCTCCAGCCCGATCGTGCCCTGGCCGGCGATGATGTCGGGATCGTCAAAGGACGGCACCAGCGTCGCGCCACGCTGCTCGGCAAGCGCCGTTGCGATCTCCTCGCGCGATTGCGTCAGCTGATCGTAAAGCAGGACCTCGGCGCCGAGCGCACGGGTGTTGGCGAGCTTGATCGCGGGTGCGTCGGCCGGCATCACGATCGTGGCCGGAATGCCGAGCAGCCGCGCCGCGGCGGCCACGCCCTGGGCATGGTTGCCCGACGACCAGGCGACCACGCCGGCGGCGCGACGTTCCGGCGCGATCCGTGCCAGCCGGTTATAGGCGCCGCGGAACTTGAACGATCCGGTGTGCTGCGCACCTTCGAACTTCACCAGCACGCGCCGGCCGGCCCGCTCGTTGAGCGCGGCAAATTCGAGGAGCGGCGTGCGCACCGCCTTCCCGGCGATCAGCCGTGCGGCACTGCGGACATCATCGGCGTCGATCGCGAGCGAGGCAGCCATCATCCCTCCGTTACGCCCGGCTCCATAGGAAGGAAAGGGCCCCCGGCCACGCCGCCCCTTCGCCGCCGATCGGAGCTCGATCAGCTCCGATCGACCGGCCGCGCCGGATCGCTGATCCATTCTGACCAGGAGCCGGGATACAGGCGCGCGCCGGGAAGCCCCGCCACCTCCATGGCGAGCGCGTTATGACAGGCGGTGACGCCGGAGCCGCATTGCAGGATCGCCCGATCCGGTGGCGTTCCCTGGAGGAGGGCGGCGAAATCGGCCGCCAGCTCGGCGGGCGAGCGGAAGCGGCCGTCAGGCGCCAGGTTGTCCTTGAAGAAACGGTTGCGCGCGCCCGGAATGTGGCCCGCGACCGGATCGAGCGGATGGGGCTGGCCGGCGAAACGATCGGGCGAGCGCGCATCGATCACCAGCCGTTCGGCGGTCGCGAGATTGGCGAGCACCCCGGCGGCGTCGATCACCCGCGACCGATCCGGCGGAGCGGGAGCGAAATCGCCCGGCGGCACCTCGCTCACATGGGTCTCGAGCGGGTAGCCGGCGGCGAGCCACGCCTGCCTGCCGCCGTCGAGCACCGCCGCCGCCTCGTGGCCGAGCCAGCGCAGGAGCCACCAGAGCCGCGCGGCAAAGGCGCCTCCGGCGGCGTCATAGGCGACGACCTGCTCTCCTCGCCGCAGGCCCGCGGCGCGCAGGACCGCGGCGAAGCGCTCCGGATCGGGCAATGGATGCCGGCCGCCGGACCCGGCTGGCGCGGAGAGATGCTCGTCGAGATGCAGATAGCGCGCGCCGGGGATGTGGCCGGCGGCATAGGCTCGGCGGCCGGCATCGGGATCCGCCAGATCGAAACCGCAATCGAACACGCGCACCGTTCCCGCATCGATCAGCGCATCGAGGGCAGGGGCGTCGATCAGCGTCGTATAGCGGGTCATTTCCGGACTCTTGCGGCTGCGGCTGGCGTGCCGACAAGAGCAAGGATCGGTGCGGCGGGCAAGAGCGCCGGGCGGCGATCAGATGCGCAGCGGATAGCCGCCGCCGACGATCAGCGTCTCGCCGGTCACGAACGAAGCCGCGTCCGAGCAGAAGAAGAGCATGGCGTTCACGACATCCTCCCGCCGCCCCTGCCGCTTGATCAGCTGCAACCTGTCGATGAGCGCCCGCTTGTGCATCTCCGGCAGCTCGGCGAGTGTCGATTCGGTGTCCATCATGCCCGGCGCGATGCCGAGGACGCGGATATTCTCCGGCGCGAGCTCTGCGGCCATCGCCACGGTGAGCCCCCGCACGGCGAGCTTGGAGACGCCGTAGGCCGACAGGTTCACGAAGCTGTTGATGCTTGACATGTTGACGATCACGCCGCCGCCGCGCGCCGCCATCGCCGTGCGGACCGCGGCGACGCAGTTGACGATGCCGAGCACGTTCACGTCCAGCATGGCACGCCACTTGTCGATACCGAGCTCCAGCGTCGGCTGGCCATAAGTGAAATTGTGGAGCGCGGCGCCGTTGATCAGCAGGTCGATGCCGCCGAGCTCGCCTGCGATCTGCGCCGCCGCCTCGACCGTGGAGGCGGGATCGGCGACGTCGCAGCGCAGGGCGAGCGCGCGTCCGCCTCCGGCCGCGAGCTCGGAGACCAGCGCCTCGGCGCGAGGCAAATCGACGTCCGCGATGGCTGCGGCCGCGCCTTCGGCCGCGAAGGCGCGTGCCGCCGCCGCGCCGATGCCCTGCGCGCCGCCCGTGATCATGATCACCTTGTCCTTGAACCGCACGCTTCGCTCCCCCGCCGATCGCTCGGGAAGCTTTTGGCCAAGGCGCCATCGCGTCAATCACGGTCCGCTGTGCCGGGCGGCCGTCAACCTTTGGAAATGCACCTCATCTTTTCGGCGACGGGGGAGAGGTGCTTCAGGAGCCGACGTCCCAGCCGCCGCCGAGCGCCCGGAAGGAGGCGATCGCCGCCTGGGCCGTTCCGGCGCGGGCGCGGATGCGGGCATCTCGGGTGGACAGCAGGCGGCTATCGGCGTCCAGCACCTCGATCAGGCTGACGATGCCGCCCTTATAGGCGGCGAAGGAAGCGGCGCGTGCCTTCGCCAGCGAATCCTCGCCCCTGGCGAGCACGGCCTCCTGACGGCCCCGATTGTCGAGCGCGGACAGCGAATCCTCGACATCCTGCGTGGCGCGCAGCACGGAGAGACGATAGGCGGCGAGCGCCTCGGCGCGGCCGCCGCGTGCCGCGGCGACCTCGGCGTCGATGCGGCCGAAATCGAAGAGCCGCCAGCGCAGCCCGACACCGCCCTGCGCCTGCATCGCATTGCCGGTGAGGAAGCCGCCGGCCGCCGTGGTCGCAGTGCCCAGCAGGCCGGAGAGCGAGATCTTGGGATAATATTCGGCGAGGGCCGCGCCGATCCGGGCATTGCTGGCGGCGAGCTTGCGTTCGGCGACGATGATGTCCGGACGGCGGCGCAGCAGGTCCGCCGGGGAGCCGGCGGCAGCGAGCGCGGGCACGACGGGAATGGGCGCCGGCACGGCGAGCTCGGCCCGGTGCGTGCCCGCGGGCGTGCCGAGCAGCACATCGAGCGCGTTCATCGCCTGGTCGAGCGCTAGGGCGAGATCGGGCACGAGCGCCTGGACCTGCGCCAGCGCGCCCTCGGCCTGGCGCACCTGCAGCTCGGCGGCGACGCCCTTGCGATATTGCAGGCCGACGGTATCGAGCAGGCGCTGTTGCGTGTCGATCTGCGCCCGTGCGATGGCCAGGCGTGCCTGCAGGGCGCGGATGGCGACATAGGTGTCGGCGGTCTGCGCGGCCACGGCCAGCCGGGAAGCGGACGCGGCAGCCTGGGCGGCCTGATATTCGGCACGCGCCGCCTCCTTCTGCCGGCGAAGGCCGCCGAACAGGTCGATCTCCCAGCTTGCGTCGAGATTCGCCTCGTAGAGCGCGCCGTCGCGGTCATAGCCCGGCTGCGCGTTGGCGATCCGCCCGAGCGCGGTCTCGTTGGATTGATGGCCGGCCGCGGCCTGCCCGCTGACCTGTGCCGAAGGCAGCAGCGCGGCGGAGGCGTTGCCGAGCTGCGCCCGCGCCTGGGCGACGCGGGCCATCGCCTGCGCAAGGTCGAGATTCTGCGCCAATGCCGTCGTCACGAAGCGGGTGAGCAGCGGATCGCCGAACCCTTCCCACCATCGCGCGAGGTCCGCCGGCGGGGTGAGCGCGGCCTGCCCGCCGGAGCTGGTGTAGCGTGGCGGCAGGGCGATTTCAGGACGTGCGTAGTCCGGCCCTGCCGTGCAGGCCGAGGCGAGCATCGGGAGGATGGAGAGGAGCGGAGAGCGGCGGCGCATGAGCGGTCCAATCGCGGGGATGCGGTGACGAAAATGGTTGTGACTGATAATCAATATGGTCACTTGTTGTCAATTCTCGGGTCGGGCGCTATCGTCAGGGCATGACAACAGAAGCACTCGACAGCCTCGCCGTCGGCCATCGCGGACCGGGCGATCACATGATCCGGCAACAGATCATCGAGGCGGCGGAGGCGCATTTCTCGCGCTACGGCTACAACAAGACGACCGTCTCCGATCTTGCCAAGGCGATCGGCTTCTCGAAGGCCTATATCTACAAATTCTTCGATTCGAAGCAGGCGATCGGGCAGGCGATCTGCGCCCAGACGCTGGAGCGGCTGCTCGGCCACGCGCAGCGGGCGGCGGATGGCGGAACCAGCGCGACGGAAAAGATCAGGCTGTTTTTCAAGGCAATCGTCACGGCCAACACCGAACTTTTCTTCGATGACCGGAAGCTTTACGAGATCGCGGCGCATTCGGTAATCGAACGCTGGCCGTCCTGCGTAGCCTATTGTGCCGGGCTGGAGCAGATCATGCGCACGATCATCCTCGAAGGCCGTGCCTCCGGTGAGTTCGAACGCAAGACGCCGCTCGACGAGACGGCGCGCGCGATCATGAGCGTGATGGAGGCGTTCGTGAACCCGGTGATGCTGCAGTATAAGCTGGACGATCTGCCCGACGGGCCGATTGAGGTGACGAACCTGATCCTGCGCAGCCTCGCCCCGTAGGCGCGAGCTGTTGCCTGTGACTAGTTGACATATTGGTCACAAGAAGGGAGAAGCGGGACCAGCTACTCAGGGCAGGACCCCGCCATGCCGAATCCGAATCGCTCCCTCCCGCGGCGCAGCCTTGTCCTCTTGGCGCCGCATCTCGCGCTGCTGCTGCTTGCCGCCTGCGGCCATGCCGATGCCGATCCGCGTACCGATCCGCCTCTTGTCCGTGTTGCGACGGCGGAGCCGGCCATCGGCGGCAACGACAGCTACACGGGCGTCATCGCCTCGCGCGTGCAGAGCAATCTCGGCTTCCGCATCGCCGGCAAGGTGACCGAGCGGCTCGTCGACACCGGCCAGACGGTGCGGCGCGGGCAGCCGCTGATGCGGATCGACGCCACGGATTACATGCTCGCTTCGCGTCAATCGGAAGGATCCGTCGCCGCGGCGCGGGCCACGGCCATCCAGACCGCGGCGGACGAGGCCCGCTTCCGCGACCTGGTGGCGGCGGGCGCCGTCTCCGCTTCGCAATATGACAAGGCCAGGGCCGACGCAGAGGCCGCCCGCGCGCAGCTCGCAGCGCTCGAGGCACAGGCCCGGGTGGCGCGCAACGAGGCAGGCTATGCACTGCTCGTCGCGGATGCCGACGGTACCGTCGTCGAGACGCTGGCCGAGCCCGGCCAGGTGGTGACCGCCGGCCAGGTGGTCGTGCGCCTCGCCCATGCCGGCCCGCGCGAGGCGACAGTGAATCTGCCCGAGACCGAGCGGCCGGCGATCGGATCGATCGCGCGGGCCACCCTGTTCAACGGCGGCCGCAGCGTCGCGCGGCTGCGCCAGCTGTCCGACGCGGCCGATCCCCAGACGCGCACCTATGAGGCGCGCTATGTGCTGGAAGGCGAGGCGGCTGTCGCGCCGCTGGGCTCCACCGTCACGCTCTCCATCGGCGACACGGCCAAGGTCGCATCCGGCTATCAGGTGCCGCTCGGCGCGCTGCACGATGCCGGCTCCGGCCCGGGAGTCTGGGTGCTGGGCGCGGGCGACAAGGTGCATTGGCGCCGCGTGCAGGTCGCGGCGGTGGACGCGGAGAGCGCCACGCTTACGGCGGGCCTCACCCCCGGCGAGCGCTTCGTGGCGCTCGGCGCGCACATGCTGCACGAAGGCCAGCAGGTGCGGCCGGCGCTGCAGGTGGCCGGCCGATGAGCGGCTTCAACCTGTCCGCGCTGGCGGTGCGCGAGCGGGCGATCACGTTGTTCCTGATCATCGCCCTCTCGGTCGCCGGGATCTTCGCCTTCCTCAAGCTCGGGCGCGCGGAGGACCCCGCCTTCACCGTCAAGACGCTCACCGTCGTCACCGCCTGGCCGGGGGCGACCGCACAGGAGATGCAGGACCAGGTCGCCGAACCCCTGGAGAAGCGGCTGCAGGAACTGACCTGGTACGACCGCTCGGAGACGTTCACGCGGCCCGGCCTCGCCTTCACCACGCTGACGCTCAAGGACATGACGCCGCCGGCCGACGTGCCCGAGCAATTCTACCAGGCGCGCAAGAAGCTGGCCGACGAGGCCTCCAAGCTGCCGCGTGGCGTGACCGGGCCGTTCGTCAACGACGAATATTCGGACGTCACCTTCGCGCTCTATGCGCTGAGGGCGAAGGGCGAGCCGCTGCGCGTGCTGGCGCGCGAGGCGGAAGCGCTGCGCCAGCGGCTGCTGCACGTGCCGGGCGTGCGCAAGGTCAACATCATCGGCGAACGGCCCGAACGCATCTTCGTCGAGTTCTCGCAGGCGCGGCTCGCGACGCTCGGCGTCACGCCGCGCGACATCCTCTCGGCGCTCGCCGCGCAGAATCTGGTGACGCCGGCGGGATCGATCGAGGCGAACGGTCCCCAGATCCTCGTGCGGCTCGATGGCGCGTTCGACGGACTGGAGGCGATCCGGGCGATCCCGATCGTGGCCCAGGGGCGTACCCTGCGCCTCGCCGACATCGCCGAGGTGAAGCGCGGCTATGAGGATCCGGCGACCTTCCTCGTGCGCCATGAGGGCGAGCCGGCGCTGCTGCTCGGAATCGTCAAGCGCGATCAATGGAACGGCCTCGATCTCGGCAAGGCCTTGGACAGCGAGGTGGGGGCGATCGGCAGGGAGCTGCCGCTCGGCCTCAGCCTCAGCAAGGTGAGCGATCAGGCGGTGAACATCCACGAGGCGGTCGGGGAGTTCATGCTGAAATTCTTCGTGGCGCTCGCGGTCGTGATGGCGGTCTGCCTGGTCAGCATGGGCTGGCGGGTCGGCATCGTCGTCGCCGCGGCGGTGCCGCTGACCCTCGCCACGGTGTTCGTGATCATGATGGCGACAGGCCGCGAGTTCGACCGGATCACGCTCGGCGCGCTGATCCTTGCGCTCGGCCTGCTGGTCGACGATGCGATCATCGCGATCGAGATGATGGTGGTGAAGATGGAGGAGGGGTTCGATCGCATCGCCGCCTCCACCTATGCCTGGAGCCATACCGCCGCGCCGATGCTGAGCGGCACGCTGGTGACGGTGATCGGGCTGATGCCGGTCGGCTTCGCCAAGTCGAGCGCGGGCGAATATGCCGGCAACATCTTCTGGATCGTCGGCTTCGCGCTGATCACCTCCTGGGCGGTCGCGGTGGCGTTCACGCCCTATCTCGGCGTCAAGCTGCTCCCCGAGATCGGCCGGATCAAGGGCGGCCATGAGGCGATCTACGACACGCCGCGCTACAACCGGTTGCGCCGGATGCTGGCAGCGATCATTCGCCGCAAGTGGACCGTCGCTGGCGTGGTGGTCGGCGCTTTCGTCATCGCGGTGTTCGGCATGGGTGCGGTAAAGCAGCAATTCTTCCCGACCTCCGATCGTCCCGAGGTGCTGGTCGAGGTGCAGATGCCCGAGGGCACGAGCATCGAGCAGACCAGCGCGGCCACCGCGAAGGTCGAGGCGTGGCTGCGCAAGCAGCCGGAGGCCGAGATCGTGACGGCCTATGTGGGGCAGGGCGCGCCACGCTTCTTCCTGGCGATGGCGCCCGAGCTGCCCGATCCCTCCTTCGCCAAGATCGTGATCCGCACCCCGGGCGAGAAGGCGCGGGAGGCGCTGAAGCTGCGCATCCGCCGCGTCGTTGCCGAAGGGCTGGCGCCCGAGGCGCGGGTCCGCGCCACGCAGCTCGTCTTCGGGCCCTATTCGCCCTTCCCGGTCGCGTTCCGCGTGAACGGCCCCGATCCGGAGAAGGTGCGCGCGATCGCCGCGGACGTGACCAAGGTGATGCAGGCCAATCCGGACATGCGCCAGGTGAACAGCGACTGGGGCGAGCGCGTGCCGGTGATGCGCTTCGCGCTCGACCAGGATCGGTTGCGGGCGATCGGCCTCACCTCGCAGGATGCGGCCGAGCAGCTCCAGTTCCTCCTGACCGGCACCACCGTGACGCAGGCGCGCGAGGATATCCGCACCGTCGACGTCGTGGCACGCAGCGGCGGGACGGAGCGACTGGATCCGGCACGGATCGGCGGCTTCACCCTGGTCGGCGCGCAGGGCCAGCATGTGCCGGTGGCGCAGATCGGCCGGCTCGAGGTGCGGATGGAGGATCCGATCCTGCGCCGGCGCGATCGCATGCCGACGATCACCGTGCGCGGCGACATCGCCGAGGGCTTGCAGCCACCCGAAGTCTCGATGGCGGTGGAAAAGGCGCTGGCGCCGCTGAAGGCGACGCTGCCGGCCGGCTATCGCATCGACACGGCCGGCGCGATCGAGGAAGCGGGCAAGGCCAATGCCGCGCTCGCGGCGGTCTTCCCGATCATGATCGCGCTGATGCTCACGGTGATCATCTTCCAGGTGCGCAGCTTCTCGGCGATGGCGATGGTGATCGCGACGGCGCCGCTCGGCCTGGTCGGCGTGGTGCCGACCCTGCTGCTGTTCGGCCAGCCCTTCGGCTTCAACGCCATTCTCGGGCTGATCGGCCTTGCCGGCATATTGATGCGCAACACGCTGATCCTGATCGGCCAGATCCACAACAACGAGGCGGACGGGCTCGATCCCTATCATGCGGTGGTGGAGGCCACGGTGCAGCGCGCCCGGCCGGTGATCCTGACGGCGCTCGCCGCGGTGCTCGCCTTCATCCCGCTGACCACCTCGGTGTTCTGGGGCTCGCTGGCCTATACGCTGATCGGCGGCACGCTGGGCGGCACGGTGCTGACCCTGGCCTTCCTGCCGGCGCTATACTCGATCTGGTTCCGGATCGATGGCCGCGGGCAGGCCGGCGAGCAGCAGGGGAGCGAGCGGATGGTTCCCGTGCCGGCGTGACCTTCATCCTCCCTGTTCGGGGGAGGATGATCGGGACTAGGCGGCGCAGCGGACGATCGCCGCTTGGCTCTTGCGCTCCCGCGTGCCGATCGCCAGCGCGAGCCCGGCCGCCGCCATCGCCGCGCCGGCGATCGAGACGGCTGCATAGCCGAGGCCGGCGCCGATCACCGCGCCGCCTGCCGCCGCGCCGATGGCGTTGCCGAGATTGAAGGCGCCGATGTTCATCGCCGAGGCGAGGTTGGGCGCGTCCGAAGCCGCGGCCATCACGCGCATCTGCAGCGGCGGCACCAGCGCGAAGGTGGCCACGCCCCAGGCGAAGATGGTGATCGCGGCGGGCACCTGCCAGCGCATCGTCACGGCAAACAGCAGCAGCAGCGCGGCGAGGCCGGCGAGGGTCACGATCAGCGTGCGATCCACCGAGCGATCCGCGAACACGCCACCGAGCCAATTGCCGAGGGTGAGGCCGAGCCCATAGACGACCAGCATCAGCGTGACGAACAAGGTGCCGGCGCCGGTCTCCTCCCGGAGGATCGGGGCGATATAGGTGAAGACGGTGAACATGGCGCTCGATCCGATCACGGTGAGGGCCATTGCGAGCAGCACGGCGGGGCGCTTCAGCACCTGGAGCTCGGCGAGCATGTCGCCGCCTTCTTCCTGGCGGACGTCCGGCAGGGCGAAGCGGAGCACCGCCATGGTGAGGAGGCCCCAGCCGGCGATCGCCCAGAAGGCGGCGCGCCAGCCGAAGGTCTCGCCGATCCAGGGCGCCAAAGGCACGCCGGCGACATTGGCGACGGTGAGCCCCATGAACATCGCGGCGACCGCGCTCGCGCGCCGCTCGGGCGCGACGACGCTCGCCGCGACGATCGACCCGACGCCGAAGAAAGCGCCATGGTTGAGTGATGTGATCACCCGCGCGGCCATCAGCATGCCATAGCCGTCGGCGAGCGCGGAGAGGGCGTTGCCGAGCGTGAAGATGCCCATGAGGCCGATGAGCAGGCTGCGCCGGCGCATGCGCGCGGTGAAGAGCGTCATCGCCGGCGCGCCGAGCAGCACGCCGAGCGCATAGGCGGAGACCAGCAGGCCGGCCGCGGGAATGGTGACGTGGAGGCCGGACGCGAGCAGCGGCAGCAGCCCCATCGGCGCGAACTCGGTGATGCCGATGCCGAATGCGCCGATCGAGAGCGCGAGCAGGGGAGGATTGAGCTTCATCGGTATCGCCTCCTGTCAGAGGATCGGCGGGTTCAGCCGCGCGAAACCCTCCTGCTGCCGATAGGGGGTGTGCGGATAGGGCGGGACCACGTCGCTGGCCGCATCGAGCCGGGCCATCTGGTCCGCGGTCAGCGTCCATCCGACGGCGCCGAGATTGTCGCGCAGCTGCGCTTCGTTGCGCGCGCCGATGATCACGGAGGCGACCGTCGGCCGCTGCAGCAGCCAGTTGAGCGCGATCTGCGGCACCGTCTTGCCGGTTTCGCTCGCGATGGCATCGAGCGCGTCCACCACCCGGTAGAGATGCTCGGTTTCCACGGGCGGCGCGAGCGTCTCGGTGTCCCTGAGCCGGCTGCCGTCCGGCAACGGCGCGCCGCGACGGATCCTGCCGGTCAGCCGCCCCCAGCCGAGCGGGCTCCACACCAGCGCGCCGATGCCCTGATCGAGGCCGAGCGGCATCAGGTCCCACTCATAAGCGCGGCCGATCAGCGAGTAATAGGCCTGGTGGGCGACGAAGCGGGGCCAGCCGTGCCGATCTGCCAGCGCCTGAGCCTTCATCAGCTGCCAGGCCGGATAGTTGGAGACGCCGGTGTAGCGCAGCTTGCCCTGGCGGACGAGCAGGTCGAGCGTCATCAGCACCTCCTCGGCGGGCGTGTGCGCATCGAAGGCATGAAGCTGGAAAAGATCGATATGATCGGTGCCGAGCCGGCGCAGCGCCGCCTCGACGGCGCCGATCAGCCGGCTGCGCGAGGCGCCCCAGTCGGCCGGGCCGTCCCCCGTCGGAAGCGCCGCCTTGGTGGAGAGGAGGACCGAATCGCGTCGTCCCTTGATCGCCGCGCCCAATATCTCCTCGGCGGCGCCGTTCGAATAGACGTCCGCCGTGTCGAAGAGGGTGACGCCGGCTTCCAGGCAGATGTCGATCAGCCGCGTCGCCTCGGCGACGTCGCTGCTCCCCCAGGCGCTGAACAGCGGCCCTTGGCCGCCGAAGGTGCCGGTGCCGAAGCTGAGCGCAGGAACGCGCAGGCCCGATGCTCCGAGAGTGCGGTATTCCATCGTATGAGATCCCCTTGATGTTCGTCGGGCGCACAGATGGTTTGGCAGAACCGCTTCGGTTAGATAGGCTCCAGGTCAAACATCTGTGAACCGAATGCAAAGATGGCGCGTCAACGGGTCAATCGCGCGGCGGACATGGAAGTGTTCGCGACAGTCGTCGAGCGCGGCAGCTTTTCCGCTGCGGCGCGGGTGCTGGGGCTGTCGCCCTCGGCGGTCAGCCGAATCGTCGGAAGCATCGAGGCGCGGCTCGGCGTGCGGCTCGTCGTCCGCACGACGCGGGCGCTGGCGGTCACGCCGGAGGGCGAGGCCTATCACCGGGCCGCGCAGCGTATCCTTGGCGATCTCACCGATGCCGAACATGCGATCTGCAATCGCGCCGCGCCGCGCGGCCGGCTGAGGGTCAGCACGACGCTCTCCTACGGACGCCGTTTCGTGGTGCCGCTGCTGGGAGAGTTTCTCGATCGCTATCCACAGATCCTCGTCGACATCAGCCTGACCGACATGGTGATCGATCTCGTCGAGGAGCGGGCGGACGTCGCGATCCGCATCGGCCCGCTGCCGGACAGCGCGCTGGTCGCGCGGCGGCTCGGCGGCAGCAGGCGCGTGGTGGTCGCCTCGCCGGCCTATCTCAAACGCCATGGCACGCCGCGCGCGCCGGAAGAGCTGGCCGGCCACCGCTGCATCGGCTTCAATTTCCGCCGCGCCGATCCGAACTGGCCGTTCGTGCGCGACGGGCAGCGGTTCGAGATCGGCATCGCGCCGGTGATCGAGGCGAACAACGGCGACACGGTGACGCAGCTCGTGTGCGAAGGCGTCGGTATCGCGAGGGTGGGGGAGTTCAACGTCGCCGACGAGATCGCGGCGGGGGGCCTCGTCGAACTGTTGCCGGAATATAATCCGGGCGACATCGAGCCCTTCCACGCGCTGTTCCTCGGCGGTGCGACGATGCCGGCACGGGTGCGCGTGTTCATCGATTATTTGAGCGAGAAGCTGGCGGGGGCGGCGGACGGGCGCAGGCCGCTTGCGGTCATGCCGGGCGGATGAGCGCCCGCCGATAGATCGGAAGGCCCACGAGCAGGATGATCGTGATCGCGGGCAGCAGCACCACGCCGACGAGCACGATCGAGTAGCGCAGTGCCGCCGGATCGCGGAAGACGAAATCGGTGACGGCGGCGATCACGCTGGCGCCGAGGCCGAGGCCGACGAGATTGACGCAGAACAGGGTGAGCGCCATCACCTGGCCGCGCAGCCGGTTGGGCGTCACGTCCTGGATCGCCGCGATCATCACCCCCTGTGCGGCCTGGCCGACGAGCGTGGCGAAGGCCATGCAGCCCAGTGCCAGCGCGGCATTGGGCATCAGCGGACCGACGATCAGCGGGATCGCCTTCAGGAGCGTGGTCGCGAGCACGATGCGCAGATTGGCGTCGGCGCGCCCTTTCTGCATCAGCCGGCCGGAGAGCCAGCCGCCGCCCAGCGTGCCGATCGTGCCGCACGCCAGCATCACCGCCCCGTAGAGCAGGCCGACCTGCGCGACCGGCATGTGATAAGTGCGTATCAGGAAGGTCGGATACCAGAGGGTGACGCCGATCGAGAGCATGCCGAGCAGTGAGATCACGCTCACCAGCACGGCGTAGAGCGGCCAGCGGCCGAGCAGATAGGCCGCCGCGGCACGGAGCGGCATCGCGGCGGTCTCGCCTGCTGCGCCGGTTTCGCGCCGCTCGGGCTCCCGGATGGTGAGCAGCAGCGCCGCGACCAGCAGGCCGGGCAGCCCGACGACGACGAAAACCGCCTGCCAAGGCTCCAGCGCACCGACGAACGGCAGTATCGCGCCACCCGCCTTCGTGAAGCGATCGAGCAGGAAGCCGCCGATGATGAGCGCAAGGCCGCCGCCGATCGGATAGCCGATCGCATAGCAGCTGATCGCCAGCGCGCGGCGGCGCGGCTCGAAATAGTCGCTGATCAGCGAATAGGCCGTCGGGCTCAGCGCCGCCTCGCCGACGCCGACGCCGATCCGCGCGGTGAAGAGCTGGCCGAAGCTGCGCGCGAGACCGCAGGCGATCGTCATCGCCGACCAGACGGCTACGCCGCACAGGATGATCCGGGTGCGGGCGCTGCTGCTGTCGACCAGCCGGCCGAGCGGGATCGCGGCCACGCTGTAGAGCAGTGCGAAGGCGAAGCCCTGCAGCAGGCCGAGCTCGAAATCGCCGAGCCCGAGATCGCGCTGGATGGGGATGACGAGCAAGGTGAGCACGCGCGCGTCGATGGCGCTGAGGCAATAGGCGAGCGCCAGCACGGCGACGACATACCAGCGATAGGCCGAAGCGCGGCGCGTCGCCACTGGCGCGGTGTCGATCGATGTCGTCGCCATCCCGGTCTCCGGACGCCGGCCGCTACCAGGCCGATGCCGGGTTGCCCCGTGCGAGCAGCGTTTCGGTGCGCTCGCGCACCTTGGCATCGTTCTCCGCGCTTTCCGGTATCAGCCAGAAGCGGCCGTCGCGGATGCCCGCAAGCGCGAAGGCGGCGACCTCGTCCGGCTCCGTCAGCGCCATCTTGAGGCCCGTCGTCCGCACGAGATCCTCCATCGTTTCATAGGCGGGCTTCGCCGCCGTCCCGCCATAGTCGGCGGGACGGTTGCGATTGGAGGCGAGGATCGAGGTGTTGACGACGTGCGGCCCGGGAAACAGCACCGCGGCGCGGACGCGATCGCCTTCGCGCAGCAGCTGCTGGTACAGCACCTCGCTGAGGCTGGTCACCGCCGCCTTGGACGCCGCATAGATCGGCGTGTTGGGCAGCGAGCGTAGCCCGCCGTTGGAGGAGGAGGTGTTGATCACCACCCCGTCTTCGCCCGAGGCGAGCATCCGGGGCACGAATGCGCGGATCCCGTAGACGACGCCGAAGAGGTTGACATCGAACCCCCAGCGCCAATCCTCGACCGGAAGCGACCAGATCGTCCGTTGCGCCTCTCCGAGCCCCACCCCGGCATTGTTGAACAGCAGGTGCACGGCGCCGTGGCGGCGCCAGACCGCCTCGGCGAGCGCCTCGACCGAATCGGCCTTGGTGACGTCGACGGCGATGCCCGTCACGTCGCTGCCGCTCGCCTCGGCCAGCTCGGCGGCGGTGGCGTCGAGCCGGGCCTGATCGATGTCGGCCAGCACGACGCGCGCGCCTTCCCGCGCCAGCCGGGCGCCGATCGCCCGGCCGACCCCGCTCGCGCCGCCGGTGATGACGGCGACGCGTCCCCCGAAGTCCTGCATCAGGCCGCCTTCGCCTCGCCGAAGCCGATGTCGATGCCCGGATTGGCCGGCACGTCATTGCGTTGGTTCCAGAAGGGGGCGATCCAGCTCGCCGGCACGGTCCGCAGGATCTGGCCGCTGGTGTTGGTCGCGCCCTCGACATAATCGAGGCTCACCATCCGCCGGATCGGAACGTCCACGATGGGGTCGTAGGCGGATTCATGGAAGCGGACCTCGCCGTCGAAGCGGTGCTTGCTGCTGTAATTGCGCTTCCAGTTGAGCCGGGTGAGGAAGATGTCGCCATCGAACTCGCCGGGCGTGGTGATCGAGGGCAGGCCCTTGTAGCAGTAGAAATATTCTTCGAACGGCTCGGGCTTGCCGAGATCCTCGGCCAGGGTGCCCTCGACCTCGAAATAGGTGATCCCGTGGCGGGAGCAGGTGGCCCGCACGCGGTTCCCGTCCTTCTCGAACGTCGTCTCGGCGATCTTCTTGGGTTCGCCGAACCGCTCGCGGCCGCTCGTGACCACGGACTCGCCTTCCATCGCCATATGGAAGACATAGCCGCCGGGCGTGCCCTCATAGGTGCACATCAGCCCGAGCGTGAGCGCACCGATCTCGACGGTCGTCTCCGGCGTCACATGCATCGCGACATGGGCGAACTGGAGGAAGACCTCCGGGCGGGCGGCGGGAACGAGCGGCTGCGGCAGCATCGCGCGGACGATCTCCGCGTCGGTCTCGTAGAGCGCGCGCACGGTACGCACCGTGTTGTTGAGCCCGGAAGTCGACGGCGCGGGCATCGGCCCCTGAACAAAGCGTAGCTTGGCCATATTCCTCTCTCCTTTGGACATGATCCGCCGATCGTGCGGGCGCCCGGCTCCGCACGTGGGCTCCTTGCGATCGGGTGGGCGGCCTTCTAGCTGGCCACCCTCTGCTCGCCGTGGGCGTCGCCCGCGTAGAACTGCTCGAAATAGCGTCGATATCTGAGGATCGGGCCGTCTCCGTCGCACAGCAGCGGACGCGCGCGATGGATCTTGTGATGCCAGATCGGAATGTCGCCCTCGACGCCCCGTTGACCGCAGGTGTTCTCGATCGCGGCCAGCGCCGCCCGATGCTCCGGCGAGCCTTCCTCGGTCTCGGGATAGGTGAAGCAGAAACGCAGCTCCACCTGATCCGCTTCGACGGGCGTCGCCAACACCATGAGCGACAAGGTGACGACGCCGCTCAGCTGCGTGAACTTCTGGCCGGCGCCGTTCTGGACGGTCTTGACGCTCGACGGAATGATCCGGCTCGTCCCGTCGGGAAGCTGCACGGCCCGCTCGCCATGCGCCTCGCTGCGGCGGATATGCCCCTCATAGACCGTCTTGCCCTCCGGAACGGCTTCCATCCCGTGGACGAACTGGAAATGGGCGACGTCGACGCCGTTTTCCGCAATCTCCTGCGGATTGCTCGCGAACGACCAGAAGCGGCGGATCTGCGGCGCCCATCCGGGCGCGGTGAAGGGCTCGTGCTCGATCACCTCGAAGGTCGGCGCGATCCGGTCGGGATGATACCAGGCCCAGATCACGCCATTCTTCTCGACGACCGGATAGGGCCGCGCGATCGGCTCGCGCTTGGTGATCGGCGGCATCGCCTTGGCATAGGGTATGTCCACGCAGAAGCCGTCCGCACGATAGGCCCAGGCATGGAAGGGGCAGCGCAGCCGATCGCCATCGACGGTGCCGCCCTGGCCGAGATGCGCGCCGAGATGGGGGCAATAGGCATCGAGCAGGCCGACCGTGCCGGATTCGCCGCGGAAGATCACGAGATCGCGGCCGAAATAATGCAGCGGCCTGACCTCGCCGACGGCAAGCTCGTCGCTGTAGCTCACGAAGAACCAACCGAACGGGATGCTCATCGGAAAGCGTTGCAGCATGGATCTTCCTCTCGGCGGCCATGGCGGCCTGTTCTTTTTCACCACAGTAGACCGTCGCTGCTGCAGGGGAAGAGCCTCGAGGGGGACGCTGCGTGCATGACGGTGGACAATGGAGCCGCCGATCAGCGGCCCGGATTCACATGGCCGTCGAGGGCGGACATCTGGGGGCGCATCCACGGGCGCAGCTTCTCGTGCTCGAAGCTCCGCGCGAGATGATCGATGAAGGCGCGGGTGGCGACGGGAATCATGCCGGGCGAGAACACGGCCCACACTTCCCGATCATAAAAGGCCCAGTCGCGATCGAGCGCGAGCAGGCGGCCTTCCATCAGATCGGTGCGGATGATGCTGATCGGCAGCTGGGCGATGCCGAGGCCGCGCCGCACCGCGGACGTGAGCGCGATGCCGCTGTTGCTCTTCCACGGGCCCGATACCTTCACCCGCTCGACCCCGGCCTGCTTCTCGTCGAAGTGGAAGGCGCCGCCGAGATCGGTGAGGCAATCGTGCGCAGCCAGCGCCGCCGGGCCGTCCGGCCAGCCATGGCGCTCCACATAATCGGGCGCTGCGCACAGGCAGTAGGAAAGATAGCCGAACAGCCGCGCCTTCAACCCGGAATCGACGAGCTTGCCGTAGCGGATGATGACGTCGAACTGCTCCTGGACGAGCTCGCTCTCGCGCAGATAGGCGACCACCTCGACCGAGATCTCGCGGTGGCGCGCGCTGAAATCGGCGACGATCGCGGACATGAAGGTCACGCCGAAAATGTCGCTGAGGCCGACGCGCAGCCGGCCGACCGGCCGTTCCTGGAATTGCGCCATCTGCCGCTCGACGTCGATCAGGGCGGCGCGCATCTCAAGACAGCGCTGGTGGAACAGGTCTCCGGCGGCGGTCAGCGACAGCCGCCGGGTGGTACGCAGCAGCAGCTGCGCGCCGACGCGCGTCTCCAGCTCGTTGATGGTCTTGCTCACATAGGATTTGGAGACGCCGAGCGCCTCCGCACCCGCGGTGAAGCTGCCGGTCTCAACGACGGCGAGGAATTCCTCGATGCCGCGCCACGTCACGCATCCCCTCCCCTTGCACGCCCCCTCGAAGGGATCTCGGCGTGCGAGGCTAGCGCGATGCGGCGGCAGTGGAAAGCCCGGCCGCCCGGGGCGGCTGTCGCCCTCCGGCCGGTCAGGCGGCACGCCGGACGAACTGGGTCTTGCGCGGGCCGATGCGGGCGGCGAGCGCCCAGAGCGCATCCTTGTCGACATCGTAGACATCGAGCGCGTTGCCGGCGAGCATCTTCTGGATGTCCTCCTCCGGCAGGCCGCCGAGGCTCAGCGTCATCTTTTCGAGCGTCGCCGGCCAGGTGCCTTCGGGATGCGGATAGTCCGTGCCCCACATGATCCGATCGATGCCGATCTTGTAATAGGATTCGGTGGTCTCCTCATCGGGCAGGGCGGAGCAGCCGACCCAGATGTTGCGCCGGAAATAGCCGCTCGGCTTCATCGTGAGATTGCTGTTGTAATCGCCGAGCTTGCCGCTGGTGTGCTTCACCGAGGCGCGGATATCCATGAGCTCGAGCACCCATGGGAACCAGAATTCGCCTCCCGCTTCCGTGAAGGCGACCTTGAGGCGCGGATAGAGCTCGAACACGCCGCCGAAGATCATCATCCACATCGGCCGGGTGAGCCAGAAGGCGTATTCGCACAGATAGGTGCCGATCCACCCGGGTTGGGTGGGATCATAGGCCGCCGACGCGCCGGAATGGAAATGGACCGGCATGTCGAGATCCTGCAGGAGCTCCCACATCGGATAATATTTGCGATGGTTGTAGGTGGCGTGGCCATCCATCATCGCGGGCAGGAACACGCCCTTGAGGCCCGCCTCGCGCGCCCAGCGTATCTCCTTCAGATTCTGCTCCATGTCGTAGAGCGCCGGAATGACGGCAAGGCCGATGCGGCGCACCGGATCGTCGCGGCAGAAATCGGCCATCCAGCGGTTGTGCGCCCGCGCACCTGCCCATTGCAGCTCGGGATCGACGCCGAAAGGCCTGAGGCCGATGTCGGCGCCGAACGGCGGAGCGTTGCGCTCGGTGATCCCGTCCGGGAACAGCACCTCGGCGGCGACGCCGTCCTGATCGAGCACCCGGTTGCGGATCGCCGGATCCCAGGCGCCCTCCAGGCCGTCGCCGACGCGGGCGCGCCAGCGCGTGTTGAAATCGTCGATCAGGAACAGCTTCTCATGCTCGGCCCGTGCCTTGATCTCGCGCGGCACGCGCTCGTCGAAGGCGGCATGATAGCGGCTTTCCAGATAGTCGCGATAGCGCTCCGGCGGCAGGCCGGCATGGCCATCGGAGGATATGACGAGATAGCGGTCCATGAATGTTGCTCCTGCTGGCGGCCGCGGGAAGGAGCCGGCTGCCCGGCGGCCTTTTGGTTCGAGAATGAGCGCGTGCGCACCGCATCACAAGGCAACCGGCGCGGACAAACTATCGCTCACAGGAAACGATCGCCGTCCGTAACGAGGCGGCATGCTAGAAGCGCAGCCGCGCCTCGGCGCCGAAGCTGCGCGGATCGCCCCACTGCCGGACGGTGAACAGGGTGAGGTTGATCGCGCTCGTCCAATATTGCTTGTCGGTGAGGTTCTTCCCCCAGAGCGAGACCTCGAAGGTCGCGCCCTTGCCGAGAGCGATGTCGCCGAGCGTGATGCGCCCGTCGAGCAGGCCGTAGGCGATCCGGCGCGCCAGCGGATCGGCGTTGATCGTGCCTTGCTGGGAGCTGCGCCAGGAATAGTTGAGGCTCGGCGTCAGCGAGGCTCCGCCGAGGGGGATCTTCCATTCGCCGCCGATCTGGAAATTATGCTTGGGCACCAGCGGGATGACATAGCTGTCCGACACGTCTTCTCCGGTCGGCAGGACGAACTTCTTGTAGCGCGCGTCGATATAGCCATAGCCGAAAGTGATCGTGACCGGCTCGATGGGACGGAGCTGGCCTTCGATTTCGACGCCCGTGAACAGCGCCTTGCCCGCATTGATGATGTTGGTCGTGACGAATTCCGGCACGAACACGCCAGCCTGAAAATCCTTGTAGATATTGTGATAGACCGCGGCGTTGAGGTTGAGCCGGCCGCCGAGGAAGACGCCTTTGGTGCCGAGCTCGAAGGAGGTCAGCTTCTCCGGATCGAACGGCGTGTTGAATGCGGCGTTGGTTGCTGCGGTGTCGTTGAATCCGCCGCTCTTGAAGCCGGTCGCGAAGCGGGCATAGACGTTGAAGTTGCGCCGGACCTCGAACGAGACGTTCGCCTCCGGCGTCAGCCGCGACCAGGATTTGCGGTTGGACAGCGGGATGAGATCATAGGGCCCCGGACCGCCGCCGCTGGGAAGCGCCCCGAGCGCGGGGCCGCCGCTGCGGGTGATCGGATTGCCGTGCGCATCCCGCTCGAAAACGCCGGACGTGGGGCTGGCCGGATTGGCGGCGTAGTTATTGTAGGAGAAGAACAGATTGCGCGTGCGCTTGGTGTCCTTCGTCCAGCGCAGGCCGGCGGTGATGTCGAGCCGGTGGTCCAGTGCCGCCGGGCTCCAGGTGAGCTGCCCATAGCCGGCGATCGAACGGTTGCGTCCGCCGCGATCACTGAGGTCGTAGCGGTCGTTGCGGCCGAACTGCAGCGTCCAGCGCGGATTGTACACGTCGTAGCTGTCGCGCATGTAGAACGCACCGATCGTGTATCGGAACGACTCGCTCGTGCCGAACATCTGCAGTTCCTGGGTGAACTGATGATAGTCGTTGTTGAGGATGAAGCGCTGTATGTCGTAGCGCGTCCCATCGAAGTCGCTCTGACTGCGCGTCCTGAGGCTGCGCCATGCGGTGATCGACTTGAAGCTGAGATCGCCGATCGCCGTCGATCCGGCGTCGTAGCTCGCCGTCACCGCGTGGCCGGTGACGCGGAAGCTGCTTCCCAGCGCATTGTCGGCGGCAATCGCCTTGGGCCGACGGGTGTGGATCTGATCGGCGATCAGCGGATAGAGCGCCTTGAGCGAGGGAACGCTGCTGTTGGGGCCGATGAGCCCCGGCGCGCTGATCGGCAGCATCACGCTGGTGCCGCGATTGTCCGTGATGTCATAGGCATAGGCGATGGAGAGGCCGCGGGTCGGCTCCCACAGCACGTCCGCCCGGCCGGAAAACTGGTCCTGCTGGCCGAACCGCTTACGGTGCGGATAGAGATTGCGGAAATAGCCGCCGAACTCCCGTCCGGTGCCGCCGAGCTTGATCTTGACGGTGCCGAGGCTCTGGGTGTCGATGGCCGGCAGATCGACGGTCAGCTTCTGCGTGAAGAGATTGTAGTTGCCGGCGCCGAGCACGAGCTGCCCGCCGAATTCGCCGGACGGCTTGCGGGTGACGAGATTGATCGCGCCGCCGATCGTGTTGCGGCCGTAGAGCGTTCCCTGCGGCCCGCGCAGCACCTCGACGCGTTGCAGATCCACCGTGTCGAAAGCCGCGCCAGTGGATTTTGAGATCGGCACACCATCCAGATAGATGCCGACCGGCTGATCCCGTCCGAGGCTGGTGTCGCCCGACGGCGCGAGACCGCGGATGGAGATCAGCGGGCTCCAGCTGTTGCCGACGGTGTCGTTGATCTGGATGTTCGGGATCACCGTGCCGATATTGGCGACATTCGAGACACCGCCGGCTTCCAGCCGGTGCTCGCCGATCGCGGAAACCGAGATGGGCACGTCGATCAGCCGTTCTTCCCGCCGCTGGGCGGTGACGACGATCTCGTCAATGCCTCCGCCCGGCGCGGCGGCTCTGTCCTGGGCATGGGCCGGCGCCGCCAGGACGACGGCGAGGCCGCTGTTCATCAGCAGGATCATTCCCGTGCGGCGTTTCATGGCTCTCCTCCTCGAACGATCGCAGGAGAAGAGGCCAGGCGGCGCCCAGCATCTCTCGTCCCTCCCCCGCAAGCTGCGATTTTCGCAGTCATTCCATTGCCGGTGCGCCTCTCCGAGGAGCGGCGCCGCGCCATGGTGGATGCATCCTTGCGGATGCTTCCGCGCTCAACAAGAGCGCGCGCACGATCAGACTGTTTCTTCATGCGGACAATGCCATTGGGCGCATGCGCTGGGAGGGGGAGGGAGAGAGGGAGTCCCTCACTGCCCTCGCCTTGATCTATATCGTGTCACGATATACTGCGCCCCGGCACGATCTAAGAGGATTGCGGATGAAACGGGACGCCGCGGGCGTGATCGAAGGAGCGCGGCTCGGCGACCATAGCGTGGATCTGCGCATGGCGATGCTCGCCGCCATGGCGCTGCTGGTCGGCAGCGGCGGAGCGGCGGGCGCATGGATATTGCTCAAGCTGATCGCCGTGGCGACGAACCTCTTCTGGTTCGGGCGGCTGTCCGCGGCTCCCGCCGAGATCGTGGACGGGGCAGGGGGCGTCGCGACGCTGCTCGTCCCGGTGCTCGGCAGCCTCGTCGTGGGCCTCATGGCGCGGTACGGATCCGAGAAGATCCGCGGGCATGGCATTCCCGAAGCGATCGAGACCATCCTGTTCGGCGAGAGCCGGTTGTCGCTCAAGGTGGCTGTGCTGAAGCCGCTTTCCTCCGCGGTCTCGATCGGCAGCGGCGGGCCGTTCGGTGCGGAGGGGCCGATCATCATGACCGGCGGGGCGATCGGATCGCTGTTCGCGCAATGCTTCCGGCTCAGCGCAGCGGAGCGCAAGACGTTGCTCGTCTCGGGCGCCGCGGCCGGCATGACCGCGATCTTCGGCACGCCGCTGGCCGCGATCCTGCTCGCGATCGAGGTGCTGCTGTTCGAATGGAAGCCGCGCAGCTTCGTTCCCGTCGTCGTGGCCGTGCTGGTGGCAGATGCCTGGCGTCCTTCGCTGATCGGAAGCGGACCGATGTTCGCTTCGGCCCTGACCGTTCCCGGCGGTTTGTGGCCGCTCGTCGCCGGCGCGGGGCTCGGGCTCGTCCTCGGCCTCGAGGCGGCGCTGCTTTCGACGGCGCTGTACCGCATCGAGGACGCCTTCCATCGCCTTCCCGTTCATTGGATGTGGTGGCCGGCGTTGGGATCGATCGTCGTGGGGGCAGGGGGACTGATCGATGCCCATGTGCTGGGCGCGGGCTATGCGAACATCCAGGCGCTGCTCGACAACTCGCTGACCGTCCGTGCCATTCTGGCGCTCCTGCTGGTGAAGGCGGTGGTGTGGCTCGTGGCGCTCGGCTCCGGTACGTCGGGCGGCGTGCTTGCTCCGCTGCTGATCCTTGGCGGAGCGCTGGGCTGCCTGCTCGGCCATGCCCTGCCCGGCGATCCGGGCCTATGGGCGATGATCGGCATGGCCGGGATCATGAGCGGCGCGATGCGCGCACCGATGACCGGCGCGCTCTTCGCCGCCGAGCTGACCGGTCGCTTCGAAGCGCTGCCGCTCACCATCGCCGCCGCCGCCGGCGCCTATGCGGTGAGCGTGCTGCTCATGCGCCGATCGATCCTCACCGAAAAGATCGCGCGGCGGGGCCGCCACATCCTGCAGGAATATAGCGTCGACGCGCTGGATCTGCTCCAGGCGCGACAGCTGATGACGCCCTCGCCCGAAACGCTGCCCGGCACCATGTCGATCGCCGCCGCGCTGCAATTCTTCGGCAGCGAGGCGAAGCATCGCAGCTATCCGGTGGTCGATCCCGAAGGGCGCCTCATCGGTCTCATCTCCCGGACCGACGCGCTGCGCTGGCAGGTGGAGGGAGCGCGGCTGGAAGCCAGCCTCGCCGAGACGCTCTCGGACGCGTCGCAGCCGGTGGCCTATCCGGAGAGTCCGAGCGGCGTCGTTGCCGACCTGATCGTGCAATCCGGCATCGGCCGCATCCCGATCATCGAACGCGATACGCGCAAGGTGGTCGGCATTCTCTCGCGCCAGGACCTGCTGAAAGCACGTCGCGCCGTCCGGACCGCGGAGGTCGAGCGCGCCCGCTACGTCGGCAGGAGAGCGGAGCCGCCGCGCCGCGCATGACCGGCTGCTAGCGAACGCGCCGCTCGATCAGCAGCGCGTCGTGCTTGTCCGGGAACAGCTGCCGGATCAGCCAGGGCAGCGGCTGATCGAGGCGGGCGACCGCGCGGTAGCGCGGGTCGGTGGTCAGAGGGCGTCGCCGGCGCAGCTCCGATTTCTTGATCAGCCGAACGCGATATTCGCCGATCGGCGCGTCCGGGCCGAGCCGGGGCGGCACCAGGCCCATGGCGAGGGCGGGTGTCTTCGCCCGGCCCGCAACATGCTCGTCGGTGCTCGTATAGCCTCCCGGATGCGCCGCCATGTAGGGAACGAGCAGCTTCGCCTGCCAGCCGGCATCGCGGGTGACGAGGATCGGGACGATGCCGCCGATCAAGACCAGCGCGGTGAGCACCGCGGCGCGGCGCTTGAGCTCCGCCCGTGCGAGGCGGGTGGCGATCATCAGCGCGAAGGCGATCTGGCCTGCGCAGATGACCGGCAGATAGTAGCGCGGCTGCGGCCGCAGCGTGAACAGCCAGGTCACCGTGACATAGCTGCCGATGCCGATCGCCCAGAGCAGGACGGTGGCGGCGCGCGGAATGCGGGCGCGAGGATGGCCGGAGAACCAGGGCAGCGCGGCAAGCGCGCAGCCGAGCAGCACGAAACCGAAGGCAGGATCGATGAGGAAATCGAGGAGCGGGTTGAGCGCCCAGTGGATCCGTGTCGGCCCGGCCGGCACCCAGCGGCGCGCCAGATCGAAGTTCAGGAACGGGCTGCCGCCCGTATAGACCTTTCCTTCCAGATGGTCGCTGGGGATCAGGATATGATGCGCATCGACATGCAGGCGATAAAGCGGATCGCCGGTCAGCCACCATAGCCAGCCGACATGGGCGGCGATCGGCAGCAGGAAGGCGGCCGCCATCGCGGCGTAGAGCGCGCGCGGCATGCCGGGCCTGCGAAGCCCGAACCAGAGATAGCCGATCGCCACGAAACCCGCGGTCTCGCGGGTCAGCACCGCCAATCCCAGCGCGATGCCCGCCGCGACCATCCAGAGGAGGCGGGGCTGCGTGGCGGAGGCGCGCCGCGCCGCGAGGAAGGCGGCGACAGACGCGGCTCCCAGGCTCAGCTCGACCATCTCCGGAAAGCAACTCGTCGCCATCTCGTGAAGCACCGGCGAGGCGATCACGAAGGCGAGCCACAGGCCGAAGACACGCATGCCGAACGTCCGGGCGATCGTCGCGCCCGTCACGCCGACGAACAGCGCATAGAACAGCCGCGGCACGACGAGCAGCGCGCTGATGGTGGGCCCCAGCAGATGGAAGGCGCCGGTGACGGCTGCGATCAGCGGCACCCGCAGCGCCCAGTGCGTCGTCCCCGGCTGCGGGCCGTGAAGATACCAGTCGAGCGCGATGTCGAAATAGCGCTGGTCGTCGCTCGGCCCGCCGGCGAAACCCTCGGGCGAGATGCACAGCGCAAGCTCGGCCAGCAGGATCGCGAGCAACGCCAGCCCCAGCGCCATGCGGGCCGAGACGCCCTTTCGCCCGTCCTCAATCATCGAGCCGTTCCGCATCCCCGCCCCTGAGCCGTTTCTCCGACGCCATGACGGAAGCGACGCGGTCGCTCCTTGGCATTTCGCCGATCCGTTCCGCGAGATCGGTGAAATCGCGGTGCAGCCGCTCGAGCGCGAAAGCAAGGCCGAAGACGCGGCCGGCCGCCTCGAAATCGAGGCCGCGCGTCAGGCCGCTGTGGCGCAGCTCTTCGAACCTGGCCGCGAAGGCCTGCCGGCCGGCCTCCGCCTCGTCCTGCGCAACGGCGGTGGCGGCGCGCAGCGCGGCGGCGCAGCGCGCGGCGAAACCGGCCTCGGCGCGAAGCTGCTCGATGATGGCCGGTGCAAGAAGCGGAGCCACCGCATCGGGCAGGGGCTGGTCGAGCGTGCGGCCGATCAGCACCAGATCGTTGCGGACACGCCAGAGCGTGCGCGCGAGCGCCGGCGATACCGCGTCGTGCGACAGGCGTGCGCGATGCTCGCGCGCGGCGTCCGCCACCGCATCGTCCACCGCGGCCAGCTTCTTGCGGAGCGCGACGTGGCTTCCCACGGAATAGGCGGCATCGCCGCGGGCGAGCGCTTCGGCCTTGGCGAGGAGCATCGCCGCTATCCCGTCGAGGACCGCGGCGGCGCGCTGCGCCACCAATCCGCGGGACCGCGCGGGGAAGAGCAGCAGGCTCGCCGCGATGCCGATCAGGCCGCCGAGCGCGATCTCGATGATCCGATCGACGACGAAGCTCTGCGCGCTGAGCCCCGGCGGCCGGCTCAGCAGCACGATGGCCGCGGTCACCGGCGCGATCCGCAGGCGCGGGCGCAGCGCGGCGGCGAAGGCGGCGAGACCGGTCACCGCTGCGAGCCCGATCGCGAGGCCCGGCCCTTCGGCAGGGAAGAGCGTCGCCGTGATGCCGCCGAGCAGGGCGCCTGCGACGGTGCCGAGGAGCCGGTCTCCCGCGGCGCCCAGCGTGCCGCCGACCGAGCCCTGCATCACGATCACGACGGTGAACACCGCCCAATAGCCCTGCGGCAGCTGCAGCCATTTGTAGAGCAGCAGCGCCGCCACCGCGGCCGCGGCGATGCGCAGCGCCTGGCGGATCTCCGCGGCGCGCCGGACCAGGGGGGCGATGATCGCTCGCATGGACGCTGCCCTGCCGCGCCGCTCGAGGCCGCGCAACTTTTCCGTTCAGGCCAGACGACCTCGCGGCGGATGCAACGAATTAGAGCATGCTCCATTTTGATATGGCGCCCCCGGAGCGGTTCCGATATTCTGGCGCCGCCCCGGTCGCGCGAACGATGCAGGCCGGCGATGCATCATCACGACAAGACAACCGAGCTGGGAGAGAAGCGATGGAGCAGGCGAGTGCGGCGCTGGCGGACGCGCCGGCGGACAAGATCGGGCTGATGGGCGAGACGATGGCCGAGGCAGGACGCCGTTTCGGCCATGTGAAGACGGCAACGGCTGATGCGGCGCTGCTGAACGGGCTGGCCGAGCGGCTGTTGGCGCTGATCGAGGCCAAACGACCGGACGAGGCGTCTTCCTGGACCACCGTCCCGGCCTCCGCCTATCTCGATCCCGCCCATTTCGCGCGCGAGAAGCAGACGATCTTCGACAGGACGCCGCTGCTCGCCTGCCTGTCGAGCGACATCGCCAATCCCGGCGACTATCGCCGCATCCAGGAGCTGGACACGCCGATCGTCGTCACCCGGACGAAGAAAGGCGAGGCGAGAGCCTTCGTCAACGGCTGCCGCCATCGCGGCGCCGCGCTGGTCTATGACGATGCCGGCAATGCGCGCGGCGGTTTCCTCTGCCCCTATCATGGCTGGTCCTACACCGACGAAGGCGAGCTCAAGGGCATTGCCTGCCCGGAGGCCTTCGAAGGACTGGACAAAAAGGCGCACGGCCTCGTTCCCATACCCTGCGAGGAGCGGCACGGCCTCGTCTTCATATCGCCGCGCGCGGACGTGCCGCTCGACCTCGACGCCTTCCTGGGACCGGACCTCGATCGCGAGCTCGGCCTGTGGAGATTCGACGGCGTCACCGGCGCGCGCTCGGAGCCGGTGGTGCTCAAGGGCAACTGGAAGCTCGTCTACGACACCTTCCTCGAAAGCTATCATTTCGCGCAGGCGCACAAGAACAACCTGGCGTCCTTCTACTTCCCCAACGTCAACACGGTGGACCGCTTCGGCCGGCATCAGCGCATCGCGGTCGCCAACCGCACGCTGCCCGAGCATTTCGCCGGGCATGCGCCGGAAGACCGCCGCCCGCAGGATCACCTGCTCGTCGCCTATGTGCTGTTCCCCGGCATCGTGCTGATCAACAGCCCGCAGATCCTTGAAGTGTTCCGGATCTTTCCGCAGAGCGTGGACACCACCATCGTGCAGCACGCCTGCTACAGCAAGCTGCCGCCGGAGATGAACGGCAATGACGGCTTCTTCGAAATGGTGTGGCAGAGCGCGCACAACATCGTGATGAACGAGGATTTTCCGTTCGGCGTGACGACGGCGCATCGCGCGCTCGCCTCGGGCTCGATCAAGGAGCTCGTGTTCGGCCGCAACGAGTTGGCGATCCACAACAACTATGCCGTGATCGCCGAAGCGGTCGCCAGCGCGGGTTAGGGAAGCGGGGAGCCGGCCTCAGCCGATGAGCAGGGCCGGCTCCTCGATCAGTTGCTTCAGCGTCTGCATGAACTGGGCGCCGACGGCCCCGTCGATCGCGCGATGATCGCAGGAGAGCGAAAGCTCCGCGATGGTGGCGAAAGCGAGCGCATGGCCGATCTCGATCGGCTGCCGGGTGCCGGCTCCCACGGCGAGGATCGCGCCCTGCGGCGGATTGATGATCGCATCGAACTGATCGATGCCGAACATGCCGAGATTGCTCACCGAGAAGCTTCCGCCCTGGAATTCCTCCGGGCTCAGCCGGCCTTGCCGCGCCTTTTCGGCCAGCAGCTTGATCTCCCGCGAGATGGCGGCGACCGAGAGGTGATCGGCGCCGCGGACGATCGGCGTGATCAGGCCCTTGTCCGTCGCCACGGCGACGGCGATGTCGGCGCGCGCGAAGCGGTGGATCTCATCGCCGTGCACCTGGACGTTGACGTCGGGATGCCTGGCCAAGGCCAGCGCACAGGCGCGCACGACATAGTCGTTCACGCTCGGCGCCTCGCCGGTCGCTGCCTTGGCCTGCGCGCGCAGGCCGAGAATGCCGTCGATGCGGACGCGGCTGCGCAGATAGAAATGCGGAATGGTCGACTTGGAATGGCTGAGCGCCCTGGCGATCGCCTTGCGCATCGGCGACATCTTCACGACCTCGCTGGTGCCGGCCGCAGGCGGTTCGAAATGCAGCGCGACCGCCGCGGGTGACGATGCTTCCGGTGCTGCCGGGGCCACCCTGGCCAGCACGTCGGCCTTGCAGATGCGGCCGCGCGGGCCGGTGCCGGAGACGGCGGAAAGATCGACGCCGTGCTGCGCGGCCAGCCGCTTCGCCAGCGGGCTGGCGAAGATCTCGCCCAGCGCGTTTCCGATGGGGGTGATGTCGACGGGATCGGAGCCGCCGGCAGGCGCCGGCGGCCGGCTGGCCTGCAGAACGTCCTGATAGGTGATCCGCCCGCCGCGCCCGGATCCCACGATCCCGGCAATGGCGACGCCGTGCTCCTCCGCGAAGCTGCGCGCGACCGGGCTGATATTGGCATCGGCAGGAATGCGCGCGCCCCCGGAGCTGGCGGGCGCCGATGACTGCGGAGAGGGAGCGGCGGGCGCCTTCGCGTCGGATGGGGCGGCACCCTTGCCGCTCCGCGATGCGGTGCTGGCATTGGCCGGCCTGAAGCCGGCGACGAAGGCGTCCACCTCGGCCGGATCGGGCGCATCGCCCGGCTCGGCGAGAACGGCGATCAGCTCGCCGACCGGATAGGTTTCGCCCGTGACCGCGATCAGGCGGGGGAACATGCCGTCATATTCGGCCTGCACCTCGTTGGTGATCTTGTCGGTCTCGATCAGCGCGATCAGATCGCCCTTGCGGAACGGCTTGCCCTCTTCGACCATCCATTCGGCGACGACGCCTTCGGTCATCTCGATGCCCCATTTGGGCATGGTGAATGCGCGCAGCTTGGCCATGGCGATCACCCCCGGTAGGACATGAGCCGAAGCGCTGCCGCCTCGATCTTGTCACGCGAGGGAAGCCATGCCGCTTCGAGCTCGCGCGCGAACGGAATGGGGCTGTGCGGCCCGGTTACCATCTCGACCGGTGCCCTGAGCGAGGCGAACGCCTTGCTCGCCACCAGCGCGGCGAGATCGGTGGCGAGGCCGCAACGGGGCGGGCTCTCGTCCACGATCAGCAGGCGTCCGGTGCGCTCGACGCTGTCGAGAATGGCCTCCTCGTCGAGCGGACTGGTCGTGCGCAGGTCGATGAGATCGCAGCCGATGCCTTCCTCGGCGAGGTTGCGCGCGGCCGCTTCGGCGAAGCTCACCATCAGCCCGGTAGCAAGGATGGTGACGTCGTCCCCCTGCGTCACCTGGCGCGCATGGCCGAACGGCAGGACATATTCCCCCTCCGGAACATCCCCTTTGGTGGCGTAGAGCGCCTTGTGCTCGAGGAAGATGACCGGATCGTCATCGCGGATCGCGGCGGTGAGCAGGCCCTTGGCGTCGGCAGGCGTCGCCGGCATCACCACCTTCAGCCCCGGCATCGCCGTCACCATGCCGTGGATCGCCTGGCTGTGCTGCGCGGCCGCGTTGAAGCCGGCGCCGTAGATCATCCGGATCGTGACCGGGCAGCGCGACTTGCCGCCGAACATGTACCGGAACTTGGCGACCTGGTTCCAGATCTGGTCGAGGCAGACGCCGATGAAATCCGCGAACATGATCTCGGCAATGGCGCGCTTGCCGCTCAGCGAGGCGCCGGCGGCCGCGCCGATGATCGCGCTTTCCGAGATCGGCGTGTCGATCACCCGATCGGGACCATATTTGGCCCAGAGGCCGGTGGACGTGCTCCAGATACCTCCGATCGCCTCCGGCCCGCCGGCCGAACCATTGCCGCCCACGATATCCTCGCCGAGCATGATCACATCGGGGTCGCGCGCCATTTCCGCGTCGATCGTCTCGACGATCACGTCGCGGATCATCTTGGTTGCCATTTCCGTGCCCCCCGCCTCAGTAGCTGATGTAGACGTCTTCGACGACATGCTCGGCGCCGGGCCGCTCGGCCGCCTTGGCCTCGGCCACGGCGCGATCGATCAGCGCCATCACTTCCTCGTCGACCGCATCGATGTCCCCATGCTCGAGAAGGCCCGCCTCGGTGACCTTCCTGCGGAAGAGGGCGAGGCAGTCGCGCTCCGCGCGGATGCGGTCCAGCTCGCCCGGGCCGCGGTAACGCTGCGGATCGCCCTCGAAATGGCCGAAGAAGCGCTCGGTATCGAGCTCGATCGCGGCCGGACCGTTGCCGGCCTTGCAGTAATCGATCAGCTCGCCCATCGCGTCGTGGACGGCGAAGAAATCGATGCCGTCGGCCATCTCTGCGCGCATTCCGAACGCCGCCGCCCGCGCCGCCATGCTTTCGGCGCCGACGGCATAGGCGACGCCGGTATGCTCGGAATAATGATTGTTCTCGAACACGAAGATCACGGGCAGCTTGAGCACCACGGCGAGGTTCATCGCCTCGAAGGTGGTGCCCTGATTGCAGGCGCCGTCGCCCGAGAAGGCGATCGACACCGTGCCGTTGCCCTTCGCGGTGATGCCAGCGCCGACCGCGAGCGGCGCGCCGGCCCCGACGATGCCGTTGGCGCCGAGCATGCCGACCTCCACGTCGGCGATGTGCATCGATCCCCCCCGGCCTTTGCACAATCCTTCGCGGCTGCCGTAAATCTCCTTCATCATGCCGATCACGTCGCAGCCCTTGGCGATGCAATGGCCGTGGCCGCGATGGGTGGAGACGATATAGTCCTTCGGCCCGAGATGCTCGCAGACGCCCACCGCGCAGGCCTCCTGCCCGGCATAGAGGTGGGTGAAGCCGGCGATCTCGCCGGTCTGGATCTCGTCGTGCAGGCGATCCTCGAAGGCGCGGATCGTCTTCATCTGCCGATAGGCCCGAAGCAACGCGTCGCGACTGAGCTGCATGTTCCTGTTCCTCCCCGTGGCGGTCGTGCGGCGCGCTAGAGGCCCAGCACGGTCTTGGCGATGATGCCGCGCTGCACCTCGTTGGTGCCCCCGAATATCGACCAGGCACGGCTGTTGAGATAGCGCGGCGCCGCGAGCTGGGCGGCCTTGCCGTAGAGCGGCGCCGGGCTGCCGTTCCCGTAAAGCGGGCGCCGGGTCTCCAGCGTCAGGCCGGCATAGCCGAACAGCCGCAGCGCGAGCTTGTCGACCTGCTGGCGCAGATCGGAGGCGACGAGCTTGGTCAGCGAGGTCATCGGCCCCGGCGGAAGGCCGTTGGCGATCTCCGCCAGGATGCGCAGCTCCGTCATCTCCAGGGCCTGCGCCTCGAGCTCGGTGCGCGCGAGATCGGCCATGAAAGCGGCGTCTCCCGCCATGGAGCCGCCCGTGCCATCCGGCTCGCGCGCCGCTTCGGCGCGCAGCTTGGCGAGATCGGACAGCAGCTTCGGCGCATGGCAGGCGCCGCCGCGCTCATTCTCGAGCAGGAACTTGGCGATGGTCCAGCCCATGCCTTCCTGGCCCACGAGATTGTCCAGCGGCGCCACGGCCTCGTCGATGAAGACCTCATTCACCTCATGATCGCCCGCCAGCCCCATGATCGGGCGAACCTCGATTCCGGGCTGGCGCATGTCGATGAGGATGAAGCTGATGCCCCGCTGGGGCTTCACGCTGCCGTCGGTGCGGGCGAGGCAGAACATATGCGTCGCATGGTGCGCATGCGTCGTCCACAGCTTGTGCCCGTTGATCACATAATGATCGCCGCGGCGCTCGGCGCGCGTCTTGAGGCTGGCGAGGTCCGAACCCGAGCCAGGCTCCGAAAAGCCCTGGCACCAATAATCCTCGCCGCTCAGGATCCGGGGCAGAAGTTCGCGCTTCTGCCGTTCCGTGCCGAAGCGGCAGAGCACCGGGCCGAGCAGCTTGAGGCCGAGCACCGGCAGCCCGGGCGCATCGGCGAGCGCGCACTCCTTCTCGAAGATGTAGCGCTGCACCGGCGTCCAGCCCGTGCCGCCGCAATCCTCCGGCCAGTTATAGGCGAGCCAGCCCTTCTCGTTCAGGATGTGCTGCCATTCGCCGCCGATGTCCGGCTCCACGAACACCGACGGGGTCGCGCGCATGCCCTCGCGCAGATGTTCGGGCAGATGCGCGTCGAGAAAGGCGCGGATCTCCTGCCGGAACGCTTCGTCCTCGGGGGAAAAGGCGAGGTCCATCTGTTCAGCGTTCCAGGATCGTCACGCCGGAAACGCCCGGTGCGCCATAGACGTGGGTATATGCCGTCCTGGGTGCGTTCCCGACCTGGCGCGCGCCGGCCTCGCCGCGCAGCTGCATGACATTCTCATAGACCTGCCGTAGCCCCGAGGCGCCGATCGGCTCGCCGCAGGCGAGACATCCTCCGTCGGTGTTGACCGGAAGCCGCCCATCGATCCGCGTCCAGCCTTCCGCCAGCCACTCCTCCTGCTCGCCATCCTTGCAGAAGCCGTTCTCCGCCATGTGCATGATCTCGGCGCCGCTTTCGGTATCCTGGAGCTGGGCCACGTCGATATCCTCCGGCCCGATGCCGGCGGCCTCGAAGGCTGCGGCGGAGGCGAGCATGGTGGGGGAGCCGCCGCCCTCGATATCGAGGCTCGGCGCGAACACCTCGAACGAACCGGGTGGGCGGCTGCGGACGCAGGCGGCCTTGATCCGAATCCGATCCCGGCCCAGCTCGCGTGCCTTCCTCTCGCTGGCGAGGATCAGCGCCACGCCGCCTTCCGCGGGCGAGCAGAACATGAACTTGGTGAGCGGATCGCTCACCATCTGGCTGTTCAGGATGGTATCGAGATCGACCGGCTGGCGTCGCCAGGCATGATCGGCCAGGGCGCCGTTGGCATAGGCCTTTTCGGCGACGCGGCCGAGCGTCGTCCGGCCGATGCCGTGGCGTTCCATATAGCGCTGCAGCTTTATCGCGAAGAACTGCGTCGTCAGCATCAGCCCGATCTCGCCATACCAGTCGGGCAGGCTGTATTCGGAGGGCAGAGCGTTGAACGCCCCGCGCGGATGCTTGTCGAAGCCGATGGCGATACCGATGTCGAACTGGCCCGATGCCACGCCGCTGAACACGCCGAACAACGCCGAGCCGCCGGTGGCGCAGCCGTTGCTGACATTGATGAACTGAAGGCCGGTGAGGCCGAGCTCGTTGACGATCGTATCCGCGCCGCCCGACACGGCGGAGCCGCCATAGCCGAACTGGATGTCGCTCCAGGCCAGCTCCGCATCGGCGAGCGCCCGGCGCGCCGCATAGGCGCCTTGCTGCAGCCCGGTGCGGTTGTCGGTGCGGCCGAACGGATGGATGCCGGCTCCGACGATGTAGACCCCGCTCATTCGGCGTCTCCCGCCGGCTGGAAGGCATAGGTGACGAGGCTGGCGCCCGCCGCGTCGACCGCGAACGGGACGAGCGTGGTCTCGACCTCCATGCCGATCTTCAGCGCGTCGAACGCGACGTTCGCCAGCCGCGTCTCGACGATCACCGCGTCCGGCAGCTCGACATAGGCGACGGCGTACGGCTCAAATTCCTCGGGGCCGATATAGGGCGGCGATTTCGGGCGGAAGCGCTGGACGGTCCAGGACCAGATGCGGCCGCGGCGCGGCAGGGCCACGGCTTCGTAGCGCTCGGGGTCGTCGGGACAGGGAAAGACGATCCTGCCCGTCTCCCGATGCCGCCCGCCGATCAGGCAGGGCGCGGCCCCCTCGGTGAACAGGCCGTCGGCGATGGCGCGCGATGCGGAAATGGGTGTGGCTCCAGCAAGAAAAGCGTGGAGCCACTATGGGAAAGCCACCGTCCCAATTCTCCTGTGAGAAAATATAGGGTGGCCTGCCGGCGGCCGGAACGGCACCGCGCCGATGCGTCGCGACGGCGGGGCGAGGAACGTCATGCAACGGGAAAGGGGGCGTGGCGGGATCAGGCGTGGTGAGCGTGGCCGGCTTCGGAATCGGTCGGCATCACCGCGACGCTGCCGAGGAAGCCGAGCTGCGTCGCCTTGAACACCGTCTGGCTGCGGTTGACCGCCTCCAGCTTCGTCGCCGCATTGTGG
>Ga0180222_1000456_pt1 | contig 59311 bp, 51 predicted proteins | sample eDN5th37CKraftOP_FD_151336 | JGI IMG/M metagenome (GOLD analysis project Ga0180222, IMG submission 151336) | Enriched Organic Plus compost microbial communities from Emeryville, California, USA - eDNA 5th pass 37_C Kraft OP (version 2) (version 2) ... | reverse complement strand
GACGCCGCGCCCGCCGAAACGCAGACGCCCGCGCTGCCCCCGCCCACCGAAGGCCAGGACATCGTGGCCGACTACCGCGCACTGGGCCTGACGCTGGGGCGCCATCCCCTGGCCCTGCTGCGTCCGCGGCTGCGGGACATGCGCTTTGCCGCGGCGGAAGAACTGCGCGAACGCCCCGACGGGCGGCTGGCCCGCGCCTGCGGGCTGGTCACGGGGCGCCAGCGGCCGCCCACGGCCAAGGGCACGGTATTCGTCACATTGGAAGACGAGACTGGCGCGGTGAACGTGATCGTGCATGCGCCGCTGGCCGAGCGGCAGCGGCGCGAGCTGCTGCATGCGCCGCTGCTGGGGGTACACGGGGTGTGGCGCAGCCAGGACGGCGTGCGCCACCTGGTGGCGGGCCGGCTGGTCGACCTGACGCCGCTGCTGGGCCGGCTGGTCGTGCGCAGCCGGGATTTCCAGTAGGCCGGGCGGACGCGGCGGCCCGCCCGGCCGCGGAGCGGCTCGGGAAAGGCAGCCGCGCTACGCGGCCGCCTGGGCCGCCCGCTTGGTGGCCTCCAGCAGCGCCGCGCCGTGCTCGGCGATGAAGCCGGTGCTGACATCCTGCGCGGCAAAGCCCGGGTGCTCCAGGCAGGCCTCCAGGAAATGCAGGTTGGTGCGGGGCCCTTCGACCCGGATCTTGCGCAAGGCGCCCAGCATGCGCGCGACGGCGTCGGACCGGTCCTTGCCGTGCACGATGACCTTGGCGATCATGGGGTCGTAGAACGGCGTGATCTCGCCGCCCTGTTCATAGCCCGTCTCCACCCGCGCCTCGCCTTCGTCCAGGGCCGAAAAATCGAACCGCGACAGCACGCCCGGCGAGGGCATGAAGAGCTTTTCCGGGTTCTCGGCGTACAGCCGGCACTCGATGGCGTGGCCGTGGCTGGAAATGTCCGCCTGCTCCATGCCATGCAGTTCGCCCGCGGCGTACTGCAACTGCATGGCCACCAGGTCCAGGCCGGTAATCATTTCCGTCACCGGGTGTTCGACCTGGATGCGCGTGTTCATTTCCAGGAAATAGAAATCGCCGCTGGCCACGTCCAGGATGAACTCCACCGTGCCGGCGCCGCGGTAGCCGACCGACTCGGCCAGCGCGGTGGCCGCGCGCTGCATGGCCTGCCGCGTCTGCGGCGCGATGCCGGGCGCGGGCGCTTCCTCGATGACCTTCTGGAAGCGACGCTGCAGCGAGCAGTCGCGCTCGTACACGTGCACCGCCCTGCCGCCGAAGCCGAAGACCTGCACTTCCACGTGCCGCGCCTTGGGAATGAATTTTTCCAGGAAGACGTCGCCGCAGCCGAACGCCGACTTGGCCTGCGACTGCGTGCCCTGCACGGCGGCGGCCAGCTGGCCGGACTCGAACACCTGGCGCATGCCTATGCCGCCGCCGCCGGCGGCGGCCTTGACCAGCAGGGGAAAACCGATGCGCTCGGCCTCGGCCTGCCAGGCCTGCGCGTCGTCCGCACTCAGACGCGGACTGCCGGGCACCACCGGCACGCCGGCGCGGATGGCCAGTTCCCGGGCGTTCTGCTTGTCGCCCATGTCTCGGATCGATTCGGGCGCCGGCCCCACCCACGTCAGGCCCGCGCCGGCCACCGCCGCGGCGAAGGCCGCGTTCTCGGACAGGAAGCCGTAGCCGGGATGCACGGCGTCGGCGCCGGTGGCGCGAGCGGCCGCCAGGATCTTTTCCGTGTCCAGGTAGCTCTGCGCGCTGCGCGACGGCCCGATATGCACGCTCTCGTCGGCCTGCCGGACATGGGGCGCGGAAGCGTCCGCGTCGGAATACACCGCCACCGAGGCGATGCCGAGCTTGCGGCACGCGCGGATCACGCGGCACGCGATCTCGCCCCGGTTGGCGATCAGGACTTTCTTGAGCATGTCGCCTCCGTCACGCCTCGATGCGGGCCACGACGGACCCCTCGGTCACCGTGTCTTCTTCCTTGACGAGGATTTCCCGCAGGACGCCGTTTTCGACCGCCACCACCGGGATCTCCATTTTCATGGACTCGAGAATCATGATGGGATCGTCTTCGGAAACCTCGTCGCCCACCTTGCAGAGGATCTTCCAGACATTGCCCGTGATTTCCGTCTTGACGTCGACTATCGCCATGGTTTTCTGTTCCGTACAGGTTGTTGGGAAAGGCCGCTCGCTCCGACGGCCGGCTTGACAAGCATAACACACAAACCCTATAGTAGTTGCAATTACAACAACCATTTTCCGGAGCGCAGATGGGCGATTTCAAGGACTGGATAGGCCGGCAGGAGGAAACCGAGGCCGTGGTGGAGTGCTGGCCGCTGACCGGCCTGGGCGCTCTCATCGACGAGCGCTGCGCCGTCAAGGCGGTGGGCGACGGCGACGCCGCGCACCCCTGCGCGCACTGGCTGTATTTCACGCCGGCGGTCCCGCAATCGCAGATCGACGCGGACGGGCACCCCCGGCGCGGCGGCATCGTCCCGCCCCTGCCCCAGGCGCGCCGCATGTGGGCCAAGAGCGTCATCTCCTACCACGACGACATGCGCGTGGGCCAGCGCGTGCGCAAAACCGTGACCGTGGCGGGCCTGGAACGGAAAAGCGGCAAGTCCGGCGACCTGGTGTTCCTGGAGCTGCACAACCGGTATGCGGACGGCACGCGCCTGCTGCGCGAGGAAAGCCAGACCCTGGTCTACCGCGACCACCAGGACTACGACGAAAGCATCTTCCGCATGCGCCCGGAACATGCCCCGCAATGGTCCTTTCCGGTCCGCCTGGGCGCCGTCGAGCTGTTCCGCTATTCGGCGGTGACCTTCAACGGCCACCGCATCCACTACGACAGCGACTACACGCGCGACGTGGAAAAATACCCCGCGACCATCGTCCAGGGGCAATTCATCGCGACCCTGGTGCTCTCGCATGCCCTGGCCGAGGCGGGGGCGGCGCGCTGCCGCCGCTTCGCCTTCAAGGCAGTCAAGCCCCTGTTCGTGGACCAGCCCTTCTACGTCGAAGGCCGCCGCCTGGAAGACGGCGGCATCGAAGCCTGGGCCCGCCAGGAAGACGGCCGCATCAACTTGACCGCCGAGATCGGGTTCTAGCCGCAGGCGGCGGGCCTCAGGCCCGCGTGGCCGCCGACGCGCCGCGCGGGTCCTGGCGGCCTGCGCCCTTGCCGCGTGCGGGCGGCTCCAGGCCGGTATTCTCGTAAAAGGACTCGACCTGCTCCGGGGTGTAGGCTTCCAGCCGGAGCTTGGCGAGATAGCGGCCGAACTCCGTCTCGATCTGGTCGCCGAACTTCTGGAAGATCTCGGCCATGTAGTAGTCATGGCGGATCAGCGACAGCGCCATGGTGACGATGGCCGGGCTGCGGGTGCGGGCCCCGACCACGTAATGGTCGCCGCCGTTGACCGTGATCATCTCGCTGAAGTCGACCACGATGGTGAACAGGTTGTCCGCCTTGCCCATGCGGGTGCCGTCGTTCTCGTGGATGTAGATCCGGCAGTTCTCGTTGTATTCGAACTCCGATTTGTCCTGCCCGAACAGCACCACCATCACCTTCATGCCCTTTTTCCGGGCGGCCTTCTTGAGCGCCGCCGAGTGCCGGCGCAGCACGCTGTCGGATGCCTTGATCCAGATGGAGCGCCGCGCCGAGCCCAGCAGCTTCTCGATCTCGACGTCTATGCTTTCCTCGTCGCGCAGGATCCAGACGTACTGGTTCTCCACCCTGGGCGCCATGCTCTCGAGGCTGGTGGCGATGCGGTTGCAGGTGGCGCTGGTCTGGGCGGCGAGCGACTCCAGCATGTCGCGCGGGTTGGCGGCGACATAGCAGGTAGGGTTCTCGGTGACGGGCAGCACGGCCCCCTTGCGGGCCAGCACCTCGAGCGCGCTGTAGGTATTGGACCTGGGCACCCCCGACATCTTGGAGATCTCGTAGGCGGTCTTGGGCACGCCGGCCGCCGCCAGCGTTTCGAGATAGATCTTTGCCTCGTACTCCGTGAAGCCCAGGGTTTTCAGGTCGTCGATCATGGCGTGGCCGCAAGTGGGTGGGAGCCGCCCCGGGCGGGGGCGCATGCGCGCCCCGCCCGGAACGAAGCCCGTCATTATAGGGAAGGAAATGCCCCGCCCGCCGCCGGCCGCCCGCCGCGGCCGGGGCCGGTGCGGGCCTGCGCCGGGGGCCTCAGCCCCGGCGCCGCGCGTGCGCGATGAACTTGCGCTCCAGGTTGCTCACCGCGCGCAGGACACGCGCCATGTCGACCACCTCGTCGAACACCGCGATGCCGGACTGCCGGGCCAGTTCGATGTACTCGCGGCGCATCGCGTCCAGCGCTTCCGAGCGGTCGCTGCGCAACGCCAGCACGAAATGGATGTCGCCGCCCCGCTCGCTGCGCGTGCGGGTGATCACCGAGATCAGGTTGCCCAGCGGATTGCTGGTCCCGCGCCCGACGAAGGCCGCCAGGTTCAGGTGCATCGCGATCGCGTCCGGCCGCGCCTTCTCGTAGACGATATCGAGGATCTCCTTGGCGATGAAGCCTTCCTTTTCCTGCAGGCTGCGCACCGGTGTGTCGATGGGGTTGTTCACGCTGGTGCCCGGAGGAAAGCCCAGCGCCTCCAGCTCCTGGACGACTTCGGAGGCGAACGGCGAGACGTTCAGCCCCGAGCGTGCGAAGCTGTCCGCACCCAGTACGCTGGAGCCGCCGCCGTTGCCGAACAGCACCACGTTGCGCGTCGGTTCGGAACCGCGCAGCTGCAGGAACTGCAGCGCCAGCAGCAGGTTGATGAACTCGTCCACGGTGTCGACCAGCTCGACGCAGGTCTGCGCCGACAGCGCCTGCCAGGCCTCCTGGCCCGAGGCCAGCGCGCCCGTGTGGGACTGCGCGGCCAGCTGGCCCTGCTGCGTGGCGCCGCCGCGCAGGATGACCACCGGCTTGGGATCGGGCGTGGCGCGCAGCAGCTCGAACAGCTCGCGCCCGTTCTTGATGTCCTCGATATACATGCCGATGGCCTTCGTGCCGGGGTCGGCCAGGTAGTATTCGAGCAGTTCCACCGGCTTGACGTCCAGGCTGTTGCCTATGGTGACCAGGCCGCTGAAGCGCAGGCCCCGCCACTGGCCGCGCTTGATGATGTCGGTCGACAGCCCGCCCGACTGCGACACCACGCCTATGGTGCCGGCCTCCTCGGGCGCGTCCTTGGGAAAGGTCAGCCGCCCGGCGGGCGAATAGGTGCCCAGGCAATTGGGCCCCAGCAGGCGGATGCCCGAACGGTCCGCCGTGTCAAGCAGCGCCTGCTGCTTCTGCCGGCCCTCGGCGCTGTCGTCGAAGCCCGAGCTGATGATCTGCGCGAAGCGGCAATGCCCCGCGGGCACGTCGATGGCCGGCGCGATACGGTCGGCGCCGATCGCCACATAGGTGTAGTCCACCGTGCGGGGAACGGCCGCCAGGCTGGGATACGCCTTCAGGCCCTCGACCTCGTCCGCCTTGGGATGGATGGGATAGATGTCCCCGGCGTACCCGAATTCGCGCAGCCGGCGGATGAAAGTGTTGGCGATGCTGACGTCCTTGGTCGAGGCGCCCAGCACGGCGACGGTCTCGGGCCGGAACAGCGGGCCGAAGTGTTCCCGCAGCGCCTGCCGGTCGCGCGCCGGGCGTTCGGGCCGGGCCGGGCGCGTCCCGGACCTGCCGATGAAGCGGGCGTCGACGGCGATCAGGCGGTCCCCGGTATGGATCAGGGGGTTGATGTCGATTTCCTCGATCTCGTCCTGGCGGCTCATGAAGAGCCCGCCCTCCCCGCCTATCTTGAGCAGGGCCTCGACCACCAGCACCCTGTCGTAGGCCGGGGCGCCGCGAAAGCCGTCGAACAGCCGGGACGTGGCCAGCTCGTCGACCATGGCGCGCGCGTCCTCCCGCGTGATCGGGCACAGGCGGAAGGAGACGTCCTTGAGCAGCTCGATATAAATGCCGCCCAGGCCCAGCATGACCATGGGCCCGAACTGCGGGTCGTTGATGCCCCCTATCGCCACTTCCAGCCCGCGCGGCACCATTTCCTCGACCAGCCAGCCGTCGATGCGTGCGCCCCCGATGGCGGGCAGCCCACGCATGCGCCCGATGGCAGCGGCGACCTCGCCGGCGTCCCGCAAGCCGAGCGCAACGCCGCCGGCGTCGGACTTGTGCAGAATGTCGGGCGACACCACCTTGACGACGAAAGGCGCCGTCATCTGCGCGGCGCGCGTGCGCGCGTCGTCGGCGTCGCGCGCCACGAACGAGCGCGGCGACGCGATGCCGAATTCCGCCAGCAGTTCCTTGCCGGCCTTTTCATTCATGTTGGATCCAGACAGGCTCATCTGCGCCTTGCTCCCATGGGTCGGTGATGACGGCGGCGCGTCAGAAGCTGGTGGGCCAGGTGCGCATCAGGCGCTCGCCCAGGCCCGAGGACAGGCGGCGCTGCTGGATGTCCAGCATGCGGATCATGAAGTCGCGCGTCTCCTGCGGCTTGATCACGTCCTGCGCCGAGAAGATGCGGGCCATGTCCCAGATCTCGAGGTCTTTCTGGATATGGGCCAGCGCCTCTTCGAAGCCTTCGTCGCCGGCGGCCTTGTTGTGCACGATGGAGGTGGCGAATACCGGGTCCATGAAGCTGACCTCGGCCATGGGCCAGGCGACCATGGTGTCGTTGTGCGCCCCGCCGCCCATGGCGACGTAGGCCCGGCCATAGGCCTTGCGGCACAGCACGGTGATCTGCGGCACCGTCGTCAGGCAGGTGGCGTTCATGAAGTTCATGATCTGCCCCGGCGCGCCGCGGCGCTCGGCCTCCAGGCCGACCACGAACCCCGGGGTGTCCACGAAGCGGATGATGGGAATGTTGAAGCTGTCGCACATCACGGTGAAATCCACCGCCTTGCGGCAGGCCTCGGCCGACAGCGCCCCGCCGCCCGTCATGGGGTTGTTGGCGATCACGCCCACCACCCTCCCGTCCAGCCTGGCCAGGCTGGTCACCAGGGACTTGCCGAACCGCGCCTTCATTTCGAACAGGCTGCCCTTGTCGAAGACGATCTCCAGGATCTTCTTCATGTTGTAGACCTGCGTGCGGCTTTCCGGAATGATCTCCAGGATCTGGTTCTGGTCCGAGACGGCGTCCTCGCCGGGCTGCGCGCGCGGCGGCAGCTCCTTGCCGTGCGACGGCATGTAGGACAGGAAGCGGCGGATGGCCTGCATGGCCTCTTCGTCCGTGTCGACGAAATGGTCGATCAGGCCGGTCTGTTCCGCGTGCAGGCGCCAGCCTCCCAGCGCCTCGAGGTCGACCTTCTCGCCGATCGCCATGGATACCAGCCGGGGGCTGGACACCGACATGACCGAACCCTTCTTCATGACCGAGAAATCGGAGCAGCAGCACAGCCACGCCGACGAGCCGAACGAGGTATTGAGCGCGGCCGCCGCCCATGGCACGTCGCGGATACGCCGGAACTGGGTGGTGTCGTTGCCCAGCAACTGGCCCATGCCCTTGGAGCCCATGGCGTCGGGCAGCCGCGCGCCGGTGGATTCGCCGATGTGAATAAAGGGCATGCCGCGCTCGTTGCAGACCTTGCGGATGTAGCCCATCTTCTTGGAATTGGTGGCGCTGGTCGAGGCGCCCTTGGTGGTAAAGTCGTTCACCACCACGCCGACGTCCCGGCCCTCCACCTTGCCGAAGCCCACGATCTTGCTGTCGCGCGGGGTGACGTCCTTGTCCTGGTCGAAGGCGGAAGCCCCCAGCAGGCCCAGCTCCAGGAAGCTGCCCGGGTCGACCAGCACGTCCAGGCGCTCCTGCGCGTTCAGCTGCCCTTCCTGCCGGCGCTTCTCCAGCTTTTTCGGCCCGCCCATCCGCGACGCCGCGGCGCGCTTTTCGTCCAGGGACTTCAAGATCTCGCTATGCTTCATGACTGCATCTGCCTCAATATTCGATTGCGTAAGCGTCCACGGTCAGCCGTTCGATCGCGGCCTCGTCCAGGACGGGGAAATAGCCTGCCTGCAGGGTAATGCGCCCCCGGCCGAACGCCAGCGGGTTGCGGAACAGGCGGTCCTTGTGCTTGAGGAATCCGTTGAATTCCCCCTTGGTGCGGATGAGCCGCGCGGCGATCGCCGCCTCCATCCAGTTGTTGATTTCGCTGCCCAGCCCGTCGCCCAGCACCGCCAGCATGCCGTGCTCGTGCACGCAGCGGATACCCTCGGCCAGCGCGTCCAGGCCCCCGAAGCGCTTGAGCTTGACCTTGCAATAGCCCACGTTGGGTATCGTGGCCGCGCGCTCGATATCGGCGATGGCGCAGATGGGCTCGTCGAGCATGACCGGCACGGGGCTTTCGCGGGCGACCGCGGCGTTGTCGTCCCAGGCCTCGGCCGCGCAGGGCTGTTCGAACAGCTCCACGCCTTCGCCCGGCAGGCTGTGCGCGAAGCGGATGGCATCGTCGCGGGAATAGGCCCGGTTGGCGTCCAGGCGGATCGTCGCCCGGCCTTCCAGCAGGCGCAGAATGGTGCCGGCGCGCTCGATGTCGCCGGGGAGGTCCTTGCCGACCTTGACCTTGAAGGTGGTAAAGCCTTCGCCCAGCAATTGCTCCAGCTCGGCCTCGATGCCGGCCGCATCCATGGCGTTGATGGGCACGATCAGCTCGTGCGAGACGCCCTGCCCGATCTCCAGCCATGGGCTGCCCTGCAGCGATTCCAGGGCGGTCACCAGCAGCGTCGTGGCGACCTTGCTTTCGTCCAGCCGCCCGAGCAGGCGGGCCTTGAGGGCGTCGATGCCGCCGCAGCCGGGGCCGAACTCCGCCAGGCGGTCCCGGCAATAGGCCCAGGCGCCCTCCCGGGTCTCCGAGCTCGACCCGGGCGAGACATGGGCGTCGGAAAAGGCCTTGCGGCCGCCCGCGTCCACGAGCTCCAGAAAGAACGGTTCGAACTCCGTGAAGGTGCGATAGGAAAGCTTGTAGGGCTGGTGCAGCGGCAGCCTCAGCCGCCGCAGCGTTGCTTTTGCGATGTCTGCCAAATCCGTTCCTTCGATGGCCGCCTGGGGGCGAGGTGGAAAATACCCGGCGGCGCCGGTTATCGTTATCCGGTTGCCGCGACGCGGGTTCCCGGGTTTTTAGTGGTTGTCATTGTCACTACTAAAGTTTAAGCTACGGGCCGGACAAATTCAAGCGCCCGACCAGGGAGAACCCGACATGAGCGGAACATTGCGCAGCGTCATCTACGTACCCGGCATCAACGAAAAGGCCATGCGCAAGACGCTGACGCTGCCCGTCGATGCCATCGTCTTCGATCTCGAGGACAGCGTGCTGCACGACCGCAAGGAAGAAGCGCGCGCCACCCTCGCCGCCTTCCTGCAGGCCAATCGCGGCGCCTTCGGGCGGGCACGCGTGGTCGTCCGGGTCAACGGGCGCGACACCGGGTTCTGGGGCAGCGACCTGGACATGGCCGCCCGGGCGCACCCGGACGCGGTGCTGCTGCCCAAGGTAACCGACCCGGAAATCGTCGCCGATGCGCGCGCCCGGCTCGGCGCCGCGGGCGATCCCGTGCCCGCCATCTGGTGCATGGTAGAGAACCCGCTGGGCATTCTGAGGCTCGAGCGCATCCTCGAGCACGCGCAGCCCGGCGGCATAGGCTGCCTGGTGCTGGGCACCAACGACCTGGTCAAGGACAGCGACATCGATCCCGGCCCGGGCCGCGCCAACCTCCTGCCCTGGTTCGCGCACGTTCTGCTGGCCGCCAAATCGTTCGGCGTACCGGTGGTCGACGGCGTGCTCAACGATATCCACGACACGGCGGCGCTCGAAGCCGAATGCGCGCAGGCCCGGGCGATGGGCATGAGCGGCAAGACGGTCATCCACCCCGCGCAGGTCGAGCCGGTCAACCGCTGCTTCAGCCCGTCGGCCGAGCAGCTGGCCGGATGGCGGCGCATCGTCGAGGCCTATTCCCGCCCGGAAAACGCCGACAAGGGCGTCATCAACCTGGACGGCACCATGGTCGAGCGCCTGCATCTCGAGATCGCCCGCCGCCGGCTGGCCGACTACGGGGAGCCCGGCGCCGCGGGATGAAGCCGGCGCGCCGCCGTCAGCGCAGATACAGCAGGCGCAGACCCTGGGCGATATAAATCGCCCCGACCACGAACAGGATGCCCCGCGTCCACATGCGGAACTGGTGATCCGTCAGCCGCTCCAGCACGCTGCGGCTCAGGCTGGTTCCGGCGACGGCCATCGCCACGCACAGGCCGAACAGCCAGAGATCCCCGGAGGCGGTGCCGATCTGGCTGCCGGCGTGCATGAAATACACCAGCTTGGCGAAATGGGCCACGGTCTGGCAGGCCGCCTTGGTGGCCACCACCTTGCGGCGGTCCATCATGGACCTCGCGAAGAACGCGTCGAGCACCGGACCGGAAACGCCCGCCACGAACTGCACCACCGCATTGGCGAACCCGCAGATTTCCGCCCCCCAAGGGCGGTCGACCTGCAGCATCGCGGGAACCGGCGCCAGCATGACGATGAAGGGCACGCTGCCCAGGCACAGCAGCACGACCGCCCGGTCCGGCACATAGCGGACGGAGAAGAACAGCGCGCTGGCCACCAGCAGTCCCGCCGAAAAGCGCAGCACCATGCGCCAGTCCACGAAGCCGCGCCACACGACCCCGCGCCAGCCGTTCGAACTCATCTGCGTGACCCCGTGCAGCACCATGGCTGCCGGCACCGGCATTACCAGCAGCAGTGCGCCGATCAGGACCATGCCCCCGGCCATGCCGAACACCCCGGAAATAAAACCGGCCACCAGCACGGAGACGGCCACGAAAACGATGTCGAAAACACTCATGTTGCAGGTCCTGAAACAGACGGCGGCGGGCGCCAGCGCGCCCGCCGCCCGCGAGGCCGAAGCATACACTGCCCCGGCGTTTTAGTAGTTGCAATCGCAGCTACTTGCATATACTATGCCCCGATAAATCGTCCGGGCGGATCGCCCCGGACTCCGCCCCGGCGACGATCGTACCGTAGGCAGGAAACCATATGATTCTTGGCAAAGAACAAGGGGATCACGCAGCGCCATCCGCGGGCAGCGGCGCGGGCGCCGCCATATCCATACGCGGCGTCGAAGTGCGCTACGGCCAGCTGCTCGCCCTGCAGACGGTAGACCTGGACATCCGCCAGGGAGAATTCGTCTGCCTGCTGGGCCCCTCCGGCTGCGGCAAGACCACGCTGCTCAACGTCATGTCGGGCTTCGTGCGGCCCACCGCCGGCGCCGCGTTCACGCACGGCCGGGCGATCGCCGAACCCGGCCCGGACCGCGGCATGGTGTTCCAGGAATACGGGCTGTTCCCCTGGCTCACCGTCGAGAAGAACATCCAGTACGGCCCCAGGCTCAAGGGCGCCGGCGGCGACGAGCTCGAACGCGTGGCCGATCGCTACTGCAAGCTGGTGGGGCTGGAGCGTTTCCGCAAAAGCTATCCCGGCCAGCTCTCGGGCGGCATGCGCCAGCGCGCCGCCATCGCCCGCGCCCTGGCCAACCAGCCGGACATCCTGCTCATGGACGAGCCTTTCGGCGCGCTCGACGCGATGACGCGCCAGGTGCTGCAGGAAGAGCTGCTGAACATCTGGGAAGCCGAGCGCAAGACACTGGTCTTCGTCACGCACGGCATCGCCGAGGCGGTATTCCTGGCCGACCGGATCATCGTCATGTCCGCCCACCCCGGGCGCATCGAGCACATCGTCGACAACGGCATCCCGCGCCCGCGGGACCGCACCGCCGACGCGCACTTCGAACTCTGCCGGCGCATCGAGCTGCTGTTCCAGCGCGCCGGCGGCCAACGGGACCACTGACATGGAAAAACCCGCCCCGCCCGCGGCCAAGGGCAACGCCCAGGCGCCCGCGGCCATGTTCGCCCGCTCCGGCGCCGGCCGCGGCCAGGCCGGCCTGGCCGCGCTTTCCCTCTCGCTGGTGCTGATCCTGTGGACGGCGGCCGGCCACTTCGGGCTGCTCAACCCCGCTCTGGTGCCTTCGCCCCAGGACGTCGCGCGCTCGGCCGCGGCCTCCCTCCGCGACGGCTCGCTGCTGCACAACACGGCCGTGAGCTTCGGCCGCGTGCTGCTGGGCTTCCTGGTGGCGCTGGTCGTGGCCATCCCGGTGGGCATGCTCATGGGCATGTCCCGGCTGGTCCAGGGCATGACCGAACCCCTGATCGAACTGCTGCGCCCCGTCCCCCCCATCGCCCTGATCCCGCTGGCCATCCTGTGGTTCGGCATCGGCGAGGCGTCCAAGGTCGCGATCATCGCCTACGGCGCCTTCTTTCCCATCTTCGTGAGCACGGTGGCGGGTTTCCGCGACGTGGACCCGGTGCACATCCGGGCGGCCCGCACCCTGGGCGCCGGCCGCTACGAACTGTTCCGCGACGTGGTGCTGCCCACGGCCTATCCCCAGATCGTCACCGGCGCCCGCCTGGGCATGAGCATGGCCTTCATCGTGCTGGTCGCCGCCGAGCTGATCGCCTCCAGCGCCGGGCTGGGCTACATGATCAATTACGCCCGCATCACTTTCAAGACCGACGAGATCTTCGTCGGGATCTGCACCATCGGCGTCCTGGGCTTCGTCCTGAACAAGGGCCTGCTCGAGCTGGAGCGCCGCATCGTCCGATGGAAATACCTATGAACGCACCTACCGAAACGCGGGCCGGCGGGCTCGTGCGCAGCGGCCACTTCACCGGCGAGGGCGGCGTGCGCCTCTACTACGAGGATGTCGGCGAAGGCACGCCCCTCGTCTTCGCCCACGAGTTCGCGGGGGACATGCGCATCTGGCATCCGCAGGTCAGCCATTTCTCGCGCCGCTTCCGGGTCGTCACCTTCAACGCGCGCGGCTACCCGCCGTCGGACGTGCCGACCGACCCGGCCCTGTACGGCCTGGACGTCGCGGTGCGCGACATCGCGGCGCTCATCCGCCACCTGGATCTCGGCCCGGCCCACGTCGTCGGCTTCTCCATGGGCTCGTTCGCCGCGCTGTTCACCGGCCTGCGGTACCCGGAGCTGACCCGCTCGGTCACGCCGGTGTGCTGCGGCTACGGCGCGGAAAAGCGCTGGGACGCCATCCACAAGAAGAATTTCCTGGAGCTCGCCGACCTGCTCGACGACGACCGGGCTGCCGACCAGGCATCCGACCGCTATGCCAGCAGCGCGACGCGCCGGCAATACCGGCAGAAAGACCCCAAGGGATGGGCCGAGTTCGCCGGCCAGTTCCGGGCGCTGTCGCGCCAGGGACGCGCCATGACGCTCAGGCACGTGCTGGCGACCCGGCCGTCGCTGTACGACTTCGCCGACGAGTTCGGCAAGATGGAAGTGCCCGTGCTGCTGATCACCGGCGACGAGGACGAGCAGACGCTGCAGCCCGGCTTCTTCCTGAAGCAGCACATCCGCAGCGCCGGCCTGTGCGTGCTGCCGCGCAGCGGCCACACCGTGCACCTGGAGGAGTCCGCGCTGTTCAACGCCATCCTGGGCGACTTCCTCGCCTCGGTCGAGACAGGCGCCTGGAAGCCGCGCGACCCGGCCTCGTTCGCCACCGCGCACTATCTCGAACCCACGGATCGTTCCTGACGCGGCCCGCGCGCCGCCCGGCCCCATGCCTGCTTCCACCCCGCAGCCCCTCGACACCCTTTATCTCGAAGGCTATCGCCTGGACCCGGAGCGCTTCCGGCAGATCGCCGCCCGCACCGCGCAACTGGCCGCGGCGGTGCAGAGGCTGGCGCAGGACCTGGAAATCGGCCACGAGCCCTGGGGCTATGCGGCGCTGCTCGGCACGGATTCCCGCAATGGCCGCGCATAGCGACCCCCTGGGCCTGGAGCTGTCGGAAGCCGCCCGCCTGCTGCGCGGGGGAGAAATTTCCGCTGCCGAACTGGCGGACCTCAGCCTGGCTCGCATCGGCCGGCTGAACCCCGCGCTGAACGCCTTCCTGAACCTGCGCCCCGATGCGGCCCGGGAACAGGCGCGCGCCGCCGACCGCGCCTTGCGCGGCGCGGCCACGGCCGGCGCCCTGGCGGGCATCCCCCTGGCCCACAAGGACATGTTCGCGCGCAAGGGCGAAGTCAGCACCTTCGGCGCCCACCCCGGCTTCTGGAAACGGGCGGATGCGACCTGCGCGGTCAAGTCCCGGCTGGACGACGGCCTGGCCGTCGACATGGGCACGCTCAACATGTCGGAGTTCGCCGCCGGCCCCACCGGCGAGAACGTCCATCACGGCCGCTGCGCCAACCCCTGGGCGGCGGACCGGCTCAGCGGCGGCTCCTCCAGCGGCTCGGCCGCCGCGGTGGCCGCCCGCCTGGTCTACGGGTCGGTCGGCTCGGACACCGGCGGCTCCATACGCGTGCCGGCGGCGCTGTGCGGCATCACCGGCCTGAAGCCCACCCACGGCCGGGTCAGCCGCCACGGCGCCATGGCCCGGGTATGGACGCAGGACAGCATAGGCCCCCTCGCGCGCAGCGCGCGGGATTGCGCCCTGATCCTGGAAGCCATCGCCGGCCCGGACCCCCGCGACGCCCTCAGCGCGCTGGCCGCCCCGCCCTTCGACGCCGGCTTCGCGCCGGAGCGCCCGCTGCGTATCGGCGTGCTGCACGACCTGCTGGCCGAGGCCGACGACGACGTCGCCGCATGCGTCGACGAAGCGGCCCGGACCCTGGCGCAGGCCGGCATGCGGGTGAGCCGCGCCGGCTGGCCGGGCGTGGACGATGTCCACGCGCTGGCGGAGATCTCGCACAAGGCCGAGGCCACCGCGCTGCACGACAGCATGCTGCGCGCCCATCCGGACCGGTACGGCGTGTTCGTGCGCCAGCGCTTCGAGGAAGGCGCGATGATCCCTGCGGTGCGCTACCTGCAGGCCCAGTCCATGCGCCCGGTCGCGGCCCGGCGCTTCGTGGCGGAAACCCTGGGCGACTGCGACGCCGTGATCCTGCCCACCGTAGCCTGCACCGCCCCGGCCGCGCACGCGCTGGAAGACGACATCCGGGCCAACCAGCAGCTGCTGGGCCGCCTGACCCGTTATACGCGGCCCTTCAACTATCTGGGCCTGCCCGCGCTGACCGTTCCCTGCGGATTCGGGCGGGACGGCCTGCCGGCGGGCATGCAGATCGTGGGGCGGGCGTTCGACGAAGCCCTGCTGCTGCATATCGGCGGCCGCTACCAGGCAATCACCAGCTGGCACAGCCGGGCTCCCGACCTCGGCGCGGCCTGACGCGCCGCGCCGAACCTTTCCGACCAACGACCTCCCGGAGGCTCACCATGTCGCGGTCCCTTCTTTCGCTCGCTTTCTGCCTATGCCTGGCCTGGGCGGCGGCGCCCGCCGCCGCCGACCCCATCACCGTCGGCACGTCCCGGGACCCGAACAACGGGGCCCAGGTGCTCATCGCCGAACAGAAAGGCTTTTTCAAGGAAGCCGGGCTCGACGTCTCCGTGAAGTACTTCCCGTCCGGCGGCGATCTGATGACCGCCTTCGTGGGAGGCAGCCTCGATTACGGCAGCGCCGGCGCCATTCCGGTCCTGACCCTGCGCGCGCGGCCCTTCCCGCTGAAGGTCATCGCGCAGATGTCGGACATTTCCGGCGCCCAGCACCTGGTGGTCGGGAAAACCGTCTCCGGCCTGGACGAGCTCAAGGGCAAAAAAATCGGCGTCATGCTGGGCACCGCCTCGGAAGCCTTCTACAAGGCCATCGTCAAGCACTACGGCCTGGACGCCGGCAGCCTGACGGTGATCAACATGGCGCCCACCGACATGACCACGGCCTTCGTGCGGGGCGACGTCGACGCCATCGTGCTCTGGGAGCCGGCGGCCGCCAAGGCGCGCCAGTTGGGCGACGGCAAGATCCTGCTGAGCGGCACCACGGACTTCCGCGGCGCCGCGCCCGAGCCCCGCCGCGTCTACGGCGACCATGCCCTGCTCTTCGCCAACGAGAAGACGCTGGCGGCCCGGCCCGACGAGGCCGCCGCGATCGTCAAGGCGCTGAAGATGGCCTCGGATTTCATTGCCGGGCAGCGCGACGAGGCGGTAGCGCTCCTGGCCAAGGTCTACGAGCTGCCGCCGCAGGAAATCGCCGCCATCCTGGACATGAACCGCTATTCGCTGGAACTGGACGACCGGCTGGCGGACGACCTCGGCACGCTCGCGGCCTTCCTGGCGGAAAGCAAGCGCGTAGCCGCCGCGCCCGAGCCCCGGCAGATGATGGACGCCTCCGTGCTCCGGAAGGTCGAACCCGGGCTGGCCACCTGCTCCGGCTGCTGAGCCCCGCGGGGGGCTCGCAAGGCAACCGCTACTACGACTATATACAAGGGAGAAATCACCATGCCGACTCTGTCGTCACGCATCATCGCGCTCGCGGCGCACCTGGGGCTGGCCGCCGCGGCGGCCGCGCTCGCCGCGCCGGCCGGCGCCGCCGGCTGGCCGGCCCGGCCGGTCACCATCATCGACCCGTTCTCCTCCGGCGGCACGACCGACTTCATCGCCCGGGTGGTCGGCGAACGGCTGGGCCGCACCCTGGGCCAGACCTTCATCGTCGAGAACCGCGGCGGCGCGGGCGGCACCATAGGCACGGCCCAGATGGCGCAATCCGCGCCGGACGGCCACACCCTGCTCATCAACAACATGAGCATTACTTTCAGCAAGGCGCTCTACCCCTCGCTCTCCTACGACACGGAAAAGGACATCGTGCCCGTGGCCCTGGTGGGCAGCACCCCCACCATACTGGCCGTGGCCAATTCCGTGAAGGCGCGCACCGTCGGCGAGCTGGTCGCGCTGGCCAAGGCCGACCCGGACAGCCTGAACTACGGTTCGGCCGGCATCGGCAGCACCGGCCACATGGGCATGGTCGCCTTCCAGAAGGCCGCCGGTATCGAGCTGCAGCACATCCCGTACAAGGGCGCCGGCCAGGTCATGACGGACCTGATCGCCGGTCGCATCTCCATCTTCATGAACACCATCACGCCCATGGTGCCCAACGTCAAGTCGGGCGCCATCCGCGCTGTCGGCAGCTCCGGCAAGGCGCGTTCCGCCGCCCTGCCCGATGTCCCCACCATCGCCGAATCCGGGATCGAAGGCTTCGAATACGCGCCGTGGTTCGCCTTCTTCGCGCCGGCGAGCACGCCTCCCGACGTGCTCGCCAGGATGCACGACGAGATCTACAAGGCCCTTGCGGACCCGGAAGTCGCCGCCAAGCTGTCCGGCCAGGGCATCGAGCTGGAACGCGCCGGCCTGGAGGAATTCGACCGGCGCTACCATGACGACATCCGGCAATGGACGGCCACCATCCAGGAACTGGGCATCCGGCTGCAGTAGCCCATCGCCCGCAACCCGACGAGACTTTTCGATGACTTCCACGATGTACCCCGGGCACGGATACGGCGCGTGCGCCATCCTGGCCCACCTGCGGTCCGGCGCGCTCGGTGCCGAAACCCTCATGAACGGCCTGCTGGCCCGCATCCGCCGCCACGAGCCGCAGGTGCAGGCCTGGGAATGGCTGGACCCCGGCCGCGCCCTCGAACTGGCCCGCGAAAGCGACAGGCTGTATGCCGCCGGCCGCGCCGGCCCGCTGCAAGGCATCCCCGTGGGCATCAAGGACATCATCGAAACCGCCGGCATCCCCACGCGCATGGGCTCGCCGCTGTTCGCCGGCCACGTGCCGGCGCGTTCGGCGGCCGTGATCGAAGGCCTGGAACGCGCCGGCGCCATCGTCCTGGGCAAGACGGTCACGACCGAATTCGCCACGCAATACCCGGGCAAGACCCGCAACCCCTGGCATGCCGGGCATACGCCCGGCGGCTCGTCCAGCGGCTCGGCCGCCGCCGTGGCCGCCGGCTTCGCGCCGCTGGCCCTGGGCACCCAGACGCGCGGCTCGACCATCCGGCCCGCGGCGTATTGCGGCGTGGTCGGGTACAAGCCCACCCTGGGGGCCGTTTCCACCGAAGGCGTCTTTCCCACCAGCGGCACGCTGGACCATATCGGCATGTTCGGCGCCACCGTCGCCGACGCCGCCCTGCTGGCGGCGGCCTGCGCCGACGGCCCGGCCGCGCTGCTCCCGGCGTCGGACCCGCCGGTCCTGGCCCTGGTCCGCTCCCCGTTCTGGGACCGGGCGCAGCCCGCCCAGCAGCAGTGCATCGAGTCCGCAGCGCGCCACCTGGCGGCCCTGGGCGCTCGGGTGGAACCGCTGGAGCTGCCTGCGGAGTTCGCCCAGGCCCTGCCGGCCATCAACCGCATCCAGCGCTACGAAATCGTGCAGTTGCACAATGACAAGCTGCAAGGCTGGCGCCCCTTGCTCAGTCCGCAGTTCCTCGACTACGTAGAAAGTGGTAGCCGGATCGGCGCGGCCGAATACCAGGAAGCGCTGGCGCAGCGCGACGCGCTCATGGCCCGCTACGACGCGCTGGCGCAGCCCTACTCGGCCATCCTGACCCCGCCCGCCGACGGCGAAGCGCCCGCCGGGCTGCAGGCCACGGGCAGCGCCGATTTCTGCGTCATCTGGACGCTGTGCGGCGTGCCCTGCCTGACGCTGCCGGCGGGCCTGGGCCCCCAGGGCCTGCCGCTGGGCATCCAGCTGGCGGGACGCGCCGGCCGGGACGCCCAGTTGCTCGAAACGGCCCTGTGGTGCGAATCGGCCCTGCGCACGCGGCCCCGGGACGCCTGAGCATGGCCGCGCTGCACGAACTGTCGCTCGCGCAGGCGAGCCGGGCCATCGCGCGCCGCGAGGTCTCCCCGGTCGAACTGACGCAAGCCCTGCTGGAGCGCATCCAGCGGCTGGACGGCCGCGTCCATGCATTCATCCTCCCGACGGCCGAGCTCGCGCTGGCGCAGGCCGCGCAGGCGCAGGCGGAGATCGCCGCCGGCCGGCTGCGCGGCCCGCTGCACGGCATTCCCTTCGGCCTGAAGGACATCTACGACACCGCCGGTATTCCCACCACCGGCCATTCGGCCGTCTTCCGCGACCGCGTCCCGGACCGGGACGCCGAATGCCTGCGCCGGCTGCGCGCGTCCGGCGCCGTCCTGGTCGGCAAACTGGCCACGCACGAAATGGCGCACGGCGGCCCTTCGCACGACCTGCCCTGGCCCGCCGCCCGCAATCCCTGGAATCTTGCCCGCTTCACGGGCGGGTCGAGCAGCGGCTCGGCCGCGGCGCTGGCCGCCCGCTTCCTGCCGGCGGCCTGCGGCAGCGACACCGGCGGCTCGATACGCGGCCCCGCCTCGCTGTGCGGAGTCAGCGGCCATATGCCGACGGCGGGGCTGGTCAGCCGGCGCGGCGTCATCCCCAATTCGTATACCCTGGACCGCTGCGGGCCGATGGCGCGCACCGCCGAGGATTGCGCCTTGCTGCTGCAGGCGCTGGCCGGCCACGACCCCGGCGACCCCGGCTCCTTCCCCTGGCCGGCCCGGGATTACGCCGCGGCGCTCACGCCCGATCTGCGCGGGGTGCGGATCGGCGTGGTGCGCGAGTACTGGGAGGGATCGGCCGCCCCGGCCGTCGCCCAGGCCATGGAAGCCGCGCTGGCTACGCTGCGCGAGCTCGGTGCCGAGCTCATGACCGTGCCCTGGCTGCCCCTGCGCAATGCGCTGGACGTCAAGATCGGCGTCGGAGAGCCGGAGATTTTTTCCGTGCACGCCGAGGCCCTGAGATGCCGGCCGCACGACTTCGGGGAGGATTTCCTGCAGCGCGTGCTGCCCGCCTGCCTGCTCGGCGCGGTGGACTACGTCAACGCCGGCCGCGAGCACGCGCGCCTGATGCGCCAAGCGCGGGCCGTTTTCGGGCGCTGCGACGTGCTGGTCACGCTGGCCCAGGGCGCCGCGCCCCGGCTGGACGCCTGCCGGCCCCTGGATTTCTGGCGCAAGCCGAATACGTATGCGCCCGCCAACATCTCGGGCGGGCCCGCGCTGGCAGTCTGCAACGGGTTCGACGGGGGCCTGCCGCTGGGCATGCAGATCATCGGGCCGCCCGGCGGCGACGCCGCGGTGCTGCGCGTGGGCCACGCCTACCAGCAGGCGACGGCCTGGCACGCCAGGATGCCGGACCTGGACGATGCAGGCCCCGAAGCGCCCGCAGCCGCGCCGCCCCCGGCGCAGGACGACGACGCGGAGGATGCGCCCGACGCGGCCCTGCTCGCGCTGTGCGAACAGGCGGCCCGCCGGGCCGGCCTGCCGCTGGACGAGCGCATCCTGCGGCCCATCCGGCGGGCGGCCCCGTACGTCATGGAGATGTCCCGGCGGCTGGCGGCGCCGCGGCGCCTGGACGAAGCCACCGCCTGCGTGCTGCCGCCGCTGGCCTGAGCGGCCCCCGCGGGCGGCCGCCCGCGCCCGGACCCTGGGCCATCCGCTCTTCAGCCTTCGACGATGTCGAGCCGCGCGATGCCCAGCGCCAGGGTCTTGGTGCCTACGTCGCGGAACTGGATCTGCGCCTGGGCGTCCTGCCCGCTGCCCGACAGGCCGATGATGGTCCCTTCGCCGAAGCGTCCGTGGCGCACGCCCTGTCCGATGCGGAAATTCTGCTGGCCGACCGTCACCACGCTGGTGGTGCCGCGCGGCGCGCGAGGCGCGATGCGGCCAGTGGCCGCGCGGCCGAAGGCGTCGGCGGCGGGGCCGGTGCCGCCCCAGGCGGGCTGCGGCGCCAGGCCGGCCTTGGGGGACAGCCACTTCAGGTGGTTCTCGGGGATTTCTTCCAGGAAGCGCGAGCGCATGGCGTAGCGCGTCTGCCCGTGCAACATGCGGCTTTGCGCCAGGCTGAGGTACAGCCGCTCGCGGGCGCGGGTGATCGCCACGTACATCAGGCGGCGCTCTTCTTCCAGGCCGGACTGTTCCAGCACGCTGTTCTCGTGCGGAAACAGGCCTTCTTCCAGGCCGGTGATGAACACCGCGTCGAATTCCAGCCCCTTGGCCGCGTGCACCGTCATCAGCTGCACGGCGTCCTGGCCGGCCTGGGCCTGGTTGTCGCCGGCCTCTAGCGCGGCATGCGACAGGAAGGCCGCCAGCGGAGTCATGCCCGCCGCCTCCGCGGCCGCTTCGGCCACGGCCGTCTCCGCGCCTTCCGGCGCGGAGGCGTCCGGCAGGAAAGGCGTCAGGTCGCCGTTGTCGTGCGGCACCGGCAGGCCCGCGGACAGGCCTTCGTAGTTTTCCTCGGCCGCGAACACCGCGGCGGCCGTCACCAGTTCGTTCAGGTTCTCGACGCGCTCGGCGCCTTCGCGCTCGAGCTTGTAGTGCTCGAGCAGGCCGCTGGCCGCGATCACGTGCTCGACCATTTCCGGCAGCGGCAGCTCGCGCGTCTCGTCGGCCATGCGCGCCAGCAGGCCGGCGAACTGGGCCAGGCTCGCGCCCCCGCGCCCGCCCACGCGGGCCACGGCGCCGAACAGGCTGGTCTGGAAGGCGCGGGCCTGGTCGGCCAGTTGCTCCAGCGTACGGGCGCCGATGCCCCGCGCAGGGAAATTGACCACCCGCATCCACGAGGTATCGTCGTGGGGGTTGGCGATCAGGCGCAGATACGCCAGCGCATGCTTGATTTCCTGGCGCTCGAAGAAGCGCAGTCCGCCGTAGACCTTGTAGGGCACACCGGCCGAGAACAGGGCATGCTCCAGCACCCGCGACTGCGCGTTGCTGCGGTAGAGCACGGCAATCTCGCTGCGCAGCCGGCCGTCGGCCACCAGCGAGCGGATCTCGTCGACCACCCAGTGCGCCTCCATGCCGTCCGAGGGCTGCTCGATGACGCGCACCGGCTCGCCTTCGCCCTGCTCGGTCCAGAGATTCTTGCCCAGCCGCGCGCTGTTGTGCCCGATGAGCGCATTGGCGGCGTCCAGGATGTGTCCGTAGGAACGGTAGTTCTGCTCCAGCCGGATCACCGTGCCGCGGGCGTAGTCGCGCTCGAAGTCGGCCATGTTGCCGACGTTGGCGCCGCGAAAGGCATAGATGGACTGGTCGTCGTCGCCCACCGCGAACACGCAGGCGCCGCCGCCGGCCAACAGCTGCAGCCAGCGGTACTGCAGCGTATTGGTGTCCTGGAACTCGTCGACCAGGATGTGCCGGAAGCGCCGCTGGTAATGCGCGCGGATGGGCTCATTGCGCGACAGCAGCTCATAGGCGCGCAGCAGCAGCTCGGGAAAATCCACCACGCCCTCGCGCTGGCACTGGGCCTCGTACAGGGAGTAGATCTCGACCAGCCGGCGCCGGTAGCTGTCGTGGGCTTCCACCGCATCGGGGCGCAGGCCCTCTTCCTTGGCGCCGTTGATGAAGCGCTGCACGTCGCGCGGCGGGTATTTCTCGTCGTCGATGCCCGCGCCCTTGAGCAGGCGCTTGACCGCCGCCAGCTGATCGGCGGTGTCCAGGATCTGGAAGGTCTGCGGCAGCCCGGCGTCGCGGTGATGGGTGCGCAGCAGCCGGTTGCACAGGCCGTGGAAGGTGCCTATCCACAGCCCCCGGGTATCGATGGGCAGCAGCGCCGACACGCGCGCGAGCATCTCGCGCGCGGCCTTGTTGGTGAAGGTGACGGCCAGCAGGCCGTAGGGGCTGACCCGGCCGGTCTGGATCAGCCACGCCATGCGGGTGGTGAGCACCCGCGTCTTGCCGCTGCCCGCCCCGGCAAGCACCAGGGCGTGGCAGGGTTCCAGTGTGACGGCTTCTCGCTGCTGGGGATTGAGCTGCTCGATCATGCCGCGTAGCGGCGCAACCGGAGGGCGAATTGCTCGAGACTGTCGATGCCGCTTTGCTGGGCGCGCTGGCACCAGGCCTGGAGTTCATGCAACAGCTGTTCGCTGCTGGCGCTGGAGCTTTCCCATACCCGGACCAGTTCGCGGCGCATCTGCACGAGCGTGGACAGGGACTGGTTCTCGGCCAGCACCAGTTCCAGCTGGGCGCGCTGCTCGGGCGGCAGGGAAGCGTCGTCGGGGCGGTGCAGCCAGGCGCGGGCGCGGTGCAGCACCTGCCAGCGGCATTCGGCGCTGCCGGGCTGGCGCGAGGGTTTCAGGCGGTTCAGTTCGTCACGCACCGCGCGCTTGAGCAGGTCGGCGTAGCGCGCCATGATCTCGTAGCGGTGGGTGATGACGCCCTGCAGGGTCTTGAGGTCGACCGCGCTCTTGCCGTCGGACTCGAGCTTGAGCCGGGGCGCCACCTTCTTGACCGTGGCCAGCCGGCAGGCCTGGAGGGCGCGGATATAGCACCAGCCGATGTCGAACTCGTACCACTTGCTGGAGAACTTGGCCGACGTGCCGTAGGCGTGGTGGTTGTTGTGGAGTTCCTCGCCGCCGATGAGTATGCCCCACGGCATGACGTTGGTGCTGGTGTCCGGGCTGGCGAAATTGCGGTAGCCCCAGTAGTGCCCCACCCCATTGACCACGCCGGCCGCCCAGAAGGGGATCCAGGCCATCTGCACCGCCCAGACGGTCAGGCCGACGGCGCCGAACAGCAGCAGGTCGATGGCAAGCATGATGCCGATGCCCAGCACGGTGTAGCGGCCGTAGAGCTTGCGCTCGAGCCAGTCGTCGGGGGTGCCGTGGCCGTAGCGGGACAGGGTTTCCCGGTTGGCGGACTCGTCGCGGTAGAGCTCCGCGCCGCGAAACAGCACGCGGCCGATGCCGTAGAGCATGGGCGAATGGGGATCGCCTTCGCGCTCGCACTTGGCGTGGTGCTTGCGGTGGATGGCGACCCATTCCTTGGTCACCATGCCCGTGGTCAGCCACAGCCAGAAACGGAAGACGTGCGCCACGGCCGGATGCAGGTCGAGCCCGCGGTGGGCCTGGCTGCGGTGCAGGAAAACGGTGACGGATACGATGGTGATATGGGTCATCACCAGGGTGTACAGGACGATTTGCCACCACTTGGCGTGCAGCAGCCCGCCGGCGACGAAGGAAAGCACGGAATCCATGAAATTCATGAGGTCTCGCTGATAGAACGTGGCGGCAGTTTAGCCGACCGGGTCCACTTATGACAGCTCGATCGCCAAATAGTTTTTGAGTAAGATCAAGCAGTAAGCGTCTTTTTTTGCAGTTTACCCCCTCCCTCGCCCGGCCGGGAGAAACATCTGGAAACTGTTGCGTGCGCGCCATGGCGGCTGGCCGTTGGGACAGCCGGCCAGCCGGCTCGCACGGCCCGCCAGCCTGCCGAGACCCGCGCTCCGGCCGCAGGGACCGCGCGCCAGGGCCGGCCGGGCCCCGCTCCGCCTACGGGCTTTCCGGCTTCTCTCCCCGCTCCGCCGCCTCCCGGCCCTCCGGAACGTCCTCGGCTTCCAGAGCTTCCCGATTCTCCGGAGCTTCCCGACCTTCCGGGACTTCCCTATTCCCTGGAAGCTCCTGCTCCCCGGGAACCTCCCGGTTCCCGGAGTCGCCCGAGCCCGCCGGAATCGGCGATATCCGCGGGGCGCGGCCCTCGGCCGCCGGGGCCGGTCGGTCCTTGTTCCGCTCGAACACCGCGGCGTAGAAGCCGTCGGTGCCGTGCAGGTCCGGCCGCAGGCGCAGGTCGGGTCCGTCCAGCTCCAGGCCCGGCACGCGGCCGGCCAGGATGTCGCGCACGTCCACCCGCGAGAACTCGGGATGCCGCGCCTCGAAGGCGGCCGCCTGCTCTTCGTTTTCCTCGGGCAGCAGGCTGCAGGTGGCGTAGACCAGCCTGCCGCCGGGAGCCACGCAGCGCGCGGCGCTGTCCAGGATGCGCGCCTGCAGGGCGCAGAGTTCGCGCACGGACTGCGGGTGCTGGCGCCACTTCAGGTCGGGGTTGCGCCGCAGGGTGCCCAGGCCGCTGCACGGGGCATCGACCAGCACGCGCCGGGCCTTGCCGGTCAGGCGCTTGACGCGCGCGTCGTTCTCGCCGTCTATCGCCACGGTCACCACGTTCGACAGCCCGCTGCGGGCCAGCCGCGGCTTGGCGCGGGCCAGGCGGGCGGCGGAAACGTCGAAGGCATAAAGCCGGCCCGTGGAGCGCATCAGCGCGCCCAGCAACAGGGTCTTGCCTCCGGCGCCGGCGCAGAAATCGATCACCATCTCGCCGCGCCGCGGCGCGACCAGCAGCGCCAGCAACTGGCTGCCTTCGTCCTGGACTTCCAGCGTACCGTCCAGGAACATCGGCCAGCGGTTCACGGGCGGATGGCCGGCAAGCCGGATGCCCCAGGGGGAATACGGCATGGGCTGCGGATCGTGGCGCGCCGCGGGGCCGGCGAGCAGCGCGGCCAGCGCCTCGTCGCGCCCGGTCTTCAGCGGGTTGACCCGCAGGTCCAGCGCCGCCGGCCGGTTCAGGGCCTCGGCCAGCTCGTCGGGGCGCTCGAGGCGGCCCAGGCGCTCGTCCAGCCAGTCCGGCAGGCTGCCGCGAACCGCGCGCGGCAGCGAAGCCGGATCGACGCCCGAGACCCGCGCCAGCCATTCGGCCTCGCCCGCCTGCAGGCCCTCTTCCAGCGCGCCGGCGCCCAGGGTGCCGGCCAGGCCCAGAACGGCCAGCCGGCGTGCCGCCGGCCCGCCGGCGCTTTCCGCGTGCTGCCGGTAGCGCCGCAGATGGCGCAGCACGTCGTAGACGGCCTCGGCGACCTCGGCGCGGTCGCGCCCGCCCAGCGCGGGATGCGCCCGCAGCCAGCGCGACAGCGCGGCATCGGCCGGCAGCGACCATTGCAGCACCTCGCCGAGCACGGACTGGACCTGCTCGATGCGCACCGCGGCGCGCGGGCGCGGCGCGGGACGGAAAGCGGGACCGGACGCGCGGCGGGCGCCGGGGCTGCCGGGGCGTTGCCCCCCGGCAGCCGATGGCCGCCGGTTCGCCTGCGCGGCGGGCGAACCGCCGCGGTTCTTGCGTGCCGTCATCGGGCCGTCCTCCCGCTGTTCGCGCGGCGCCCTCGCCCGGCGGGGACCGCCCGCCTTTCGGGCGGCCGGGCGGGCGCGGGCCGTCGAACCGTTCCCGGGCCGGAAAGTCGTCCGGGATGCATCATGCGCCCGCCTGTCCGCAGAGGTCCGGAGCGGACAGCAGGCGCCGGGCGACGCCGCGCACTTCCACGCGCTGGTCGGCAGTCAGCGCCACCCGGCCTTCGGCCAGCCAGCGAGCCGCCTGCGGATAGAGCCGGTGCTCGACTTCCAGCACCCTGGCGGCCAGGGTATCGGGCGTGTCGCCCGCCAGCACCGGCACCGCGCCCTGGGCGATGATGGGCCCGTGGTCCAGCAGCGGCGTGACGAAATGCACCGTGCAGCCGTGGACCTGCACGCCGGTGGCCAGCGCCTGGGCATGGGTGTGCAGCCCCGGAAAGGCCGGCAGCAGCGACGGATGGATGTTGACCAGCCGGCCGGCGTAACGGTTGACGAAGGCCGGGGTCAGCACCCGCATGAAGCCCGCCAGCAGCACGTAGTCCGGCTCGTAGATATCGATGGCGGCCGCCAGCGCGGCGTCGAAGGCTTCCCGGCTGGGGTAGTCCCGGTGCGCGACCGCGGCCGTGGGCAAGCTTTGGGCGCGGGCCCATTCCAGCCCGGCCGCGTCGGGCCGGCTGGCAACGACGGCGGCGATCCGGGCGGGCCAGCCTTCGCGCAGGCAGGCTTGCGCCAGGGCCTGCATATTGCTGCCGCGCCCGGAGATCAGGACGACGAAACGGCAGGGGGGGCGGGCGGGATCGGACAAAATGCGGTTCCAGATGGCAGGCAACCCGAAATTGTAAACTGTCGCCCGTGAAATCCGCCCTGCATATCTACCGTACCCTGCCCCCGCCCGGGGCGCGCGCGCCCTGCGCGCTCACCATAGGCAATTTCGACGGCGTCCACCGCGGGCACCAGGCCCTGCTCGCCCACGTATGCCGCGCCGCCCGCGAGCGCTCGCTGGTGCCGACGGTCATGACCTTCGAGCCGCATCCCCGCGAATACTTCGCGCTGCAGGCACGGCGGCCCGAACTCGCGCCCACGCGCATCTCCGGCCTGCGCGACAAGCTGGCCGCGCTGGCGCACCATGGCATCCGCCGCGTCCTGGTCGAGCGCTTCGACCGCCGCATGGCGGAACTGTCGGCCGCCGAGTTCATCGAGGCCCTGCTGGTGGCCGGGCTGCAGACCCGCTGGCTGCTGGTGGGGGAAGACTTCCGCTTCGGCCACAAGCGCGCCGGCGACCTCGCCCTGCTGCGCGAGGCCGGACGGCGCCACGGATTCGAGGTGGTGACCCTGCCCGACGTCAGGGACGCGCACGGCCACCGCATTTCCAGCGCCGAGGTGCGCACCGCCCTGGCCGTGGGCGACCTGCCGCGCGCGGCCCATCTGCTGGGGCATCCCTACGCCATCAGCGGCCACGTGATCCACGGACGGCAACTGGGGCGCACGCTGGGCTATCCCACGCTGAACCTGCGCGTGGCGCCGCGCTGCGCGGCGCGCTCGGGCATCTACGTGACCCGCGTGCACGGCCTGGGCCCCGCGCCCAAGCCGGCGGTGGCCAGCCTGGGGGTACGGCCCACGGTCGAGGACGGCGGACGGGTGCTGCTCGAGGCCCATGTGCTCGACGAGTCGCTTGCCGCTTACGGTAAACTCGTGCGGGTCGAGTTCCTGCATAAGCTGCGGGACGAAGAAAAATTCCCCGATCTCCCATCCCTGACCGCCGCCATTGCCGAAGACGAGCGCAATGCGCGCGCCTATTTTGCCGTCCATGGACTATAAAAAAACCCTCAACCTGCCCGATACCCCCTTCCCCATGCGCGCGGACCTTGCCAGGCGCGAGCCGGGCTGGGTGGCCGGGTGGGAGCAGTCGCGCATCTACCAGGCCATACGCGATGCCAGCCGGGGCCGCCCGCGCTTCGTGCTGCACGACGGCCCGCCCTACGCCAACGGCGACATCCACATCGGGCACGCGGTCAACAAGATCCTGAAGGACATCATCGTCAAGAGCCGCAACATGGCCGGCTACGACGCGCACTATGTGCCCGGCTGGGATTGCCACGGCATGCCGATCGAGATCCAGATCGAAAAGAAATACGGCAAGCACCTGCCCGTGGCCGAAGTGCAGGCCAAGGCGCGTGCCTACGCGGCCGAGCAAATCGAACGGCAGAAAAAGGACTTCAAGCGGCTGGGCGTGCTGGGAGACTGGGAGCACCCCTATCTCACCATGAACCGCGGCAACGAGGCCGACGAAATACGCGCGCTGGGACGCATCCTGGAAAAGGGCTATGTGTTCCGCGGCCTGAAGCCGGTCAACTGGTGCTTCGACTGCGGCTCGGCGCTGGCCGAGGCCGAGGTCGAGTACGCCGACCGCACCGACCCGGCGATAGACGTGGCCTTCGCCTTCGCCGACAAGGCGGCGCTGGCGCGCGCCTTCGGCCTGCCCGCCGTCGACGACGGCGCGATCGTCATCTGGACCACCACGCCCTGGACCATTCCCGCCAACCAGGCGCTGAACCTGCACCCGGAATTCGACTACGCGCTGGTGCGCGTCGCGCCCGCGCCGGCCACCGGCCCGCTGCTGCTGCTGGCGCGCGAGCGTGTGGCGGCCTGCCTCGAGGCATGGGGGCTGCAGGGAGAGATCCTGGCCACCTGCAAGGGCGCCGCACTCGACGGCCTGGCCTTCCGCCATCCGCTGGCCGGCTTCGACGCGGGCTACGACCGGGTCTCGCCGGTCTACCTGGGCGAATACGTGACGCTGGATACCGGCACCGGCGTGGTCCACTCGGCGCCGGCCTACGGCGTGGAAGACTTCGCGTCCTGCAAGGCCCACGGCCTGGCCGACGCCGACATCCTCAACCCCGTACGGGGCGACGGCCGCTACGCCGAAAGCCTGCCGGCCTTCGGCGGGCAAGGCATCTGGGACGCCAACCCCAAGATCGTCGATGCCCTGCGCGCGGCCGGTACCCTGCTGCGCGCCGAGCGCTACACGCACAGCTACATGCATTGCTGGCGCCACAAGACGCCGGTGATCTACCGCGCCACCAGCCAATGGTTCGCCGGCATGGACGTGGTCCCGCGCGACGGCGGCCCCACCCTGCGCGAGGCGGCGCTGGCCGGCGTCGATGCCACTGCCTTCTACCCCGCCTGGGGACGTGCCCGCCTGCACGCCATGATCGCCAACCGCCCCGACTGGACGCTGTCGCGCCAGCGGCAATGGGGCGTACCCATGGCCTTCTTCGTGCACAGGGAAACCGGCGCGCTGCATCCGCGCACGCCGGAACTGCTCGAGGCCGTCGCGCGCCGCGTCGAACAGGGCGGCATCGAAGCCTGGCAGGCGCTGGACCCCCGCGAGCTGCTGGGCGACGACGCCGACCATTACGAGAAGAACCGCGACACGCTCGACGTGTGGTTCGATTCCGGCACCACGCACGCCACTGTGCTGGGCGGACGCGACGGCGACCTGGGCGGCTCGCACGGCGCGGAACTGGCCTGGCCGGCCGACCTCTACCTGGAAGGCTCCGACCAGCATCGCGGGTGGTTCCATTCGTCGCTGCTGACCGGCTGCATGCTGTACGGCGCCCCGCCCTACAAGGCCCTGCTCACGCACGGCTTCGTGGTGGACGGCCAGGGCCGCAAGATGAGCAAGTCGGTCGGCAACGTGATCGCCCCGCAGAAGATCTCCGACACGCTGGGCGCGGAGATCCTTCGCCTGTGGGTCGCCAGCACCGACTATTCCGGCGAGCTTTCCATCTCCGACGAGATCCTCAAGCGCGTGGTCGAAGGCTACCGGCGCATCCGCAACACGCTGCGCTTCCTGCTGGCCAACCTGGCCGACTTCGACCCTGCCCAGGCCGTGCCCGCCGACGCGCTGTTCGATATCGACCGCTATGCGCTGGCCATGACGGCTCGCATGCAGGCCGAAGTCCTGGAGCACTACGAACGCTACGATTTCCACCCTGCCGTCGCGCGGCTGCAGACCTTCTGTTCCGAAGATCTCGGCGCCTTCTATCTCGACATCCTCAAGGACCGGCTCTATACCACCGCGGCGGCCGGCACGGCGCGCCGCTCGGCCCAGACCGCGCTGCTGCAGATCACCTGCGCCCTGCTCAAGCTCATGGCGCCCGTCCTGTCGTTCACGGCCGAAGAAGCCTGGGGCATGCTGGCCGCCTCGGGGTTGGCGGGCAAGGCCGGGCCTACCATCTTCACCGAGCTCTACCACGACCTGTCCGCGCACGGCCGGGCCGACGAATTGCTCGCCCGGTGGGAGCGCATCCGCGCCGTGCGGGCCGAGGTCATGCGCCGGCTCGAATCCGTGCGCAGCGCCGGCGGCATCGGCTCTTCGCTCCAGGCGGAGATCGACATCCACGCCGCCGGCGAGGACCACGACGCGCTGGCCACGCTCGGCGACGACCTGCGCTTCGTGCTGATCGTCTCGCGCGCCACCCTGCACCGCGGGTCCGGCGAGACGCGCATCGACATCCAGCCCTCCGCCCACAGGAAATGCGAGCGCTGCTGGCACTGGCGCGCCGACGTCGGCCGGGACCCGCAGCACCCGGACATCTGCGGCCGCTGCGTCGACAATCTCTACGGCGCGGGCGAAGCCCGCAGCGCCGCCTGATATGCCCGGCGGCGCGACCGCCGCGGGTCCGGCGCGCGCCGGCGGCATCCTGGGCTGGCTGGGGCTGGCTGCCCTGGTGGTCGCCCTGGACCAGGCGACCAAGGCCTATTTCGACGGCCTGCTGGACTACGGCCAGCGCCTGGCCGTCCTGCCCGGCTGCTTCGACTTCACTCTGCTCTACAACCCCGGCGCCGCCTTCAGCTTCCTGGCCGGCGCCGCCGGCTGGCAGCGCTGGTTCTTCACCGCGCTGGGCGTGGCCGCCGCGGTATTCATCGTCTGGGCGATGCGCCGCCACCGCGGCCAGCGCCGCTTCCTGCTGGCGCTGGCCCTGATCCTGGGCGGCGCGGTGGGCAACGTCATCGACCGCCTGCTGCACGGCCACGTGATCGACTTCCTGCTGTTCTACTGGCGCGACTGGTATTACCCCGCCTTCAACCTGGCCGATATCGCCATCACCTGCGGTGCCGCGCTGCTGGTCCTGGACGAGCTCCTGCGCATGCGCGGCAGGCGGCCGGGCTGAAGCGGCGCGTCCCCGTTTGCCGCATAATGTCGGCATCATTCCCGCTCCGATCCCGCCCATGCTAGACCTCGACCGCAAACGCATCGTGCTCGGCCTGACCGGCGGCATCGCCTGCTACAAGAGCGCCGAGCTGGTGCGCCGCCTGGTCGAACAGGGCGCGGCCGTGGACGTGGTCATGACGCAGGCGGCCACCCGCTTCATCACGCCCGTCACCATGCAGGCGCTGTCCGGCCGCCCGGTGTTCGTCGACGCCTGGGATCCGCGCGTGGCCAACAACATGGCGCACATCGACCTGACGCGCGGCGCGGATGCGGTGCTGGTGGCCCCGGCCAGCGCGGACTTCCTCGCCCGGCTGGCCCACGGCATGGCCGACGACCTGCTCGCCACGCTATGCCTGGCGCGCGCCTGCCCGCTGCTGGTCGCGCCCGCCATGAACCTGCAGATGTGGTTCAGCCCGCCCACGCAACGCAACGCCGGCCAACTGCGCGCCGACGGCGTCGTGCTGCTGGGGCCGGGCAGCGGCGACCAGGCCTGCGGCGAAACCGGCGACGGCCGCATGCTGGTGCCGCACGAACTGCTGGCCGAACTGGTGGCCTTCTTCCAGCCCAAGCCGCTGGCCGGCCGGCGCGTGCTGGTCACCGCCGGCCCCACCTCCGAACCGGTCGACCCGGTGCGGGTGCTGACCAACCGCTCGTCGGGCAAGACCGGCTATGCCATCGCCCGCGCGGCGCGCGAGGCGGGCGCCGAGGTCACTCTGGTTTCCGGCCCCACCGCCCTGCCCGCGCCGTACGGCGTGGCGCGCGTGGGCGTGCAGACCGCCCGCGACATGCGCGAGGCCGTCATGGCCCAGGCCGCGCAGGCCGACGTCTTCGTCGCGGTCGCGGCCGTGGCCGACTGGCGCGTGGCCCATCCCAGCGACGTCAAGATCAAGAAGCGCGACGGCGCGGCCCCGCCCCGGCTCGACTTCGTGGCGAACCCGGACATCCTGGCCGAGGTCGCGGCGCTGCCCGGCGGCCCGTGGTGCGTGGGCTTCGCCGCCGAGACCGACGACCTCGACCGCAACGCCGCGGACAAGCGCCGCCGCAAGGGCGTGCCCTTGCTGGTGGGCAACCTGGTGCAGGAAGCCATGGAAGGAGACACCACCGCCTTCGTGCTGTTCGACGACGCGGGCAGGCATCCCCTGCCCGCCGGCGGCAAGCTGCAGGCCGCCCGCCGCCTGGTGGCCGAGATCGCCGCGCGGCTGCCGGCCCGCGGGCCGGCCTGACGCCTGCCCCGCGCCGCGCCGCGCCGCCGCCAGGCAGCCCTGCCCGGGACAACCCCGGCGTTCCTGCCTTGGCCATCTTGCTTTTGCGGCGCTGCCTTTCCCTTTTTTCGGGTGCCGTCCGTGCGGCGGCTTCAGGGCGTCGGCCCGCCTGCCTCCCGGGCGGGCGACAGCTGCCGTCCCGCCCACTCGGCCAGCGGCAGCGGCGGCTGCTGCGACAGCACGCGGCGCCCGATGGCGCGCAGCTCGGCCATGCCGCCGCGGCTCGAGGGATGGCGGTACGGCAGCACCGGCCGCCAGTCCGGGGCGCCGCGGGCCATCACGAACCGGAAGGTATAGAACCCCGGAAGGCCCATGCGCAGGTCGGTCACGACCAGTTCGTCGCCGATGGCGTCGTAGCGCAGCCAGCCGCCGGTGAACCAGCGCAGGCGCTCATGCTCGGGAGAATCGCGCAGCGCCCGGGCCAGCTCCCCGTTCAGGGGCTGGCGCAACGATTCCGGCGGGCCGCGGTCCAGCCAGCCGCTGACGACTTCGTAATAGCCGTCGCCGCTGCGCGCCACCACCCGCCACAGCAGCGCGTTCAGCGGCATGGGCGAGGAAAACACCGCGTCGACGGCCACGCCCTGGGCGCGCAAGGCGTCGCGGGCGCGGGATTCGGCCAGATGCTTGCCCGCCACGGTGAAAGCCAGGTACAGGCCGCAGAAGGCCAGCGCCCAGGCCGGGGCCCGCCCGGCGGCTGCGCCCATGCCGAAGACCGCGGCCGCGAGTACGGTCACCAGCAGCGGCAGGGTGAATACCGGGTCGATGATGAAAATGGTGGACCAGCTTGCCGGCACGGCCGGCAGGGGCCACCACAGCTGGGTGCCGTAGCTGGTGAAGGCGTCCAGCAGCGGATGCGTGGCCAGCACCAGCCACAACGCCAGGAACAGCCGGCCCGCGCCGTAGGGCGCGTGCGGCCATCGCTTGCGCACCGTCCAGCACAGCAGGCCGGCGAACGCCGTCAGCACGAACAGGGAATGCGAGAACCCGCGGTGGTGCGTCATGGCCGACACCGGATCCGGGTAGGAAACGACCACGTCCAAGTCGGGCAGCGTGGCGAGCACAGCCCCATAGAGCAGCGCCCGGCGCCCCTGGCTGCGGCCCAGCAGCGCGCCCTGTATGCCTGCGCCCAGCACGGCCTGTGTGACGGAATCCATGGAGTTTGCGGCGGATGGAGGAAAATGGCGGCGCGCCGCCCGGCGTACGCATCGGAGGCGGCGCGCAGGCGTTAAGATACCGCATCGCATCATGGGCCGGGCAATGGAAAGAGCCATCGAACAGATCGGGACCTTCATCGAGACCCACCACGCCTGGGCGGGCCCCGTCATCGCCCTGCTCGCCATGGGCGAATCGCTGGTTCTCGTGGGCTTCTTCATCCCCGCCACCGTGCTCATGCTCGCCACCGGCGGCCTGATCGGCGGCGGCGCGCTGGCGCCCCTGCCGGTGCTCGCCTGGGCGGTGGGCGGCGCGGTCGCCGGCGATGCCGTTTCCTACTGGCTGGGCCGGTGGGCGGGCCCGGGCCTGATGCGCCGCGGCCCCTTGCGTACCCGGCGCCGCGCGGTGGCCCGCGCCCGCCTGTTCTTTTCCCGCTACGGCTTCGCCTCCATCGTCGCGGGCCGCTTCCTGGGCCCGCTGCGCTGCATCGTGCCTACCGTGGCCGGCGTCATGGGCATGGGACATCTTTCCTTCCAGCTCGCCAACGTGCTGTCCGCCATCGCCTGGGTGCCGCTCATGCTGGCCCCGGGCTATCTCGCCGCGCGCGGCCTGCACGCGGCCGCCGACGGCCAGCGCATCGGCCTGATCGCCGGCTCGGCCGCGGCGGCTGCGCTGGGCCTGTGGCTGCTGGCGACCCTGCTGCGCCGGCGCCGCCAGCCGGCCGGTACCGAGGACCAACCATGAATCCTGCCGAAGAACCGCCCGGCGGCGACTACGTCGCCTACATCGACCGCCTGGTCAACCGGGGCGGCGGCCAGCCCGGCAGCGTGCGCCCCGCGGCGCGGCGCGGCCTGGCGCGGGCGGGCCTGTCCCGCCAGCCCGCAGAACCTGCGCAGCCGTCCCTGCCCGGCCGGGAGGCCGCCGCACCCGCGCGCCCGGCGCCGCCCCGGCGGGCCCCACAGGCGCCCGACAGCCTCGCGTCGCGCAGTTCGCGCGGCCGCAAGGGCCTGGTCATGCAGGGCATCGCCGCCGTGTTGGCGGTGCTGGGCCTGCGCATGCTGCAGGCGGCCGGTCGCACCGGCACCGACGTCACCGATTATTTCCCCGGAGGCTTCATGCTGGTATTCGCATGGATCTTCCTGAAGGCCGGCGCCGGCATGCGGCGCGCGGCCAGGGCTCCCCTGCCCGACCTGCCCGCGCTGGCCACGCGCCGCGGCGGCGCGTCGGGAAATCCTTCCGCCACGCCTCGTACATGAAATCCGTCGCCCTGAAGATCCTCGACGCGCGCATGCGCGACCACCTGCCCGCCTATGCCACCCCGGGAGCCGCCGGGCTGGACCTGCGGGCCTGCCTGGACGCCCCCCTCGCGCTACCGCCCGGGGAAACCGCCCTGGTGCCCACCGGCCTGGCCATCCACATCGCCGACCCCGGATACGCCGCGCTCATCCTGCCCCGCTCGGGCATGGGCCACAAGCACGGCATCGTGCTGGGCAACCTCGTCGGGCTGATCGATTCCGACTACCAGGGCCAGCTCATGGTCTCCACCTGGAACCGCGGCACGGCCGCCTTCACGCTGCAGCCCATGGAACGGCTGGCCCAGCTGGTCATCGTGCCCGTGGCCCAGGTGGATTTCCAGGTGGTCGAGGATTTCCAGGCCTCCGAGCGCGGCGGCGGCGGATTCGGCAGCACCGGCCGGACCTGACGCCGCGCTACGGTCCTTCGTACCGGAACTTGCCGCCGCGCACCACGCCCATGACGCGGGCGCGCGCGTCGAAGCCCTGGTGGTCCTGCGCGCTGATGTCGAGCACGCCGTTGGGGACCGCCAGGCCTTGCGTCGTCTCCAGCGCATCGCGCAGCGCCTTGCGGAAGGCCTCCGTGCCCGGCCCGGCGCCGGTCGCCAGCGCGCGCCGCGCGGCCGAATCCAGCAGCATCCACGCGCCCCAGGCGTCGCCGGCGAATTGCGTCAGGGTGTCCTTGCCGTAGCGGGCCTCGTACTTGTCGGCGAACTCGACGGCCACCTGCCTGACCGGATGCCCGGCCGGCAGGTCCCGGGCCACCACGCCCGGGCCGGTAGGAAACAGCGTGCCCTCCACGTCCCGCCCCCCTATCTGCAGGAACTCCAGCGTGCCGATGCCGTGGGTCTGGTAGATGGGCCCGGTGTAGCCGCGCTCGATCAGAGTCTTCTGGGGCAGCGCCGCCGGCGTGCCGGCGCCGGCGATCAGCACGGCGTCCGGCCTGGCCGCGACCGCCTTGAGCACCTGCCCCACCACCGAGGCGTCGGTGCGCTGGAAGCGCTCCTGCGCGACCACCCGGATGTCGTCGCCGGCCGCCGCCGAAAACTCCTTCCACCAGCTATCGCCGTAGGAATCGGCGAAGCCGATGAACGCCACGGTGCGCACGCCGTGGCGCTTCATGTGGTCGACCAGCGCGGACGCCATGAGGGAATCGTTCTGGGGCATCTTGAAGGCCCAGCGCCGCTTGGGATCCGACTGCGGCTCGACGATGACGCTGGAGGCGGCCAGCGCCACCATGGGCGTGCCCGTCTCGGCCAGCACGTCCAGGGCGGCCAGCGCCGAGGCCGTGATGTTGGGCCCCACGATGGCGTCGACCCGGTCTTCGGAGGTCAGCTTGCGCAGGTTGCGCACCGCCTTGCTGACGTCCGTGCCGTCGTCCAGCACGATATAGCGCGCGGGCTGCCCGCCCAGCGTCGCCGGCCACAGGCGCACGGCGTTGTTGGACTGGATGCCTATGGCCGCTGCCGGCCCGGTCGTGGCCAGGTCGATGCCGACGGTGATTTCGGCGGCCTGGGCCGAGACGGCGGCCGCGGCCAGCAGTGCGGCAAGCAAACGGGCCGGGAAGCGCGGCATGGAACACCTCGATACATGACGGTATGGAAAACCGTCATTTTGCCTCAAGCCCTGCAATCCCCGCCGCCGGCAGGCGCGGGTTCGATAATATGGCGTCCCTCGCGCATATACGGGAGATTCCCATGAAGAAACACGCGTCGGCCGTCTGGGAAGGCGACCTGAAAACCGGCAAGGGCCGCATTTCCACCGGCAGCGCAGCCCTGCGGGACTCGCCCTACGGCTTGCGCACGCGGTTCGAGGACCAGCCCGGCACCAACCCCGAAGAATTGCTCGGCGCCGCGCACGCCGGGTGCTATTCCATGGCGTTGTCCAACATCCTGGGCGAAAGCGGCCTGACGGCCGAGCGCATCGAAACCCGCGCCGACGTCACGCTCGAGAAGGGCGAAAACGGCTTCGCCATCACCGCCGTGCACCTCACCGTCAAGGCCCGGGTCCCCGGCGCCAGCGAGCAGACCTTCCGCGCCGCGGCCGACCAGGCCAAGGCCGGCTGCCCCGTTTCCAAGGTGTTGAAGGCGGCGATTACCCTGGACGCCTCCCTGGAGAGCTGAGGGCTCCGGGCGGCGGGTACCCGTTCGCGCCGGATCCCCCCCGCCGCGGCGTTCTGAGAGACGGAGACGCAGGACTTTGAGGGACGCTATGGCCGTCCTTTGCCAAATCAATTGGATCTATCCCGTCGACTCCGGGAAAATGAGAACCGCTCTCAGGAATCGACATGGCCAATCTGCTCGTCGCCCTCTCTTCCCCCGCGCCCGGCCTGCCCTCGGCCCAGCGGGCCGTTTTGCGCCGGCTCGCCGGTCCCGCCCTGCTGGTCGCCGTGGGCTATATCGATCCGGGCAATTGGGCTACCGACATCGCCGGCGGCAGCGAATTCGGCTACCGGCTGCTGGCGGTCGTGCTGGCCTCGGCGGTGTTGGCGATGGGTTTCCAGATCCTGGTCGCCCGCCTGGCCCTGGCCACGGGACAGGACCTGGCCGCGCTCACCGCCCGCCACCTGCCCGCGCCCGTGGCCCATGCGGCCTGGCTCGCGGGCGAGGCCGCCATTCTGGCCACGGCACTGGCCGAACTGGTGGGAGGCGCGATCGCGCTGCGGCTGCTGTTCGGCATGCCCCTGATCGGCGGCGTGCTGACGACTGCCGCCGGTACGCTGGCGGTGATGCGGCTGGCGCGCCGCGGCGCGAGCCGGCTGGAGCAGGCCGTCACGCTCATGCTGGCCGCGGTCGCGCTGTCCTTCGTCTATCTGCTGTCGGTGGCCGGCCCGGACTGGGGCGATGCGGCCCGCGGCCTGGCGCAGACCGGCTCGGCGCTGGCCGACCGCCAGGGCTTCATGATCGCCCTGGGCATACTGGGCGCCACGCTCATGCCCCATAACCTGTACCTGCATTCGGGCATGCTGGCCGAACGCGGCCGCGCCCTGCCCGATGCGGCGCGCGACTCCGCCCTGCGGCTGGCGCGCAACGAAACCGTGCTCGCCCTTACGCTGGCGCTGGGTGTGAATGCCGCCATCATGGTCGTGGCCGCCGCCTCGCTGTCGGGGGGCCCCGTGCAGGTCGCCAGCCTGGACCAGGCGCACGCCGCGATCGGCGCCAACCTGGGAGCCGCCGCCGCGCTGGTCTTCGCACTCGCCCTGTACGCGGCGGGGCAGAGTTCAGCCGTCACCGGCGTGCTGGCGGGGCGCATCCTGACGCGCGGCTTCGGGCGGGCGGAAGGTTCGGAGGCCAGGCGCGTGCTGCTTACCCGGCTGGCGGCGGGTGCGGTGGCGGTCGGTATGCTGGCCGGCACCGGTGGCACGAACCCGGACGCCCTGCTGGTCCTGAGCCAGATCGTCCTGAGCCTGGCCCTGCCCTTCGCCCTGGTGCCCATGGTGGTGCTGGCCCTGCGGCGCGACGTCATGGGAGCGCGGGCGCTGCGCGGCGGGCCGGCCGCCGTCGCCGTGGCGGCCACCGCACTGGTTGTCCTGCTGGACGGCTATCTGCTGGCCGACGCCGTGTTCTGACGCCCCGGCCGCCCTGCGCCGCTGCGCGCAAGACCGGGCGCGAGAACGCCGGGCCGCCGGCCCCGCAGGCAACGCCGCCCGTGCGGGCGGCTCAGCCCGTGGCCATGAGGCTGGCGTTGCCGCCGGCGGCCGCGGTGTTGACGCTGACCGAACGTTCGGCCATGAGCCGCTCGAGGCAATAGGCCTCGCCCGCCTCCAGCGCGCCCGGGTCCAGCCCCTGTACGCAGACGATGGGGCCGTCGCGCCCGGCGATGCGCAGGTTGAAGGCCCGCAGCGCGTCGCCGTCGCCTTCGAACAGGGCCGCGCCGAAATCCGCGCCGTCGATCTGCGCATCGGACACCAGACGGGCATGCTCCCGCTGGCCGTCCGGCAGCGCCTGGACCAGCCCGCGCGCAGCCGGTGTATCGACGAACAGCGCCGCGTTGCCTGTGAGCCTTGCCGCCCGCCATTGCGCCCGCGCGCCGGCGGCGGTGGCGGCGGCGCACAGCACCGCGCCGCGCGGCGCCAGCGACCAGGTATTGCTTTCCCCCGTCGGCCCCGGCAGCGACAGCGACCACGGCGGCGCCCCGGGCAGGCCCAGCGATGCCGGCAGGCCGGGCGGACGGCTCGCCAGCAACCGCAGCAAGTACAGCGGGCCGCCGGCCTTGGGCCCGGTGCCCGACAGGCCTTGCCCGCCGAAGGGCTGCACGCCCACCACGGCGCCGACGACGTTGCGGTTCACGTAGACGTTGCCGGCACGGATGCGCGCGGCGGCACGGGATATCGTCTCGTCGATGCGGGAGTGCACGCCGAAGGTCAGCCCGTAGCCACAGGCGTTGATGCGGTCGATCAGGGCGTCCAGCCCGTCGCGCCGGTAGCGCACTCCATGCAGCACGGGGCCGAACACCTCGCGCTCCAGCCGTCCCAGGTCGTCCAGCTCGACCAGCGTCGGGGGCACGAAGATGCCGTGCGCGCACTCCGGCGGCAGCGGCGCCTGCTCGACGCGCATGCCGGCCGCGCGCATGGCTTCGATATGACTTTCTATGCCCCGGCGGGCAGCGGCGTCTATCACCGGTCCGACGTCGGTGGACAGCCGGCCGGGATTGCCCACCGCGAGCTCGCGCATGGCCCCGCGCAGCATCTCCAGCACCCGGCCGGCGATATCCTCCTGCAGGCAGAGCACGCGCAGCGCCGAACAGCGCTGCCCGGCCGAATCGAAGGCGCTGGCCAGCACGTCGGCCACCACCTGTTCGGGCAGGGCCGAGGAATCGACCACCATGGCATTCTGGCCGCCCGTTTCGGCAATAAGGGGAATCGTGCGGCCCCGGCCGTCCAGGCGCTGCGCCAGCACGCGCGCGATGCCGCGGGCGACCCCGGTCGAGCCGGTGAACATGACGCCGCCCACACTCGGGTCGGCCACCAGCGACGCGCCCACCGTCTCGCCGTCGCCCGGCAGGAGCTGGAGCGCGCCCGGCGGGACGCCGGCCTCGTGCAGCATCGCGACCGCCCGGGCGGCGACCAGCGGCGTCTGCTCGGCGGGCTTGGCCACGACCGCGTTGCCGGCGGCCAGGGCCGCGGCCACCTGTCCGACGAAGATGGACAGCGGGAAGTTCCAGGGGCTGATGCAGGCCACCACGCCCAGCGGCCGGTGGGTATCGTTCGAAAAATCCGCCTCGATGCGGGCGGCGTAGTAGCGTAGGAAATCGACCGCCTCGCGCACCTCGGAAACCGCGTTGGGCAGCGACTTGCCGGCCTCGCGCACGATCAGCCCCATCAAGGCCTGCATGCCGTCTTCCATCGCCTGCGCGGCGCGCCGCAGGCAGCCCGCTCGTGCGGCCACCGGCGTGGCCTGCCAGATGGGCGCGGCGCGGCGCGCCGACTCGAGCGCCGCGTCGACGTCCCGCAATTCCGCCTCGATCACGTGGCCGACGATATCGCGCCGGTCGGCCGGGTTCGCCACCGGCCGCGCCGGCCGGCCCGCGAGATCCGCGGGCGCCGGGTCCAGCATGGGCCCGGCCCGCCAGTCCCGTGCCGCGCCGCCCAGCAGCGCCGCCGACAGCGACGCCAGGCGTTGTTCGTTGGAAAGGTCCAGGCCCGCCGAATTCGGGCGGTTCTCGCCCGCGGCGACATACAGGTCGCGCGGGAGGGGAATGCCCGGATGCGGCGCGCCCGGCGGCACGATGCGGCGCGCGTCCTCGACCGGATCGGCAACCAGATCCTCGACCCGGACGCCGGGGTCGCCGATGCGGTGTACGAACGAGGTATTGGCGCCGTTCTCCAGCAGGCGGCGCACCAGGTAGGCCAGCAGCGTCTCGTGGGTGCCTACCGGCGCATAGATTCGGCAGGGGCGGCCCAGCCCGCCTTCGGCGGCCGGGCGGGCCACGGTTTCGTACAGCGATTCGCCCATGCCGTGCAGGCACTGGAACTCGTACTGGCCGGCGTAATAGTTGTTCCCGGCCATGTGCAGCACGGCGGCCAGCGTGTGCGCGTTGTGGGTGGCGAACTGCGGGTACGCCGCCTCGGGCGCGGCCAGCAGCCGCCGGGCACAGGCCAGGTAGGAGACGTCGGTGTACACCTTGCGCGTATAGACCGGGTAGCCCTCCAGGCCGTCGACCTGGGCGCGCTTGATCTCGGTGTCCCAGTACGCCCCCTTGACCAGCCGAACCATGATGCGGCGGCGGGTGCGGCGGGCCAGGTCGATCAGGTAATCGATCACGTAGGGCGCCCGCTTCTGGTAGGCCTGCACCACGAAGCCGATGCCGTTCCAGCCTTCGAGTCCCGGGTCCGCGCACAGCGCCGCCAGCAGGTCCAGCGACGGTTCCAGGCGGTCGGCCTCTTCGGCATCGATGTTCAGGCCGATGTCGTAGCCGCGGGCCAGCCGCGCCAGCTCGGCCAGGCGCGGCAGCAGCTCGCCCATGACACGCTCCTGCTGGGCGCGGGCGTAGCGCGGGTGCAGCGCGGACAGCTTGATCGAGATGCCCGGCCCTTCGTAGATGCCCCGCCCTTGCGCGGCCTTGCCGATGGCGTGGATGGCCTGCTCGTAGGCGTCGAAATAGCGCCGGGCGTCGTCCGCCATGGCGGCGGCCTCGCCCAGCATGTCGTAGGAATAGCGGAACCCCCTCGCCTCGTGCTTGCGGCTGTTGGCCAGCGCCTCGGAAATGCTCTCGCCGGCAACGAACTGTTCGCCCAGCATGCGCATGGCGATGTCCACGCCCTTGCGCACCAGCGGCTCGCCGCCCTTGCCGATCAGGCGCGTCAGCGCCCGCGACAGGGACTGCTCGCTATTGGTGGCGGCCAGCCTGCCGGTCAGTACCAACCCCCAGGTCGCGGCATTGATGAACAGCGACGGCGACTGTCCCAGGTGCGACTGCCAGTCGCCGCGGCTGACCTTGTCGCGGATCAGGGCGTCGCGCGTGGCCCGGTCCGGAATGCGCAGCAGGGCCTCGGCCAGGCACATCAGCGCCACGCCCTCCTGGCTGGAAAGCGAGAACTCCTGCATCAAGCCTTCCACCCCGCCGCCCCGGCGCCCGGCGCGCATCGCCTGCACCAGCTTCGAGGCGAGCGCCTGGACCGCCGGCGCATCGGCCAGCCGCGCCTGCTCGATCAGCAGCGGGACGCATTCGGGCTCGGGCCGCCGGTAGGCGGCGGTGATGGCGGCGCGCAGCACCGACTGGGGCGCCACGCCCCGGGCGAACGCCATGAAGGGCTGGACGCCGGCCGGCACGCCCGCGTCCGGCTCGCCGCCTGCGCCCGGGCCACCCAGTTCCGGCGGCAATTGCCCGCGCTCGACCTGCTCCAGGTAGGCCAGCACCGCCTGCTTGATGAACCAGTGGGGCGTGCGCCCCAACTGCTCGGCCGCGCTGCGCAGGCGTGCGCGCAAGGCTTCGTCGACCTTGATGCCCAGTGTGGTGCTTGCCATTTCCCCCTCCCCGTCCCTCGGGAAGGGGACTGTCCGCCATTATAGGGATGGAGGTGCAACCCAAGGAAGAAAAGGTTGCACCCTTAGGGGAAACCCTGTCAGTACGGGCAGGCCGGCCGGCCCGCGTCGGCCGCCAGCGCGGCGGCCGCGATGGCGTCGCCCAGAGCGGCAAGGTTGCGCTGGTGCGCGTCGACCAGCTCGGCCGTGCCGCCGACTGCGGGGGCCCGCAGCCGGGAATGGCAGACCGGTGCGGACGGCGTGCCCGGCGCCGCGGCGCGCACCCGCCAGACGGCGTCCAGCGCCGCCTCGGGGCCGGGCCCGGAATCGAAGCGCTGCACTTCCACCTGCACGCGCAGGGCCTGGCTGCCGGCGTCGGGCCGCAGGCCCTGAACCGCCGGCAGGCCCAGGCGGGCGGATACCCGCGCGGCCAGCGCGGCCCGGATCTCGTCGGCCAGCGGCCCGACCCAGCGCGCGCCGTTCAGGGGCGTCACTTCGCCCTGCCCCGTGCGCACGACCAGTTGCGGCATGTCGACCTGCGCCGGCACCGTCACGGGCGCGATGTCGACCAGCGCCGCCCGCGGGCGGCCGGCCAGCGGCTCGACGGCGGCGCCGGCCTGCGGCACCAGCGTGTAGTAATCCGGGGCGGACGGCGCGGCGCAGGCGCCCAGCAGCGCCAGGGTGGCCAACGCGGGCAGGAAACGGAGGCGGGGCATCATGGACGGTCTCCCGGCAGGGCATCGGGCGCGCGGCCACGCACCAGCGCCTGCGGATTGGCTTGCAGGTAATCGGACAGGACCCGCAGCGAGCGGGCGGCCCGCGCCAGCTCCCGCATCGCCTGCCCGGCATTCTCGGGCAGTTCGGAATTCTCGCCGACCAGGGCGCCGACCTCGGCCAGCGACTGCCTGGCCTGGCGCAGCGTGTCCCGGGCCTCGGGCGCGACCTCGCGGTCGAGCCGCTCGAGCAGCCGGGTGGTGTTCTCCAGCGTGGACCGCAGCTCGGCGCCGATGCGCTCGAACGGGATCTTGTCGATCTTGTCGACGATGCTAGTGATCTGGTGCTGCAGCTGGTCCAGGTTGCCCGGCACGGTCGGAATGGGCACCGGATCGCCGTCGACCTCGATGCCCTCGGCCGGCGCCTTGGGGAAGCGGTCCAGCGCCACGTACAGTTGTCCCGTCAGCAGGTTGCCTGGCCGCAGCTGGGCCCGCAAGCCGTTGGCCACCATCGAGCGGATCAGGCCCAGCCCGGGCCGCGCTTCCTGCTGCGTGCCGTTGGCCCGGCGTACCTTTTCGTAGGCCGGGCCCAGCCGCTCGGGATAGAGGTTGGCGTCGACCAGGGCGTAGAAGCGGCGCGTGGCCGGGTCGAAATCCATGGTGACGGCGGTAACCTCGCCCAGGTCCACCCCGCGGAAATCGACCGGCGCGCCCGGCGACAGGCCGCGCACCGACTGGTCGAAGCGCAGCCGCACGCGCAGCGCCGTGCCGTCCGGCTCGGCGCGCGCCTCGTGCTCGCCGGGATAGAGCATAAAGGCCTGGTCGGGCGCAGCCCGCCCGGCGCCGGAGGACATGGGCGCGAAGGCCACGCCGCCCGCCGCCACGGAAATCAGCGATTGGGTGCGCAGCGTCAGGCCGCCGGCGTTCAGGGAAAGGTCGACGCCGCTGGCGTTCCAGAAACGCACGTCGCGGGTCACGAAGCGGTCGTTGGGCGCGTCGACGAATATCTGCAGCCGCACGTAGCGCCCGCTTTCGTCCAGCTCGTAGCCGATCACGCGGCCGACCGGAATGCGACGGTAGTAGACCGGCGAGCCGATGTCCAGCGAGCCCAGGGTATCGGCGCGCAAGGTGTAGCGGGTGCCGGGCCGGTCGTGAGTCACCTCGGGCGGCGTCTCCAGCCCTTCGAATTCCAGCTGCTGCCGGCGCTCGCCGTTGGCGTCGGCCGTGTCGACCTCGATATAGGCGCCGGACAGCAGCGTGCCCAGCCCCGACACGCCGCTGATGCCCAGGCGCGGACGCACGACCCAGAAGCGGGAGCCGTCGTTGGCCAGCCCGGCGCCGTCGCGGCTGAGCTCGGCCCGGACCAGCACGCGGGAGCGGTCGTCGTTGAACTGGATGCTGCGCACCGTGCCGACGACCACGTCCTTGTAGCGGACCTGGGTCTTGCCGACCTCCAGGCCTTCGGCTGTGCGGAAGCTGATAGTGATTTCCGGGCCCTTGAGTATCCACGCCCGCAGCACCAGGGACAGCCCCACCAGGGCCGCGACCACCGGGATGATCCAGATCCAGGCGACGCGCCGGTTACGGCGGGTCACGGCAGGCATGGCGGCCGGCGCCGCTTCCGCAGGCGGCCTTGCATCGTCCGGGGCGGGCGGGCCGTCTTGCGCAGGGGGCTGTGCAGTCATGTCTTTCCTTGTACTTGCGTCGGCATCCGTACGGTCATGCCTGTCCTTGCGCCGGCGGCGTCTGCGCGGTCATGCCCGGCCTCGTTCCAGGACGGCCGGCAGCGGCGCGGGCGCCGGCGGCGTCCCAGCTGCGGCGGGGATCGTAGCTCATGGCCGCCAGCATGGTCAGGATCACGACCATGCCGAAGGCCCCCGCGCCCGAACCGGCGCTGATTTCGCTCAGGCCGGGGAAATGCGCCAGCGCGGCCAGCAGGATCACCACGAACACGTCCAGCATGGACCATTGCCCGATGTACTCGACGATCTCGTAGAGTCGCGTGCGCGGGCGCAGCAGGGAAGCGTCGCCGCGCTGGGCCAGCACGGCCAGCACGGCCAGCGAAATCAGTTTGGTCAGCGGCACCATGACGCTGGCCACGAAGACGATGACCGCGATATCCCAGGACCCCATCTGCCACAGCTCGACCACGCCGCCCAGTATGGTGTGGCCGCTGCCGCCGAACAGGGAGTCGATGTGCATGACGGGATAGAGGTTGGCCGGCAGGTAGAGGATGGCGGCCGCGATCAGCAGGGCCCAGGTGCGCGACAGGTGGTCGGGCTTGCGATAATGCACGGTCGCCGCGCAGCGCGGGCAGGCGTGCGGCGTGCCGTCCGTGCGCGCGTCCTGCACCAGGCCGCAGGCGGGGCAGCCGGTCGGCGCCAGGCCCGCACCGCCTGCGGGCGGCGCGGGCGCCGGCACCGCGCCGCAGGCCTCGGCCTCGCGCCACAGCATGGCCGCATCCACCCGCCCGAGCAGCGTCAGCAGGACGCACAGCGCGGCGAAGGCCCACAAGCCCGGCTGCGGCGCGACGCTGGCCATGCCCGCCAGCTTGACCACGGCCACCAGCACCCCCAGCAGGAATACCGGCACCATGCACCAGGGCTCCACCGCGCGCAGCAGCCGGCCGAGCAAGCCGAAGCCGGGCGGCCGGCGCCCCGCTGCCAGGAAAGCCAGCATCCAGCCCTGCAGCAGCAGCTGGGCCAGCGGCATGGCGAAACCCGCAAGGCCGGTCATGGCCGCCACGACCCAATACTGCTGCTGCCAGGTCATGGCCACCGAGTCGAGCAGCGTGGCTGCCCGGCTCATGCCCTGCACCCGCATGGAAACCACCGGATAGGCGTTGGCGATGACGAACACGACCAGGGCGGCCAGCGTCAGCGCGAGCCAGCCCGAGGCGTCCAGCCGGCCGTGTTTCCAGAGCACCGTACCGCAACGCGTGCACAACGCCGTCTCGCCGGCCTGCAGGGCGCAGCGCCGATGGACGATTCCGCAGTGCGCGCAGGCGATCAGCGCCGGACGAGCCCCCATCAGTCGATCAGTTCGACTTCCTGGGAACGCTGCGGGTCGGGGCTGCCGGCCTTGTTCGCGGCGTCGAACGACAGGAGCACCTTGCCGTCCGCATCGACGTCCACCGTGACGGTGCCGCCGTCGGCCAGCTTGCCGAACAGGAGTTCGTCAGCCAGGGCGCGGCGGATGGTGTCCTGGATCAGCCGCTGCATGGGGCGCGCGCCCATGAGCGGGTCGAAGCCGTTCTTGGCCAGGTGCTCGCGCAACGCGTCGGTGAAGGCCACCTCCACGCGTTTCTCGTGCAACTGGTCCTCGAGCTGCATGAGGAATTTGTCGACCACGCGCAAGATAACTTCGCGCGAGAGCGGCGCAAACGGGATGATGGCGTCCAGCCGGTTGCGGAACTCGGGGGTGAACATGCGCCGGATCTCGGCCATTTCGTCGCCGGCCGCGCGGGACGTGGAAAAACCGATGCCAGGCCGGTTCAGGACTTCTGCCCCGGCATTGGTGGTCATGACCAGGATCACGTTGCGGAAATCGGCCTTGCGCCCGTTGTTGTCGGTGAGCGTGCCGTGGTCCATGACCTGCAGCAGAATGTTGAAGACGTCGGGATGCGCCTTCTCGATTTCGTCCAGCAACAGGACGCAATGCGGCTGCTTGGTGATCGCCTCGGTCAGCAGGCCGCCCTGGTCGAAGCCCACGTACCCCGGAGGCGCGCCGATCAGGCGCGACACCGTGTGGCGCTCCATGTACTCGGACATGTCGAAGCGCAGCAGCTCCACGCCCAGCGTGAACGCCAGCTGCCGGGCGACTTCCGTCTTGCCCACGCCGGTGGGGCCGGAAAACAGGAAGGCCCCGATGGGCTTGTCCGGCTTGCCCAGCCCGGAGCGGGCCATCTTGATGGCGGCCGCCAGGGCCTCGATGGCCTGGTCCTGGCCGAACACCACGGTGCGCAGGTCGCGCTCCAGCGTGGCCAGCCGGCTGCGGTCGTCGTTGGATACCGACTGCGGCGGAATGCGGGCGATCTTGGAAACGATGGATTCGATGTCGGCCTTGCCGATGAGCTTTTTCTGGCGCGAACGGGGCAGCAGGCGCTGCGCGGCCCCGGCCTCGTCGATGACGTCGATGGCCTTGTCCGGCAGGTGGCGGTCGTTGATGTGACGGGCGGAGAGTTCGGCGGCGGCGGCCAGCGCGGCGGCCGAATAGCGCACGCCGTGGTGCTCCTCGAAGCGGCCCTTCAGGCCGCGCAGGATCTGTACCGTCTGCTCGACGCTGGGCTCGGCCACGTCTATCTTCTGGAAGCGCCGCGACAGCGCGGAATCCTTTTCGAAGACGCCCCGGAACTCGGTGTAGGTGGTCGCGCCTATACACTTGAGCTGGCCCGAGGCCAGCGCCGGCTTGAGCAGGTTGGATGCGTCCAGCGTGCCGCCGGAGGCCGAACCCGCGCCGATCAGGGTATGGATCTCGTCGATGAACAGCACCGCGTGCGGGTTGGCGCGCAGCTGCTTGAGCACGGCCTTGAGCCGCTGCTCGAAATCGCCGCGGTACTTGGTGCCGGCCAGCAGCGCGCCGATGTCCAGTGCGTAGACGTGGGCCTCGGCCAGGATGTCCGGGACTTCCTGGCGGGTGATGCGCCACGCCAGGCCCTCGGCGATGGCGGTCTTGCCCACGCCGGCCTCGCCCACCAGCAGGGGGTTGTTCTTGCGGCGCCGGCACAGTACCTGGATGACGCGCTCGACTTCCTGCTCGCGGCCGATCAGGGGGTCGATGCGCCCGGCCAGCGCGGCGGCGTTCAGATCCTGGGCGTACTGGTCCAGGGGCGACTGCCGGGTATCGGGCTGCTCGTCCATGCCCTGCGTTTCCTTTTGCGCGCCGGGAGGCTCGACCGGATTCTGCTTGGTGATGCCGTGGGACAGGTAATTGACGACGTCGAGCCGGGTGACCCCCTGCTGCTGCAGGTAGTACACGGCATGGGAATCCTTTTCGCCGAAGATGGCCACCAGCACGTTGGCGCCGGTGACCGGCTTCTTGGCCGTGCCGCCGGCCGACACGTGCATGATGGCGCGCTGGATGACGCGCTGGAAGCCCAGCGTGGGCTGGGTGTCGACCTCGGCGCCGCTGGGAATGACGGGGGTATTCTCGGACACGAACTGCTTCAGGTTGCGGCGCAGGTCGTCCATGTTGGCCGCGCAGGCGCGCAGCACCTCCACTGCGGAAGCGTTGTCCAGCAGCGACAGCAGCAGGTGTTCGACCGTGATGAATTCGTGCCGGGCCGAACGGGCCTCGACAAACGCCATATGCAGGCTGACTTCAAGCTCTTGGGAAATCACGCTTCCTCCGTCATTCATCGAAGCGCACAGACATAAGCCATATTCTATGCCGATCGGCGCGCAACGCCAGCGATTTCAACGTGGAGACGTTCCGGCCGAAATCAAGCGCAACGGTTACGTGCTCGAGCGCATCCGCGACTCGCGGCCATGGCCGACTGGCCCTCGCCCCAAGCATAACCGATGGCCGGACGCCCCCGGGGCAGCCGGTCCCGCCCGGCCGGGAGCTAGACGGGCTCCATCACGCACTGCAGCGGATGCTGGCGCGCGCGCGCGTATTGGCTGACCAGCGCGATGCGCGTGGCGGCGATGTCCCGCGCATAAACCCCGCACACGCCCCGGCCCTCGTGGTGCACCTGGAGCATGATGCGCGTGGCGTCGTCGTGGCTCTTGCCGAAGAATTTCTGCAGCACCTTGACGACGAACTCCATGGGAGTGTAGTCGTCGTTCAGGAGGACGACCTGGTACATCGGCGGAGGGGCGACCCGGGCGGGCAGCCGTTCCGCGACCAGATCGGGGGTGGAATCCTGGGCGGTGCTCATGGCCGATATTCTAAATAAATCAAGCGTCGCCCGCTCGGGGACGGATCGCAGGGCAGGCGCCGACCATGGGATTTTCCGTACTTGACGCCCACCTTAAAACCTGCGCATTATCCTGAGATTCTGGACACCCTTTGCCAAAAAAGCGGGGCGTCACGGAACCGGGAGGTTGCCGGCGCAGACCGGGCAACCCTTCTGTCAACAACGATACATGAGGCAGTCCGCATGTCAGACACGACCGCAGCCGCCGTCCAGGGGGAAAATCCCAAATCGACGGGAACCGTCAAATGGTTCAACGACGCCAAGGGTTTCGGCTTCATCACGCCGGATGACGGCGGAGAAGACCTGTTCGCCCACTTCTCGTCCATCCAGATGAATGGCTTCAAGACCCTCAAGGAAGGCCAGAAGGTCTCCTTCGAAATCATCCAGGGGCCCAAGGGCAAGCAGGCATTGAACATCACTTCGGCATAGAATCGGCCGGTTGCAGTCCCTCGACGACGATACCGGCCGATGCTGATACCTTTCCGCACGGGGCGCTGGCTGCGCCCCGTTCTTCATGGCGCCCTTGCCCTGCTCGCAGCCACCGCCGCGGCGCAGCCCGCCTTGCCCGTACGCGAGCTCGCGGCCGGCATCCACCTGATCCATGCCGAAGTGGCCGACACCGACGCCGCCCGCCAGCGCGGCCTGATGTACCGGGAAAGCCTGGCGCCCAACCACGGCATGCTGTTCGTCTTCGGCCAGGCCGAACTCCAGTGCTTCTGGATGCGCAACACCCTGGTCGCGCTATCCATCGCCTTCCTGCGCGACGACGGCACCATAGTCAACGTGGCGGACATGGCGCCGCGCACCGACACGCCCCACTGCTCGGCCGAGCCGGTGCGCTACGCCCTCGAAATGGAGCAAGGCTGGTTCGCCGCCCGCGGGATCGGCCCGGACAGCGCGCTGACCGGGCTGCCGCCGCGCTGAGCGCGTCCCGCGGCGGCCGGGCCGGCCACCCCGCCGTACGGCCGGAGCCGCGGCGGCCGGAGCGCTGCCAGGCACGCCGGAGGCCGCGGACGCGACTCCGGCCTTCCGTGAACCGGACGGCCCGGCGCTAGACGCGCTCGAGAATCACCGCGATCCCCTGCCCCACACCGATGCACATGGTGCACAGGGCATACCGGCCGCCCGTGCGGTGCAGCTGGTTGACCGCCGTGGTGGCCAGTCGCGCGCCGCTGGCGCCCAGGGGATGGCCCAGGGCGATGGCCCCGCCGTTGGGGTTGACGCGAGGGTCGTCGTCGGCCAGGCCCAGGTCGCGCAGTACCGCCAGCCCCTGGGCGGCGAAAGCCTCGTTCAGTTCGATCACGTCCATCTGCGCCAGATCCAGGCCGGTCAGCCCAAGCACCTTGCGGGTGGCTGGCGCCGGCCCCATGCCCATGATGCGCGGCGGCACGCCGGCCGTGGCCATGCCCACGACCCGGGCGCGCGGCGTCAGGCCGTGGCGGGCGGCGGCCTTTTCGTCGGCCAGCAGCAACGCGCAGGCGCCGTCGTTGACGCCCGAGGCGTTGCCGGCGGTGACGGTGCCCCCTTCGCGCACCACCGGCCGCAGCCTGGCCAGGGCTTCCAGACTGGTCTGGCGGGGGTGCTCGTCGCGGTCGACCACCACGGGGTCGCCCTTCTTGCGGGCCAACGTCACCGGGACGATCTCGGCCGCGAACACGCCGGCCTGGATGGCGGCCGCCGCCTTGTCCTGGCTGGCCATGGCGAAACGGTCCTGGTCCTCGCGACGGATGCCGAAGTCCTGGGCCACGTTCTCGGCGGTCTCGGGCATGGAATCCACGCCGTGGCGCGCCTTGAGCAGCTTGTTGACGAAGCGCCACCCTATGGTGGTGTCGAAGATTTCCGCCTGGCGGGAAAAGGCCGTTTCGGCCTTGCCCATGACGAATGGCGCGCGGCTCATGCTTTCCACGCCGCCGGCCAGCATCAGGCCGGCTTCGCCGCAACGGATGGCCCGCGCGGCGGTGCCGACGGCGTCCAGCCCCGAGCCGCACAGGCGGTTGACGGTCGATCCGGGCACCTCCACGGGCAGGCCGGCCAGCAGCGTCGCCATGTGGGCCACGTTGCGATTGTCCTCGCCCGCCTGGTTGGCGCAGCCGAACACCGCGTCGTCCAGCGCCTGCCAGTCCACGCCGCCGTTGCGGGCCACCAGGGCCTGGATGGGGAGGGACGCGAGGTCGTCGGTACGCACTTCCGACAGCGCGCCGCCGTAGCGGCCGAAGGGGGTGCGGATGGCGTCGCAGATAAAGGCTTGCTGGGTCATGGGAGGGGGCTCGGATGGAGATATGGGAACGAAGCGCGGGATGTTAGCCCCGCGCCGCGGCGGCGCGCGCCCTCGGCGCCAAACTGTCCGGACCGCGGACGCCGGATCAGCGCCGCCCGCCCCCGCCGGGCCCGGGGGCCGGCCCGGCTGCGGGGGCCTGTGCCGGCGCGGCCGGGGCCGCCTGCTGGCGGAATCGCCGCGCGGCCAGGTGGTAGAAAGGCAGCGGGCAGAACTGCCGGGACACCAGCGACGCCAGCAGCCCCGCCGCCAGCAGCCAGAACAGCATGGGCTGGCTGCCGGTCATTTCCATGACCACCACGCTGGCGGTCAGCGGCGACTGGGTGGCCGCGGCCAGGAAGGCGCACATGGACACCAGCACCAGCAGGCGCTGGTCCACCGCGCCGCCGGTCCATTGCCAGATCTGCTCGCCGATGCCGGCTCCGGTAGTCAGCGCCGGCGTGAAGATGCCCCCCGGGATGCCGGCCAGATAGGACGCGACGGTGGCCGCGAGCTTGGCCAGCCCGAATCCGCCCTGGTCGGGAGGATGGCCTGCCAGCAGGGGAGCGGCGTGGCCGTAGCCGGTGCCATAGACCGCTCCGCCCGTGGCCCAGCCCAGCGCCGCGACGATCAGCCCCATGCAGAACGCGGTGGCGAGCGGATGGCGGCGAATGCCGTTGCGCCAGGCGCGCGGCGCCAGCCCCGCCGCCCCCTTGCCCAGCATGCGGGCGAACAGGCCGCCCAGTACGCCGTTGACCAGTCCGCACACCAGCACCCAGACCCAGACCCGGTCGGGCGGGCTCACCGCGCCGAAAGCACCGAAATAAGGGTTGTTGCCCTGCAGCGCTACCACCATGAAACCCGCAGCCAGCACGCCGATGAGTACCAGGCGGTCCCAGCGCACGACCGCGCCCCGGCCGAGCTCTTCGATGGCAAAGACCACGCCGGCCAGCGGCGCGTTGAAGGCGGCCGCCAGGCCCCCTGCGGCCCCGGCGGCGATCAGCTCGTTGGAACGGAACCCCCGCAGCGTCGGCACATGGCGCTGGCAGTACCGGCCCCAGGCGAGCATCACGGACGCGCCCACCTGCACGGACGGGCCTTCGCGCCCCACCGAGGCACCGGCCAGCAGAGCGCCGAAGGTCAGGGGGATTTTCCAGAGCGTCTGCCCCAGGGAAACCAGTCCCGACTGCCCCGCTCCAGGCGGCAGGGACAGCCCGGCGATCACCTGCGGAATGCCACTGCCGGAAGCATTGGGCGCCCATCGCATCGTAAGCGCCCGCAGGCCCGCCAGGCCGAAGGGCAACACCACGAACACCGCCCACGGATGGGCCTGCGTCCAGGCCTGGTTCCATTCCAGCGCCAGGTCCGCCAGCCAGGCGAAACCCAGCGACACCAGGGCCACCAGGGCGGCGCCGCACAGCAGCAGCGTCAGGCGCAGGCTCTTGCCCGACAGCCGGCGCAGCTGGCGGAACTTGCGGGATGCGGTGCGGCGCAGCCTGGCCCATCGCCGGCCCGCCCAGGCGGAAAAAGACATCGCTATGGAAAGAAATCGGAAAGCGAAGAACCGGCGCGCGGCCGGTTCCGGGAAGACCTCGGCGCGGCCGCCCGGCGGCAGCCGCAGGGCTTCAGCCGAGGTTCTTGGCGGCGAAGTCCCAATTGACCAGGTTCCAGAAGTTTTCCAGGTACTTGGGACGCGCGTTGCGGTAGTCGATGTAATAGGCGTGCTCCCAGACATCACAGGTGAGCAGCGGCACGTCGGCGGTGGTCAGGGGAGTGGCGGCGTTGCTGGTGTTGACAATGTCCAGCGAACCGTCGGGCTTCCTGACCAGCCAGGTCCAGCCCGAGCCGAAGTTGCCGGCGGCCGACTTGCCGAAGGCGTCCTTGAAGTCCGCCACGCTGCCCCACTTGGCCTTGATCGCCTCGAGCAGCTTGCCGGAGGGCTCGCCGCCGCCCTTGGGCGACAGGCTGTTCCAGTAGAAGGTGTGGTTCCAGACCTGGGCGGCGTTGTTGAAGATGCCGCCGGAGGATTTCTTGACGATCTCTTCGAGCGGAGCGTTTTCGAACTCGGTGCCCGGGATCATGTTGTTCAGGTTGGTGACGTAGGTCTGGTGATGCTTGCCGTAGTGGAACTCGAGCGTTTCCTTGGAAATGTGCGGCGCCAGGGCGTCCATGGCATAAGGAAGGGGAGGCAGGGAATGGGTCATGTGCGGATTCCTTCTGTTGAAAGCACGATCAAGCCGCCTCATTGTATCGGCAAAGTCGGCCGTACTGTCCCTTTTCCCCGGCTCCGTGCAGGGTCGTACCGGCCACCCCGCGCGCCGCCCCTCAACCGTCCGGAGCGCCCTCCGGCCGCACGGCGTCGACGACCGCCTCGGCCGCACCGCGGCCGAATTCCAGCGCAAGCCGCTGGCCCGGCGCCAGCGCCTTCGCGTCGTGCACGATGCCGCCACGCGCATCGCGTACGATGGCATAGCCGCGCGCCAGCGTGTGGCGGGGGTCCAGCGCACGCATGCGCCCGGCCGCGGCCTGCAGCGCCAGCCGCGCCGCGGCCAGGCGGCGCGGCAGCACCGCGGGCAGCCGCCGCTGCGCCTCGCCCAGCCGGCGGCCCAGCCGATCGAGGTCCGGCCCACGATGCGCCAGGCCGAAAATCGCCAGCTCGAGCCGCCCAGTCCTGCGGGCCTGCGGCTCGCGCCACGCCGCACCCAGGCGCAGGCGCAGCGCTTCCAGGCGGTCGCGCCGGTGCGCCAGGCGCTGCGCGGGCGAGACCAGCCGCGCGGCGGCGCGATCCACCCGCTGCGCCGCCCGCTCCTGCCCACGGGCCTGGCTGCGCGCCAGGCTGCGGGCGGCCTGCCGCACGCGCGCCAGCCAGTGCTCGCGGGGCAAGCAGGCCAGTTCGGCGGCGGCGGTGGGAGTGGGCGCGCGCAGGTCGGCGACGAAATCGGCGATAGTGAAATCGGTCTCGTGCCCGACCCCGCTGACCACCGGTATGCGGCTGGCGGCCACGGCCCGTGCCAGGCCTTCGTCGTTGAAGCTCCAGAGATCCTCGATGCTGCCGCCTCCGCGCACCAGCAGCAGCACGTCCACCTCAGCCCGGCGATTGGCCGCCTCCAGGGCGGCCGCCAGCCGCGACGCGGCGTCGGCGCCCTGCACCGGCGCCGGATACACCACCACCGGCACGTGCGGCGCGCGCCGCGCCAAGGCGGAAAGCACGTCGCGCAAGGCGGCGGCGGCCAGCGAAGTCACCACGCCCACCCCGCGCGGCAGCGGCGCGAGCGCCCGCTTGCGGGCGTCGTCGAACAGGCCCTGCGCGGCCAGCTTTTCCTTCAGGCGCAGGAAGGCCTCGTACAGGTCGCCCAGGCCGGCGCGGCGCATGGCCTCGACCTGCAACTGGTAGTCGCCGCGCGGCTCGTAGAGCGAGACGCGGGCGCGCAGCTCGACGCGGTCGCCGGCGCGCGGCACGAAGCCCGTGGCCTGCGCGCGGCTGCGGAACATGACGGCCCGCACGGCGGCCCGGTTGTCCTTGAGGGTGAAGTACCAGTGGCCCGACGCCGCTTGCGTGAAATTGGACACCTCGCCCCGAACCCGGAGCGCCCCGATGCTGCGCTCCAGCAATCGCCCGACGGCCTGGTTCAGCTGGCCAACCGTCAGGATTTCCCCCGAAAAATCGTCGTTTGTGAATGCAAGTCCAACTGTCATGAGGCTTTCCGGGGAAAGATCTGTCCACAGGAAGGGAAAACGGGGCAAGCGCCGGCTGAAATATGCCTGCCCTGGGAGATTATGAGTATTTGCTTAAAATAAACTTCATAAACAATTGATTTTTATGCATTTGTCAAAAATTACCACCTGCATAGGGAGCGCACGTCCCGGCGGGAAAGCCGCAGGCATGGGCCACGGAGCCGATTTGCACACAGAATTATCCACAATTTCTGTGGATAGCTTGGCGGCCCCGGTCCGCCTTGCCACGCCCCCCTCCGCCCCGTTACATTGCCGCCTTGACGCCGCGGCGGCGGCGCCCTTCCGGAGAACCCGTTTGCTGTCCATCCTCCATGACGCCAGCTGGCCCATCTGGCCGCTGCTGGCGACCTCCGTGCTGGGCCTGGCCCTCGTCATCGAACGCCTGCTGGCCCTGCGGCGCGCCAGGGTGGCCCCCGACGGCCTTTACGAACGGGCGCTCGAAATGCTGCGCAACCGCCAGGACAGCCCGGAAGCGCTGGCGCGTCTGGAACGCGACTCCCCCATGGGCCGCGTCCTGGCGACGGCGATGCGCTACCGGAGCTGGCCACGCGACGAGGCCCGCGCGGCGGTCGAGGACGCCGGCCGGGCAGTGGCCCACCGGCTGGGCCGCTACCTGCCCGCCCTGGGCACCATCGCCGTGGTCTCTCCCCTCATGGGGCTATTCGGCACCGTGGTCGGGATGATCGAGATTTTCGGCTCTTACACGCCGGCCGGCGGCGACCCGTCCCAGCTCGCGCGCGGCATTTCCATCGCCCTGTACAACACCGGACTGGGGATACTGGTGGCCATCCCCGCCATGGTCTTCCATCGGCATTTCCGGGCCCGGGTCGAGGGCTACCTGCACGACATGGAACAGGCCGCCTCGCGCCTGTTGCGGCTGTCGGCCGCCGCGGCGCGCGCCGGACGGGAGGGCGGGGCATGAATTTCGGCGGGCCGCGGGGCGACCGGGACGAGCTCGACATCAACCTCATCCCCCTGATCGACGTGCTGCTGGTCATCCTGATCTTCCTGGCTGCCACGACCTCCTTCGCCCGCCGCACCGAGCTGCAGGTCGCCCTGCCGCAGGCCAGCGCCGGGGCGCCCGCCGAAGGTCCGCTGGACATCGCGGTCAGCCGCGACGGCCGCTACGCGCTGGACGGCAACCTGCTCGATGCCGCCGGCCCGGCCGCCCTGGCGCAGGCGCTGTCGCGCGCTGCCCGCGGCCGCGAAGCGCCCGTGCTGGTCATCAACGCCGACGCCCAGGCGGCGCACCAGTCGGTGGTCGACGTCCTGGAAGCGGCCCGGTTGGCAGGTATCTCCCGCGTCAACTTCGCCGCCCAGACCCAGCGTTGAAATCCGCAGATTCCCGCCCCGCCTCCCTGCTGGCCTGCCAGTGGCAGCACGGCGGCTGGCTGTCGGCCGCGCTGCTGCCGGCCGCCTGGCTGTTCGGGGCCGCGGCCTCCCTGCGGCGCCGGGCCTACGGCGCAGGCTGGCTGCCGCGCCACCGGGCGCCGGTGCCCGTGGTGGTGGTCGGCAACATCTATGTCGGGGGTACCGGCAAGACGCCCGTGGTCATGGCCGTGGTGCGCGCGCTGGCCGCCCGGGGCTGGCGGCCAGGGGTCGTCAGCCGCGGCTACGGCGTGCGGGTCGGCCGCTCGCCGCGCATGGCCCGGGGCACCGCGGACCCGGCCCTGCTGGGCGACGAACCGGCCCTGATCGCGCGCGAAACCGGGGTGCCCGTAGCGGTACACCCCGACCGCCCGCGGGCCGTGCGCGCGCTGCTGGCCGCCCATCCCGATACCGACGTGGTCGTTTCCGACGACGGGCTGCAGCACCTGGCCTTGGCGCGCGACCTGGAGATCGTGGTGCAGGACGAGCGCGGCGTAGGCAACGGCCGGCTGCTGCCGGCCGGCCCCCTGCGCGAACCGCCGGCGCGCCTGCGGACCGTCGACCTGGTGGTGACCCGCCGCGCGACTCCGCCCGCAACGGAACCCCCTGCCGCCCCGGCGGCCCCTGCGTTGCAGCCGGACGCCGCGGTCCCGGGCTGGCCCGCGGCCGGCCGGGCGGTGGAAATGTGGCTGCAGCCCCAGGCGGTGGTGCGCCAGAGCGACGGTCTGTCGCTCGCCCCGGAAGAATTCGCCGCCCGCTTCGCCGGCCGGCCCGTGGCCGCGGCCGCCGGCATCGGCCGGCCGCGGCAATTCTTCGACAGCCTGGCCCGCGCCGGCATCGCCGTGGACACCGCCCTCGCCCTGCCCGATCACTACGCCTATCGCCGCAACCCCTTCGCGGGGATCGCCGCTGACGCCGTCCTCGTCACCTCCAAGGACGCCGTCAAGTGCCGCGCGCTGGACGAGCCGCGGCTGTGGTCGGTGCCTGCTCAGCCCCATTTTTCCGACCCCCGTCTCTTCGACTGGCTGGACGCCCGGCTGCGCCGCCGCTGACCCGTTCCGGGCGCGGAAAGTGTTCTAGAATGCCGCATGGAATCCCGCCTGCTCGACATCCTGGTGTGCCCGCTGTGCAAGGGCCGCCTGCACCATGACCGCGCCCGCGCCGAGCTGGTCTGCCGCGCCGACCGCCTGGCCTTTCCGGTGCGCGACGGCATTCCCGTGATGCTCGAATCCCAGGCCCGCAGCCTGGACGACGGGCCGGGCGCCGCCGCCCCTCTCGCCTGACCCCGGCAGTGAGCTTCGTCGCCGTCATCCCCGCCCGCATCGCCTCCACCCGGTTGCCCGGAAAACCCCTGCTGGACATCGCGGGCCGGCCCATGGTGGTGCGCGTGGCCGAGCGCGCGGCGGCCTCGTCGGCGGCCGCGGTATACGTCGCCACCGACGACCCGGGCATCGCGCGGGCGGTCGAGGCCCACGGGCACCGCGCCCTCCTGACGCGGTCCGACCACCCCACCGGGACCGACCGCCTGGCCGAAGCCGTCGCGGGCCTGGGGCTGGACGACGAGACCGTGGTAGTCAACGTGCAAGGCGACGAACCCCTGATCGAGCCGGCGCTCATCGACGCCGTCGCCGGCCTGCTCGGCCGCCATCCGCAGGCCGCCATCGCGACCTGCGCCGGCCCGCTGGCGGACGCCGACGCCCTGTTCAACCCCAACGCGGTCAAGGTGGTATGCGCGCGGGACGGCCGGGCCCTCTATTTTTCCCGCGCGCCCATCCCCTGGGACCGCGACGCGCTGGCCGGCGGCGACCGGCACATGGCCCCGGACCTGCCGGCGCTGCACCATATCGGCCTGTACGCCTATCGCGCCGGCTTCCTCGCGCGCTTTCCCTCGCTGCCCCAGGGCGTCCTGGAGCGCTGCGAAGCGCTGGAGCAATTGCGGGCCCTGGAACACGGGTACGCCATCGTGGTGCACCGCACCGACCGCATGCCGGCGGCCGGCGTGGACACGCCGGCCGACCTGGCCCGCGTGCGGGCCCTCTTCGAGGGTAGCGGCTAGCCGCGGCATTCCCCGGGCGGCGCCCTGCACCGTCTGCTGCGATGCGGCATAATCGCCCTCCGACCACAACGACAAAACCAGGAGCACACATGCGTCTCATCCTGCTTGGCCCCCCCGGCGCCGGCAAAGGCACCCAGGCGGCATTCGTCACCCGGCACTTCGGCATCCCGCAAATCTCCACGGGCGACATGCTGCGCGCCGCCGTGAAGGCCGGCACGCCCCTTGGGCTCGAAGCCAAGAAGATCATGGACGCGGGCGGCCTGGTGTCGGACGACATCATCATCGGCCTGGTGCGCGACCGGCTGCGCGAGCCCGACTGCGGCAAGGGCTACCTGTTCGACGGCTTTCCGCGGACCATCCCCCAGGCCGACGCGCTGCGCGACGCCGGCATCGGGCTGGACTACGTGGTCGAGATCGAAGTCCCGGAGGCCGACATCATCGACCGCATGAGCGGGCGCCGGGTGCACCCGGCCAGCGGCCGGTCCTACCATGTGCGCTTCAACCCGCCCAAGCAGGCCGACCGTGACGACGTTACCGGCGAGCCCCTGGTCCAGCGCGACGACGACCGCGAGGAAACCGTCAGGCACCGCCTGGCCGTCTACCGCGACCAGACCCGGCCGCTGGTGGACTACTACGAGCAATGGGCCGCCAAGGACCCGTCCGCCCCGCGCTACCGGAAGATCTCGGGCGTGGGCAGCGTCGAGGCCATCCGCGAGCGCCTGTTCGGCGCGCTCGCATAAACGGACAACGGCAAGGCCCGGCCGCCGTCCCGGACGGCCGCGGGCCGGTGCCGGCACACAAAGGAGCAAAGGGGCATGGAAATAGCGGGCAAGGCGTTCGTCGTCACGGGGGGCGCGTCGGGATTGGGAGCGGGCACCGCCCGCATGCTGGCCGCGCACGGCGCCCGGGTAGTCCTGGCCGACGTCCAGGACGAGGCCGGCCGCGCGCTGGCCGCCGAACTCGGCCAGCGCTACGTCCACTGCGATGTCACCAGCGAGGCCGACGGCCGGGCTGCCATCGAGGCCGCCCGGCAGGAAGGCCCGCTCTTCGGCCTGGTCAGCTGCGCCGGCATCGCCCCGGCCAGCCGCACCGTCGGCAAGCAGGGC
>Ga0180222_1000455_pt1 | contig 59429 bp, 48 predicted proteins | sample eDN5th37CKraftOP_FD_151336 | JGI IMG/M metagenome (GOLD analysis project Ga0180222, IMG submission 151336) | Enriched Organic Plus compost microbial communities from Emeryville, California, USA - eDNA 5th pass 37_C Kraft OP (version 2) (version 2) ... | reverse complement strand
GCGAACAGCCGGTCCTCGGCGCCGGGCGGCAATGCGAGCGGGCGGTAGGCGAAGACGAGCAGCAGCGTGCACAGGCTCGTCACCGCCACGATCGTCCAGGCGGACCAGCGATCGAGCAGGATGGCGCCGAGCACGACCTGGAGCAGGAACAGCGAGACGAACGGATTGGTCGCCCCGCCGCTGAGGTACAGCTGGATGCCGAGCGAGAGGACGTCGAACATCAGCGCGACGAACAGCTCGGCATTGGCCAAATGGCGCCGCCGCCGGAGGACGGCGAGGCTGGCGAGGTTGAGGGCCACCGCCACGGTTGGCGTGACCAGCATCGCCGTGAGCGGAAGTCCGATTCCCATGCCGAAGTGGACGACGCCGATGGTGACGAGCTGCCCCGCCACCGCGATCCAGCGCAGCTGGATGAGCAGCAGCATGTTGTTGCGGCCGGCCGCCTCCGGCGATCGGTCGCGCGACAGCGTGCCGCGCAGCAGGGCGTGGGCGAGCGCGCGGGTCATCGGGTCCGCCGGAGCTTGAGCTCATCCCGCATGAGCAGCATGTAGGCGCCCGCCGTCATGATCGCCAGTGCGAACCAGGTGAGGGCATAGGCGAGATGCTGGTTGCGGAAGGCGATCACCGTCATGCCGCCGACCGGCAGCGCCCGCCCCGGCGCGCGCCCCGCATCGACGAAATAGGGCGCGACGCGCCCCAGCCGATGATGCGCCGCGATGGCGGCGACGTCGCGCGAATACCAGCGCCCGCCCGCCGGATCATTGGCGTGGAGAAAGCCTCCGCCGGGTTCGCTCATCCGCATCAGCCCGGCGACGCGGATGTGTCCGGCCGGCGCGGCATAGGCGTCGGGCGAGGTGCCGTCGGGGACGAAGCCCCGGTTCACCAGAATAGTGAAGCCGGCGGTGACGAAGGGCGTCATCACCCAGAAGCCGCGGCCCCGCCCGGTCACCGCGCGGACGAGGGTGTCCTTGCCGGGCAGATAGGCGCCGTCGGCCGCGACGCGGCGATATTCGTCGCGCGCGGGGCCGACGCCGGCCCAGCTTTCCGGACCCGGCGGCGCGACGGGGACGGCATGGACACGCGCCTCGACCCGCGCGATCAGCGCCTCCTTCCAGGCGAGGCGATGAATCTGCCAGACGCCGAGCGCGACGAAGCCGCCCGTGAGGAGGAGCGCGGCAAGAGACAACAGGGCGAGGCGCAGCCTCATTCATCTCCCCCCTTGGGGGGCGTCATCTCATATCCTGCATGTCGTGCACGCCGTCCCCGCCCGGCATGCTCGCGTGCGGCATCATGTTCGCATTGAGATGGTACATCACCCACAGCGAGCCGGCGAGGGTGATGCCGACGATCACCACCGTGAAGATCAGCGCCATCATCGTCCAGCCGCCCTCCGACCGGGTGCTCATGTGCAGGAAGAAGATCATGTGGACGAGGATCTGCACGCCCGCGAGGCCCATGATCACGAAGGCGGTCACGCGGCTGTCGCCGAGCGCGCCGGTCATCACCAGCCAGAAGGGGATGGCGGTGAGCAGCACCGAGAGGCCGAAGCCGATCATATAGCCGCCAAGGCTGCCATGCGGCGCATCGCCCTGAGCGTGATGGTCGCCGTGGCGCGCCCCGGCGTGGCCGACATCGCTCATCGCAGCACTCCCAGCAGATAGACAAAGGTGAAGACCCCGATCCAGATGACGTCGAGGAAGTGCCAGAACAGGCTGAGGCACATCAGCCGCCGCCTGTTCGCGGCGATCAGCCCGTGGCGGGCGACCTGCGCCATCAACGTCACCAGCCAGACGATGCCGAAGGTGACATGGAGGCCGTGCGTCCCGACAAGGGTGAAGAAGGAGGAGAGGAAGGCACTGCGCTGCGGCGTCGCGCCCTCGTGGATCAGGTTCGCGAACTCGGTGAGCTCGATCGAGAGGAAGGCGAGGCCGAACAGGCCGGTGATCGCCAGCCACAGCTGGGTGGCGCCCACCCGCCCCTTGTCCATCACCAGCATGGCGAAGCCGTAGGTGATCGAGGAGAGCAGCAGCATCGTGGTGTTGAGCGCGACCAGCGGCAGCTCGAACAGGTCGCGCGGCCCCGGCCCGCCCGCATAGCTGCCGCCGAGCACCGCATAGGTGGCGAACAGGCAGGCGAAGATGAGGCAGTCGCTCATCAGGTAGATCCAGAAGCCGAGCATGGTGCTCGCGCCTTCGGGATGGGCATGCTCCTCCGTCTCATAGAAGACGGGCCTGTCGCCGGAAGGGAGGGTCGTGCCGCTCATCGCTCAGCTCCGGCCTGCGAGCAGCGCCGTGCGCCTGCCCTCGACGCGTTCCACCTCCTCGGCGGGCACGTGGAAATCGCGCTTGTAGTTGAATGTGTGGCCGATCGCGACGGCGAGGAGACCGACGAAGCCGACCGCCGCGAGCCACCACATGTACCAGATCAGCCCGAAGGCAGTCGCGGCGCTGAGCCCGGCAAGGACGATGCCCGCGCCGGTATTGCTCGGCATGTGGATCGGGCGGAATCCTTCGGTCGGCCGTTCGTAGCCGCGCCGCTTCATGTCCGCCCAGGCATCGCCGTCGTGGATGACGGGCGTGAAGGCGAAATTATAATCGGGCGGCGGCGAGGAGGTGGACCATTCCAGGGTGCGGCCGTTCCAGGGATCGCCGCTCACGTCGCGCAGCTTCTCGCGATCCCGGACGCTCACATAGAATTGGATGAGCATGCAGGCGATGCCGAGCGCGATCAGCACGGCACCGAGCGCCGCGATCACGAACCAGATTTGCAGCGAGGGATCATCGAACACGCGCATCCGCCGCGTCACGCCCATGAGGCCGAGGATGTAGAGCGGCATGAACGCGGCCCAGAAGCCGACCACCCAGCACCAGAAGGAGCGCTTGCCCCAGACCGGATCGAGCCGGAAGCCGAACGCCTTGGGGAACCAGTAGTTGATGCCGGCGAACAGGCCGAACAGCACGCCGCCGATGATGACGTTGTGGAAGTGCGCGACGAGGAACAGCGAGTTGTGCAGCACGAAATCGGCGGGCGGCACCGCGAGCAGCACGCCCGTCATGCCGCCGACGACGAAGGTCAGCATGAAGGCGATCGTCCACATCATCGGCAGCTCGAAGCGGATCCGGCCGCGATACATGGTGAACAGCCAGTTGAACATCTTGGCGCCTGTCGGGATCGAGATCACCATCGTCGTGATGCCGAAGAAGCTGTTGACGCTGGCGCCCGATCCCATGGTGAAGAAGTGGTGCAGCCAGACCAGATAGGACAGGATGGTGATGACCACGGTCGCGTAGACCATCGAGGTATAGCCGAAGAGGCGCTTGCCCGAGAAGGTCGACGTCACCTCCGAGAAGATGCCGAACGCCGGCAGGATGAGGATGTAGACCTCGGGATGGCCCCAGATCCAGATGAGGTTCACGTACATCATCGGATTGCCGCCGAAGTCGTTCGTGAAGAAGGCGGTGCCGAGATAGCGGTCGAGCGAGAGCAGCGCGAGCACGGCGGTGAGCACCGGGAAGGCGGCAACGATCAGAACATTGGTGCACAAGGCCGTCCAGGTGAAGACGGGCATGCGCATCATCGACATGCCGGGCGCGCGCATCTTCACGATCGTCGCGATCAGGTTGACGCCGGACAACAAGGTGCCGACGCCCGCCACCTGCAGCGACCAGATATAGTAATCGACTCCGACGTCCGGGCTGTAGGCGATGCCGGAGAGCGGGGGATAGGCGAGCCAGCCCGTGCGCGCGAACTCGCCGACGAACAGCGACATCATGACCAGCACGGCACCTGCCGCCGTCATCCAGAAGCTGAAATTGTTGAGGAAAGGGAAGGAGACGTCGCGCGCGCCGATCTGCAGCGGCACGATGTAGTTCATGAGGCCCGTGACTAGCGGCATGGCCACGAAGAAGATCATGATCACGCCATGGGCGGTGAAGATCTGGTCATAATGGTGCGCAGGCAGATAGCCTTCGGAGCCATTGAAGGCGATGGCCTGCTGGGCCCGCATCATGATCGCGTCGGAAAAGCCGCGCAGCAGCATGATCAGCCCGAGGATCATGTACATGATGCCGATGCGCTTATGGTCGACGGTGGTGAACCACTCCCGCCACAGATAGCCCCACAGGCTGAAGCGGGTGATCGCGACCAGGAGCGCGATGCCGCCGATCGCCACCGCGACGAAGGTGCCCATCACGATCGGCTCGTGGACGGGCAGGGATTCCCAGCTCAGGCGGCCGAAGACCAGCTTGGCAAGATCGGTGCTGTCCATCCTGCCCTCCCTCAGGCGTGTCGCGCCGGTGAGGCGTGATCCGCCGGCACCTGATTGTCGGTCATGCTGCGATTCTCGTGGCTATGGGCGGGCGCGGTATTGCCGGGCGGCGGAGCGCTCGGCTCCTTGGTGAAATGGGGTGAGCTGCCCTTCTCCTTGCCGCTTTTCTCCAGCGCGCCGCGATCGGGCGGCCCATCGTGACGCAGCCCGCGCGTGTCGCGCGCCGATTCCTTGCCTGCGCCTCCTGCGGCGTCGATCCGCATGAGATCGGCCATGCAGCGTTGGCCCGGGCGGGCGCACAGGTTGACGACGGCGTCGAACAGCGTCGGATCGATCGATGCGAAGCGGCGCACCGGCTCCTTCTCGCTCGGCCGCTCGAGACGCAGATAGGCGCCGCGGTCGAGCGCACCGCCCCCCGCCTTCACCTGCGCCGCCCAGCGCCGGAAGCCGGCGGCATCGAGCGCGCGGAAGCGGAAGCGCATGTTGGAGAAGCCCGCGCCGCTGTAATTGGCCGAGAAGCCTTCATAGTCGCCCGGCTTGTTGGCCACGGCGTGCAGCGTCGTGGCCATGCCGGGCATGGCGTAGATCTGCCCGGCGAGCGCCGGCACGTAGAAGCTGTTCATCACCGTCGAGGCGGTGATCGAGAAGCGGAGCGGCGTGTCGATCGGTGCGGCGAGCTCGTTCACCGTGGCGATGCCGAGCTCCGGGTAGATGAACAGCCATTTCCAATCGAGCGCCACCACCTGCACGTCGAGCGGCCGCGCGGACGGCGACAGCGGGCGCCCAGCCTCGATGCGCGCGAGCGGCCGATAGGGATCGAGCAGATGGGTGCTGACCCAGGTGATCGCACCGAGGCAGATGATGATCAGCAGCGGTGCGGACCAGATCACCAGCTCCAGGCTGGTCGAATGATCCCAGTCCGGATCATAGTCGCTCCGTTCGTTCGCGGCCCGGTATCGCCGTGCGAAGAAGACGGTCAGCGCCATCACCGGCACGATGATGAGCAGCATCAGCACCGTGGAGATGACGATGAGATCCCGCTGCTGGACGGCGACGTCGCCGGCCGGGCTCATCACCACCCAGTCGCAGCCCGCGAGGGGGAACGCCGAGGCGACGATGATGCAGGTCCGCAGCACGGGGGCGGATGAGGCCGAGCGAAGAGGGATCATGGAACGCCGCCTAGGGCGGATTCCCGGTTGCCGACATAGGACACTTTGTCCAATCTCCCGGAGCCACCGAACGCGGCATGGACGCATGGCAGGAAGGAATGATCCCGCACGGGGACCCGGCCCGCGCAAGGATCGTTGGTCCCCCATCGCTGAAGGAGCGTCAGAATCCCATGAGTGCGCAGGCCGCCGCGCCCAATTCGACATCGCTGGAGCGCGACGCGCGGGCGCTGCACCGGCACGGCCGGTCCGGCGTCCCGAGCGAGATCGCGATCGGCGTGATCATCGGCCGCACGTCGGAGTTCTTCGATTTCTTCGTCTATGCGATCGCGTCGGTGATCGTCTTTCCGGCGCTGGTCTTTCCCTTCGTCGATCGGCTGACCGGCACGATCCTCTCCTTCGCGATCTTCGCCCTGGCGTTCATGGCGCGGCCGATCGGATCGGTGCTGTTCATGTGGATCGATCGCCGCCACGGCCGCGGCGTCAAGCTCACCATCGCGCTGTTCCTGCTCGGCGGATCGACCGCCGCGATCGCCTTCATGCCGGGCTATGAGACGGTGGGCTATTGGGCGGCGCTGCTGCTCGCCCTGTTCCGCTCGGGCCAGGGCGTCGCGCTCGGCGGCGCGTGGGACGGGCTCGCCTCGCTGCTTTCGCTCAATGCCCCGCGCGAGAAGCGCGGCTGGTATGCGATGATGCCGCAGCTCGGCGCGCCGATCGCGCTGCTCGTGGCCAGCGCGCTCTTCGCCTTCTTCCTCGACGCGCTGTCGCAGGCCGACTTCATCGAGTGGGGCTGGCGCTATCCTTTCTTCGTCGCCTTCGCGATCAACGTCGTCGCGCTGTTCGCCCGGCTGCGCATCGTCGCGACCGAGGAATTCGAGAAGCTGTTCGAGAGCAAGGATCTCGAGCCCTCGCCGGTGATCGAGACGGTGCGCAAGGAAGGGCGGACCATCATCATCGGCGCGTTCGCACCGCTCGCCAGCTTCGCGCTGTTCCACATGGTCACGGTCTTCCCGCTGTCCTGGATCGCGCTGTTCACGCAGGAATCGATCCGCCATTTCCTCGTCATCGAGATGATCGGGGCATCGGTGGGCCTGCTCGCCATCGTCGCATCGGGCTTCATCGCCGACCAGACGGGGCGGCGCACGCTGCTCGCGGCCTCCGCCGCGGCGATTGCCCTGTTCAGCGTCGCCGCGCCGCTGCTGCTCAGCGCCGGGGATCTCGGCGAGGTCGCGTTCATGGTGGTGGGCTTCATGCTGCTCGGCCTTTCCTTCGGCCAGTCCTCCGGCATCGTCGCCTCAAACTTCGCTAGCCATTCGCGCTACACCGGCTCTGCGCTCACCTCCGATCTCGCCTGGATGTTCGGCGCCGGCTTCGCGCCGCTCGCCGCGCTGCTGCTCACCAGCCGCTTCGGCCTCGCCTCCTCCGGCGCCTATCTTTTCTCCGGCGCCGCCTGCACGCTGATCGCGCTCTATGTGAACAAGGAGCTGGCCGGCGCCGGCGAGCGGGATGCAGCAGAATAGACGCAGGGGACAACAGGCACGCGGGATCGGCCGCAGCCGGCGGAAAAAACCGGCTCGTTAGATCCAGATTATTGGCAAAGCCGCAGAGCCATCCTAACGGAGCCCCGATGGCGAGGGCGTTTGCACAATTCGGTCTGTTGTCCGAACGTCAGTTCAACCGGCTGGTGCTGGCGTTCATGTCGCTGGGTTTTTTGGCGCTGATCGCCGCCGGCGTGACGACGGGCGCCCTGATGCTGCGCAGCCAGCAGCATACCGAATGGGTGAAGCACAGCTATGAGGTGGAACGGCGGATCAACCTGATCCGCCTTCACCTCGAGCGGATGGAGACGTCGCGTCGCGGCTTCCTCATCCGCCCCAACAATGATTTCCGCCTGGTGTTCGCGCGCGGCGCCCGCGCCCTCGGCCCGGATATCGACATGCTCGAGGCGCTGACGGCCGACAATCCCCGCCAGCGCGCCCATATCGCAAAGCTGCGGACGCAGACCGAGCAGATGATCGTCGCCGCCAAGGCATCCGTCGCGCTCGTCGATCAGGGCAAGCGGTCCGAAGCGCTCGAGCGGTTCGACAGCGACGGCAGCGTGGACCAGGTGCGGGCCATCCGCCGGATCACCGAGCGCATGATGGCGGCGGAGGGCCAGCTCCTGCGGCAGCGTGATGCGGAGCAGCGCCAAAGCGTGCGCACCTTCTTCGCCGCGCTCGGCGTGCTCGCGGTGCTGCTGGTCGTCGTCGGCATATCCTCGCTCGTCGTCATCCGGCGCTACACCGCGGAGCTCTCGGCCTCGCGCAGCGAATTGAGAGCGCTCAACGAATCGCTGGAAGATGCGGTCGAGGAGCGCACCGCGGACCTCAAGCGCGCCAATGACGAGATTCAGCGCTTCGCCTATATCGTCTCGCACGATCTGCGTTCGCCGCTCGTCAACGTGCTCGGCTTCACCGCCGAGCTCGATGCCGCGCTGAAGCCGCTCGATGCGCTCATCACGCGCACCGAGGAAGCGGCGCCGGAGATCGTCGACGAGGAAGCGCGCGCCGCCGTCCGGGAGGACGTGCCGGAAGCGATCGGCTTCATCCGATCCTCCACCCAGAAGATGGACCGGCTGATCAACGCCATCCTCAAGCTCTCGCGCGAGGGCCGACGGACGATCGCGCCCGAACCGCTCGACATGACCGCGCTCGCCCAGGGCGTGGCCGATACGCTGCAGCACCGGGTGGCCGAGATCGGTGCGGAGATCCGCGTCGCTCCGCTGCCCGGGATCGTCAGCGACCGGCTGGCGATCGAGCAGATTCTCTCCAACCTTGTGGAAAATGCTGTCAAATATCTCAAGCCTGGCCGGCCGGGGAGAATTGAGATACGCGGCATGCGGACGAGCCAGCGCGCGATTTTCGAGGTTCAGGACAATGGCCGCGGCATCGACCCCAAGGACCATGACCGGATCTTCGATCTTTTTCGCCGGTCCGGCGTTCAAGACCAACCGGGCGAGGGAATCGGGCTGGCGCATGTCCGCGCCCTCACCCATCGCCTCGGGGGAACGATCGACTGCTCCTCTGCCCTTGACCAGGGCGCCATCTTCCGCCTGTCATTCCCCCTAAGCTATTCGGAAGCCCAGAAAGCCACGTCATGACCAAGGAACAGCCCGTCACCATCGTGATGATCGAGGACGACGAGGGCCATGCGCGCCTCATCGAAAAGAATATCAGGCGCGCCGGCATCTCGAACCGGATCCATCATTTCGCGGACGGCACCTCCGCCCTCGAATATCTCTACCATGATCCGAACGGGCCGACCCATGGCGGGCCCGCGCTCGTCCTCCTCGATCTCAACCTGCCGGATATGAGCGGCACGGACATATTGGGCCGGATCAAGAGCGAGGGCGCGCTGAAGCGGACCCCGGTCGTCGTCCTCACCACCACCGACGACAAGGTCGAGATCCAGCGCTGCTACGATCTCGGCTGCAACGTCTACATCACCAAGCCGGTGAACTATGAAAGCTTTGCGGAAGCGATCCGCCAGCTCGGCCTGTTCCTGTCGGTGATCCAGCTTCCCGAAGTGGAAGGCGAGTGAGCGACGCGCCCCGCGTTCTTTTCATCGACGACGACGAAGGCTTGCGGCGCCTGGCCATGCGGGCGCTCACCCGGCGCGGCTTTTCCGTGCAGACGGCCGGCAGCGGCGACGAAGGCATTGCCCGCGCGCGGGAGGAAGCCTTCGATCTCGTGGCGGTCGATCACTATATGCCCGTGCGCGACGGGCTCTCCACCCTGGCCGCGCTGTCCGCGCTGCCCAGCCCGCCGCCCGTCGTCTACGTCACCGGTTCGGAGGAAAGCCGCATCGCGGTTGCCGCGCTGAAAGCCGGTGCGGTGGATTATGTCGTAAAGTCGGTCGGCGAGGATTTTTTCGACCTGCTTGCAAGCGCCTTCTCCCAGGCGCTCGACACGGTTCGGCTCCGCCGCCAGAACGAGCTCGCCGAGCAGCGCCTGCGCGAGAGCAACGCCAGGCTGGAGGCGATGCTGCGCGAGGTCAATCATCGCGTCGCCAACAGCCTCCAGCTGGTATCCGCGTTCGTCCAGCTGCAGGCGAGCTCGCTCGACGACGAGAATGCGAAGGCTGCGCTCGAGGATACGCAGCGCCGGATCGCGGCGATCGCCCAGGTTCACCGGCGGCTCTATGCGTCCGTGGACGTCGACAGGGTCGAGATGGCGGAATATCTCGCCGCCCTCGTCGAGGAGCTGCAGCACACCTGGTCGACGCCGGCCGCGCCCCGCACGATCCTGGTCTCGGCGGATCCGCTCAAGCTCAAGACCGACCAGGCCGTCTCCGTGGGCATCATCGTGAACGAGCTGGTGAGCAACGCCTGCAAATATGCCTATCCGGCCGATGCCTCGGGCGAGGTGCGGGTGGCGCTACGCCGGCCTGCGGACGGGCGCTTCGAGCTGGTGGTGGAAGATGACGGCTGCGGCCTGCCGGCAGACGGCGCGCCGCGCGGCACGGGGCTCGGATCGCGGCTGATCAACGCCATGGCCTCGAGCCTCAAGTCCGCGGTGGCCTATGATTCGGCACCGACCGGGCTGACGGTGCGGCTGTCGGCCGCCTATTGACCCTGTCTCTCCCGACAAGACGGCGGATCGAGGCCGCGCAATTCTCCCGCCGGCGCGCTATGATCCGCCGGCCCGCCACAGAGGAGAAAGCGTCCATGTCCAAGATGATCGCGATGGCCGTTCCGCAAGCCGGCGCCCGCCTGCAACGGATCGAGCGCGACGTTCCCGAGCCCGGCGCCAAGGAAGTGCGGATCGCCGTCCATGCCTGCGGCGTCTGCCACAGCGATGCGCTCACGGTCGAAGGCCATATGCCCGGGATCGCCTATCCACGCGTGCCGGGCCATGAGGTGATCGGCACGATCGAGGCGATCGGCAGCGGGGTGGAGGGCTGGTCGGTCGGCGACCGGGTCGGCGTCGGCTGGTTCGGCGGCTCGTGCGGGCACTGTGAGAATTGCCGCCGCGACCGAGCCTTCGCCTGCCTGACCCAGACCAGCATCACCGGCGTTACCCGCGACGGCGGCTATGCCACCCACATGCTGGCCGAGGCCTCGGCGCTCGCCCATGTGCCGGCGGAGCTCGACATGGTGGAATCGGCACCCTTGCTCTGCGCGGGCATCACCACCTTCAACGCGCTGCGCAACTGCGGCGCGGGCCCCGGTGATCTGGTGGCGATCCAGGGAGTCGGCGGCCTCGGCCATCTCGGCATCCAGTTCGCCGCGCGCCAGGGCTTCCGCACCGTCGCGATCAACCGCGGACGCGAGAAGGAGGCGCTGGCACGCCAGCTCGGCGCGCACGACTATATCGACAGCGCCGCGCAGGATCCTGCCGCAGCGCTGCAGGCGCTGGGCGGTGCGCGGGCGATCCTGGCGACCGTCACCAACGCCGATGCCATGCAGGCGATGGTCGGCGGGCTCGGCCCGGACGGCACGATGCTGGTGATCGGCGCGGTGGGCACCTTTCCCGTCGACACGCTGTTCCTGCTGAACCGCCGCGCGGCGGTGAAGGGCTGGTATTCGGGCGTAGCCGCGGATTCGGAGGACATGATGGCGTTCAGCCGGCTCAACGCCATCGCCTCGATGAACGAGATCTATCCGTTCGAAGAGGCGCAGGCGGCCTATGACCGGATGATGAGCGGCAAGGCGCGCTTCCGCGTGGTGCTGAAGATGGTGTGAGCCCGAAGCCGCTTTCCGGCCGAACCGGAGGCGCGCGTCACAATTCCGGCAGCGCCTGTTCCGCCTCGCCCCAGCCGCGCAGCGCCCGGCTCGCCGCGCGCTCGAGCAGCTGGGCCGAATCGCGGATGGTGAAGGGGTGCGCGTTGTCGAGATTCGAGGCCTCTTCCCATGTGACTGGCGCGGCCACGGCGGCGGTTTCCCGCGCGCGCGCCGAATAGGGCAGCACTGCCGTCGCCCCGCGCTCGTTGCGCAGCCAATCGAGGAAGATGCGGCCCGTGCGCTCGGTCTTGCGCATGTTGGGCGTGAACCGCTTGGGATAGGCTTCCGCCACGGCGCGCGAGAAACGGCTGGCGAAATCCTTCACCTTCGGCCAATCGGCCGATCGGTCCAGCGGCACCACCACATGCAGCCCCTTGCCGCCGGAGACCATCGGGAAGCTCGCCAGCCCCATCTCGCCCAGCAGGTCGCGCAGCTGTGCCGCGGCATGGCGCACATCCTCGAAGTCGAGGCCCACGTCCGGATCGAGATCGAACACCATCCGGTCGGGGCGCTCGACATCGTCGGCCGGCGCTCCCCAGCCGTGGAATTCGATCGTGCCCATCTGCACGCAGGTGAGCAGCCCCGGCCCGTCGTTGACGACGAGATAATCCTCGGTCTTGCCGTTCTTCTCGCGGATCGGGACATGGTCGACATGCTCGCCGAAGCTGCCGGCATCGTGCTTCTGGAAGAAGCAGTGCTTCGCGCGGCCCTGGGGGCAGCGCACGAGGCTGACCGGGCGCCCCGCAAGCCAGCGCAGCATCGGTTCGGCAACGGCCGCATAATAGCGCGCGAGATCGCCCTTGGTCAGCTTCGCCTCCGGGAAGACTAGCCGGTCCGGATGGGAGATGGCGATGCCGAACGGCTTGGCGGCATCGCCGGCCGCCATCGGCGGCTCGACCGGCCGTTCCTGGACCACCTCCTCGGGCGCCTTGTCCTCGCGCAGGCCGAGGAAGCTCGCGTGGCGGATGACGTTGTCGCGCGTGAACTCGGCATAGGCGACCTCCGCGACCAGCTTCGGCTCGACCCACTGCACGCCGCGCGCCGCCGCGCGCGGCACCTCGGCCGCGGCCGTCTTGCGCGCGAGCGGACGCATCGCCGCGATCAGCCGGTCGCGCATGTCCGCGTCGAAGCCGGTGCCCACGCGCCCGGCATAGCGCAGCACGCCGCCCTCGTTCAGCCCGAGCAGCAGCGAGCGCAGATCGCGGCCGGCCTTGTCGCTCTTCGTATAGCCGAGGATCACGAACTCCTGGCGGTTGACGCATTTGGTCTTGAGCCAAGCGCGCGTGCGCGTGCCGCGATAGGGCGCGTCGGCGCGCTTGGAGACGATCCCTTCATAGCGCGCCGCGCAGAGCTTCTTCAGCATCTCCTCGCCGCTCGTGGTGAGGTGATCGGCATAGTGGATGATGGAGGCGGGATCGCCCCTCCCCGTCGCGGAGTGCCGAACGCCTCCCGGATTTCGCGGAGACGATGCGCCGGCGCCTCCTTCCAGCAGCGCGGCAAGCCGCTCCTTGCGCTCGACATTGGGCAGCCGCGTCAGGTCCTCGCCGTCCTGCTCCAGAAGGTCGAAGGCGAAGTAATGCAGCTCGCCCCCGTCCTTGAGCGCCGCCTGCAGGGCCGAGAAACTGGGCTTTCCGTCGGGATCGAAGGCGACCACCTCTCCGTCCACCAGCGCGGAGCCGATATCCAGCGCCGCCATCGCCTTGCAGATCGAAGCGAAGCGATCGCTCCAGTCCAGGCCGTGGCGGGTATAGGCCCTGGCCTCCTTGTCGCCGATCGCGATCAGCGCGCGATAGCCGTCATATTTGACCTCGTGCAGCCATCCCGATCCGACAGGCACATGATCCACCAGCGTCGCCAGCTGGACGTCGCGAAAGGCCGGCATCGCGGCCGTCCTGGCCTTCGTCGCGCGCCGCCGCGCCGGCTTGCGCCCGGGGCTGTTGGCGGCGTTCGGATCCGCCTTTGCCTTGGCGCGATCGGAATGCCACACCGAATCGTCGCTCGCCGCGATCTCGGCCATGGTGCGGCCGCTGGCGACGCTGGTCAGCGCCGTATCGACGAGCCCGCCGGAGGCGCCGGCATGGCGATCCTCGATCTTGCGCAGCAGCCAGTTCTCGCGCTTCTCGCCCGGCCGCGGCTTCATCCGCACCAGCAGCCATTCGCCCTTCATCCGCTCGCCATGAAGGATGACGTGGACATGGCCTTGCTTGATCGTCTTCGCGGGATCCTTGCCGCCGACCGCCTCCCACCTGCCCTTGTCCCACAGCATGACGGTGCCGCCGCCATATTCGCCCTTGGGGATGGTGCCTTCGAACTCGGCATAGCTCATCGGATGGTCTTCGGTGCGGACGGCGAGGCGCTTGTCGTCGGGGTTCAGGCTGGGGCCGCGAGTGACCGCCCAGCTCTTGAGCACGCCATCCATCTCCAGGCGGAAATCCCAGTGGAGGCGGGTCGCGTCATGCTTTTGCACGATGAAGAGATGGCCGCCCTTCTCCGCACGAACGCCCTTCGGCTCGGCGGTTCGGCTGAAGTCGCGCTTGCGATTGTAGGTGGCGAGCGGATCGGCGCGGGCGGCCATGTCAGGCACTCTTGCGCCCGCGGGACGCTGCGGGCTTGCGTGCTGTCTTCGCGCCGCCGGTCTTCGCGCCGGCCTTGCGGGCGGGCGCCTTGCGCGCCGGCGCGCCGGCGGTGTCGCCGGGCCGGTCGAGCGACTTCTTGAGCGCAGCCATGAGGTCGATCACGTTCGATCCGCGCGAAGGCGCCCGCTCCTCCGTGTCGAGCGAGACCTTGCCCGTCTTGGATTTGCGCTTCCGCTCGATCAGGTCGCGGAGCGCATCGACATAGCGGTCGTGGAATTCGCCCGGATCGAAGCTACCCGCCTTCTTCTCGATGAGCGTGGTGGCGAGATCGAGCAGGTCCTCGTCCGGCTTGGTATCGCCGATGTCGCGGAAATAGCTTGCCGCCTTGTTCACCTCGTCGGCATAGCGCAGCGTCTCCAACACCATCCCCCGCCCGCAGGGCTTCAGGCTCACCACATATTCGCGGCCGCGCAGCGCGAGCTGGCCGATGCCGATCTTGCGCGTCTTGCGCAGCGCATCGCGCAAGACGACGAACGCCTCCTCGGCAAGGTCGTCCGCGGGGACGACATAATAGGGCTTGTCGTAATAGATCGCGTCGATGTCGCCGACGTCGACGAACTCGATCAGCTCGAGCGTCTTCTTGCTCTCGAGCTTGACGCCTTCGATCTCCTCGTCCTCGAGGAGCACATATTCGCCCTTCTCATATTCGAAGCCCTTGCGGATCTCGTCGGGATCGACCGGGCCGATCCCGTCCACCACCTTCTCATAGTGGATGCGCTTGCCGCTCGGCTCGTGGATCTGGCGAAAGGAAACGGCGGCCCCGCTCTTCGTCGCGGAATAGATCTCGACCGGGATCGAAACGAGCGCCAGCCGGATCTGGCCCTGCCAATAGGCGCGCGCAGCCATGTCAGCACCCTCCAGTTCGGAACCGACTCTCCTCAATCCTCCAAGGCGTCGCAATGTTCCCGTTTTCGCGTAGGAGCGCAGTGATTGCGCTTCCGTTATGACAATGCCGCCATTCAACCGACATGCCAATGTCGCATCCGGTTCATCTTCTAGACATGCCCGCGTAGCCGGGCCGTCATCCCACGCTTGTAGCGCGCCCTCATGACGCACCGCACCATAGGCGGTGCGGCCGGGAAAGGGATCTGCCATGCGTAACCTTCGTTGCGGCGCCTCTTGCGCCGCGCTCGCCCTTGCTTTCACCGCCGGAATGCCGGCCTTCGCCCAGTCGACCGGATCGATCGAATTCGATCAGCCGGCGATCATCGTCACCGGCACTCGCACCGCGCAGGGCGTCGGCGGCGTGGTGGCTCCCGACACGCAGAAGACGCGGCAGGTGCTGACCAGCCAGTTCATCCAGCACCAGACGCCCGGTCAATCGATCAACGACGTCATCAACCAGATGCCGGGCGTCAGCTTCCAGAACAACGATCCCTATGGCTCGGCGGGCGGCACGCTCACCATTCGCGGCTTCGATTCCAGCCGCATCTCGGAAACCTGGGACGGCATCCCGCTCAACGATACCGGCAATTATGCGCTTTATTCGAACCAGCTGCTCGATCCGGAGCTGATCGACCAGGTCAATGTCAGCCTGGGCTCGACCGACATCGACAGCCCGACCGCGGCCGCGAGCGGCAGCACGGTGAACTTCCTGACCCGTACGCCCACCGAGGATTTCCATGCGCGGCTGCAGGGTTCGGTCGGCGAGTTCGATTTCTTTCGGGTGTTCGGCGTGATCGATACCGGCACCTTCACCAACTTCGGCACGCGCGCCTGGATCGCCGCCAGCCACGCCGAGAACACCGTGCCGTTCAACCATTTCGGCAAGATCGACAAGCAGCAGTATAATGCCAAGATCTACCAGCCGATCGGCGACAATGGCGACTTCATCTCGGTCGCGGGGCATTTCAACCGCAACCGCAACAACTTCTTCGGCTCGATGCCGTTGCGGACCGATCTGACGCAATCGCCGACCAACAGCGCGCCGCGCGTGGTCGGCACCGGCAGCGGCAACCGCTTCCCGCGCAACGGCGACGAGCGCGATTACACCGTCGCCCGCTGCGTGATCCCGGCCGGGGTGGCAGGCGTCGCCGACAAGGCGAGCAGCTGCGGCACCAGCTATGACGAGCGCTACAATCCGTCCGACACGGGCAATATCCGCGTCAACTCGCGCTTCAGCCTGACCGACAGGCTGACGCTCACCGTCGATCCCTATTATGAATATACCAAGGCGAACGGCGGCGGCACGGCGACGGCGAACGAAGGACTGTTCAAGATCGGCGGCGTGGACTTCCCCGGCTATTTCGTGACGAGTGCGACCTCGACGACCGGACAGCCCTATGCCGGCGTCGATCTGAACGGCGACGGCGATCTGCTCGATCAGGTCACGGTGCTCGCGCCCAGCACGACGCGCACCAACCGCTTCGGCGTCATCGCCAATCTGCGCTACGACTTCAGCGACACGCAGACCGTGCGCGTCAACTACACGCTCGATTACGGCCGCCATCGCCAGACCGGCGAGGTCGGCCTGCTGCAGGTCGACGGCCGCCCGAGGAACGTCTTTCCGCTCGACAATCCGGTGCTCGACGTTGCCGGCAACAGGCTGGAGAAGCGCGATCGCTTCTCCAAGGCGATCCTCAATCAGGTATCCGGCGAGTATCGCGGCGAATTCTTCGATGACCGGCTGGTCGTCATCGCCGGCATCCGCGCTCCCTTCTTCCAGCGCAAGCTCGATCAGCGCTGCTTCACCTACAATGCGGGCGGCGGCGTGACCTGCTTCGCCGGCAACGAAGCGGCGGAAGCCGCCTATGCGGCCGCGAACCCGAACGTTTCCCCGCCGCAGAAGCGCAACTACAAGTTTGACAAGATCCTGCCGAGCGCCGGGCTGACCTTCCAAATCAACGATCAGGTCAGCGTCTATGCAAGCTACGCCAAGGGCCTGCAGGTTCCCGGCACGGACAATCTCTACAACGCCTTCTATTTCGAACGCGGCACCGATCAGGCCAACCCGAAGCCCGAGACGACCGACAATTTCGACGCGGGCGTCCGCTACCGGTCAGGCAAGATCCAGGCGCAGCTCGCCGGCTGGTACACCAACTTCAAGAACCGCCTCGCATCCTCCTACGATCCCGAGGAGAATGTGACGGTCTATCGCAATCTCGGCACCGTCCATAAATATGGCATCGACGGCAGCGTCTCCTATACGCCGATTCCCGAGATCACTCTCTACGCCTTCGGTTCCTATCTGAAGTCGAAGATCCTCGATGACGTGCAGATCGCGACGGCTGCGGACGGTAGCGCCGTCTATGCGCTCACCAAGGGCAAGCGCGAATCGGGTTCGCCCACCTACACCTTCGGCGGCCGCATCCAGGGCAATCTCGGGCCGCTGCAGATCGGCATCCAGGCGAAGCGGACCGGCAAGCGCTACGTCAACGATCAGAACACGCCGGTTTATCAGTGCCTGGTCAGCCTGGTCGCCGGCCAGTGCCCCAACCCCGGAACGAATCGCTACCAGGTCTATGGCGCGGCAGCTCCGGCCTATACGATCGTCGATCTCGATGCGCGCCTTGCGCTGAAGTTCCTCGGCCTCAACGACCAGACCTATTTCCAGCTCAACGTCACCAACCTGTTCGACAAATTCTATGTCGGCGGCTTCGGCGGCACGACCTCGAACACGAACGTCAGCTTCGTCCAGATCGGCGCCCCGCGCGCCATCTCGGGCACGGTTGTGATCGGTTTCTGATCCTCCTCCGATACGGGAAAAGGGCGGCAGAGATGCCGCCCTTTTTTTTGCTGCCCCGGACGGGAGCCGAGGAGAAGCTCAGCCCCGCCCTAACGCGCGATCGAGCAGCAGCGCGATGCGCACACCGGCGCGCTGCATCTGGCGGCGAATGATCGGCGTGGTCTTCGCCACCTCCGCCTCGCCCACCTGCACGCGGCCTTCCGGACGTGGGCCGCAGGCCTCGCCGACGGCAAGGGGATAGGTGACCGTCCGGCTGATCTCCCAGCCCTCCTGCGCCCAATCGATCACGGCGCCGCGCCGCCATTCACGCCGCTCGGCCGGCGTGATCGCGCGATCGAGCGCGCGCGGACCGCCCGGCGGCGCAGAGATCGCCCGTTCGGCGAGATAGCTGTCCCACACCCAGTGGAGGTTGAGGCGCGGCGAGCGGATGGCGCCATAATCGGCGGGGATGGCATTGCCGCCCTTGTCGTCATGCTCGCCGACATGGAGTGGCATGTGGAGATCCCCGGCGAAGTGGACGAGAAAGGCGAGCGCCTCGATCCGTTCCTTGACCGGCAGCCGACGGTCGCCGAGCCGCCGGCCCATCCGCTCGATCTGCGCGGTGATGCAGTTACCGTCCGGGCAGTTGGCATGGCCGTCGAAGGGTTTGCAGACGTCGATGTCCTGATAATGCCAGGGGAAGCTCGCGGCGAAGCGATCGCCAAGGCCGCGGATGCAGTCCGGCCAGGTCGCGGCGTCGGCGAGGTCGCGGATCGGGCAGGTCGGGGTATCGAGCACCGCCGCCTTGCGGAGCAGCGCGGCGATGCGCGTCCGCGTCGCGGGCCGCATCTCGGCCCAGGCGATCCGGGCGGTGGTACGATGGCCGTAATCGCCCCAGGCGAAGGCGGGCGAAGCGGACAGGAGAAGCGCCGCCGCGGCGGCGCCCAGACGCATTGCACTCTTCATGCGTCGGCCCTAGGCCCGGCACATGACAGGGCGAAGACCGGCGCGATCAGCCGAAGCGGCCGGTCACATAATCCCGCGTGCGCTGCGCGCGCGGATTGGAGAAGAGATCCTCGGTCGGCCCGAACTCGATCATCTTCCCGAGGAACATGAAACCCGTATAGTCGGAGATGCGCGCCGCCTGCTGGAGATTGTGGGTCACGATCACGATCGTGAAATCGCGCTTCAGCTCCATCAGCGTCTCTTCCAGCTTCGCCGTCGAGATCGGATCGAGCGCCGAGGCCGGTTCGTCGAGCAGCAGCACCTCGGGTTCCACTGCGATGCCGCGCGCGACGCACAACCGCTGCTGCTGGCCGCCCGAAAGGCCGAGCCCCGACGTGTGGAGCTTGTTCTTCACCTCGTCCCACAGCGCGGCGCGCTTCAGCGAACGCTCGACGATCGCGTCCATCTCCGCCTTGCTCTTGCGGTGGTAGAGCCGCACCCCGAAGGCGACATTGTCATAGATGGACATCGGGAAAGGCGTGGGCTTCTGGAACACCATGCCGACGCGCGCGCGCAGCGTCGACAGGTCGCCCCCGCGCGAGACCTGCGGCTCCTCGTCCACCGTCGCGCCGGCCGTGTTGCGCTCGCGCAGGAGCTGCACGCTCCGCCGATCGGCCAGCATGTCCACGCCGTCGAGCAGGATCCGGCCCACCGCATATTGGCCCGGATAGAGATCGTAGATGCGGTTGAGCGCACGCAGCAGGGTGGACTTGCCGCAGCCGGACGGGCCGATCAGCGCAGTGATCTTGTTGCGCTCGACCGGCAGGTCGACGCCGAACAGCGACTGGTGCTTGCCGTAGAAGAAGTCGAGCTTGCGCGCCTCGATGACCAGCCGGTCGCGCGGCGGCGCGACCATATACTGCTCATCCTTCTGCGCGAGGCCGGCGGTGGCTACGTCGTTCATCGATGCTGCTCCCGGGCGAGGATGCGCCCGACGATGTTGATGGAAAGGACGGCGATGGCGATCAGCAGCGCGCCGACCCAGGCGAGGCGCTGCCAATCCTCATAGGCGCTGAGGGCGAACTGGAAGATGGTGGTCGGCAGGCTCGCCATCGGCTGCGACATATGGGTGTTCATGAACTGGTTGCCGAGCGAGGTGAACAGGAGCGGCGCGGTCTCGCCGCTGATCCGGGCGAAGCCGAGCAGGCCGCCGGTGACGAGGCCGGTCCGCGCCGCCTTCCAGATGATCGACCGGATCACGAAGGCGCGGCTGGCGCCCAGCGCCATGCCCGCCTCGCGCAGCGCATTGGGCTGCAGGGTCAAAATGTCCTCGGTGGTGCGCGTCACGATCGGCGTGGCGAGGATCGCGAGCGCGACCGCGCCGGCATAGCCCGAAAAACCGTGGAAGGGGGCCACGAGCAGCTCGTAGACGAATAGGCCGACGAGGATGGACGGCGCCGAGAGCAGCACGTCGTTCAGGAAACGAACGATATGGCCGTAGGTCGTCTGGCCGCCATATTCGGCGAGCCATGTGCCGGCGAGGATACCGACGACGAGCGCGATCAGCATGCCGAGCGCGCACATCATGATCGATCCGACGATGGCATTGGCGAGGCCGCCCTCCGATCCGGGGGCCGGCTGGGACTTGGTGAAGACCTCGAGCTCGAGCCCGCCGATGCCCTTGCTGAGCAGAGACCAGAGGATCAGCACGAGCGCGGTGAGCGCGATCAGCGTCGCGATGCTGCACGCGCCGACGAACAGGCCGTTGACGATGCGGCGGAAGAGTGCGCGGTCCATCACTCGCTCCCTCAATGCTTCTGGCCGCGGAGCAGCAGCCGCGCCACGGCGAGCACCGCGAAGGTGATCAGGAACAGCACGAGGCCGAGCGCGACCAGCGCGGCGGTGTGCATCTCGCCGGTCGCCTCGGTGAACTCGTTGGCGATCGTCGAGGCGATCGTCGAGCCCGAGTCGAACAGCGAATGGGGAAAGCCGTGCGCGTTGCCGATGATGAAGGTCACCGCCATCGTCTCGCCCAGCGCGCGGCCGAGGCCGAGCATGACGACGCCGACGACGCCCTTGCTGACATAGGGAATGATCACCGAGCGGATCACCTCGAACGGCGTGCAGCCGAGGCCGTAGGCGGCCTCCCGGACCTGGGCCGGCACGGTCATGAACAGCTCACGGAACACGGCCGACATGTAGGGCAGGATCATGATCGCGAGGATCATCGAGGCGGTGAAGATGTTCGCCCCGTTCGGCACGCCGGAAAAGAGCTTGTCCATCCAGGAGCCGGGCTCCGCGCTCATCACCAGCGGAAGCTGGACATGCTGGGCGAACCAGGGGGCGAAGACGAACAGCCCCCACATGCCGTAGACGATCGAGGGAATGCCCGCGAGCAGCTCGACGGCGACTCCGATCGGATTGGCGATCGGGCGCGGACAGAATTCCACGAGGAACACCGCGACGCCGAGCGCCAGCGGCAGCGCGACGAGCAGCGACAGGAAGGCCGTGATCAGCGTGCCGACGATCGGCCCTGCCGCGCCATAGACCTCCGTCACCGGATTCCATTCGCTCGAGGTGAAGAAACCGAAGCCGAACGCCTTGAAGGCGGGCCAGCCGCCGATCGCGAGGCTGATCACCACCCCGGCGAGGGCGGCCAGCAGCAAGGTCGCCGCGCTGAAGCAGGCGGCACGGAACAACATCTCGCCCCGCGCCCCGCGCGGTTTGATCGGCGTCTCGGAAACAGCGAGTGCGGTCATGTCACCTGCTCGACAAAGGCGGGGGTGCCTTAGCACCCCCGCCCCATTTTGCCACGATTCTGGCGGAGGCTGCGGCTTACTTCGAGACGTAGACCGGCTTGCCTCCGGATTTGATGATCGTCGCCCACTGCTTGCGCATGATGTTCTTCACCGCAAGCGGCAGCGGCACATAATCGAGCTTGGCCGCATCCGCGTCGCCATTCTTGTAGGCCCAGTCGAAGAACTTCAGCACGCCCTGGCCGGCAGCGGCATTGTCCTGCTCGCGGTAGAGCAGGATGAAGGTGGCCCCGGTGATCGGCCAGGTGTTCGCGCCGGGCTGGTCGATCAGCAGCACATAATTGCCCGCCGATTTGCCCCAGGCGGCGCCCGTCGCGGCGGCGGCGAAATTGGCTGCGGCGGGCAGGACGAACTTGCCCGCCTTGTTCTGCATCGAGGCGTAGACGGCATTGTTCTGCTTGGCATAGGCATATTCGACATAGCCGATCGAGCCGACCGTCTGCTTCACGAACGCCGAGACGCCGTCATTGCCCTTGCCGCCGAGGCCGGTCGGCCACTGCACCGAATCGCTGGCACCGACCTTCTGCGCCCATTCGGGGCTCTTCGCCGCGAGATAGGAGGTGAAGAGGAAGCTGGTGCCCGAGCCGTCGGAACGATGCACGACGGTGATCGGCAGGTTCGGAAGCGGCAGGCCGGGATTGAGCGCCTTGATCTGCGGCGCGTTCCAGCGGTTGATCTTGCCGAGATAGATGTCGGCCAGCACCGCGCCGGTGAGCTTGATCGAGCCCGGCTTCGCGCCCGGCAGGTTCATGATCGGCACGACGCCGCCGATCACCGTCGGAAACTGATAGAGGCCGGCTGCGAGCAGATCCTCATATTTCAGCGGCTTGTCCGACGCGCCGAAATCGACGGTCTTCGCCTTGATCTGCTTGATGCCGCCGCCCGAGCCGATCGCCTGATAGTTGAGGCCGACGCCGGTCTGCGCCTTATAGGTCTCGGCCCACTTCGCATAGACGGGCGCGGGAAAGGTGGCGCCCGCCCCCGAAAGGTCGGCCGCCTGCGCGGCTCCAGCGAGGAGCGCGGCCGCGCCGAAGGCGGCCATGAATTTCTTGTACATGGGCTTTGTGTCTCCGAACGCCGGTTTTCCCCCCGGCACGACACCGCCGTAGTGCGGGGCTGTTACACGCATATGACAAACGATTAACAGGGATATTTTCCTGTATAATCAATGCATTGCTCGATCGCATCGGCGAATCCCGCCTCGTGTCGCAGCGCAAAATCGTAAGCAAATCTACATCAAACTGTCACATGCGAGGTCTAGCAGCCCGATTGTCCCGCGTCGGGCGCGGGGCGAATCAAGGGGTTTATTTAGATGAAGAACCGGATGTCCCTGCTCGCGGGAGCGGGGTTGAGCGCGCTTGCCTTGGTAGGCGCGGCGACCGCTGCTGACGCGAAGCCGGCAAAGCGCCGCCATCACGCACCCAGCGCCTCGAGCGCGCAGGCCGATGAGATCCGGCTGCTCAGGCAGCAGGTCGAAATGCTGACGGCCCGTCTCGACGCGGCGGAAGCGGCGCAGCAGCAGACCCAGGCGCAGGCGCAGGCCGCCAATGATCAGGCGCAGGCGGCGATCACGCAGGCGCAGGCCGCCACCGCCGCGACGGCGCAGGTGCCGGAGCAGGTCAAGACGCAGATGGCCACCTGGAAGCCGAAGGGCGGCTGGTGGGACACCACTTCGTTCAGCGGCCGCATGTACTTCAACTTCAGCACGATCAGCCAGAAGACCGGCGGGGTGAAGCCGATCGGCACGACCAACGGGACGAGCAACGGCACCGGCTTCAACATCAAGCGCTTCTATTTCGGGGTCGATCACAAGTTCGACGACACCTTCTCGGCGAACCTGACGATGGACGTCGCCAACGTCGTCGGCCGGACCGCCAACACCAACTTCAACAACCTCAACGCGCCGAGCGACGCGCAGCTGGTGGGCCGCGGCTTCTACATCAAGAAGGCCTATCTGCAGGCGAAATTCAGCCCTGCGCTGATCGTGCGCGTCGGCGCCGCCGATACGCCCTGGATTCCCTATGTGGAGAATGTCTACGGGCTGCGCCACATCGAGAACACCGTCGTCGACCGCCTGAGCTTCGGCACCTCGGCCGACTGGGGCGTCCACGTCCTCGGCGACGTCAAGGACGGCCTGCTGAGCTACCAATTCTCGGTGATCGACGGCGCGGGCTACCGCAACGTCAAGGTCACCAAGTCGGTCGACTTCGAGGGCCGCGTCTCGACGAGCTACAAGGGCTTCTTCGCCGGCGTCGGCGGCTATATCGGCAAGCTCGGCAACGACGTGCAGGGCGTGCCGACCTATCATACCGCCAAGCGCTTCGACGCTCTCGCCGGCTACAAGAACAAGCTGTTCACGATCGGCGGCGAATATTTCTACGCCAAGAACTACAACAACAACGGCTCGAACTTCATCAACTCGCCGACGCTCAGCGATTCTTCCAACGGCTATTCGGTCTTCGGCTCAGTCAACTTCGCTCCCAAGTGGATGGCTTTTGGCCGCTACGACTGGGTGAAGCCGCGCAAGGACCTGTTCCCGCACGTCAAGGACAATTATTTCAACGTCGGCATCCAGTACAGCCCGGCCAAGATCGTCGATCTCGCCCTGGTCTACAAGCGCGACAAGGCCGACAACGGTTCGATCGCGACGTCCAACGGCACGATCGGCGCAACGGGCCTCAGCGGCACCTACAACGAGTTCGGCCTGTTCGGCCAGTTCCGCTTCTGACGACCATCTCGGTGGTCATGGGAGGCCGGCACGGGGTTCGCTCGTGCCGGCCTTTTCCATTTTCCCGGAACGGGGGGAGCGGAGCTCAGCTCAGATAATGCGCCGTGGTCTTTGCCGCGACCTCCTCGGCTGTCACGCCCGGAGCCAGCTCGATCAGCCGGAACGGCGAGGCGTGGTCGGGGCGCTGGAACACGGCGAGATCGGTCACGATCATGTCGACCACATTCTTGCCCGTGAGCGGCAGCGTACATTCGGGGATGAACTTGGGATCGCCGTTCTTGGCGTTGTGCTCCATCACCACGATGATCTTCTTGACGCCGGCGACGAGGTCCATCGCGCCGCCCATCCCCTTGATCATCTTGCCCGGAATCATCCAGTTGGCGATGTCGCCGCCTTCGGAGACCTCCATCGCGCCGAGCACGGTGAGGTCGATATGGCCGCCGCGGATCATCGCGAAGCTGTCCGACGAGCTGAAATAGCTGCTCGACGGCAGCTCGGTGATCGTCTGCTTGCCGGCGTTGATCAGATCGGGATCGACCTCGTCCTCATAGGGAAACGGGCCGATGCCGAGCATGCCGTTCTCGCTCTGCAGCGTCACCGACACGCCCGGCGGGATGTTGTTCGCCACCAGCGTCGGGATGCCGATGCCGAGATTGACGTAGAAGCCGTCCTTCAGCTCCTGCGCGGCGCGCGCCGCCATCTGGTTGCGATCCCAGGCCATCTCAAGCCGCCTCCCTCTGGCGCACGGTGCGGAACTCGATCTTCTTGTCATAGGGCGCGCCGAGCACGAGCCGCTTGATATAGACGCTCGGCACATGGATGCAGTCGGGATCGAGGCTGCCGACCGGCACGATCTCTTCCACCTCGGCGACGGTCATGCTGGAAGCGGTGGCCGCCGGCGCGTTGAAGTTGCGCGCCGTCTTGCGGAAGACGAGATTGCCCGCCTCGTCGGCCTTCCAGCCCTTCACGATCGAAAGGTCGGCGCGGATGCCCCGCTCGAGGATGTAGGTCTGCCCGTCGAACTCCCGGGTCTCCTTGCCCTCGGCGACAAGCGTGCCCACCCCGGTCTTGGTGTAGAAGCCCGGAATGCCCGCCCCGCCGGCGCGCATCCGCTCGGCCAGCGTTCCCTGCGGGCAGAATTCCACCTCCAGCTCGCCCGCGAGATATTGCCGCTCGAACTCCTTGTTCTCGCCGACATAGGAGCTGATCATCTTCCTGATCTGCCGGGTGCGCAGCAGCTTGCCGAGCCCTTCCCCGTCGATGCCCGCATTGTTGGAGGCGACGGTGAGGTCCTTCACGCCGGAGGCGACGATCGCGTCGATCAGCCGCTCCGGAATGCCGCACAGGCCGAAGCCCCCCGCGCAGATCGTCATGCCGTCGAACAGGAGGCCCTCCAGGGCGGCGGCGGCATCGGAATAGACTTTCTTCATCCTTCCCCCAGGATCAACGAGGATGGTGCGTCGCGATAGGCGCGCATCTAGATCGAAATCTTGTCCCGGAGCCACCATTTTTTTCAGGCGAGGCTCGCGCCGCATTGGCGCAGCCAGCGCACCACCGCCTCGATCCGCGGCAATTGCCGCGTGTCGCTGTGCGTGACCAGCCAGAAGCTGCGCCTGAGCTCGATATGACCGGCGAGCAGCGGCACCAGCGTCGCGTCCCGCTCGCCGATGAAGGCGGGCAGGATGCCGATTCCCGCCCCGGCCGCGATCATCCGATGCTGGACGTTGATGCTGGTGCTGCGCGCCACCGGCTCGAGCCCCGCTCCCACCTCTCCGAGATAGTCAAGCTCGGGCGAATAGATGAACTCGGGCACATAGCCGATCAGGTCATGGCCCGCGAGATCGCCCACCGCCTCGGGCGCCGCGCGCGCGGCGAGATAGGCGCGCGCGGCATAGAGCCGCAGCCGATAATCGGCGAGCTTGGCCGCGAGCAGCCGGCCGCTGCGCGGCCGCGCCAGCATCACCGCGATGTCGGCCTCGCGACGCGAGGGATTGAGGAAACCGGAGGCGGTGATGAGATCCAGCTGGATGGCCGGATTGGCGCGATGGAAATCGGGCAGCGCGGGGGCGAGGATCCACGTCGCGAAGCCTTCGGATACGCTCAGCCGGACATGGCCGGACAGCCGCCCCGCCTCCCCCGAGACCTCCCCGACCGCCGCGAGCGCCGCGCTCTCGATCGTCTCCGCGTGGGCGAGCAGCGTCTGGCCGCGCTCGGTCAGCCGCCGCTCGCCGCCGATCGTCTCGAACAGCGGCGCGCCCAGCCCCTCCTGCAGCCGCGCGAGCCGCCGGCCGATCGTCGTCGGATCGATGCCGAGCGTTCGCGCGGCCGGTGCCACGCGGCGCGCACGGGCCACGGCAAGGAAGATGCGCAGGTCATCCCAGTCGAACATGGCGTCAGGCTGCAAAAATGCAGGTCATGGCTGCGGATATGCCCCCTTGCGTGCAATTCCTCAATGGATCATCGCAGCCGGGATCCATCGGACAGGAGAGGTGTCCCCTCATGCGCATCATCGATCATTTCATCGCCGGCGGCAGCGCCTCGGGCGGCACTCGCCAGGGCGACGTGTTCGATCCGAACAGTGGCCAGGTTCAGGCCAAGGTCTCGCTCGGAACCCAGGCCGAGCTCGAGAAGGCGGTGGCCGCCGCCAGGGCCGCGCAGCCCGCCTGGGCGGCGACCAACCCGCAGCGCCGCGCGCGCGTGATGTTCAAGTTCAAGGAGCTCGTCGAGAAGAACATGGACGAGCTCGCCCACCTGCTCTCCTCCGAGCATGGCAAGGTGATCGCCGATGCCAAGGGCGACATCCAGCGCGGGCTGGAGGTGGTCGAGTTCGCCTGCGGCATCCCGCATGCGCTGAAGGGCGAATATACGCAGGGCGCGGGCCCCGGCATCGACGTCTATTCGATGCGCCAGCCGATCGGCATCGGCGCCGGCATCACGCCGTTCAATTTCCCGGCGATGATTCCGCTGTGGATGTCCGCGGTCGCGATGGCCTGCGGCAACGCGTTCATCATCAAGCCGTCCGAGCGCGATCCCTCCGTGCCGGTGCGCCTTGCCGAGCTGTTCAAGGAAGCCGGCCTGCCGGACGGCATCCTCTCGGTCGTCCATGGCGACAAGGAGATGGTGGACGCGATCCTCGACCATCCCGACATCGCCGCGGTGAGCTTCGTCGGCTCGTCGGATATCGCCCATTATGTCTATCAGCGCGGCGTCGCCGCCGGGAAGCGCGTCCAGGCGATGGGGGGCGCCAAGAATCACGGCATCGTCATGCCCGATGCCGATCTCGACCAGGTGGTGAACGATCTCGCCGGCGCCGCCTTCGGCTCGGCGGGCGAGCGCTGCATGGCGCTGCCGGTGGTCGTCCCGGTCGGGGAGGACACCGCCGATCGCCTGCGCCAGAAGCTCATCCCGGCGATCGAGGCGCTGCGCGTCGGCGTGTCGACCGATCCGGACGCGCATTACGGCCCGGTCGTCACCGCCGCGCACAAGGCGAAGATCGAGAACTACATCCAGATGGGCGTCGACGAAGGCGCCGAGCTGGTCGTCGACGGCCGCGGCTTCACGCTGCAGGGCCATGAGAATGGCTTCTTCGTCGGCCCGACGCTGTTCGATCGCGTGACGCCCGAGATGACCACCTACAAGGAGGAGATCTTCGGCCCGGTTCTCCAGATCGTCCGCGCCCGGGATTTCGAGGAGGCGCTCGCCCTCCCCTCCAAGCATCAATATGGCAACGGCGTCGCCATCTTCACCCGCAACGGCCATGCGGCGCGCGAGTTCGCGGCGCGCGTCAACGTCGGCATGGTCGGCGTCAACGTGCCGATCCCGGTGCCGGTCGCCTATCACACCTTCGGCGGCTGGAAGCGCTCGGCCTTCGGCGATACCAACCAGCACGGCATGGAGGGCGTGAAGTTCTGGACCAGGATCAAGACCGTCACCGGCCGCTGGCCCGACGGCGGCGCGGACGGATCGAGCGCGTTCGTGATCCCGACGATGGGGTGAAGACGATTAAATCCTCCCCTGCAGGGGGAGGGGGACCATGCGCAGCATGGTGGAGGGGGTTCCGGGTCGTTCAAGGCGTGACGTCGGAAATGACATACGGGGAACCCCTCCACCGCCTTCGGCGGTCCCCCTCCCCCTGCGGGGGAGGATGAAGAACAGAAGAAAGGGTGCCGATGACCCAGTTCGATCTCACGGAAGACCAGCGCGCGATCCAGGATATGGCGCGGCGCTTCACCGCGGACGCGATCACCCCGCATGCGGCGAAGTGGGACGAGGAGCACCATTTCCCGCGCGATGTGGTGAAGGCGGCCGCGGAGCTCGGCTTCGGCGGCATCTACGTGTCGGAGGAATCCGGCGGCATCGGCCTCGGCCGGCTTGAGGCGGCGATCATCATGGAGGCGATGGCCTATGGCTGCCCTTCCACCAGCGCCTTCATCTCGATCCACAACATGGCCGCCTGGATGATCGACCGCTTCGGATCAGCCGATCTCAAGGCGCGCTACCTGCCCGGCCTCGTCCCCTGCGAGGCGCTCGCCAGCTACTGCCTCACCGAGCCCTCGTCGGGATCGGACGCGGCCAGCCTGCGCACGAGGGCAGTGCGCGAGGGCGACGACTATATCGTCACCGGGTCCAAGGCGTTCATCTCCGGCGGCGGCGAGAACGACGTCTATCTCGTGATGGTGCGCACCGGCGAGGAAGGGCCGCGGGGCATCTCCTGCCTGCTGATCGAAAAGGACATGCCTGGCGTCAGCTTCGGCGCGCAGGAAAGGAAGCTCGGCTGGCATTCCCAGCCGACCGCGCAGGTGAATTTCGACGGGGTGCGCGTGCCGGTCGCGAATCGGGTCGGCGGCGAGGGCGAAGGCTTCCGCATCGCCATGATGGGCCTCGACGGCGGGCGGCTCAACATCGGCGCCTGCTCGCTGGGCGGGGCGCAGCGCTGCCTCGACGAGGCGATCGGCTACACCCGCGAGCGCAAGCAGTTCGGCCAGCCGATCGCCGATTTCCAGGCGACGCAGTTCACCCTCGCCGACATGGAGACCGAGCTGCAGGCGGCCCGCACCCTGCTCTATGCCGCCGCGGTGAAGGTGACGGAGGGCGCCGCGGACAAGACCAAGTTCGCCGCCATGGCCAAGCGCCTCGCCACCGACACCGGCTCCGCCGTGGTCGATCGCGCGCTGCAGCTCCACGGCGGCTACGGCTATCTGCAGGATTATCCGATCGAGCGCTTCTTCCGCGATCTGCGCGTGCATCGCATCCTCGAAGGCACCAACGAGATCATGCGCGTCATCATCGCGCGCGAGATGCTGCGGCAGTGAGGGACCATATTCATCCTCCCCGGAACGGGGAGGATAAGTAGGAAAGCGCCACTATGACCGATGAAGTCCTGATCTCCGTCGAAGGCGGCGCCGGCCGCATCCGGCTCAACCGCCCCAAGGCGATCCATGCGCTCAACAAGGCGATGTGCGATGCGATGATCGACGCGCTCGTCGCCTGGCGCGACGATCCGGCCGTGCGCGTCGTGCTGATCGACCATGCCGAGGGCCGCGGCTTCTGCGCCGGCGGCGACATCCGCATGATCGCGGAGAGCGGTGCGGGCGACGGCGTAGCGGCGCGCGCCTTCTTCCGCAGCGAATATCGGCTGAACCATCTGCTGTTCACCTATCCGAAGCCGATCGTCGCCTTCATGGACGGCATCACCATGGGCGGCGGCGTCGGCATCTCGCAGCCCGCCCGGTATCGCATCGCCACCGAGCGGACGATGTACGCCATGCCGGAAAGCGGGATCGGGCTGTTCCCCGACGTCGGCGGCGGCTGGTATCTCTCGCGCCTGCCGGGGCGCACCGGGCAGTTCCTCGCGCTCACCGGCGCGCGCATCGACGGCGCGGACTGCGTCGCGCTCGGCCTCTCCACCCATTATGTGCCGAGCGATGCGCTCGACGGGCTCAAGGCCCGGTTGGCGGCCGCCCCCCAGGATGCCGAGGCGATCCTCGCCGCCGCCACCGCCGAGCCGCCGGCGGCCAAGATCGTGGCCGACCGCGAGCGGATAGACGGGCTGTTCGCCTCGGACGTGCTGGAGGAGGTGATCGCCGCGCTCGAGGCGGACGGATCCGAATGGGCGGCGAAGGAGCTGGCGACGCTGCGCACCAAATCGCCGCAGACCTGCAAGGTCTCGCTCCGCCTGCTCGCCCAGGGCCGGGATCACGCCGATTTCGCGGACGAGATGCGCGTCGAGTTCCGCGTCGCCGCGCATCTGTGCCAGCGCCATGACTTCATCGAGGGCGTGCGCGCGCTGATCATCGACAAGGACAACAGCCCGAAATGGGATCCGGCGACGCCCGAAGGGGTGAGCGACGGCCTGGTCGACCAGATCTTCGCGCCGCTCCCCGCCGACGAGGAATGGCAGCCGCTTGCACTCTGACCGTCTCCCCGGCGAAAGCCGGGGTCCACATCAACCGCCGGGACTGGATCCCGGCTTCCGCCGGGATGAAGACGACATGGCCGATTATGAAACGATCCTTGTAGAGACCCATGGCGCGGTCACGCTGATCCGGTTGAACCGGCCGCAGGCGCTGAACGCGCTCAACACCGACGTGCTGGCCGATCTGATCGCCGCCTTCGCCGCGTTCGATGCCGATCCCGGCCAGCGCTGCGCGGTGCTGACCGGCAGCGAGAAGGCGTTCGCCGCGGGCGCGGACATCAAGCAGATGCAGCCCAAGGGCTTCGCCGAGATGTACGGGGAGAATTTCTTCGCCGGCTTCGAGCGGGTGACCGCGACGCGCAAGCCCTGGATCGCCGCGGTTGCCGGCTTCGCGCTGGGCGGCGGGTGCGAGCTGGCGATGATGGCGGATTTCATCATTGCGGCGGACAATGCCAAGTTCGGCCAGCCCGAGATCAAGCTCGGCGTCGCCCCCGGCATGGGCGGCTCGCAGCGGCTGACCCGCGCGGTCGGCAAGGCCAAGGCGATGGAGATGTGCCTGACCGGCCGGATGATGGACGCCGAGGAGGCGGAACGCGCCAGCCTGGTGAGCCGCGTCGTCCCGCTCGCCGCTCTCGTCGACGAGGCGCTGAAGACCGCCGCCCAAATCGCCGAGATGCCGCCGCTGGCCGCCATCGCCAACAAGGAGATGGTCAACGCCGCCTTCGAGACCGGCCTTGCCGCCGGCATCCTGTTCGAGCGCCGGCTGTTCAACGGCCTGTGTGCCACCCAGGACAAGGCCGAGGGCATGAGCGCCTTCGTCGAGAAGCGGAAGGGCGAGTGGACGGGCAGATAGTCACTTGACCCCCCTCCCTTCGGGGAAGGGGGTTAAGAACAGAAGGAGCATGACATGGCACGCATCGGTTTCATCGGTCTCGGCAATATGGGCGGCGGGATGGCCGCCAACCTCGCGAAGGCGGGACATGCGGTGCGTGCCTTCGACCTTTCCGAGGATGCGCTCTCTCGCGCGCGCCAGGCGGGCTGTGAGCCAGTGAGTTCCGCCGCCGAGGCGGTGAGCGACGCCGAGTTCGTCGTCACCATGCTCCCCGCCGGCAAGCATGTCAGCAGCGTCTATCTGGGCGAGGTGTTCGATGCCGTGCCCAAGGAAGCCCTGCTGATCGATTGCTCGACGATCGACGTGGCGACCGCCAAGGCGGTGGGCGCGGCCGCCGCCGACCGCGGACTGGCGATGGTCGATGCGCCCGTCTCAGGCGGCATCGCGGCGGCGAACGGCGGCACGCTCACCTTCATGGTGGGCGGCGAGGATGCCGATTTCGCGCGCGCCGAGACGGTGCTCGCCAGGATGGGCAAGGCGGTGATCCACGCCGGGGCGATCGGTGCCGGTCAGGCCGCCAAGATCGCCAACAACATGCTGCTCGGCGCGACGATGATCGCAACCTGCGAGGCTTTCCTGCTGGCGAAGAAGCTCGGTCTCGATCCGCAGACCTTCTATGATATCTCGTCCAAGGCCTCGGGCCAGAGCTGGTCGATGACCAGCTATTGCCCGCTGCCCGGCGTCGGCCCGCAGACCCCGGCCGACAATGATTATCAGGGCGGCTTCGCCTCCGCTCTCATGCTCAAGGACCTGAAGCTCGCTGTCGAAGCGGCCGGCAACGCCAATGCCAGCGTGCCGATGGGCGCAAGCGCGATGGCGCTCTACCAGGCCTTCAACAATGCCGGCAACGGGGGTCTGGACTTCTCCGGCATCATCCGCATGCTGGGCGAGTGACCGCGCCGCCCGCCGACCATCTCTCCCTCTCCCAGGCGCGGCGGATCGCGCTCGCCGCTCAAGGCTTCGGTTCGGCCCGGCCGGCGGCGCCGACCGCTGTCCATCTCCGCCGTACCGTCGAGCGGCTGGCGCTCCACCAGATCGACAGCGTCAACGTGCTGGTGCGGGCCCATTATCTGCCCGCCTTCTCCCGCCTCGGCGCCTATGATCGCACGCTCATCGACCGCGCGGCATGGGGCGGGCGCCGCGAGCGCCGCCTGTTCGAATATTGGGCGCACGAGGCCTCGCTGCTGCCGCTCACGCTCCATCCGCTGCTGCGCTGGCGCATGGCGGAGGCGGAAAGCGGCGCGGCCGGCTGGGGCTCGCTGCGCGCCTATGCCGGCGAGCGGCGCGGCGAAGCCGAGGCGATCCTCGCGCGCATCCGCGCCGAAGGCCCGCTCGCCGCATCCGATTTCGAGGAGGGCAGGAGCCGCAGCGGCTGGTGGGAATGGGGCGATACCAAGCGCGCGCTCGAATGGCTGTTCTGGGCGGGACGCATCACCACCGCGACCCGGCGCGGCAGCTTCGCGCGGGTCTATGACCTCACCGAACGGGTGATCCCGCCGGCGATCCTGGCGCTGCCGACGCCCGGCAGGGCCGAGGCCCAGCGTGCGCTGACCGCGCTCGCCGCCCGCGCGCTCGGCATCGCAACCGAGGCGGATTTGCGCGATTATTTCCGGCTTCGGCCGGCGGACGGCAAGGCGGCGCTGGCCGCGCTGGTGGAGGAAGGCACGCTGATCCCGGTGCGCGTCGCCGGCTGGCGCAATCCCGCCTATCTCCATCGCGATGCCCGTCGGCCGCGCCGCATCGCCGCCCGCGCGCTGCTGGCGCCCTTCGATCCGCTGATCTGGGAACGGGACAGGACCGAGCGGCTGTTCGGCTTCCGCTACCGGATCGAGATCTACACGCCGGCGGAAAAGCGCCAGCACGGCTATTATGTCCTGCCCTTCCTGCTCGGTGACCGGCTGGTCGCGCGCGTCGATCTGAAGGCGGACCGCCAGGCCGGCCGGCTGATCGCGCATGCCGTCCATCTCGAGCCCGGCGCCCCGGGCGAGACGATGGCGGAGCTGCAGGCGGAGCTGGAGGAGATGGCGCGCTGGCTGGCGCTCGATCCTCCCCTTCGAGGAGGATGAGCGAGGGCCGGGATTAGCCGCGCCTGAAGCAGCCGGCCATATGATCGTCGACGATGCCGACCGCCTGCATCCAGGCATAGACGATCGTCGGCCCGACGAACTTGAAGCCCCGCTTCTTCAGCTCCTTGGATATGCGCTCGGACAGCGCGGTCCTGGCGGGCGGCGGGCCGCCATCACCCGTGATCGTCCTGCCTTCGGTGAAGGACCAGCAGAAATCGCCGAAATCCTCGCCGGCGTCGCGCATCGCGAGGAAGGCGCGCGCGCCGCCGATCGTCGCCTCGATCTTGGCGCGCGAGCGGATGATGCCCGGATCGGCCAGCAGCCGCGCGATATCCTCCTGCCCGAAGCGGGCGACCTTCTCGGGATCGAAGCCGGCGAAGGCGGCGCGGAATGCCTCGCGCTTGCGCAGCACGGTGATCCAGGCGAGGCCGGCCTGGAACCCGTCCAGCATCAGCTTCTCCCACAGCGCGCGCGCATCGCGCTCCGGCACGCCCCATTCCGCGTCATGATAGGCCCGCATCTGCGGATCGCCGCCGGCCCAGGCGCAGCGCCCGATCTGATCTTCGCGTGGATCGATCATCGGCTCCTTCCCACCCGTCGAGGCCACGGGGTGCCGCAGTTGCGTAGCGGCGGTCAACCCCACCACCCCCTCCGGGCGATCAGCGGGACGAAATCTCGTCGCCGTGCGGCGCGCCGCTACCTGTCGGGAAGCCTGCGGCCGTGATCGCCTCGGCGAGCGACGCGGCGATTTCGGCTCCGGCACAGGGCGGCGACGTCCGCGCCAGAGATCGCAGCACATCAGCGCGTACATCACAGAGCATGACGCGCACCCTTCGTGCCGCCGCCTGACGGACGAAGCTTTCCAGCATATGAAGGCCCGAGGAGTCGATATAGGGCACGCGATCGAGCCGCAGGATCACCGTCCGGGGCCGCCGGCCGATCCGGTTGAGCGCGTCGAGCATCTCGCCCGCGACGCCGAAGAACATCGGGCCGGCGATGCGGAACACCTCCACCGCCTCGGGCAGAGCCAGGCGCTGCGTCGGATCCTCGAGGCTCTCGTCCTCGGCGAGAATATCGGTGGCCGCGCTCATCCGCGCCATGAAGAGCAAAGAGGCCAGCGTAACGCCCACGCCGATCGCCACGGTGAGGTCGACGAGCACCGTCAGCCCGAAGGTCAGCAGCAGCAGGGTCCGCTCGCCCGCATCCATCCGCAGCAGCATGCGGAAGCGATCGATCTCGCTCATTCCCCAGGCTACGATCAGCAGGATGGCCGCAAGCGCCGCCATCGGGACATAAGTCACCAGCGAGCCCGTCACGGAGAGGATGGCGAGCAGGAACGCCGCGTGGAACATGCCGGCCAGCGGCGTCTTCGCACCGGCGCGGATGTTGGTCGCGGTGCGCGCGATCGCGCCCGTGGCGGGGAGCCCGCCGAACAGCGCCGATGCGAGATTGGCGACGCCCTGCCCGACCAGCTCCTGACCCGGCCGATGCTTGTAGCCGGTCATCCCGTCCGCGACCACGCACGAGAGCAGCGCCTCGATGCCGGCTAGAAAAGCGATGGTGAAAGCCGAAGGCAGCACATCCTGTACCATCGGCAGCGAGAAGGCGGGGATTGCCGGCGCAGGCAGCGCCGTCGGCATGTCCGGAAAGCGCAGCCCGACCGTCTCGACCGGCAGGTGCAGCATCGGCACCACAAGCGAGGCGGCGGCGATCGCGATGAGATAGGCGGGCAGCCGCGGGCTCAGCCGTCGCAGCACCAGGATCAGCGCCAGCGAGCCGGCCCCGATCATCAGCGTGTCCGGCGAGAATGTGCCGATCGCCTCCAGATAGGCCTTCCATTTGCCGAGGAAGTCGGCAGGCACCTTGCTCGCGTGCAGGCCGAGGAAATCGCCGATCTGGCTCGAGGCGATAATGACGGCGATCCCCGCGGTGAAGCCCGTCACGACGGGCATGGGCACGAATCGCATCAACCGGCCCAATCCGGCATAGCCGGCAACGATCAGGAGGACGCCAGCGATGGCGGTCGCCAGCACGAGGCCGGCATAGCCGTGCCGGGCGATCACGCCGGCAATTACGACGACGAAGGCGCCGGTCGGACCGCCGACCTGCACCCGCGACCCGCCGAGCGCCGAAATCAGGAAACCGGCAACGATCGCGGTGATCAGTCCCCTGTCGGGAGAGGCGCCGCTCGCGATGCCGAGCGCCATGGAAAGGGGCAGCGCGACGATGGCGACGGTCAATCCGGCCGTCGCGTCCGCGCGCAGCCGGGCGAAGGTGTAACCTTCCCGCCACGCCGTCACGATCTTGGGGATGAACGCATCGGGCCGACCGCACTGCAGCGAGTCGGAAGCGGGAGCGCCGAAGGTCATGGGCCTGCGTCCGCCGGCAGGGGAACAGCGACACGCGTCGCGGCCGGGCATCGCGACGGCATGGTCGTGGCGAATATCGCCTTCTTGATGCATGAAACATCAATATGGCAATCTATACCATTAATATCCATTTATGCCTATGGATAATCGGAGGGCTCCGCAGCAAAGCCAGGTCGAGCCGGCGCCTCCCCGGGATCCGGCTCGCCGGTATCGAGCAGCCTGCGCTATTGGCGCGGCGCCTGCCCCGCGGCGGTATCGCGCAGGCGCACGCCGCGGCCAAGACCGGTGCTTGGCGCATTCTCGCCGATGAGCTCGATTCCGGCGCCTTGGAGCGCGTCGATCACCTTCATCAGCGTGCCGACGACGCCGCGCACCTGGCCGCCGGAAGCCTCCATCCGCTGGATGGTGGGCAGCGAGACGCCGGCCAGCTCCGCCAGCTCGCGCTGGTCGATGCCGAGGAGAGCCCGCGCCGCGCGCATCTGCTGGGAGGTGATCATCGCCCGCTGATGATGGACGATATATCAGATTGCAAGTTTGACCGTGGGCCGCCCGGAGCGACAGCCACGATCGCCCCTATGGGCCTGCCGCGCCCGGCTTGCGCTCATGGAAAGCAATCGGATGAAAATCTGCGTTCAGGCAGAAAATGGTGGAGCCGAGGGGGATCGAACCCCTGACCTTCGCAATGCCATTGCGACGCTCTCCCAGCTGAGCTACGGCCCCGTCCCTTCATGCGCCCCGGCTGGGAACCGGGGAGAGCGCGCCCTTTATGTCAGGCGGCGCGCTCTGGCAACAGTCAATTCTCGTCTTCGTCGTCGGACGTATCGAGGCCGATATCGTCGTCGCCGCCGAGGTCGACATCGTCGTCCGGGCTCGGCTCGGCATCCTCGTCGATGTCGAGATCCTCCTCGCTGAGATCGGCATCGCCCTTCTCGGGCTCATTTTCCTTCTTCGGCGCGTCGAACGGCAGCGGCTGCTTCGACTTCAGGATGGGCTCCGGCTCCCACGCCGTGCCGCATTCGATGCAGGTCACGGGATCCTCGTTGCCCAGATCGTAGAAGCGGGTGCCGCATTTCGGGCAGGTCCGCTTGGTGCCCCATTCCGGTTTCACCACGATGAGTCGTCTCCGCAAACAATAGGAAAAGGCGCGCCGGGAACGCGCCCGGTCGCGAAGCGCCGCGCGCCTTGCCATAGCCGGACGCCGCTGTCAAAAGCCCGCGCCATCATGCACGCTGCCCTGCCCTCCCCGATGCGTTTTTCCGCGCCCGGCCCGCTCACGGGCACGGCGCGCGTGCCCGGCGACAAGTCCATCTCGCACCGCGCCGTGATGCTCTCCGCGCTCGCCGTCGGCGAAAGCGTGATCGAGGGACTGCTGGAGGGCGAGGACGTCCTCGCGACCGCGGCGGCGATGCGGGCGATGGGCGCAGAGGTGGAGCGCGGCGCCGACGGGCGGTGGCGCGTTCACGGCGTGGGCGTCGGCGGCCTGCTGCAGCCCGAGACCGCGCTCGACATGGGCAATTCGGGCACCTCGACCCGTCTGCTGATGGGCCTCGTCGCCAGCCATCCGATCACCGCGACCTTCGTCGGCGACGCCTCGCTCTCCCGCCGTCCAATGAACCGCGTCATCGATCCGCTCTCCCAGATGGGCGCGGAATTCACCGCGAGCCCGGGCGGGCGGCTGCCGCTCACGCTGCGCGGCCTCTGCCCGGCGGTGCCGATCGATTATCGCCTGCCCGTCGCCTCGGCGCAGGTGAAGTCGGCCGTCCTGCTCGCGGGGCTCAACACGCCGGGCATCACGCGGGTGATCGAGCCGGTGGCGACCCGCGACCATAGCGAGCGCATGCTGCGCGGCTTCGGCGCCAGCCTTGAGACCCACCAGGCGGACGGCGCGACGGTGATCGAGATTCGCGGCGAGATCGATCTGAAGCCGCAGCACATCGTCGTGCCGGGAGACCCCTCCTCCGCGGCCTTTCCGATCGTCGCTGCGCTGCTCGTCCCAGGATCGCGGGTGACGATCGCCAATGTCGGGCTCAATCCCACCCGTGCCGGCCTGTTCGAGACGCTGCGCGCGATGGGCGGCGACATCCGCTTCGTCAACCCGCGCGAGGCGGGTGGCGAGCCGGTCGCGGACATCGCGGTCGCCCACTCCGCGCTGCGCGGCATCGAGGTGCCGCCGCAGATCGCGCCGAGCATGATCGACGAGTTTCCGATCCTATTCGTCGCCGCCGCGCTCGCCGAAGGGCGCACCGTCGCGCGCGGGCTCGAGGAGCTGCGCGTCAAGGAATCGGATCGCATCGCGACCATGGCCGAGGGGCTCCGCGCGATCGGCGCGCGGGTCGAGGAGCTCGAGGACGGGCTCGTCATCGACGGCACGGGCGGCGCGCCGCTGCCCGGCGGCGCGACCATCGCCGCCCGACTCGATCACCGCATCGCGATGAGCTTCGCCGTCGCAGGGCTCGTCGCGCGCGAGGCGGTCACGATCGACGACATGGCTCCCGTCGCCACGAGCTTTCCCGCCTTCGCCGCGCTTATGGCGGGCCTCGGCGCGGTGGCGGCCTGATGCTCCGCCGCAGTCGAGCGAAGGCCCCGCAATGATCATCGCCGTCGACGGACCGGCAGCCAGCGGCAAGGGCACGATCGCCGGCTGCCTCGCCCGCCATTACGGGCTGCCGCATCTCGACACCGGGCTCCTGTACCGCGCCGTCGGCCTCGGCGTGGCGCGGGCCGGCGGCGATCCCGCGGACCCCGAGGACGCGCTGGCCGCCTGCAGGTTCGGCGACGCGCTGCTCGCCGATCCCGCCCTCAAGGGTGAGGAGGCGGGCCGCGCCGCCTCGATCGTCTCGGCGCATCCCGCCGTCCGCGCCGCTCTGCTCGAGCGGCAGCGCGCCTTCGCCCGCCAGCCCGGCGGCGCCGTGCTCGACGGGCGCGACATCGGCACGGTGATCGCGCCCGAGGCCGACGCCAAGCTGTTCGTCACCGCCTCGCCGCAGGTCCGGGCCGATCGGCGCTATCGCGAGATGCTCCGCCTCGGCGCCGCGGCCGACTATGCGGCCGTGCTCGCCGACATCCGCGCACGGGACGAACGCGATTCGGAACGGAGCGTGGCACCCTTGCGCCAGGCCGAGGACGCCGTCTTGCTCGATACGAGCGACATGGGTATAGACGCGGCCGTCCAGCGGGCGATCGCGCTCGTGGAAGCCCGGATGAGGCGCGGCGCCTAGCGCCACCTTGGAGCGAGGCATGCGGAGGACCGGCGGGGGCCGGAGCCTCGGCGTGCCTTTTCGCTTTTCCATCCGCGCCTTCGCGAAGGCGGCCGCGACGCGGGATGCCGCACCGGTATGGGGCCGGCGCGGCGGTTCGGCCAAAAGACCTCCGGACACAACCGGATGGCCGGAAACAACGAAGTAGGAAGATCATCTCTATGGCCACTGCGGCACATCCGTCCCGCGACGATTTCGCGGCGCTCCTCGATGCCACGCTCGGCACGCACGAGGGCTTTGAAGGCCGAGTCGTGAAAGGCACCGTCACCGCGATCGAGAACGACATGGCGGTGATCGACGTCGGGCTGAAGTCCGAGGGCCGCGTCGCGCTGCGCGAGTTCGCCGCGCCCGGCCAGAAGGCCGATCTCAAGGTCGGCGACGAGGTCGAGGTCTATGTCGACCGCGTCGAGAACGTCCATGGCGAGGCGATGCTGAGCCGCGACCGCGCCCGCCGCGAAGCCGCATGGGACAAGCTGGAGGCCGAGTTCGCCAAGTCCGCCCGCGTCGAGGGCGTGATCTTCGGCCGCGTGAAGGGCGGCTTCACCGTCGATCTCAACGGCGCCGTGGCCTTCCTGCCAGGCAGCCAGGTCGATATCCGTCCGGTGCGCGACGTCACCCCGCTGATGGACATCCCGCAGCCCTTCCAGATCCTCAAGATGGATCGCCGCCGCGGCAACATCGTCGTCTCGCGCCGCGCCGTCCTCGAAGAGACCCGCGCCGAGCAGCGCACCGGCCTCATCCAGTCGCTGCATGAGGGCCAGGTGATCGACGGCGTCGTCAAGAACATCACCGATTACGGCGCCTTCGTCGATCTCGGCGGCATCGACGGCCTGCTCCACGTGACCGACCTCAGCTACAAGCGGGTCGGCCACCCGAGCGAGATGATCAACATCGGCGACACCGTCCGCGTGCAGATCATCCGCATCAACAAGGACACGCAGCGCATCAGCCTCGGCATGAAGCAGCTCGAGAGCGATCCGTGGGAAGGCGCCGCCGCCAAGTACCCGATCGGCGCGAAGTTCACCGGCCGCGTCACCAACATCACCGAATATGGCGCCTTCGTGGAGCTGGAGCCGGGCATCGAGGGCCTCGTCCACGTCTCCGAGATGAGCTGGACCAAGAAGAACGTCCATCCCGGCAAGATCGTCTCGACCAGCCAGGAGGTGGACGTCGTCATCCTCGAGGTCGATGCCGACAAGCGCCGCATCAGCCTCGGCCTCAAGCAGGCCCAGGCCAATCCGTGGGAGAGCTTCGCCGAAAAGCATCCGGTGGGCTCCGTCGTCGAGGGCGAGGTCAAGAACGCGACCGAATTCGGCCTGTTCATCGGGCTCGACGGCGATGTCGACGGGATGGTCCACATGTCGGACATCGCCTGGGGCGTCACCGGCGAGGAAGCGCTCGCGCTGCATCACAAGGGCGAGACCGTGCAGGCGGTCGTGCTCGACATCGATCCGGAGAAGGAGCGCATCTCGCTCGGCATCAAGCAGCTCGAGCGCGGCGGCGTCGCCACGGCGGGCGGCAGCCGGCTGGCCAAGAACGCGATCGTCACGGTCACGGTGCTCGCGATCAACGACGGCGGCCTCGACGTGCAGGTCGGCGACGATGGCGAGACCGGCTTCATCAAGCGCAGCGATCTCGGCCGTGACCGCGACGAGCAGCGTCCGGAGCGTTTCCAGGTCGGCCAGAAGTTCGACGCGATGGTGACCGGCTTCGATCGCTCGAAGAAGCCGACCTTCTCGATCAAGGCGATGCAGATCGCCGAGGAGAAGCAGGCCGTCGCGCAATATGGCTCGTCCGATTCGGGCGCATCGCTCGGCGACATTCTCGGCGAGGCGCTGAAGGCGCGCAGCGAGCGCAAGTAAGCCGCGGCCGCATCGGAATGCCAGGGCCCGCCGGAGCGATCCGGCGGGCCTTTGTTTTTGCGCGCGAGCGGGGCAAAGCTCGGCCGGACCAAGGGACACCGCCGTGACGATGGACAGCGAGGACGACATGCCGGCGATCTGCGCCGATCCGCGGCTGCCGCTGATCGCGGAGAGCTTCGCCCGGCTGACCGGACGCAGCCTGATCCGGTCCGCCGCCGATCCCGTGCGCGCGCTGTGGACCGCCCCGCGCGTGATCCTCGCCCACGGCACCCAGGCGGATCCGCTCTTCTTCTACGGCAACCGGCTCGCCCTCACCCTCTTTGCATTGCCGCCCGAGCGCTTCGTCGGCATGCCGTCGCGCCTCTCCGCCGAGGCACCGCTGCGCGACGAGCGGCTGCGCCTGCTCGATCGGGTGCGGCGGCACGGCTTCATAGACGATTATGCCGGGGTGCGCATCTCGGCCACCGGCCGGCGTTTCCGGATCGAACAGGCGACGGTGTGGAACCTGATCGACACGCAGGGCGCCGTCCATGGCCAGGCGGCGAGCTTCGCCCGCTGGACGCCGCTCGACTGAGCGGCCGCTACGGGCGCGGGCGCAGCACCTCGCGCGTATAGTTTTCGTAGACCTCGGAGATCGGCCGTCCCTGCGCGTCGACCAGCACCGCACGGTGCTGCAACACATGATCGGGGATCGCCCCGCCCCGCCGCCATAGCATCCGCGCGGCGATCGTCCGGCGCGTCGGGCCGAGCGCGCGCACCACCTTGCCGAAGGGCGTGTCCGTCTCGTCGAGCAGGCGGTTCATCTCGGCGCTGAGCCGGCCCGGGACGTACCAGTTGTCGGCATCGGAGAGGATGAGGCTGCCGCAGCGCAGCCGCACCCGGCGATAGCCGATCGGCTCGTCAGGCCCCACCTGCAGCCGCCGCCGCTGCTCCGCGCCCGCGGGCTTGTCCGCGCCCACGATGCGCTCCGCCACGATGCGCGGCTCGGCCGCGAGCCGATGCTCGCCGCACCATTGCTCCAGCACCAGCGTGGCGCTGCTGTTGGCCAGCAGCCGCGCGTTGAGCTGCTCGAGCATCGCCCAGGCTTCCTCGCGCCATGCACGGTCCTCGGCTTCCGGCTTCCCGTCCCGGGCGAGGCCGGCGCTTCCGGTGAGGACGAGGCAGGCTGCCAGGGCGAGCATCGATACGCGCATGGCGCCCGCTTGGCCCAAGCCCGGGCGAAGCGCAACCGCTCCGCGGTCGATTTCGCCGCGCATGCTCCGGCCGCCCGGGCGGAGGGTCCGCCGTCCGCTCAGGCGCCGTCGGCCAGGGCGAGGATGCGCCGGGCCTGCTTGAGATGCGGCGCGTCGATCATCTTGCCGTCGAGGCTCAGCGCGCCGGCGCCCGGATTGGCGGCGAAGGCGGCCACCACCGCGCGGGCATGCGCCACCGCGGCGTCGGACGGGGTGAAGGCGGCATTGATCACCGGCACCTGCGCCGGGTGGATCGCCATCATCCCGGTAAAGCCGTCGCGGGCCCCGCGGGCCGCATAGGCGGCGAGCCCGTCGAGATCGCGGAATGCCGGGAACACCGTCTCGATCGCCGGCACGCCCGCGGCATGCGCACCGAACAGCACCAGCGCGCGCACCACCTGGTAGGGCGGCGTGTAGCTGCCGTCCTCCTCGCGCGCGCTGGCGGCGCCGATCGCGGCCGGCAGGTCCTCCGCCCCCCAGGTCACGCCGCACAGCCGCTCGCTGACATTGCCGAAGCTGCCGAGGCCGAACACGGCGGCCGGCGTCTCGCTGGCGATCGGCAGGATGGATGCGTCCTCATTGCCCGCGCGGCGCAGCAGCGCATCGAGCGCGGCGATCGCGCTGCCGCCCTCGGCCTTGGGGAGCATGATGCCATCCGGCGCGGCGCCGGCGACAGCCGCGACGTCCTCCTCGGCCATGCCCGAATCGAGCGGGTTGATGCGCACGAACAGCCGCGTCGTGCGCGGCCGCGTCAGGAATTCGACGATCGCCTTGCGCGCCTCGGCCTTCTTCGCCACGGCGACGGCGTCCTCGAGGTCGAGGATCAGCGCATCGGCGCCGAGGCCCAGCGCCTTCTCCATCCGCTCCGGCCGGTCGCCGGGAACGAACAGCAGCGATCGCAATCTCATGCGGCTTTCCTCTTGCGGATCAGGTAGCGATAGACGCCGATCAGGTTGATCACGAGCAGCACGATGTTCTGCGTCCCGATCCCTTCCGCGTCGGGCTTCAGGAACCCCCAGCCGATCAGCGCCAGCGAGGAGCTCACGAAGATCACGAAGCCCATGCCGGTCCAGCGGCGGCCGAGATCGAGCGACACGATCAGCGCCGCCAGCGCTCCGGCGCCGGCGCCATACCATTGCAGGCCCTGGACGAGCATGTCGGGCATCAGCCGCCGGACTCGTTGTCCAGCACATCGGCCGGCTCCGGCGGCGGCGCCGGCACCAGCCCCGCCTTGCGCAATATCTCCAGGCTCAGGTCGCGCAGCTTGGGCGAGACCTGGTAGCGATCCAGTAGCGGCCCCGGATCCTGCGTCGCCTTGGGCGCCAGCGCGGCATAGTGACGCCATGCCTGCCCCGCCTCGTCCGCGTTGTTGTTGGCCGCTTCGACCACGGCCATGGTGAGATAGTAGAAGGGCGTCGTCCCGCTCGGCGGCGGGGTCATCTTCCGCGCCTCCGCCAGCGCCGTGCGGTAATCGCGCCGCTCGAGCGCGGCGAAGACCAGCGGCGTGTAGAAGGACGCGGGCGCGTTGGGATCCAGCGCGATCGCCTTGCGGGCGAAGGTCTCCGCCAGCGGATCGTCGCAGTTGAGCAGGAGGATCGCGACCGACGCCATCATGTCGGGGTCGTGCGGATTGAGTTCGATCGCCCGCTCTCCTTCGCGCTTGGTCAGATCGCAGGAGCCGCTGAAATAGGCGGCCCGCGCGAAGGCATAATGCGCGAACGGCAGAAAAGGATCACCCGCGACCGCGGTTCGCGCGAGGCCGAAGGCGCGTTCGGTGGGGTTGCCGGGCTCGGTGTCATAACCGAACACCTGCTCGTCGATCGTCAGATAGGCCTGCGCGGCGAGCGCCGCGGCGTTGTTCGGATCGATCTCCAGCGTCCTGTCGACGCAGGCCCGCGCCTCCGCGTGCATCGCCACGCTGCGCTCGCGCTTGTAGCGGTAGACCATCAGCTGGCAGGCGTAGCCCGGCGCCGGATTGTCCGAATATTGCGCGCGCTGGTCGGTGGCGATCACGCCGTAGGACTGGATCAGATCGGCAAGGACGGGGGCGAGGGCGTCGGCCATCGCGTCGGGCTTGTGCGGCAGCGCGACCTGGTCGGACCACAGCAGCACATCGGACCGCGCCCGCCAGAGGCGCAGGTAGAGGATCGGCTTGGGATCGTCGACGATCTCGCCGTTCAGCCGGTAGTCGACCGCCGGATTCGCGCGTGCGGCCCGCGCGGGGCCGGGCGGCAGTGCGCGCAGCCGGATGAGCCAGGACCGGCGCAGCCCGTCGAGCAGCACCGAATCGGCCATGGCCGCGCTCTCCGCCTTGTCGGGCGGCGCCGCGACATGGTCGAGCTCGAGCAGGGGCGGCGCGACGAGCGCTTCGCGCGCGGGCACCGGCGCCTCCGGCTGCTGCCGGATCGTTCCTGCGATCCACACCCAGAGCAGCAGGCAGATGAAGCCGCCGAGCAGCAGCAGCGCGATGATCGCCGCCCAGGAGCGGCGGGGCCGGGGCGCCGCCGGCGTCGGCGGCGGAACCGGCCGCACGGGCGAATCGGGCGCCGGCTCCTGGGCCTCGAAATGCACCCGGTACCGCCCCTGCGGCACCGAGAGGCGGACATCGTCGGTCGGCGGATGCTGCGCATAATGCGCTTCCAGCATGCGACGCAGACGGCCGACCTGTACGCGCGGATAGCTGTCGGACTGAGCGTCGAAATCAGGCGAGCGGCCGAGGCCGTCGACGGCGACCGCATAGGCCTTGAGCTCGTCGCCCTGGCCGCTCAGCGTCGCATCGACCAGGAAGGACAGGAGACGGCGCATGACGGGCGCGCGCTCGAACTCGGCCGTCGCGGAAATCTGCTCCACCTCCGAAAGGATGCGGGCACGAAAGGAGTCGGATCCGCCGGAAGGGTCGTCAGCCATCTGGTCCCCTCAGCGCCCCGCCTGTGTACACATACGACGATGTAACCGTGAAATGGTCGCTTTGAGCCAGCCTATAGCGGTGCCCCTTTCGCCCCGCCATCCCTTTTTCCGCCGGAGCGGATGCACCCGCCGCCTGCCGCTACGGGAACGGCGCCCCACATCGCCCGTCGCATGCCTGCGTCATGGCCGCGGCAAGGGCCGGCCAGCTCTTCCGAGTCACGGTGAAAGACGGTCTCATACTTAATCGCCCGAATCCGTTGCGGCACCAACGAGGGAAGCAAGGCCACGATCCGGTCGCCGCGGAATGGTTCTGGTCCCGTTCCGCCCATCCGATCCCACCGGCTTCGCGCATGGCCGAGGCGCCGTCGTCCATCGCCCTACCCCACAGGGCCGGGTGCGCGCCACGGCCGCATCTCTGGCCCGGCCACGCCACCCCCCACAGGCGCGGCCGGGCCAGTTTTGCGGGGGTGTGGCGCGATGTCGCGATTGGCGCGGGCGCCCGCCTTCCCTATCTAGGTCGGCAATGCCACCCGATCGCCCCACCGAGCAGCAGCGTCCCGTCGATGGATGGGCCGCGCTGCGCCGCTTCATTCCCTATCTCTGGCCGAAGGACGCGCTTCGCCTGCGGCTGACTGTGGTCGCCGCGCTTCTCCTGGTGCTGTTGTCCAAGGCCGTCACCCTGCTCATGCCCTTCGCCTACAAGGGCGCGATTGATCGCATGGCGCCGGGCATGCAGCCGGCGGTGGCACTGGCCGTCGCGCTCGTCGTCGCCTATGCCGGCGCGCGCTTCGGCGGCGTGCTGTTCGATAATCTGCGCAACGCCATCTTCGAGCGCGTCGGGCAGGATGCGGCAAGGCGGCTGTCCGTCGAGGTCTTCCGCCATCTCCACGCGCTCTCGCTGCGTTTCCATCTCGAGCGGCGGACCGGCGCGCTCACCAAGATCGTCGAGCGCGGCACCAAGAGCATCGATACGATGCTCTATTTCATCCTCTTCAACATCGGCCCGACGCTGATCGAGCTGACCGCGGTCTGCGTCATCTTCTTCGTCAAGTTCGGGCCGGGCTTGGTCGCGGCCACGGTGGTGATGGTCGCGGCCTATATCCTGTTCACCCGCACGGTGACGGAGTGGCGCACCAAGATGCGGCGGGCGATGGTGGAGCACGACAACAATGCCGTCGCGCGCGCCGTCGATTCGCTGCTCAACTACGAAACGGTCAAATATTTCGGCGCCGAGGAGCGCGAGACGCGGCGTTACGGCGCGGCCGTGCGCCACTATGCCGATGCCGCGGTCAAGAACGAGACCTCACTCGCCCTGCTCAACATCGGCCAGTCGCTCATCACCAATCTGATGATGGCCGGCGCGATGGGCTACACCGTCTGGGGCTGGAGCCGCGGCCGGTTCACCACCGGCGACGTCGTGCTGGTCAACACGCTGCTCTCCCAGCTCTTCCGCCCGCTCGACCTGCTCGGCATGGTCTATCGCGAGATTCGCCAGGGGCTCATCGACATGGAGGCGATGTTCACCCTGGTCGACACGCCGGCCGAGGTGGTCGATCGGCCCGGCGCGCCGCTGCTCGCCGTGGCCACGGGCCGCGTGCGCTTCGAGCATGTCGATTTCGCTTATGATCCGGAACGGCCCATTCTCCGTGACGTGAGCTTCGACGTGCCCGGCGGTGCGACGCTCGCCGTCGTCGGCCCTTCGGGCGCCGGCAAGTCCACGCTCGCGCGCATCCTCTTCCGCTTCTACGAGATCGCCGGCGGGCGCGTCACCATCGACGGGCAGGATATCGCGGCGGTGCGCCAGGAATCGCTGCGCCGCGCGATCGGCATCGTTCCGCAGGATACGGTGCTGTTCAACGACACCATCGGCTACAATATCGGCTACGGCCGCGACGGCGCGACCCAGGCGGAGATCGAGGCGGCGGCGCGCGGCGCGGCGATCCACGATTTCATCCTCTCCCTGCCGCAGGGCTATGATACGCGCGTCGGCGAGCGGGGCCTCAAGCTCTCCGGGGGCGAGAAGCAGAGGGTGGCGATCGCGCGCACCCTGCTCAAGAATCCGCCGCTGCTCATCCTCGACGAGGCGACGAGCGCGCTCGACAGCCGCACCGAGGCCGAGATCCAGGCGACGCTGCAGGCGGTCGAGAAAGGACGCACGACCCTCGTCATCGCCCATCGCCTGTCCACCATCGTCCATGCCGACGAGATCATCGTGCTGGAGGCCGGCCGCATCGCCGAGCGGGGCACCCACGCCGCGCTTCTGGCGAAGGGCGGGCTCTATGCCGAGATGTGGAACCGCCAGGCCGCGGAGCGGGAGGAAGCGCTCGCCGCGGAGTGACCGCGCCCGAGCTCGGGAAAACGCCCCGGCGTGGCGGTCAGAAGCGGAACCCCAGGTCGATTCCCAGGGTCAGCGGCTCGCCATAGGCCTTCATGTTGGTCGACCAGGGAAAGCTCCCCACCGCGTCGATCACATAATGTTTGTCGGTCAAGTTGCGCCCCCAGAGCCCGAGGTCGAAGCTGCCCCTGCCGATCGGGATCTTGCGCAGGCTGATCCGGCCGCTCAGCAGGCCATAGGCGCCGATCCTGGCGCCCGGGCGCTCGATATAGGGCGCCGTGGTCACCACCTTGTCCTGCCAGGCGTAGGTCAGCGCCACCGAGAGCGGCGCATCGCCGACATGGCCGAGCTGCTGGTCCGCGGTCACGCTGAAGCTGTGGCGCGGCGCATTGGGGAACTTGAACAGGGCGGTCACGTCGGCGCCGCTCTGCGGATCGCGTACCCGCGTATAGCGGGCGTTGAGATAGGCATAGCTCGCGTCGATGCGCAGCCCGGCCGCCGGCAGCACGCTGAGGTCGATCTCGCTGCCGTAGATCCGCGCGCGTCCCGCGTTGAAGCTCGCCACGAACTGCGGCGCGCCCAGCACAGCGAGGTCGATCAAAATGTCCTTGTAGCGGGAATAGAAGAAGGCGCTGTTGAGCTGCAGCTTGCGGTCCCACCCCTGCAGCTTCAGCCCCGCCTCGTAGGAGAGGAGGTTCTCCGCGGTGAACCCGCGTTCGAAGTCCGCCTTGGACGCCGCGCCGGTGCCGTAGCCGCCGGCGCGATAGCCGGTGACCAGCTTGGCATAGACGTTGATCCCTTCCGCCGCCTGCCAGGACAGGTTGGCGCTGGGGTTGAACTTGTGGAAGCTGCGGCGGCCGGCGCCGGCGAAGGCGAAAGGCGGGATGCCGGTCAGCGGATCGGGTAGCGAGAAATCGATATTGTCCTTGATCGCGCGGCGCTGGTCCCACGAATAGCGGCCGCCCACGGTCAGCTTCAGCCGGTCGGTGAACGCCCAGCTGGCGTTGGCGAACAGCGCCTGCGCCTTGTTCCGGGCACGGACGAAGCGATTGCTGATGACGAAGGCGCCCGCGTCATAATCCTCGGTTTGCCGCGCCCGCTCGGCGAAATAATAGGCTCCCAGAATATAGTCGAGCCGCCGGTCGAGCGCCGATCCGATGAGCTGCAGCTCCTCGCTGAACTGGTGGTGATGCGTGTCCTGGGGGTTGGTGCGGAACAGGGTGGCGATCGGATTGCCCGAGAAATCGGCATAGGCATCCGCATGGAAGGCCCGATAGCCGGTGATCGACCTGATCGTCATCGCGTCGCTGGGATGCCAGGTCAGGACCGCGGCGACGCCGTCGATGCGCAGCCGGCTCTGCCGCACCGGCGCGGCCAGCGCGGCGCGCCCGACCCTTTCCGGCGCTGCCGGAATGAAGCTGTCGTAGAAGAAGGGCGGCCCGGCGAGCACGTCCTGCGCCTGGTAGTAATAAGGCGCGGCCTTCTCGACCGAATGATCGTAGGTGACGAAGGCGTTGAGCGTGTCGGTCAGGTCCGCCTCCCCCGCCGCGCGGATGCCCCAGCGGCGATACGCGCCGAAATCCTTGCCCTCGCCGATATTCTTCACCAGTCCGTCGCGCCGCGCATGGAGCGCGGAGATGCTGGTTCTGACGATCCCGAATGCCGGCAGGTCCAGATGCGCGAGCGCGCGCGCATAGTCCCGGCTGCCGTAGCTCAGCTCGCCCGACACGGCCGGCTCGCCTTTCGGCCGCCGGGTGACGATGTTGATCGCGCCGCCCGTCGTGTTACGCCCGTAGAGCGTGCCCTGCGGCCCGCGCAGCACCTCGACGCGCTCGACATCGCCGAAATCGAAGGCGAGCCCGGTCGATCGCGCGACATAGACGCCGTCCTGATAGATGCCGATCGCCGGATCCTGGGTGATCTGCGCGTCATTGTTACCGATGCCGCGGATGAACAGCCGCGTCGAGAATACCGTCGTCGGATGTTGGCTGAGCCGCAGATTCGGTACGGTGAAGCCGAGATCGGTGAAGCGCTGCACGTTGAGGTCGGCGAGCCGGGCAGTCGACAGCGAGACGATCGAGATCGGGACCTTCTGGAGCGATTCCTCCCGTTTCTGCGCGGTGACCACGATATCCTCGAGGCCGGCCTGCGCCGTCTCCTGCGCGGCCGCCGCGCCGGCGATGCCCGTGCCGGCGAGCACCGCGATCATGGCTGTGGTCTTCATCCTCCCCCCTCCTGCTTCGCCCGGAGGGGTTTCGAACCCCACTCAGGCGGTGATCGATTTCAGCACTTCGGCGAGCATCGCCCTTTGCTCGTCGGCCGAAAGCGCGCCGCCATTGGCGAGCGCCGCGACGGCGATCCCGGAAACCGCGGCCGAAAGCCGCTGGAAGGTGAGGCGCGGATCGAGCTCGCCGCGGATTTCCCCGGCCACCTGCGCGGCGCGCACCTCCTCGGTCCCGCGCGCCAGGATCGCCTCCGCATGCTGCGCCAGATAGGCCTGCATCTCGGGATCGCGATCGGCATAGACATAGAGCGAGAGCCGCACGCGCCAGGCGTCCGCGATGTCGGCATCGATCGGCAGCACGGCATGGAGCCGGCGGCTGAGCGAGGCGAGGGGCCCGGCCTCCTCGGGGCCCGCGGCGGTGCGCTCGCGCTCCGCGCGCTCTTCCGAAACGTGGCGCAGCGCACCGAACATGAGCGCGTTCTTGTCGGGAAAATAATGCTGGACGTTGCCTTTGGATCGTCCGCTGAGCGCCGCGACATTGCGCTGCGAGAGCGTCTCCAGCCCATGCCTCGCGATCCAGCGCACCGCCGCCTTGGCGATGATCCGCCGCTGCTCCTCATGATCGACGATCTTCGGCATCGGATCCCTTCGCGAATCGGCGGCTCCCCGGCCGCGCCCGGTCCATGCCGTTTGTCCGATGCGATCGCGATAGTCACGCCCTTTTTTCGTCCAGTCGGACGATATTGCCAACGTGGCAATCCATCTGGACGAAAAAGCGTGGTGCGGCCCCCGCGGCCGGCCACGAGGGTCGGCGCTTTGCTCCGCAGGCCGATTCCGCCGCGGCACGGCCAGCTGGCGACAGCGCGTTTCTCAGATCCGCACGCGGCGCCCATGGAGCGGCCCCAGCATCGGCCGCATCAGCCGCTCGCGATGGAGCGCTTCCGCCAGCATTGCCTGCATCGCCGCGCCCAGCCGATCGCCGCCCTCCTCGATCAGGCGGGACTGCGCCGTTATGCCCGCGCCGACATCGACGCGGCGGTCTTCCCCGTCCTCGGCCAGCGCGGCGTCGAGATAGGCGATGAGTCCGATCGCGCCGTCGAGCCGATAGCGGACATAGGGATCCTCGATTGCCGGCCGCACGACGTCTCCCAGCACCGCGCGCAGATAATCGAATTCGAAGCCGATCGCCGGCCGATCGCCCGTCGCCGGCGCCGTCTCGTCGAGCGCGATGCCCTCGGCCGCTGCGATCAGCAACAGCAGCGAGATTTGCGAGAGGCGGAAATAGCTGTTGGTCAGTCCGTAATCGAGCCCTGTGTTGCGGCTCTCCAGCGCCAGGCTGATCGGCACGCTGAAGCGGGTCATCACCAGGATCGTCGCGTAGAGCAGGGCAGCCCGATCCCAATCGCTGCCTGCGGCGGCATTGTACAGCGCCAGGATGCGCGCGGCGGACGCCATCGGCTGCACCAGCGATCGCGCGAGCACACAGCCGATATCCTCCAGCGGATGGCCGAGATGGGCCATCTCCCAGTCGACCATGCCGGTGACCCCCGACCGATCGAACAGGAAATTGCCCGGTCCCGCATCGCCCTGCACCAGCACCGCCGGCCGATCCTCGGCCGGCAGCCGCACCCGGCACCAGGCGAGCGCGAACAGGGTGATCGGGTCAGGCGCGGGCACCCCGTCGGCGAGCAGCGCCTGCCACAGATCGAGGTCGGTGCGGATCGCCTCGCCGATCGTGCGTCCTGGCGGCAGATGATCGAGCCCGAGCGCGGCCACCTCGACGCGGTGGCACTCCACCAGGGCCTCCGCGAAGCTCCGCTCGATCCGCGCCCGCCATGCCTCGTCGTCGAGCCCGTCGTAGCGCGCCTCGCCGGGCAGCGTTTCCATCGCCATGGCGCAAACGCCGTCGTGGAAGCCAAGCGCGCGCGGCGCGCGCGCCTGCCCTCCCAGCCGGTCGAGCAGCCGATATTCGCGCCGGAGATCGAACGGCGTTTTCGGCGCCGAACCGAGATCGATCTTGAGGAACAGGCTTTCGCGGGGCCCGCCCTCCAGCCGGACACGCGCGCTGATGCGAAAGGCGCCCCCGCTCACCCGCTGCACCTCGCCGATGCGCGCGCCGCTGAGCTCCTCGATCCAGCGCCGCAGCGCGTCATCCTTGGCCCGATCGTCGACGAGCGCGCTCATCCCCGCTGCCGCCGGATGAAGGCGCGCAACTTGTCGGGATGCCAGGTGTCCTGCAATTCGCCATGGGCGATCACCCCGCCGAAGCGCCATTCGGCGAGGCTCGACCAGTTGAACATGCCGGGCTGGACGTGCAGCGCCGCTTGGCTGAGCCCGCGCCCCTCCGCCTCCAGCCGACGGCCTTCGCGATCGACCGCCTCGATCATGCAGCGGGCCGGCGAAAGGTCGGCGTTGCGGATGATCCGCGCACCGCCTTCGACAAGGGGAAGCTGGACGCCGTCGCGGATCAGGTAGCCCGAGATGAGGCTGGAGGCGTCCGCATCCTCGCCGGCATGGGTGACGAGCAGGAAGGCGTCCCGCGCCGATGCCGTCGCATGGTAATAGCCGATATGCATGTCGGCGAGATCGTCACGCCGCGGCCCCCAGGAACGGTCGCGCACGCAATGGCAATCCACCGCGATCCGCTCCTCGCCCACCCGCACCCAGCCCCGGTAGCGGCCGGGCTGATCGATATGCCCCTTGAAGATGTCGGCCTCGGCGGTGAGCGCATTCACCCGGCTCGCCGCTCCGGTCGCCTCGAACATGACGTCGAACGCCAGCCCCGGCTTGTCGTAGCGGATGCGGTAGCGCTCGCTCGGCGCGAGGCAGTCGATCCGCACCCCTTGCGGCGTCACGATCGCATCGCCGTCCATCAGCGATTCCGCTCCCGCGAAACGAAGCGACCACGCATAGTCGTGGTGCAGGATCGACCAGGGCTCGATGCCGCGCCCGTCCCACGCGATCACACCGCCGCCGGCCAGGCCAAGATTGGGCCGGAACCAGGGATAGATATAGACCGTAAGTTTCCGCTCGGGGACGTAGAAGGCGAACCACCAGGATTCGAACCAGTCATCCCCCGCGCCTGCCGGATGCAGCACCTCGTCACCGTCCACGACGCATCCTCGTTCTCTTTTTATAATCCAATTGGCCTAAAATAGGCCGCCGCAAATTGCAACCCGCCGCTCGGTCGCAAGCTGCCGCCGAAATCCGCCTGGCCTGCAGAAACCGTCTGCCCACCCGCGCCGCTCGCCCCTATATCCCGCGCCATGCCCACCCCGCTCGACGTGCTCCATTCCACCTTCGGCTATGCATCCTTCCGCGGCCGTCAGGCGGAGGTGATCGATCGGGTGATGGCGGGGGCGCACACGCTCGCGGTGATGCCGACCGGCGCCGGCAAGTCGCTCACCTACCAGATTCCCGCCTTGTGCCGGCGCGGCACCGGGCTCGTGATCTCGCCGCTCATCGCCCTGATGCACGATCAGGTGCGTTCGGCCGAGGCGGCGGGCATTCGCGCCGCCGCGCTCACCTCCGCCGACGACAATCGCGACGAGACGCTCTCGCGCTTCCGCAGCGGCGATCTCGACCTGCTCTATGTCGCGCCGGAACGCGCCTCGACCGAAGGCTTCCGCCGCCTCGTTGATCGCGCCCAGCCGCTCGCGCTGTTCGCGATCGACGAAGCGCACTGCGTGTCCGAGTGGGGCCATGATTTCCGCCCCGACTATCGGCTGCTCCGGCCGCTGCTCGATGCGCATCCCGAGGTGCCGCGGCTCGCGCTCACCGCAACGGCGGACCGTCACACGCGGGCCGACATCTTGATGCAGCTCGGCATCCCGGAGGAGGGGCTGATCCTCGCCGGCTTCGATCGGCCCAACATCCGTTACGCGATCAGCCCGCGCGACGGGCTGCCGCGCCAGCTCGCCCGGCTCGTCGCCGAGGTGGAAGGGCCCGGCATCGTCTATGCGCCGAGCCGCGACGCCACGGAGCGGATCGCGGCCGCGCTCGCCTCCGGCGGCCGGCCCACCCGCGCCTATCATGCGGGGCTCGATCCGGCCGTCCGCGCCGCCAACCAGCGCGCCTTCGTGGCGAGCGAGGACATGGTGATGGTCGCCACGATCGCCTTCGGGATGGGCATCGACAAGCCGGACGTGCGCTTCGTCGCCCATGCCGGCCTGCCCAAGTCGATCGAGGCCTATTATCAGGAGACGGGCCGCGCGGGACGCGACGGCGATCCGGCGAGCGCGCATCTCTTCTGGGGGGCGGAGGATTTCGCGCGGGCGCGCCGCCGGATCGAGCTCGAAACCCCCGAGGATCGGCGCGCGGGCGAACGCCAGCGGCTCAACGCGCTCGCGGCGCTGGTCGAATCCGGCGGCTGCCGCCGGGCGGTCCTGCTCCGCCACTTCGGCGAGGATCCGCCGCCCGCCTGCGGCAATTGCGACAATTGCCTCAGCCCGCCGGCCGCCGCCGACGGCACCGAGACGGCCCGCAAGCTGCTCTCCGCCGCCTTCCGAACCGAGATGCGCTATGGCCTGGGGCACCTCACCGACGTGCTCGCCGGGCGCGACAACGAGAAGGTGCGCACGCTCGGCCATGATCGGCTCTCGGTCTTCGGCATCGCCACCGAGGAGGATCTGGCGCTGATCAAGCCGGTGGCGCGGGCGCTGATGGCGCGCGATGCGCTGCGCGCGGACGAATATGGCGGCCTCAGCTTCGGTCCGGCCGCGCGCCCGATCCTGAAGGGCGAGGAGCGCGTGGAGGTGGTGCTGCCGCCGAAGCGCGAGCGGCGGCGCGGCGGCGGCGGCGCGACCGAGGAGCATCCACACGATCCGCTGTTCGAGGCGCTGCGCGCGGTGCGCCGCGATCTCGCCAAGGATCAGGGCGTGCCGCCCTATGTGATCTTCCACGATGCCACGCTGCGCGAGATGGCGGCGCTGAAGCCGCGCACCCGCGGCGCGCTTGGCACCATTGCCGGCGTCGGCACCAAGAAGCTGGAAGCCTATGGCGATGCCTTCCTGGAGGCGATCCGGCACTTCGCCTGAGCCGCGCACAGGCGCAGGAAAAAGAGCGCGGAAGGCGGCGCCCCGCCTCCCGCCCCAGCCCCCCAGCCTGTCCGCATGCGCTCAGAAGGCGAAGGACAGGTCCACGCCGTAGGTCCGTTCGCGCTCGTAGATGACGGACGCCACCGGTCCGAGGCCGGTGGCCTGGGTGATGTTGCGGTTGTTCAGGATGTTCCGGCCCCACAGCGCGATCTCGGCCTTGGTACGGAACAGATCGATATCGGCCAGCGCGACGCGCGCGTTGACGATCCACTGGAAGGGCGTGGTCGCGGCCCTGCGCAGCGCCGGGTCCTCCGGCGCGGTGGGCCCGGTGCCTGGCGTCACGTCGGAGGTGAGCAGCGTCTTCGAGCGGAAGTTCGCATCCGCGCGCAGCATCAGGTGCCCGCCTGCCAGAATCTCGCCCGTCTCATACTGGGCGGCCATGTTGCCGCTCCATTTGGGACGCGCGAACACCTGGTAGCCCGGCGCCCCGGACACGAAGGCGAAGCCCGGGAAGACGGTGCCCTTGATCCAGTGGAAATCGGTGTAGCCGACATTGGCGGTGAGCGTGAGGCCGTCGAGCGGAACGAGGGTGTTCTCCCATTCGAAGCCCTTCGCCTTGGCATCCGCCTGCGAGATCACGGCCTGCGAGAACAGGAAGGCGCTCGGCACGCCGGTGAGCTGGCCCGAGGTGGTATATTGCGAATTGCGGTACTTCACCGTGAACAGGGCGAGGTTGGAGCGCCAGCGCCGATCGAGCAGATCCGCCTTGATGCCCGCCTCCCAGCTCTTCGCCGTCTCCGGCTTGAAGGTGATCGTCGCCAGCCGTCCGCCGGAAATATAGCCGGTCGAATATTTGGCGTAGGTCAGGATGCGGTCCGTCGGCCGGTAGTTCACGCCCGCGAGGAAAGTGGCATGGCTGCGGCGATATTTGATCGGCGAGGTGACGGGCAGCGTCGCCCCCGGATCGGCCGCCCGCGCGGCGGCGAGCGCCAGCGTCTGGTCGGGCAGGAATTCCACGCCGCGCTTCTTGTCGCGGGTGATGCGCGCGCCGCCGACGATGTCGATCCGGTCGGTGAGGTGGATTTCCGGCTGCACGAACACGGCGTCGGAATCGACCTTCACACGCGTATAGTCATAGGCCGGATTGCCGGGGATGACGAACGCCGTGCCGGCCGCCGGCGTCTGCTGGCCGTTGATCGCCGTCGTCACGATGGTGTTGAACTGGCCGGGCACGCCTGCGGTGCGCACCGAATCGTGGAAATGCAGATAGCCCGCGGTCAGGTTGAACCAGTCGGTGGTGATGTTGATCTGGAATTCGTTGCTCCACTGGCTTTCATGCTGCTCGGCGTTGTTCGCCAGGTAGATGAACGGGATGCCCGGCGTTCCGCTGCGCAGATTGGGATTCTGCGTCAGATACCCCGCCGGCAGCACGATGCCGACATTGACCGGATCGTTGGTGAGGCCCCCCAGGCCGTCGAGCTGGAAGCCGGTGAAGATCTTCGATTTGCGGAAGGCGAGGATGTTCTTGAACGAGATCGCGTCGTTCAGCTGATATTTGGCGGTCAGATTGTGACCCCAGGTGCTGCTGAAGCTCGGCACGGTGAAGGCGTTGTTCACCGCATCCGGCCGCTTGTTGGTCACCGGCGTCATCGGGTTGGGGCTGCTGGCGTAAAGCTGACTGAGGAAGCTGCCGCCGGGCAGATAGGCGACGCCCTGCGCGTTCGGGGTGAAGTGATCCTCCGAATAATCGAACTTGTAGACGAGATCGAGATCGGGGTGGAAATCGAACTTCACCGCCGCCTGGACCGCCTCGACATTGTCGCCGCCGAGCCACTTCGGCGATTTGAGCTTGCCGTAGCGCCCGCCGGTCGAGGGGCCATAATCCCACACCGTGCCCGCGCCGAGATTGCGCGTGTCGCCGCGATGCTCGGAGTGGAGATAGGTGAAGGAGGCGCTGATCGGCCCGAACTTCGGTAGGTCGACCCGCGTCTTGCTGCGCAGCGTGTCGAGGTTGCCATAGGTGAATTCCTGCCGGACGCCGAACGTGCCGGTGGGGTTGCGGGTGATGATGCTGATCGCGCCGCCCGTCGCATTGCGCCCGAACAGCGTGCCCTGCGGCCCCTTCAGCACCTCGATCCGCTCGACGTCGGCGAACTCGAAGATCGAGCCCTGGACGTTCTGGATGTAGACGCCGTCGAGATAGAGCGAGATGCCCTTGTCCGTGCCCGCGGCCGAGCCGCCGGTCGAGATGCCGCGCATCGAATAGTTGGGCTGCTGGCTGCCGCCCGAGGCCATGCGCACGGTGAGGTTGGGCGCGACGGCGCTGAGGTCGCGCACGTCCTGGATGCGGTTCGCCCGGATCGCTTCGGCGCCGAGCGCGGTGATCGAGATCGGCACGACCTGCAGGTTCTGTTCGCGCTTCTGCGCCGTCACCACGATGTCCGCGACGCCCGATGGCTGCGCCGGGGCCGGCTCGTCCTGCGCCAACGCGGCGGCGGGCGCGGCAAGGGCGGTCCCGATCAGCAGAGCCGACTTGAGACGCATATTAAGATAACTCTTTTTGATCGGCACGTGGCTCTCTCCCTGGGCAGGTTCATGGCCGGGCCGGCGCCGCAAGGGCCGATCCGTTGTGAATCCGGGCGCAAGAAGACGACGCCGAAAATGGCCCAAATCAGCGCTTTGCTATCTATTTTCCGTCCTCGTCGCGTCGAGGCCGGATCGGCCCGCATCTCTTGCGGGCTGGAAAATGACGGGTCGCCCCCCGCGGCGCAACAGAGGGAGGGCGGCGGGAGTTTGTCACAAACCGACAAATGTTTTTAGAGGGCGACCCTCGGCCGCCACGCGCCGATCGCCGGATTGTGCCGCTGCCCCGCCCGCCGTCCGGCATCCACCGGAACGCAAAAAGGGGAAGGCGGCGCGCCTTCCCCCGGCCTGAACCGAAAATCGCGCGCGCTCAGAACTCGAAGCCGACGTCGAGGCCGTAGGTGCGTGCGCGCTCGTAGATCACCGAGGCCACCGGCCCGAGCCCGGTGAACTGGGTGATGTTGCGGTTGTTGAAGATGTTGCGGCCCCACACGGCGACATAGGCCTTGCTGCCCGCGATATCGATGTCGACGAGCGCGACGCGCGCGTTGACGATCCACTGGAACGGCGTCGTCGCCGCCTTCACCAGCTTCGGATCGGCGAGCACCGAGGGGATCTGCGCCGGGGTCGTCGCCGCGCCCGGCGTGATGTCCGAGGTGTTGAGGATCCTGCTGCGGAAATTGCCGTCCGCCCGGAAGACGAGCCGCCCCCCCTCCAGCACCGGCGGCGTCTCATATTGCGCGGCAAGATTGCCCGTCCATTTCGGCCGCATGAACTCCCGATAGCCCGGCGCGCCCGACTGGAGGAGCAGCCCCGGAAAGACGGTCGACTGGTCGAACTTGAGGTCGGTGTAGCCGACATTGGCGGTGAGCGTCAGCCCGTCGATCGGCACCAGCGTGTTCTCCCATTCGAAGCCCTTGGCCTTGGCGTCGGTCGTCGAGATCACCGCCTGCGAGAAGGGGAAGGAGCTCGGCACGCCCGTCAGCTGCCCCGAGGTCGTATATTGGATGTTGCGATATTTGACGCTGAACAGCGCGAGGTTGCTGCGGAAGCGCCGGTCGAACAGGTCGGCCTTGATGCCCGCTTCCCAGCTCTTCGCCGTCTCGGGCTTGAAGGTGATCGTCGCGAGCTGGCCGCCCGAGATGTAGCCGGTCGCATATTTCGCGTAGGTCAGGATGTGATCGGTCGGCCGATAGTTCACCCCGGCCAGGAAGGTGGCGTGACTGCGGCGATACTCGATCGGCGAGGTCAGCCGCGGCAGGCTGGGATCGAGCGGCTGGTTCGGCAGGAACTCGACGCCGTGCTTCTTGTCGCGGGTGATGCGCGCGCCGCCGACGATGTCGAGCTGGTCGGTGATGTGGATTTCCGGCTGCACGAACACCGCATCTGAGATCACCTTGACGCGGGTGTGCTGATAGCCCGGATTGGCGAGGATCACGAAGGGCGTTCCCGCCGCGCTGCTGTTCTGCCCGGCAATGGCGCGCGAGATGGTGGTGTTATACTGGTTCTCGAAGCCGGCCGTCGACGCCTTGTCCTCGAAGTGCAGATAGCCGGCGGTCAGGTTGAACCAGTCCGTCGTGATGTTGAGCTGGAATTCGTTGCTCCACTGCTTCTCGGAATGCTCGGCATTGTTCGCCAGGAAGGTGTAGGGCGCACCCACCGGCCCCGTCGGATCGATCGGGCAGGTGAGGCCGGGCGCGACCGGCAGCGCGTTTACAAGGCCGCCGAGCCCGTCGAGCTGGAAGGCCGTGCGCAGATAGGCCTTGCGATAGGCCAGGATGTTCTTGAACGAGATCGCGTCGTTGAGCTGATACTTGGCCGTTAGATTGTGGCCCCAGGTCTTGGTGAAGCTGGGGATGTGATACCAGTTGTTCACCGCCTTCGGACGCTTGTTGGTGATCGGCGTCATCGGATTGGGGCTGGTGTTGTAGAGCGCGTTGAGGAACAGCAGGTTCGGAGAGACGCCGCCATATTGCAGCGTCGAGGAATCGAGCAGATAGGCGACACCCTGCCCGTTCGGCGTGAAATGGTTTTCCGAATAGTCGAACTTATAGACGAGATCGAGGTCGGGGTGGAAATCGAACTTCACCGCAGCCGAGACCGCCTCGACATTGTCGCTCCCCAGCCATTTCGGCGAAGTATAGACCCCCTGCTTGCCGCCCGATGCGGGGCCGTAATCCCATTTGGTGCCGGCGCCGAGATTGCGGATATCGCCGCGGCGCTCCGAATGGAGATAGGTGAAGGAGGCGCTGATCGGCCCGAACTGCG
>Ga0180222_1000452_pt1 | contig 59552 bp, 60 predicted proteins | sample eDN5th37CKraftOP_FD_151336 | JGI IMG/M metagenome (GOLD analysis project Ga0180222, IMG submission 151336) | Enriched Organic Plus compost microbial communities from Emeryville, California, USA - eDNA 5th pass 37_C Kraft OP (version 2) (version 2) ... | reverse complement strand
TCTGATGAGGTCGTCACCGCCGCCGCCGTCGAGCTCGTCGGCATCGTCCCCGCCCATGAGCGTGTCCGCGCCGGAGGTGTCGGGGAAGCCGAAATCGCCGGGGGTGAACTGTTCGGGCGTGCGATCCTTGACGGTGAGCGTCTGGCCGGGCCCGAAGGTGAAGACCGTGTCGTTTCCGACCTGCTGCGCCGTCGCCATGATGTCCTCGAAGGTCGAAAGGCCGGTCGAGGAAACGTCGATGATGTCCCGGTTGCCGTCTGTGGCAGAGAAGTCGGTGATGGTGTCGGCCCCGCCTTCATAGATGAAGAGGTCGTTGCCGAGCCCGCCCGTGAGGATGTTGCTGCCGCTGCCGCCGTCGAGCGTGTCGTGTCCGTCGCCTCCGTTGAGGGTATCGTTGCCCGATCCGCCGAACAGGAGATCGTTGCCGCCTCCGCCGCTGATTAAATCGTTGTCGCTCCCGCCATCAAGCGTATCCGAGTGCGATCCTCCGGTGAGGGTGTCGTTTCCGGCCTCGCCGAGGCCGTAGAATCCGTTCACGACGGCTGCGGGGCTGCTGTAAACGATGACGTCGCCTCCAGCCCCGCCACGATAGGTGCCGCCAGAACGGGAGACGTTGATTTCGTCGTGGTAGTCGCCCGCCGTGAAATTGATAGGGTAGTATAGTGTAGTGAAGTATGCGTAGTATGATACGTTGCGCTGGCCTATTATGTTCTCAATGCCATAGACGTAGACATAGGGGTCGCCGGGATTATTATATGATCTAGAGATAATATAATCATTTTCGGGCCAGAATAATATTGCGCTCGTACTTGCATTTGATGATATTCGGGTGGAGAAATCGAGCGTGTCGATTCCGGGTCCGCCGTCTATTATAATTCCTTGTGGAAAGACGGTAGGTCTATTGACTACATAAATTATGTCGTCTCCACCTAGAGCATAATACTGACCCTGAACCAACAGATTAATCTCAATGATATCGTTGCCTTGAGTAGCCATGTCGAAAAATCCAGAATGATGAATGGAAAATCGTTTTGCAGTATGATTTTATGCAAACGGTGTGCGGCTGCCGGCGTGCCTTCCGTCGCGGTTCGCGCGACGAAGAGGCTGCTTTCGAGCGCCGCCTGGTCGATGCCGAAGATGCGTGTCGAGCCCGGAGCCGCCGTCAATCAAAGTTGAGCTTGAGAAGCCTTTCGGATTTTCGGGGACGTAGAAGATATCGCCGCCTGAAGTCGCCATTTGGCAATCTCCGAAATTCTGAATTTGAAAATTGCATCTTGCGGTGTGCTCATGGGCAATCGGTGCGCGTTAGCCATCGTTCCGCCCTTTGGCAGGCGGTCAGAGTCGCAGCTCAGAATTTTTGCAGAAGATATTAACGGCGAAATCGGATGCACGTGCGTCGTTGAGTGCATCCGGTGCCGATCTCTTATAAATATTAAGGGCGGTTAAGTTTTTTATAATTGCAGAACGTGATCGCTCCACGAGTTGATCAGAAAATGCCGGCATGCAGTCGGGTGTTTGCGCACGCGATCCCCACCCGATCGCGGCGCTGACGGTTGCTTGTGCTGATGCCGCGCCATGGCGCTCCGCGAATGCGCCATGGAACGTTCCACGGATTTTCGCCGGACCTGTCTGCCGGATATTGCCGGTTGCTGTCGAAAAATGCCGGGCGCGGAGAGTGCGAGAACGGTCTGAGCGCCTGAGCTTGCTGGTGCTGCCGGCGAGGATTGAACTCGCGACCTCTCCCTTACCAAGGGAGTGCTCTACCACTGAGCTACGGCAGCGGGGCCCCGAGGGGGCAGAAGCGCGCGGACACTGCCACAAGGGGGGCGCCGGCGCAAGCCGGGTCGGCGCGGCATTTTTGTCGGGGCCGGCAGCCTGTGGATCGTTGGCCCGGAATGCGTCCTCAGGCGGCGGCTGCGCGGTCCACGAAGGGCAGCTTCAGCTGCTTCCAGACGGTGACGAGCGAATCGGTGAGGTGCTCGATCATGCCCGCGTCGTGGAACGGCGTCGGCGTGATGCGCAGACGCTCCGTGCCGCGGGCGACCGTCGGGTAGTTGATGGGCTGCACGTAGATGCCGTGCTCGGCCAGCAGCATGTCGCTCGCCTGCTTGGCGCGCTCGGGGTCGCCCACCATCACCGGCACGATGTGCGTCGGGCCGGGCTTGACCGGGATGCCGGCGGCCGAGAGCGAGGCCTTGGTCAGCGCGACCTGCTGGCGGTGGCGCTGGCGCTCCTCGCCGCTCGCCATCAGGTGGCGGACCGAGGCCGTGGCCGCAGCGGCCACGGCCGGGGGCAGGGCCGTCGTGAAGATGAAGCCGTGGGCGTGCGAGCGGACCGCATCGACGATGTTGCGCCGCGCCGCGATGTAGCCGCCGACGCAGCCGAAGCCCTTGGCAAGCGTCGCCTCGATCACGTCGAGGCGGTGAAGCGCGCCCACCTCTTCCGCATAGCCCGCGCCGCGCGCGCCGTAGAGGCCGGCGGCATGCACCTCGTCGATGTAGGTCATGGCGCCGTAGCGCTCGGCGAGGTCGCAGATGGCGTGGATGGGGGAAACATCCCCGTCCATGGAATAGACGCTCTCGAAGACGATGAGCTTGGGCCGCGTCTTGCCGGCCTGGCGCAGCAGATCCTCCAGGTGCTCGAGGTCGTTGTGGCGGAAGATCACCTTCTCGGCGCCGGAGCGGCGCACGCCCTCGATCATGGAATTGTGGTTCTTCTCATCCGAGAGGATGAGGCAGTCCGGCAGCAGCCTGGCGATGGTGGCGATGCCCGTCTCGTTGGAGACGTAGCCGGACGTGAAGACGAGCGCAGCATCCTTGCGGTGCAGCTCGGCGAGCGTGCGCTCGAGGTCGACGATCGGCGCGCTGTTGCCGGCGATGTTGCGCGTGCCGCCGGCGCCTGCGCCCATGCGCCGCGCCGTCGTGACCATGGCCTCGATCACGGCCGGATGGCGGCCCATGCCGAGGTAGTCGTTGGTGCACCACACCACGACATCGCGCGGCCCCTGGTCGCTGTGCCAGACGGCCCGCGGAAACCGCTCGACATCGCGTTCGATGGTGATGAAGACGCGGTAGCGGCGCTCCTTGTGCAGAAGGCCGAGCGCTTCGTCGAAATAGCTGTCGTAGTTCATGATCACATCCGTCCGCCGCGCCGGCGGCAGACCAAGTTTGGAACCAGTCCGGTGAACAACCGCTGCCCTGCCAGGGCAAGGTTGCTCATTGTCATGTTGTTACTGCTCTCGTTCCACACTATGTCGCGTTGCACAATAGGCCGCATCGCCGCAGTCGGCACCATGCAGCCTGTGACGGGCGCAGCGGCATCGCGGGTGGACGGGCCGAAACCTGTGCTTGTCCTGCGCGCCGATGCCGGCTATCGATCACCCTTCGAGGAACCGGGTCTTCGAGCATGTCGCACGCACTGCCTCCCGACAAGAAGGAGCGTCTTGCCGCGGCGCTGCGGGAGAATTTGAAACGGCGCAAGCGCCAGATGCGCGAGCGTGCGGCGGAAAAGCGCGGCCAGGCGCCGTGCGCCACGAATGAACCCGTGCAAGGCGCCGGGCGCGACCAGAAGGGCTGATCGCCGGCGTCTCGGCCACAGGCCCGGTCAATCGAGGAACAACACATGGATCGCATTCGCATCGTTGGCGGCCACAAGCTGGATGGCGTCATTCCCATTTCCGGCGCCAAGAACGCAGCCCTGCCGCTGATGATCGCGAGCCTGCTGACGGACGAGACGCTGGAACTGCACAACGTGCCACGCCTCGCCGACGTGTCGCTCCTGCTGCGCATCCTCTCCAACCACGGAGTCGACCACAGCATCGCCGGCAAGCGTCTGGGCCAGACGAGCGAGACGGGCCAGTCCATCAGCCTGCGCGCCCGTGACATCATCGACACCTGCGCGCCCTACGAGCTCGTCTCGAAGATGCGGGCGAGCTTCTGGGTCATCGCGCCACTGCTGGCCCGCATGGGCGAGGCCCGCGTTTCCCTGCCCGGCGGCTGCGCCATCGGCACGCGGCCGGTGGACCTGCTCATCATGGCGCTGGAGAAGCTCGGCGCCGAGATCGACATCGACGGCGGCTATGCTGTCGCCCGTGCACCGAAGGGCCTCAGGGGCGCCGAGTTCGCCTTTCCAAAGGTGACGGTGGGGGGCACCCATGTTGCCCTCATGGCTGCCACCCTCGCCCATGGCACGACTGTCATCGACAATGCGGCGCGCGAGCCGGAGGTGGTCGATCTCGCCGAGTGCCTCATCAAGATGGGTGCGCGCATCAGTGGTGCCGGCACCTCGCGCATCGTTGTCGAGGGAGTGGCGCGACTGGGTGGCGCGGAGCACCATGTCCTGCCGGACCGGATCGAGACCGGCACCTACGCCATGGCTGTGGCCATGACGGGCGGCGATGTGCTGCTCGAGGGGGCGCGCCCGGAGCTGCTGCAGTCTGCCCTTGACGTGCTGTCGGGCGCCGGGGTCGACATCTCCTCCACCAACGAGGGAATCCGTGTGCGCCGCAACGGTTCGGTCATCGAGGCAGTCAACGTCACCACGGAGCCGTTCCCCGGCTTCCCGACAGACCTGCAGGCCCAGCTCATGGCCCTGATGACGCGCGGCAAGGGCACCAGCCGCATCCGGGAGACGATCTTCGAAAACCGCTTCATGCACGTGCAGGAGCTCGCCCGCCTCGGCGCGCGCATCCGCCTCGACGGCGACGCTGCCTATGTCGAAGGCGTGGCGCGACTGAAGGGCGCGCCCGTCATGGCGACGGACCTGCGCGCCTCCGTCTCGCTCGTCATCGCCGCGCTCGCGGCGGAAGGCGAGACGATGGTGAACCGGGTCTATCACCTCGACCGCGGCTTCGAGGCCTTGGAAAGCAAGCTCAGTCGCTGCGGCGCCGAGATCGAGCGTATCTCCGGCTGAAAAGACAAAGACCCGGCATGGGCCGGGTCTTCTTCGAGCGAATCTGTGGTGCTTCAGAAGCCGATGGCGCCGCGCTTCTCGCCGAAACCGGGGATGAAGCAGCGGCAGGGCGTGTTGCGCGGCGCACGAAAGCCGGCATTGCAGTTGCCGCGTGAGGTGACGCATACGCTGCCGAAGCGTTCGCCGCCGCGCGGGGGCGGCGGCCCCCAGCCGCGATCCCAGCCGCCGCGACCCCAGCCGGGCGGGCCGGGCGGCGGGGGCGGGGGCGGCGGGGGCGGCGGGCGGCGCGGCCCCCAGCCTTCCTCATAGCGCGGCGGGCCCCAGCCGTAGGGCTGGGCCAACGCCGGCGGGGAGCTGATCAGAATGGATGCCGCAATGGCGGCGAGCGCAAACGGAACGATCCTTGTCATCATCGTCTCATCCAGGCGCCGCCCGCGGCCTTCGGCCATCCGTGCTTCGGCGCTGCCATCAGATAGCACCACAGGTGCTGAACGGTTCATGAAGGTGAATGGTTCAACCCGAAGCGTCTCATCCCTGCGTTCTCCGGCAGGGTCGGTTGTCAGCGGCAGGTTGCGCCGATAACAACATGGCGAACACAGCCGGTCGGTCGTGGAGCCGTTGAAGATGGAGCCGTTGAAGCTCGTCGCGCTCGATGGGCAGGATCTTGCAGTCCTCTCGGCCCATGTGCAGGACGCCGTCGTGCGCGTGCGCGATCTCGTCTATCTGCCGCGTGAGCGGCGCTTCGCCCTGGAGCTCAGGCGTTACGACTGGCAGGCGCCTCCCGACGTGCCGCCGCGCCGGCGTCTTGCGGCCCTGCATTTCGAGCGGGTGATGGCCGCCCGCACCCGGGCCGTCAGACCGGGCGATCCCGATGCCGTGCTCAGCCTGCTGGCCGCCACCTTCGAGGAGCGGGATGCGCCCGGTGGCACGGTCACGCTGCACTTTTCCGGCGGCGCCGCCATTGCGCTCGACGTCGAGTGCATCGAGGCGCAGCTCAAGGATCTGGGACCGGCCTGGGAGGCCATCAGCCGACCCTACCATCCCCTCGACGACGAAGACGAAAGGCAGGCCTGACGATGGCGCTGAGGATCGATAGCCGCGCTCCCGATTTCGAGGAGGCCCTCGGGCGCCTGCTCGCGATGAAGCGCGAGGTCTCGCAGGACGTCGACGAGGCCGTGCGCGCCATCATTGCCGACGTGGCGGAGCGCGGCGATGCCGCCGTCATCGACTACACGCGCCGTTTCGACGGCCTGGAGCTGACGCCCGAGACGCTGCGCGTCACGCCCGCCGAGATCGAGGAGGCGCTCGCCCGCTGCGACGCGAAGACGCTCGCCGCGCTCGAGACGGCCAAGGCGCGCATCGAGGCCTTCCACCGACGCCAGCGCCCCGAGGATGTTACCTTCACGGACGATCTCGGTGTCGGCCTCGGCTGGCGGTGGACGGCCATCGAGGCCGTCGGCCTCTACGTGCCGGGCGGCACGGCGAGCTATCCGTCCTCCGTGCTGATGAATGCCGTGCCGGCCAAGGTGGCCGGCGTGCCGCGCATCGTCATGGTGGTGCCGTCGCCGCGCGGCGAACTCAACCCCCTCGTGCTCGCGGCCGCGCATCTTGCCGGCGTCGACGAGATCTACCGCATCGGCGGTGCGCAGGCGGTTGCGGCGCTGGCTTTCGGCACGCAGACCATCGCGCCCGTGGCCAAGATCGTCGGGCCGGGCAATGCCTATGTGGCGGCGGCCAAGCGCCGCGTCTTCGGCACGGTCGGCATCGACATGATCGCGGGCCCCTCCGAGGTGCTCGTGCTGGCGGACAGCTCCGCTAACCCGGCCTGGGTCGCGGCCGACCTTCTCGCCCAGGCCGAACACGACACCGCCGCCCAGTCGGTGCTCATCACCGACGATGCCGCGCTCGCCGACGCGGTCGAGCAGGCGGTGGAAGACCAGCTCAAGACCCTGCCGCGCGCCGCCATCGCCGGCGCGAGCTGGCGCGACTTCGGCGCGGTGATCGTCGTCGGGCGTCTCGCGGAGGCGCTGCCCATCGTTGACCGTTTCGCCCCTGAGCATCTCGAGATCCTGGCCGAGGATGCCGACAGCCTGGCGGCGGGCGTGCGCAACGCCGGCGCCATCTTCCTCGGCGGCTACACGCCGGAGGCCATCGGCGACTATGTCGGGGGCTCCAACCACGTGCTGCCGACGGCTCGCTCGGCCCGCTTCTCGTCCGGACTGGGGGTACTCGACTTCATGAAGCGCACCTCCATCCTGCGCTGCGGCCCCGAAGGGTTGAGGGCGCTGGCGGACGCTGCGATCGCGCTTGGCGAGGCTGAGGGGCTCGACGCGCACGCCCGCTCGGTCGCGATCAGGCTCAACAGGTAGCGGAGGGATCCCGTGAGCGCGGCCGACCCGACGAAGCGCTGCACGCTGACCGCCGTCACGCTCGACGAGGGGTCGCTCGGTCGCGGCAATCCCGATCAGGAACATGAGCGCGCCACAGCCATCTGGGACATCCTGGAGCGCAACTATTTCGCCGTGCCGGGCCACGACGGCGGGCCCTATGCGCTGCATGTTGCCCTGGTGGAGAAGAAGCTGGCGCTCGAGGTGCGCAACAGCGCCTCCGAGCCGGTAGTGACGCATTTTCTCTCGCTGACACCGTTCCGCCGCGTCATCAAGGACTACAGGCTCGTCTGCGAGAGCTACTACGCGGCCATCCGCTCGGCCTCGCCGGCGCAGATCGAAGCCATCGACATGGGCCGGCGCGGGCTGCACGACGAGGCGGCGGAGCTGCTGCGGGAGCGCCTCGCCGGCAAGATCGAGGTGGATTTCGACACCGCGCGCCGGCTTTTCACCCTCATCTTCGCACTGCACTGGAAGGGCTAGGTGCATGGCGCCCGAGGCCGGCGGCAAACGCGTGCAATCCGTCCTCTTCATGTGCGCGCACAATGCCGTGCGCTCGCCCATGGCCGAAGGCATCGCGCGGCACTATTTCGGCAGCTCGCTCTATGTCGCCTCGGCCGGCGTGCGCCCGGAGGAGCTCGATCCCTTTGCTGTGGCGGTGATGGAGGAGATCGGCATCGATGTGGCGGGGCACCGGCCGCAGACGCTGGAGGATCTGGAGGATGGCGGCTTCGACCTCATCGTCACCCTGTCGCCCGAGGCGCACCATCGCGCCCTGGAGCTGACGCGCACGCTGGCGGTGGAGGTGGAATACTGGCCGACGATCGACGCGACCGTCGTGCACGGCGCGCGGGAGCAGCGTCTCGCAGCCTATCGCAGCGTCCGCGACAGCCTCCTCGAGCGCATCAGGCAGCGTTTCGCCTGCCGCTGAGCCCCCAAACGAAAGGGCCGGCGTTTCCGCCGGCCCTCATTACAGCGATGTCCCCCGCGTCAGCGCGCCGCGGGCTTCCGGTTGAGGCGCGTCACCATCAGGCCGAGGGCGACGACGACGGCGGCGCCGATCGCGGCCGCGGCGTAATGCATCGTCTTGGTAACGCCGCCGAGCTGCTCTGCGACCCAAGGATCGGCCACCAGCATCTCGCCTGCAATCCAGCCCAGGAGCGCCGCGCCGGCCCAGACGAAGATCGGGAAGCGCTCGATGAGGGCCATGATCAGCGTGGAGCCGATGACGATGAGCGGAATGGATACAAGAAGGCCGAAAACGAAGAGCCAGACGTTGCCGTGCGAGGCGGCGGAAATGGCAAGCACGTTGTCGAGGCTCATCACCGCATCTGCGATGGCGATGGTGCGTACCGCTCCCCAGAGGCTGGTGCTCTCCTTCACCTCATGATCGTCGTCATCGCCCTGGATGAGCTTGAGCGCGATCCACAGCAGCAGCAGGCCTCCGACGACCTTGAGGAAAGGCAGGGCGAGAAGCTGCGAGATGATGAAGGCAAAGATGATGCGCAGCACGATCGCCGTGCCCGCACCCAGAACGACGCCGAGTCGCCGCTGATTGTCGGGGAGGGACCGGCAGGCGAGCGCGATCACGACCGCATTGTCACCGGACAGGAGAATGTCGATCCAGATGATCTGGACGATCGCGATCAGGGTCTGTGTGTCTAGGGCCATAACGCTAAGAGCTCATGGGTCGGAAGGAGCGCCGGCGGCGCCCCGGAAGTGGACATCTGCCGCCGCCAGATTGCGTCGGCCCGCTGTCGGGGCCTTCTCTTAGCGCGCGTATGCCGTACGATCGTCGTCAAGTTATTTCATAATCCACGGACATAATCGCTATAATGCGACACCCGTCCGGGGCCGATGGTCGCAGGCCGGATCGGCCGATCCGGCCGTGGACGGGGCGATCGGAGCTCGGGAACGCCGCCCGGCGGCGGAGGGATGGGGAGCTGCATGGACCTGCGCCAGCTCAAGTGTTTCGTGGCCGTCGCCGAGGAGCTGCATTTCGGCAAGGCGGCGGAGCGCATGGGCCTCGCCCCGCCGGCGCTGTCGCGGCAGGTGAGGGCGCTGGAGGAGGAGCTGGGCGCCAGCCTGCTGGCCCGCACGACGCGCAGCGTCAACCTGACGCGCGCCGGGCTCCTGCTGCTCGACGAGGCCAAGGCGATCCTCGCCCGCGCTGACCATGCAGCGCGCCATGTGCGCGAGGCGGCAAGCTCCACCAGCAAGGTGCTGCGTATCGGGGCCATCGACGGCGCGTCGGCGAGCTTCCTGCCGCAGATCCTGACGGAGTTCCGCCAGCGCTATCCGGGGTCGCATATCCAGTTCACCGAGGCGATGACCGCGCCGCAGCTGCAGATGCTGGACGCCGGCAAACTCGACCTGTGTCTCGTGCGTCCGCCGCGGCGGCAGGTGGACTGCGCCTTCGAAATCCTGCGGGTCGAGATGCCGCTGGTCGTCATGCCGGAGACGCATCCGCTCGCGCGGGGCGATGCCGTCACGATGCGTGATCTCGTGGGCGAGCCCTTCATCGTGCCCTCGCGGCGCGTGCGCCCCTATGCGTATGACCTCGTCATGACCTATTTCGACAGCGTCGGCACGGTGCCCAACGTGGTGCAGGAGGTCACGGAGAAGCCGGCCATGTTCGCCGCCGTGGCCGCGGGCATCGGTCTCGCGCTCGCGCCGGACTGGACGGCGGCCATGTCCTGGCCGGGTGTGACGACGCGCCGCCTCAAGGGCCTGCTGCTGGACCCGCCGCCTGACGGAGCCCTCGTCGGCGTCGCCTGGCGGCCGCATCAGCGGCTGGCGGCGCGCGATGCCTTCCTCAGCCTGCTGCGCGAGCGCGTGAGCCTGACGAGCGACGACCGGGCCATCACCTTCCGCCACCTGCCGCGGGTGAGGCGCCGGGCAAGGCGCGCTGCAACGGCGGGATGAGCGAGCAGGCCGGTTGCCGGGCCTGCCTTCGTTTCGACTGAAATTTCACACAGGATGGAACTCCAGCAGGAGTTGCACGTTGTGCTCCTCGCGGGGACGCACACGCGCGCTGCGGCCGGTTGCATTGCCATCGTTAGTATACGATTAGTTGTTCTAATGATGAGCAATAGATAACATAGGCATATATTCGGCTGTTGCATGAAAGTCGCATGCATTGGCGCTCGCGATGCTGGGTCGATGTACCGCTTGACTCCTTTTGTCAGCTTCACGAGTTTAGTTTTGGCGTGAGACAGTGGTCCGTTCGGGCCAGCACGACAGGACCAGGTTTCGTTCAACGAGGTGCCTCAGATGAAGAATCTCCTGCGACTATCGGCGGCAGCGACGGCTTTGGCTCTCTCCGGAGCTGTGGCCCTTGCGGCCGATCTTCCGTCCCGGACGTACACACCGCCGGCCGAACCCCTGCCGCCGGTCTTCACGTGGACGGGCTTCTATGTCGGTGTGAACGCCGGCTACGGCTTCTCCGACTCGGGTAACGCGCGCTACCAGGGCGACGCGCTCTATCTTGATGCGGTGGGCGCGGGCCTTGCCCCGGGCAGCCTTTCGCTGAAGTCGGAAGGGTTCCTGGGCGGTGCCCAGGTCGGCTACAATTATCAGTTCGGGTCGGTCGTGGTCGGTCTTGAGGCCGATATCCAGTATACCGACATGAGCGACACCGGCACCTCCTTTGCCACGGACAGCTTTGCCGAGGGCAAGAAGGAGCTTGAGTGGTTCGGTACGGTGCGCGCCCGGCTCGGCTTCGCCGCGATGGATCGCCTGCTGATCTTCGCCACCGGCGGTCTGATCTACGGCGACACCAAGCTGACGCACAGCATCTTCGACACTACCGGCGCCCTGCTTGCCGTCGGCAGCAAGTCCGACACGCAGGCCGGCTGGACGGTCGGTGGCGGCCTCGAGTACGCCTTCACCAACAACCTGACGGCGAAGGCCGAGTATCTCTACTACGACTTCGGCGACACGACGGCGATTGCGCCGAGTGTGATCGATCCGTCGAGTGTTGCCGTTCTCAAGGCCAAGAACCGCGGCAGCATCGTGCGCGTCGGCGTTAACTACAAGTTCGACACGTTCTGAGCTCCTCCGACAGAACGGCGAACGACCCAGCAACGCCCGGCTTCCCCAGCCGGGCGTTGTTCTTTGCCGGGCAGGAACGGAAAAGCCCGACATCCGAAAGATGCCGGGCTTCCTGCAAGGGGCGTCATGCGCCCATCTGTCCGGGTGACAAGATCACTGGCGGCGCAGCTCCCACAGCGCGGCGATCTCGCTCGGCCGCAGCTTGCGTCCGCTCGCCGTATCCGCCCAGGCGAGCTCGCGGTTGCCGGGGTTCTGCGTCATGGCGAAGGCGACCGCATCCTCCAGCGAGGGGAAGTCGATGACATGGTCGGGGTCCGTCAGGTGCGGGCTCGAGCGATAGTGGAGCCGCGCCGCGTCCTGCATGTTCGCTTGCATCGCTATCCTCCTGTCGGTTGAGGGAAGCTCCGTATCCTATGCCAAAAAGGGGCAGCCCGCTTGCTGCCGCAGCAAGGCGGGCCAGTCATGGGAATCAGATGGGGGCGCTGTGGTTCCGTCGCAACGGCCAGGCCTGCCCAAAAGGGCGGCACAGCCTGCGGCAATTCGGGCGTTGCGAAGCGCCGCGACAGTCATTAAGTTATTGAAAGACAACAAAATTTTGAATCATTCCAAACTGAGCCCGATGATCGTCTGCTCCTGTAACGTCCTCACCGACAAGCAGATCCTCGCGACGTTGCAGAGCGAGACCCCCGGGGCCCCGCGCTCGCCGGCGCAGGCCTATCGTTGCCTCGGCTGCAATCCCGAATGCGGGCGCTGCCTCGTCACCGTGCGCCGCCTCCTGCAGGCCGCGCGCATGGACACCTGCAACGTCGGCTGTCCCGGCTGCCCCGGCGCCGCCGAGCACGAAGCCCATGCCCCCGCCGGCAACAATGTCGTGCCGTTTGACAAACGCCCGCGTCCCGAGGCGCCCGCCGAGCAGCCGGCCGAGGCCCTGCCCCTCATTGCCGCGGAATAGCTGCGCCTGCCGCAAGCGGGAATGCGCCGCAGGCGAGACCGGGCCCTTGATGTGCCCGGACATTAATTTATAATGATTCTAAGCTGTGGTTTCCAAACTGTGGAGTGGAGCGATGAAGGGTGACGCCAAGGTCATCGAGTATCTCAACCGCGGTCTGCGCAGCGAGCTGACGGCGGTGAACCAATACTGGCTCCACTACCGTATGCTGGACAACTGGGGCCTCAAGGACCTCGCCAAGAAGTGGCGGGAGGAATCCATTGAGGAGATGCACCACGCCGACAGGTTCATCGACCGCATCCTCTTCCTCGAGGGCCATCCGAATCTTCAGGTGCTCGACCCGCTGCGCATCGGCCAGTCCGTCAAGGAAGTGGTGGAATGCGACCTCGCCGCCGAGCACGAGGCGCGGGCCCTTTATCAGGAGGCGGCCGCCTACTGCCACTCGGTCAAGGATTATCCCTCGAAGGATCTGTTCGAGGAACTGATGGCCGATGAGGAGGGGCACATCGACTTCCTCGAGACGCAGCTCGATCTCATCGACAAGCTCGGCGAACAGCTCTACAGCCAGCACCACATCGGCAAGCTGGACGACTGATCTGGCCCCTCGGGCGCCTTCCGGGCCGCCGGCAGCGCCGGCGGCCTTGCCGTTTCAGGCGCCCCCCGTCGCCGGTGTCTCCTTCGGGACGACGAGCCGCACGAGGCGGATGTCGGGATCGTTCGGGTCAGGCCCGACGGAGAAGCCCAGCTTCTCGCACATGGCGAGCATCATCGTGTTCTCGCGCAGCACCTGGCCCTCGATGACGCTGAGGCCCTCGGCGCGGGCATAGGAGATGATCATCTCCATCAGAAGCCAGCCGAGGCCGCGGCCCTTCAGGTCCGAGCGCACCAGGATGCCGTACTCGCCCTTGTCGTAGTTGGCGTCGGCGTGCAGCCGCACGGCGCCGAGCATGGCGCCGGTGCTTTCCTCGATGGCGACGAGCGCCATGGCCCGCGCGTAGTCGAGCTGGGTGAGCCGGGCGATGAAGGTGTGGCTGAAGTCGCGGATGGGCGCGAAGAAGCGCAGGCGCAGGTCCTCGGGCGTCACCTTCTCGAAGAAGCTGCGGAACAGCGCCTCGTCCTCCGGTCGCACGGGGCGGATGAAGACGCCTGTGCCGTCCGGCAGCGCCGTGCGCCGCTCCCATTCCTTCGGGTAGGGGCGGATGGCAAAGCGCGGGTGGCCGGCCGGCCCGCGGGCGGGCTGGACGCTCGGCGCGATGGCGACGCGCGCGTCGACGGCGATCACGCCGTTCTGGTCGGCGAGCAGGGGGTTGATATCGAGTTCCCGCACCTCCGGCAGGTCGGCGGCGAGCTGGGCGAGCTTCACGAGCACGAGGGCGATGGCGTCCTCATCCGCCGCCGGCACGTCGCGATAGGCCTTGAGGCGGCGCGAGACGCGCGTGCGGGCAATCAGCGTGCGTGCGAGCGCGAGGTCGAGCGGCGGCAGCGCCAGCGCCTTGTCGTTGATCACCTCCACGGCCGTGCCGCCCCGGCCGAAAACGACGACCGGCCCGAAGGTCTCGTCGTCGGCGATGCCGGCGATGAGCTCGCGCGCCTTGGGCCTGAGGATCATCGGGTGGATGGTGACGCCTGTGATGCGCGCTTCCGGTCGCAGCGTGCGCGCCCGTGTGAGGATGTCCTGGGCGGCCTCGCGCACCGCCGCCTCGTTGGTGAGGTTGAGCCGGACGCCGCCGACGTCCGACTTGTGGATAATGTCCGGGGAGAGGATCTTGACGGCGACGGGGTCTCCCTCCTCGAGGAAGCGGCGCGCCACCTCGCCGGCCTCATCCGGCGTCACGGCGAGCACGGCCGGCGTGATGGGCAGGCCATAGGCCTCGAAGAGCGCCGTCACCTCCAGCGGGTCGAGCCAGCTGCGTCCCTCGGCGAGCGCGCCGGCCACCACCGCGCGTGCCCTGTCCGTCTGCGGTGCGAAATCCTCGGGCAGGCTGGGTGGCGTCTCCATCAGCAGGTCCTGCGCCTCGCGGTAGCGCACGATGTGCATGAAGCCCTGGACGGCATCCGCCTCCGTCGCGAAATGCGGGATCGCCGCTTCCTCGAACAGGTCGTCCGTGGCGCCCGAGGAGCCGAGCCAGACGGCGAAGACGGGTTTCGGCCGCATGGCGCGCCGGCGATGGCGCTCGGTGACCTCGATCACGCGCCGGGCCGCCTCGGTGGGCGAGGCGAGCGCCGTCGGCACGTTCATGACAAGAACGGCGTCGCAGTCGCGGTCGGCCAGCATCGCCTCGAGCGCGGCGCCGTAGCGTTCGGCGTCGGCGTCGCCAACGATGTCGACCGGGTTGGCGCGGGACCAGGTGGGCGGCAGCACCGCGTCGAGAGCCGCCAGCGTCTCGGCGGAGAGGTCGGCCAGCGCACCGCCGAGATCGGCGAGCTTGTCGACGGCAAGGACGCCGATGCCCCCGCCGTTGGTGAGGATGCCGAGGCGCCGGCCCGAGAAGGGTTTCAGCCGCCCCAGCGTTTCGGCCGCCGAGAACAGCTCGTCGAGATCGAAGACGCGCAGCAGGCCGGCCCGCCGGAAGGCGGCATCATAGACCGCGTCGGAACCGGCGAGTGCCCCCGTGTGGGTGGCGGCCGCCTTGGCGGCCTGCGCGTGCCGGCCCGACTTGATGACGACCACCGGCTTGGCACGGGCCGCGGCGCGCGCCGCCGACATGAACTTGCGGGCGTCGTTGATGGATTCGACATAGAGCAGGATGGCCCGCGTGCCGCGGTCGAGGGCGAAATAGTCGAGCAGGTCGCCGAAATCGACATCCACTTTGTCGCCGAGCGAGACGACGGCGGAAAAGCCCACCGCGCGCTCTGCCGCCCATTCCACGAGCCCCGCGGCGATGGCGCCGGACTGGGAAACAAGCGCCAGGTCGCCGCCCAGCGGCATGCGCGCCGCGAAGCTGGCGTTGAGCCTTGCCGCAGGCGCCATGACGCCGAGGCAGTTGGGGCCGACGAGGCGGATGCCGTGCCGGCGCGCCGTCTGCTCGGTCTTTTCGGCGAGCGATCCGCTGCCATGGCCGAGGCCGGCGGTGATGATGATGGCGGCAGCAACGCCCCGTGCGCCGGCCGTGTCGATGAGGCCGGGGATCGATTCGGGCGGCGCCGTCAGCACGACGAGGTCGGGTGTCTCCTCGAGCGCCTCGATCGAGGGGACGGTCGCGATGCCCTCGATGGCAGGATACTTCGGATTGACCACGGCGAGCCGGCCGGCAAAGCCGCCGGCCTTGAGATTGGCCAGAACCTTGCGGCCGAGCGATCCCTCACGCGGGCTGGCGCCGACGAGGGCGACGGATCGGGGCGAGAACAGCCGGTCGAGACGATATGTCGACATGGGGCCCAGCCTTGCTCGATGGGGGGTGAAACGACATTGACCCCCATCAAACACGGCAGGGCCGTGCAAGGCAAAGGCGCGCTCGCGCCGCTGTTGCGGCAGGCGCCGCTCATCCGTTCTGGCGCAGGACCTCGCGGGCGATGACGAGGCGCTGGATCTCCGAGGTGCCCTCGTAGATGCGCGTGATGCGCGCGTCGCGGGCGTAGCGCTCGACGGGATAGTCCTTCACGTAGCCCGCCCCGCCGTGGATCTGGATGGCGGTGTCCGTGGCCCGGTGCGCCGCCTCGGAGGCGAAGAGCTTGGCCATCGAGGCCTCCTTGGCAAAGGGGCGGCCGGCATCCTTGGCCGCCGCGGCGTTGAGAATGAGGAGCCGTGCCGCCTCGAGGTCGACCTCCCGGTCTGCCAGCATCCACTGGATTCCCTGGAAGTCGCAGATGCGGGTGCCGAACTGCCGTCGCTCGCGCGCGTAGGCCTTGGCGGCGTCCATGGCGGCACGGGCGATGCCCAGCGAGAGGGCGGCGATCCCGATGCGCCCGCCGGCAAGCTCGCCGACAGCGACGCGGAACCCGTCGTTTTCCCGCCCCATGAGGGCGGATGCCGGCACGCGGCAGCTGTCGAAGGTGACGACGTTCGTCGCCGATCCCGTCTGTCCCATCTTCCTTTCGGCCTTGCCGACGACGAGGCCCGGCGTGCCCGCCTCGACGAGGAACACCGAGATGCCGCGGCCCTTCGGCGCCTCGGGATCGGTCACCGCCCAGACGACGAAAAGCCCGGCATATTCGGCCGAGGTGATGTAGACCTTGGTGCCGTCGATGACGTAGCTGTCGCCCTCCCGCCGCGCGCGCGTGCGCATGGCGGAAGGGTCGGATCCTGCCTCGGCCTCCGTCAGGCAGAAGGCGCCGGCCGGATAGGTGCCGTCGGCGAGGCGTGGCAGGTAGGTGGCCTTCTGCTCCTCGCTCCCCACGGCCTGGATGACTTCCCCGACCATGTTGGTGACCGAGACGGTGACGGCCGTCGAGGCGCAGGCGTAGCCCAGCTCCTCGACGGCGAGGGCGAAGGCGACCGTGCCCGCCTCCGTGCCGCCATAGGCACTCTTGACGTTGAGCGCCATGAAGCCGTTCTCGGCCAGAAGCCGCAGGTTGGCGAGCAGTCCGTCGCGGCCCTCGCCGCGGTCGAGCGCCTCGGCCAGCGGGGCCAGCCGCTCCGCCGCGAGGCGCCGCGCCGTCTCGCGGATCATCTCCTCCTCGTCGCTCAGGGCGAACAGCATGGGCACCTCCTGTCTTTGCGCCGAGGGTAGGGCGCGCCGCTGCCACGGGCAACGCGCGGTGTCTGGCAGACGGCTGTGCGTCAATGCGGCCCGCACGGCGGGGGCTCTCCAGCCAGGCCGTTCCTGCGAAAGGTGATCACCCCACGGCAGGCCGGTGGCACACCTGCCTCCGGCGGTCCCTCCCTGCCGGCCTTGCGGCCCGAGAAGCTCGTGCGGCTGCGTGCGGCGCTGCCTCCGTGGCCGGGCAGCAGTGCCAAGGCCCTTCGCGCGATGCGCGACGGCGAGCGCTATCTCGACACGAGCTTTCTTGCACCGCTGCTGCGCGAGGAAGCGGCCAGCAGGCAGGTTGAGGCCTTCCTGGTCGAGTTCGCGTCTCTGCTCGCGCGACGTGTGCATAAGCATAAAGGCTGCACAGGCCGGGGGCGGCAGATGCCCTGTTTCAAGAGACCCGGGAGCAGCCTTTCAGAATCCTGTTGCCCCTTACGGCGGATTTCCGAGTCGCAGCGCGCCCGCCGTCAGCAACGATCCACCCGCTGGACATGGCGATGCTGCGGGCGGGGCCGGCTGCCCGGCCTGTCGACCGGAAGCGGCATCGCTCTCGCCTGAGCCGTTCGGGCCGGCAGCCTATTCCGCCAGCACGCGTGTGCGCGGCAGGGTGATCTCGACGAGGGTGCCCTCGTTCTTTGCGCTCTTGATGGTGAGTGAGCCGCGGTTGGCCTCGATGAGGGCCTTGGTGAGCGGCAGGCCGAGCCCGGTGCCCCCGGTGCGGCGGGAGGTGGCGAGCTGGCGGAAGGGCTCGAGCGCCGCCTCGATCTCCTTGTCGGTCATGCCAATGCCGGTGTCGCGCACGCGCACGACGACCTCGCCGCGGTCGGTCATAGCCGTCGAGACGATGACCTGGCCGCCCGCATCGGTGAACTTCACCGCGTTCGACAGCACGTTGAGGATGATCTGGCGCATGGAGCGCTCGTCGGCCACGACCGCCGGCAGGTGCGGCGCGAGACTGGTGCGCAGCACGATGCGCTCGCGGTTCGCCTGCGGCTGCATCAGGGCGACGCAGCTCGCCACGACATCGTTGAGCTTGACGCTGGTGAAGGACAGGTCGAGCCGCCCGGCCTCGATCTTGGCAAGGTCGAGCAGATCGTTGACGAGGCTGATGACATGCCCGCCGGAGACGTGGATGTCCTTCAGGTATTCCTTGTAGCGCTCGTTGCCGATGGGGCCGAAGCGCTCCTCCAGCATCACCTCGGCAAAGCCGATGATGGCGTTGAGCGGCGTGCGGATCTCGTGGCTGATCTTGGCGAGGAAGTCCGACTTCTGCGCGTTGGCCTCCTCGGCGGCACGCTTGGCCGCCATCAGGTCCGCCTCAGCCTTTTTCGAGGCCGTCATGTCGCGCAGGACGACGCAGAACTTGCGATGGGGGCGCTCGCTGACGCGGCCGATGGTCATGGTCAGCGGGCACTTGCCGCCCTGGCGGACGCGCCCCGTCACCTCGCGCCCGTCGTTGAGGATGCTCGCTACGCCGCCAGCCTTGAGACCCTCCAGATAGTCGAGCGCCACCGCGTGGCTCTCCGGCGCGAGCAGGACGGTGAAGGGCTCGCCCACGATCTCGTTCTGGTCGTAGCCGAAGAGCGCCTCGGCCGAGCGGTTGACGGAGAGGATGCGCCCGTGCCCGTCGAGCACGATGACGCCGTCGGTCGCCGTGTCAAGGATCGAGGTGAGCTCGTTGGTGCGCTCCTCGTAGTTGCGCAGGTCCTCCTCGAGCCCGTCGAGGTGACGCTGGAGCTCGGGCTCCAGGGCGCGGCGGAAGGTGAGCAGCGAGGCGGCCGCCCCCTGCCAGTCGATCGTGGTCAGGCGCGCGTCGACAGGGATGGCCTCGCCCGTCACGCTGCGCAGCGCGATGCGCTGCTCCTCACCCGGCCGGTCGGGCTGGCTCGCGAAGATCTTCGACATGCCGGCGGCAGCGAGGGCCTCGACGTCCGGATAGTCGAGCAGGTCGAGCAGCGTGCGGTTGGCATAGAGCGGCTCCTCGCCGCGGCTCACCAGCACGCCGACCGGCAGCTTGTCGACGAGCTGCGCGAAGGACGACAGCGCCGCGGGGACAGGGGCCTCGGCGGGAGGTGCGGCCGCTTCGGTTGCGGCAGCCGCATCCGCCTGCGCCGGCGCGATTGCGGCGGGCGCGGCCTGCGGCTCTTCGGGCGCCGCCGCCGCGGCGGGTGCCTCGGGAGCGACCGCAGCGGGGGCGGGAGGCCCGACAGGTGTCTCGACCGCAGGCGTCGCCGTCCCGGTCACCGACGCGACTGCTTCTGCTTCGGGTCCGGGGGTCGGGGGAGGCTCGCTCCAGCCCTCGAAGCGAGCGCCGAGCGCGCGCGCGATCTCCCGCAGCGCGTTGCGCTCACTCGGCGAAAGGCCGGGACGCGGTGCGACGGGCGGGGGCGGGTCGGACCGCTCCTGCGCCGCTCCTTCGGACTGGCCCTCGGCGATGCGCAGCGGCACGACCTTCGGCGTGCCGAGCGTCGCACCGACGCTGGTACGGACGGCGGGGAAGGGCACCACTGCCCCGCCTTCGGCGGCCTCAGCCTGCGGCCGCCGATCGGTTTCGACCGGCGGCGCCTCATCCGCAGGCGTTGCGGCGGGCCCGCCCGCGTCGTCCGTGGCGCGCGGGGCCGGCTGCCCGGTCGCAGGAATGAGCTGATCGGCGGGCGTTGCCCCGATGGGGGGCGCGATGGCCACGTCCTCGTGTATCTCGTTGAGACGGCACAGGCCGAAGCCGCGGAAGCCGGCGAAACGCTTGTCCGGCCCCTGCACAGGCAGGCCGGCGAGCTCCACCTCGACGCGCAGCGGGCTGCCGGCCACGCGCCACAGAACGGTTGCGCCGCTCCAGGTCTGGCGCCCCGCGAGGGCAGCAGCGACGTGCCCGGCGTTGTCGCTGACGATATCGGAGGCGATCTCCGCCCAGGTGCGCCCGACGATGTCGGCACTCGCGGCGCCGACGACCTCGGCAAGCTCCGGCGACAGCCTGACGAAACGCCCCTCCGCGTCCGTCTCGAAGAGGAAGCGGACGGTGGTGCGCCGGCCGGCAAGGGCGCGCAGGCGCGTCGCCGGGTCCGCATCGTGCGGCACAGGTTTAGGGGGCTCGGATGCCGGCTGCGGCGGCGCAGAGGCGGGAGCCTCGACCGCGCCGGAGAGCGCCGCTGGCAGCGGCTGCGTGGCGGCGACAATGAGCGTTCCGCCGTCGTCGATGCGGCGGCAGGCGAGCGTGACGGCGAGGATACGCGAGCCGAGGGCGAGCCGCGCGCGCTCGAGCCGCACGCCCTCCCGCGGCGCAAGGCCGCCCGCGAGGCGCGCGAGCTGGGGGGCGCCGCCGGCCGCGAGCCACGCGGCAACGAGGCGCCTGCCGCCCGGGGATGCCTCGAGCACCTCGCCCTGAGCGTCAACGAGCGCGAACGCGCCCCCTGCAGCGACGAGCGGTCCGAAGATCGCATCGTGCCGCAGCGTGGCGAGCGTCGCTCCAGCCTCGGGTGCGGTCCGCTTCATGCCTGTCGGTTCGCTCCTGCTCGCGTCACCAGCTTGATATGGCCAATGCCTAACGAAGACTTAATATAGGCATCCGCGGGCGAGGTCACGAAAGGCCTTGCTGTCTTGCCCTGCGACCTCGCAGTAGCGTTAACGGCGCGGCGGGCACGGCGCGGGTTGAGTTTGCGCCGCACAATGTTATATTGCAACGCAACAATACCGTCCTCTCCCAGGCGGCATAAACCCGAGGAGGTTTCCATGGACGCCAAGGATCTGCCGAAATACGAAATTCCCGCCGAGATGCGCGATTTCGCGGAGCGCAGCGTCGAGCAGGCGCGCAAGGCGTTCGACGGGTTTATTGCCGCCGCCCAGAAGGCGGTGAGCGCCTTCGAGGGATCGGCCACGACGGTCCAGGCAAGCACGCAGGATCTGACGCACCGCACCCTGGCCTTCGCAGAGCAGAACATCGCCGCCGCGTTCGACTTGGCGCAGAAGCTGGTGCGCGCCAAGGACATGCAGGAGGCCATGCAGCTGCAGGCCGACTACCTGCAGAAGCAGCTCGCGTCCCTGCAGGAACAGATGAAGGAATTCAGCTCCGCTGCGGAGAAGGCCGTCGGCGGAGCGACCAAGCGCAAGGGCTGAGCCGTGCGCAACATGTGAAGGAGATCGACCATGGCCACAGCGAAGTCGAACGAGGCATCGCCGCCGGGTCAGGGTCCGCAGGACAAGGATGTCCCGGCGCAGAAGCCGGCGCTTGCCGCTTCTCCCGTCGCGACCCCTGCAGCCAAGCCCGCCGAGCCCGTTGCGTCCGCGCCGCCTGCGCCTGCCCCGGTTGCGGCGGCGCCTGCGGCCAGTGCCGGTACGGACACGGGGGAGAAGGCGCGTGCTGAGGCGGCCGCCCTCCCGGCGCCCGCCGCCGCGCCGGCGCCGAAGCCGGCCGTGAAGGAGGCGGGCCCGGCCGCATCGCCCAAGGTCGAGGCTGCTCCGAAGCCGGCTTCGCCCAAGCAGGCGGCCTCGCCCAAGCGCACCTCTGCGTCCAAGGCGCCGGCATCCAAGGCTGCGAAGGCCGCGGGGGCGCCGGGGCCGGCCAAGCCCGCAGAGCCCGCCAAGCCTGCGGCGACGGCGCCGCGTCCCGTGCGCGGGCGCGTGGCTTCCGCCGCCCGCAGGGCGTCCCCCGCTTCGGCTCGGCCTGTCGCCAGGCCTGCATCTGCCGTTGCTTCCCCGGCCACGAAGGCCGCGCCGGAAGACCGCCCCTCCGTCGCCCGGACGGCGCGTGTGGTGGCACATACGGTGGCCGAGGCGCTCGACCGCGGTGCCAAGGCGGCGCGGCAGGTGGAAGCCGCCATTGACGAACGGAAGACGGCATCGGGCATCGAGGTGCTGACGCGGGTCGGTCTTGACCAGGCGCGCGAAGGCTATGCGACGATCCGCAAGTCGCTCGAGGAGCTGCAGGGCGGCCTCGCCGAAAGCGCCGGCATCGCATCCAAGGGCGTTGCGGAGATCAATGGCAAGGTGCTGGACCTCGTGCGCGCGCAGACCGATGCTGCCTTCAGCCTGTGGCGGCAGCTGCTCGGCGTGAACTCGCTCTCGCAGGCCGTGCAGTTGCAGACGAAGGGTTTGCGCGAGGGCTACGAGCGCACGTCCTCACATCTCAAGGACATTGCCGAGACGACCGGACGTGTTGCCGAAACGTCGCTCGCTCCCATGCGCCGCATCATCGGCGCCTGGGGCAGGGACGACGGCGCGCGACCGGCGCGCTGAGCCTCGTTTGCGAGGCGGGGCAACGCCTGCGGCCCTCCTGCGCGGCCTCTTTCAACAGCCCCTTTGCGGTGCAGCGAAGGGGCTTGAAATCGCGGAGCGATGCGCCTAGTTTCCCGCTGGCTGCGGAGCCCGCGGCACCCGGAGTGTGCAGCTGTAGCTCAGTTGGTTAGAGCGCCTGATTGTGGATCAGGAGGTCCCCCGTTCAAGCCGGGGCAGCTGTACCACTCTCCGTCCTCAAGAACATTGGATAGCTGATACGCGGTGCGCGGTGTGGCGCCTCCGCAGGTTCACGGCTCCCGCCAATCGATCGCCACCGACGTTCATCGACACTTGCTGCGGATATCACCCGCGTAGGATCGGCGTGTGACCGGTTCGCCCCCTTGCCGGCGGCGTTCTAGTCTTGCGGCCTGTTACGCCGCTCCCACACGAAAAGATCCGGTGCCCGCTTCGGGCGCCTGCCACGCCGCTGCTTTTCCTTCTTCGGCAGCGGCAGGCCGAAGGTCCACGGCTCGGAGGGGACAGGCTTGCCGGGGTTCGACAGCATGTCGAGCAGTGCCTCAGCCTGCCGGCGCAGTTCGCTGTCCTTCGGTGTGTCCCGGAAGCCGGCCATGTCCAGAAGCACGACGACGGCCCGACGGGCGCTGTCGAGGCGCTGGTCCGCATCAGGCCAGAGGGGGAGCGATTCCTGTCCGCTCACGGCTCGTCATCCATCGGGCCGAGATGGTCGACCAGCGTGCGCAGCGCCACCTCGACCGCCTTGTTCTCGGTCGCCAGTTCCTCAACGGCGGCGGCCATCCTGTCCCGTTCCTCGACCAGCGTGAGCAGCGTGTTCATCGCCCTGCCGAGGACCCCTCGCAGGTCGACCGGCACGGCATCGACGAGAAGCCGCAACTCGGCCACGAGCTCGAGCACCACCTGGGTACTGGGGTCGATCACGAGCGCGACTCCGTGACGGACGACGACAGCATCAAGAGGCTCGGTCTTCCTGGCATGCACGCATCGCGTGCGGGGCAGAACATCAACCTATAAGGCAGCGCGGCGCAAGAAAAGCGGGGGGATGCTGCGCATGCCCGGCCTCCGGCCGTCGCACGAGTCTAGCCCAGAGACGCGCCCTGGCCATGCTGGCGCAGGCGTCGTTCGGCGGCGTCGAGCGGGCTGCCGTCCGTCATGATGCAGTCGCGGCCGCGGGCCTTGGCGGCGTAGAGGGCGCGGTCGCTGGCGGCGATAAGTTCCTCGAGCGTGGCGGAAAACCGCGGCCGGGTGCTCACGCCGATGCTGGCGGTGATCCTGATGGTGCGGCCCGCGACGTTGAGCGGCGTCGCGCGCAGGGTGTGCTGGATACGCTCGGCGATGGCCAGGGCCTCGGCCGGGGCCGAAACCGGCAGGCAGACCGCGAATTCCTCGCCGCCGAGGCGTGCGAAGGCATCGCCGTCCCGCAGGCAGGCGCTCGCAATCCGCGCGAAGTGGGCAAGCGCCAGGTCGCCAGCCTGGTGGCCGTGCCTGTCGTTGACGAGCTTGAAGTGGTCGAGGTCGAAGACAAGCATCGCCATCAGCGGTGGCGCGCGCCGGCCGCTCGCCACCATGGCGTCGAAACACCGCGCCAGGCCGCGCCGGTTCAGCGCCCCCGTCAGCGGGTCGGTCTCGACGAGCTGGCGCAGGCCCTGCTCGGTCTCCTCGAGCAGCAGGCGAGAGCCGGCGATGACTGCACCCACCAGTGCGGCGAAGCCGGAGACGAGCGCCACCGCGGCGAAGCGATAGGAGAAGAAGTCGACCGGCGGGAAGACGATGGCCAAGACCAGCGAGACGAAGTTGAGGCCGGCCGCGAACCAGAAAATCCGGTAGAGCCACAGCCGCGCCGGCGAGCGCCTCTCCGTCCGCCGCAGAGCCACAACGTGCAGGAAATAGCCGAGTGTGGTCGCGCCGTGCGCCAGCGCGATGCGAAAGCTGCCACTGGCGGCGAAGAACGGGGTGAAGCAGCCGACGACCCACAAGGCGAGCGGCAGCAGGAACCACGGGCGCCGCGGCAGCCGGTCGAGCTCCGCGAAGCCCGTCAGAGACAGGGCGAAGCCGATGAGTGTCAGCACCATCGCCATCTCGATGGCCCAGACGTCCGGCACGTGTCCGCGCAGGGCCAGCAGCAGCCTGCCGGCGGACATCAGAGCGAAGGCGCCCGCCCACCAGAGGCTCGCCGTGAACGTCCGGTTGCGCCACCAGACGACCAGAAGCACAACGGCAACGGTGGCGGTGGCGGACGACCACAGGACGAGGGCGGTCACGAGATCAAGCACGGCCATGCCTCGGCGGGCTGGTGGCAGGAACAATGCCGATACCGCGTCACCGCGGGGAAGGCCACGAATTTTACAACAGAACTTGAAAGAATACCGCCAGCCGTTCGCGGGGCAGACTGGGCGTGACCGCGGCCGGCGGCGGCCCTATCCTCGTCCGGTTCCCGAGGCCCCAATTCGGCAGCAAGCAGCGGAGTGCCGGGCGACGCCTTGCGCGATAGATGGGATGACGTTTCAGGAAAGGTCGGATCCCATGAACGTCATCACGAGAACGGACACGACGGACGATGCCCGCTGGCAGGCGGTGCTCGACAGGGACGCGGCGAGCGACGGGCGCTTCGTCTACGCGGTGCGGACGACCGGCGTCTACTGTCGGCCCACTTGCCCCTCGCGGCGCGGGCGGCGCGAGAACGTCACCTTCTACGACACCTGCGCGGCAGCAGAGGCTGCGGGCTACCGGCCATGCCGGCGCTGCCGGCCGGACCAGGCGAGGGCGCCGGCGGCAAGCCGCCATGCTGAGGCCGTGGCACGCGCGTGCCGCATGATCGACGAGGCCGAGGAGATACCGGACCTTGCGGCGCTTGCCGCGGCGGCCGGGCTCAGCCCTTTCCATTTCCACCGCGTCTTCCGGGCCGTGACGGGCATCACCCCGCGGGCTTATGCCTCGGCCCGGCGCGCGCGGCGCCTGCGCGAGGAGCTGGCGCAGGCAGACGTCACCGTAACCGAGGCCATCTACGGGGCCGGCTTCAACTCCAGCAGCCGCTTCTATGCGGCGTCGAAGGCGATGCTCGGCATGACGCCGACGGCCTACCGGCGGGGCGGCGAGGATGCGCGGATCCGTTTCGCCATTGGCCAGTCCTCGCTGGGCGCCGTGCTCGTTGCCGCGAGCGACAAGGGGGTGTGCGCCATCGCCCTCGGCGACGACCCGGAGGCGTTGGCGCGCGACCTGCAGGACCGCTTCCCGCACGCCCGTCTCGTCGGCGATGATCCGGCCTTCGCCGACCTCGTCGCACAGGTTGTCGGGCTGGTCGACCAGCCCTCTCGCGGGCTCAACCTGCCGCTCGACCTGCGCGGAACGGCCTTCCAGCAACGCGTCTGGCAGGCGCTGCGGGAGATCCCGCCGGGCAGCACTGTGAGCTACGCGGAGCTCGCCCGGCGCATCGGCCGGCCGCAGGCCGTGCGAGCTGTGGCCAATGCCTGTGCCGCCAACAGCCTGGCCGTCGCCGTGCCCTGCCACCGGGTAGTACGCCGTGATGGCGACCTTTCCGGCTATCGCTGGGGCGTCGAGCGCAAGCGTGCGCTGCTCGCCCGGGAGGCGAAGCCGTGACGGCCGCCGTGCGAGAAATGACGGAGGATGCCGCCGACCGGGTGGCGCACTATGCCTGGCCCGCGGTGGCGGAGGAGCTCGACGCCTTTGGCGGCGCCGTGCTTCCCGGCCTCCTCATCTTGCACGATGCGGCCTGACGGGCGGTGGCCGTCGGGCTGCACCGGTCAGCCCGCGCCGATGCTGCGGCGGAAGGCCGGGCGCTCGCGCAGGCGCGCCACATAGGCGTCGAACACCGGCTCGTCCTTGAGGCCGGGCACGTTCATCATCATGCCCCAGACGAGTTCCGAGCCGATGTAGAGATCGGCGGCCGTGAAGCGGTCGCCGAGGAGGAAGGCGCCGGGCGCGAGTGCCGCTTTCAGGGTGGCGAGAACATCCGCGTGACAGCCCCAGCCGGCCATGGCCCTGTGCCGGCCCTCGAGGGGCGCCCGCCCGAGAACGACCTCGAGCGCGGCGGGCTCGTAGCAGCCGGCGCCGAAGAAAAGCCAGCGATAGTAGGCGCCGCGGGCCGGCTCGCCGGGCGCCGGCGCGAGCCCGGCAGCCGGAAAGGCGTCAGCGAGATAGGCGATGATGGCCGGCGTCTCCGTCACCACGACCCCGTGATGCACGATGGCCGGCAGCTTGCCCATAGGGTTGATGGCCAGAAAATCGGGCGCCTTGTGTTCCCCCTTCTCCATGTCGAGCGTGACGATGCGGTAGGGCGCGCCGACCTCCTCCAGCATCCAGTGCACGATGACCGCGCGCGAACGCGGGTTGTAATAGAAGGTCACCTCTTCGGACATGGACTGGCTCCCGCCGGTTGCAGGTTTTGCAGCTTGGCCGGGCTCGCGGGGATGTCAACGGGCCGATTGGCGGTGAAGAGCCATGTTCTGGCCGCTGAACGGTTGTGAGAGGACAGTTTGTGCCGGCAGGCGGGATTTGTAGCCTCGCCGTCGCCCGACGGTTGCTTGGGTCGGCGGCGAGAACATTACAATTATTTAATTATATATTCAGGATCGGTTCAGCGGATTGGCTGCAAACTGGGCCGGAAATCCAGGAACGGAGGATCAAAACGATGAGGCTGTTGTCTTCAATAGCAGGTGCAGCGGCCTTGGCGCTGGCGGCCATCGGCGCGAGCGGCACCGCGGCGCAGGCGATGCCGCTGCGGATGGAGCAAGTGGCGCCGGCCGGCAACATGATCGAGTCCGTGCAGTATCACTACCGGCCGCATCGCGGCTTCTACCATCACCGCGGGTTCTACTACTACAATGGCTACCGCGGCTATCCCCGCGCGCGGCCGGGCTGGCGCTACTACAACGGCTGGTGGTTCCCGCCGGCGGCTTTTGCGACGGGCGCTATCATCGGCGGCATCATCGCGAGCCAGGCCGCAGCGCCGCCGCCCCCGCCGGTCTATCGCAGGGCGCGCCTCAGCGACGCGCACGTGCGCTGGTGCCACAACCGCTACCGCTCCTACCGTGTGTCGGACAATACCTTCCAGCCCTATGAGGGGCCGCGCCAGCAGTGTATCTCGCCCTATTACTGAGGCTTGATGCCTGAGAACCCCGCCTGGGCGGGGTTTTCCTTTGCCCGCAGGCGGCGCGGCGCTTTCGGCTCGCCGGCCGTTCTGTCGGCCAGCATCGCGCGCGTGACACGCCAGCCGGCGAGGTGATGCAGGCGGAGCAATTCACTCAGCAGCACACCGGCGCGCTGCTCAAGCGCGTCGAGAATCTGGGCGTGCTCCTGCAGTGCCCGCGCCCATCGGGCCGGGTCGAGGTTACCCGTGTAGCGATAGCGCCTGATGCGCGCGCTCTCGCCGCGATAGAGGCGTGACAGGGCGCTGTTGTGAGCCGCCTCCACGATGCCCTCGTGGATCGCCTGGTTGAGGCGGAAATAGCCCATCAAGTCGCCCGCACGGTGCGCCTCCACCATGCGTGCGTGCAGGGCGGCGATGGCCACAATCTCCTCCTCCGTCGCGCGCGCGCAGGCGAGGGGAGCCGCCGTCATCTCGAGGCCAACGAGCACCTCTATCGCCGCATCGACATCCTCGAGCGACAGCTGCACCACCAGCGCGCCGCGGTTCGGCACGATCTCGACGAGCCCCTCAGCCGCCAGGACCTTGAAGGCCTCGCGCAGCGGCGTGCGGGTGACGCCGAGGCGTTCCATCAGGGCGCGCTCGCCGATGCGCTCGCCCGCCGGCAGGTCGCCGCCGACGATCATGTCGCGGATCTTCTCGACGACGGCGGGCGTCAGTCGGCCGCGGCTCACAGCCTGCACGTCCGCCTCCCTCTTATGGATTGAATGCACAATGGCGTGCAAAGGCGCTGATCACGCAAGACCGGAGAATATAGATAGTCATATTGCATGCAATTTGCCATCATGTCCACCGCGCGCGGCCTTGCGGCCCGCCCGGATTCCGTAGTGACAGGAACGCCAGGGACACTCATGAACTACCATCGCTATTTTGCCACCGAACGCCCGCCGGTGGAGACGGCCATCGTCGGCACCGGCAGCTTCGGCCGCAGCTTCCTCCTCCAGGCCCAGCACATGAAGGCCATGAACGCGCGCGTCGCCGTCGATGTCGATGCCGCGACGGCGGCCGCGGCGCTGCGCGCCGTCGGCGTTCCGGCCGAGCGCATCCGCCAGTGCGCGAGCGCCGAGGAGGCGGCCGCGGCTTGGCAGGCGGGTGACTTCATCGCCGCCGGCGACCTCGCGCACGTGGTCGGCCTGCCGATCGACGTCGTCATCGAGGCGACGGGCCATCCGGAGGCCGGGGCCCGACACGGCGATCTCGCGATTGCAGCCGGCCGGCATGTGGTGATGGTCTCCAAGGAGGTGGACAGCGTCGTTGGCCCCGAGCTCGCCCGCCGCGCGCGCGAGAAGGGCGTCGTCGTCACGCCCGTGGACGGCGACCAGCCGAGCCTGCTGATCGGCCTCATCACCTGGGCCGAGGTGCTGGGCTTCGAGATCATCGCGGCCGGCAAGTCCAGCGAATATGACTTCGTGCTCGACGAGGCGGAAAGTTCCATCACCAGCAACGGCCGCACGGTGGCGGTGCCCGGCTTCGCCGGCCTCGGCCGGCTGGGCGATGCCCCTGCGGTCGAGCGGGTGGCTGCCCGGTCTTGCGCCGCTGCGGCGCTGCCGCAGCGCGCGGTGCCGGACCTGTGTGAGCTGCTTCTCGTCGCCAATGCGACGGACCTCACCTTCGACCGGCCGGACCTGCACGCGCCCATCGCCCGTATCGACGAGGTCGCCTCGCTGCTGTGCCCGGCCGAGGACGGCGGGCTGCTCGCGGGCACCGGGCGGCTTGACGTGTTCCACTGTCTGCGCGGCGCAGGGGAGATCAGCGCGGCCGGCGGCGTCTTCGTCGTCGTGCGCTGCACCAACGAGGAGACGTGGCGCATCCTTGCCGAGAAGGGGCATCTCGTGAGCCGCACCGGCAACCACGCCACCATCCTGCTGCCGCGCCACCTGCTCGGCCTCGAGGCGGCCACCAGCGTTCTCGAGGCGGCCATCCATGGCGCTTCTGCCGGGGCCGCGGTGCCGAAGCCGCGCTACGACCTCGTCGCGCGTGCGCAGCGCGACTTGCCGGCCGGCTCGGTGCTCGTCATGGGCGGCCACCACCACACCATAGACGGGGCGACGGCCGAGCTGCGCCCGGCCGCGCCGCTGTCGGACACGGCCCCGGCGCCGTTCTATCTTGCCGCCAACCAGCGCCTGGTGCGCGATGTCCGGCAGGGAGAGCTCATCACCATGGCCGACATCGAGGTGCCTGAGGGCTCGGTGCTCCTCGCCCTGCGCCGCTCGCAGGATGCGGCCTTCTTCGGGGCCTCGGCCGCGGCCTGAGCGCAAAAAGAAAATCCCCGGGGCCAACGGCCCCGGGGCGGAAAGTGAGGCGGCGCAAGCGCCGCCGTCTGGGAGGAAGAAGATCAGGCGGTCGTTGTCCCGGTGCTGCGGCCAGGCCGCAGGAGCCGGAAGATCCGCGTCAACAGGGGCCACGCCAGCAGCAGGATGCCGAGGCTCATGATCGAGGAGACCAGGCTGTTCGACCAGAAGACGGACAGGTCGCCGCCAGACATGATCACCGACTGGCGGAAGGCGTCCTCCGCCTTGTCGCCGAGCACCATGGCAAGCACCATCGGCGCGATCGGGTAGTCAAGCTTCTTGAAGACATAGCCCAGCACGCCGAAAATCAGGACCATCCACAGGTCGAAGGCCGCCGAATCCACCGTGTAGGCGCCGCTCACGCAGATGACGAGGATGAGCGGCCCGATGATGGCGAAGGGCACGCGCAGGATGGAGGCGAACAGCGGCACGGTGGCGAGCACAAGCACCACGGCGACGACATTGCCGAGGTACATCGAGGCGATGAGGCCCCAGACGAAGTCCTTCTGCTCGATGAAGAGCATCGGGCCGGGTGTCAGACCCCAGATCATCAGGCCGCCCATCATCACGGCGGCCGTGGCCGAGCCGGGAATGCCGAGGGCGAGCATGGGCAGGATGGCGCTGGAGCCTGCGGCGTGGTCCGCTGTCTCGGGCGCGATGACGCCCTCTTCCCGGCCCTGGCCGAAGCCCTCGGGACGGCGCGCGAAGCGCTTGGCGAGGCCGTAGCTCATGAAGGAGGCGGCCGTCGGCCCGCCGGGGGTGATGCCCATCCAGCAGCCGATCAGCGCCGAGCGCAGCAGCGTCACCCAGTAGCGCGGCAGCGTCAGCAGCGTCTCAAACACCTTGCGCGGCGACACGCGTGCCTTGACCCCCTCGAAGCGCAGCCCCTCCTCCATGGTCAGGAGGAGCTCGCCGATGCCGAACAGGCCAATGACCGCGACGAGGAAGCTGATGCCGCGAAGGAGCTCGTCGAAGCCGTAGGTGAGGCGCACGTTGCCCGACACCGTGTCCATGCCGACCGCAGTGAAGGCGAAGCCGAGCATGATCGAGATGACGGTCTTGAAGGGGGAGGCGCCGCCGAGGCCGATGAAGGAGGCGAAGGCGAGGAAGTAGACCGCGAAAAACTCGGGCGAGGAGAAGCGCAGGGCGAACTTCGCAACCCAGCCCGACAGCAGGGTGATCAGCACGACGCCGGCGAGGGCGCCGAAGCCGGCGGAGAGGAAGGCGTAGGTCAGAGCCTCCGTGGCGCGCCCCTGCTTGGCCATGGGGTGGCCGTCGAAGGTGGTCGCCACCGAGGAGGGTTCGCCCGGTATGTTGAACAGGATCGAGGTCGTGGAGCCGCCAAACAGCGCACCCCAGTACATGCTCGTCAGGAGGATGATGGCCGAGATCGGATCCATCGAGAAGGTGAGCGGCATCAGCAGCGTGACGCCGTTGGGTGCGCCGAGGCCCGGCAGCACGCCGACGAGGATGCCGAGCAGCACGCCAAGCATCATCAGGAGCACATGGTGCATGGTCAGCGCGACGCTGAAGCCATGCATGAGGGACGCGATGTTATCCACCCGTTTTCTCCCTGCTGGCCGCTGGGGGCGGCTTCTTGTGCGATGGTGAGGTCAGTAGATGCCGAGAAAGGCTTCGAGCGGCCCCTTGAGCAGCGGTACCTGGAACCAACGCTCGAACAGCACGAAGAAGAAGACCGTGATCCCGCCGGCGACCGTGAGCGCGAAGGGCCAGCGGTAGCCGCCCTGGAAGATCATGACGCCGGCGAGATAGACGAAGGTGCCGACGTAAAGACCGAGGACGTAGGAACCCGCGGTGAAGGCGGCGAGCGGCAGGAAGAAGGCCATCACCCGCTTGAAGCCCTCGCGCGTGAGGAAGGCCTCGCCCGTCGTGCGGCTGCGGTTGAGGAAGCCCTGCACGAGCACGCCGAGGCTCGCGACGATGATGATGAGCCCCACATAAAACGGGAAATAGCCGGGCTGCGGCCCGGCCTCGTCCCACCCGATCTCGTATTCCAGCGCGCCCAGAACGACGACGATGCCGGCCAGGAGCGCGATGCAGCCGGTCACGACCTCCATGGCGAAGCGGGAGATGAGGCTTCTTTCGTTCGTCGACATGGCTTTCCTCTACGATTGGCTTGCCTTGAGCACGGCCGATCCAGCGAACGACGGAACTCTTTCCTTCCGGGGAGGGGAAGGGTGAGCGGGGCGAAACGTGCAGGAGCCGGGAGCCCCCCACGCCTCGCCCCGCCCAAATCGGCGGCGCTCTCTAACGCCTTACTTCACAAGCCAGCCCTCGGCGGTGATGACCGCGCGGCCCTCATCCTCGTTGTTCTTGATGAAGGCCTGCAGATCCTCGCCGACAAAGAAGCGGTTCGACTGCGACGTGCGCGTGATGTACTCCTGCCACTCGGGCTTCTCGCGCACCTGCTTCAGCAGCTCGACGTAGAAGTCGACGGCATCCTGGCTCACGCCGCCCGGCAGGAAGACCGTGCGCGGCATCTGATAGTGCTCGATCGGGATGCCGGCTTCCTTGCAGGTCGGGATGTCAGCCCAGCCCTTGCCGTCCACCACCGGCTCGCCCTTGGCCATGCGCTCGGGCGCGAAGACGCACAGCGGACGCACGCCGCCGGCCTTCCACTGGCCGATATTCTCGGAGGGGTTGTTCGTGTTGGCGTCGACGTGGCCGCCGGCAAGCTGGGTCGCCGCCTCGCCACCGCTCTTGAAGGGCACGTAGATGACCTTGATGCCAGCGGCGCGCTCGATCTGCTTGACGAGGATGTGGTCCGTATCCTTCGACTGGCTGCCGCCGATCTTGATCTTGCCAGGTTCGGCCTTGGCCGCCTCGATGAAACTCTTGGCATCCTGGTACGGCGAGTCGCCCGTCACCCAGAGGAGGAACTCGTCGACGGCCATCACGGCGACGGGGGTCAGGTCCTCGGGCTTGTAGGCGAGCTTGGCGACGAGGGGCAGCAGCCACTCGTTGTTGGTGCCGAAGATGACCTTGTGCGGCTCGCCCTCGGCGGTCTTGCCGTAGACGAAGCCTTCGGCGCCGCTGCCGCCACCCTTGTTGACGACGACGATCGGCTGGTCGAGCAGGTTGTATTTGGTGATGATGGACTGCACGGTGCGGGCGAACTGGTCCGTGCCGCCGCCGGGGCCGGACGAGACCACGAACTCGACGGGTTTCGTCGGCTTCCAGGCGGCCTCGGCCGCAGAAATGCCGAGCGCCGCGACGAGGGCCGTCGCAGCCGTCAGCGCCTTTTTCATCAGCATCGTTTCCTCCTGACTTTCTCTCGAGGGGCCGCCGCAGATCCGGCGGGTGTTCAGCTGGCCGCCTTCATCGCCCCGTCATTGGCCTCCTTGAGGCGTTTGCGAGCGATTTTTGCGGCGAGTTCGAAGGCGGCGCGTGTGGCACCGATGTTTGCGATGCCTTTTCCAGCGATGTCGTATGCGGTGCCATGGGCGGGGGTGAGGACCGGGATGGCGAACCCGCCGAGCATTGTGACGCCGCGGTCGAAGCCCATGAGCTTCATCGCGATCTGTCCCTGGTCGTGGTACATGGTCAGGACGGCGTCGAAGGCGCCGGCCCTGGCGCGCAGGAAGACGGTATCGGATGGGAAGGGTCCGTCGGCGGCGATGCCGCGGGCCTTGGCCTCCTCGACGGCCGGGGCGATGACGTCGATCTCCTCGCGGCCGAAGTTGCCGCCATCGCCGGCGTGCGGGTTGAGGCCGGCGACGGCGATGCGCGGCCTGGCGAAGCCGGCCTCGCGCATGGCGCCGTCGGCGAGGACGAGGCCGTTGACGACGGCCTCGCGGGTGATGAGGCGGGCGACGTCCCTGAGTGGCACGTGCGAGGTGACGCGGGCGTTCCAGAGGCCCTCGAGGATGTTGAACTCGCTGGCCGGGCCGTTGGCGCCGAGCTCCTCGGTGAGGAAGGTGATCTCGTCCTCATAGGAGGGGTGGGCCAGGCGCATGGCGGCCTTGTTGAAGGGAGTGAAGGCGACGGCCTGGGCATGGCCGGCGGCGGCATAGCGCAGGGCGGCGCGGAAGTTGGCGACGGCGAAGGCGCCGCCCTCGCGGCTGACCTCGCCGAGGCGGATGGTGGCCGGGTCGAGGTGGCCGAGATCGACGAAGACGGGCCTGCTCTCGTCGGCCGGGGCCTCGGCCGGATCGGCGACGACGGCGATCTCCGGGGAGACGCCGGCGACGGCGGCGCCGGCGGCAAGGACGCGGCGGTCACCGAAGACGACGAGGCGCGCGGCCTGGCGCAGGTCGTCGAGGCAGAGGGCCTTGGCCATGAGTTCCGGGCTGATGCCGGCCGGATCGCCCATGGCGAGGGCGACGGTGGGACGAGCGGCAGGCGCGAGGGATTGATTATCGGCGGGAAGCGGCCTGTGAGCCACGCGGACCTCCTTGGCTTGGTGGAGGGAAGCTAGAGGGGCGTGGTTCTGTCGTCAAGTATGCTGCATACAGCATTCCATCATACGATGCTTGATTGACCGCCCGTGGCCCCGCGGGCATCATGGCCCTTGACGCGCACGGGATTCGCCGCGGCAATTTGCTCGGGGAACGGCGAGGGGAATCGCCGGCCGCTGCGCCAGGGACGGCAGGGGGAGGCGGCAGCTGCGCCGCCGGTGGGGCCCGTCTCGGAACGTCCGGCGCCAGAGCCGATCCCGAAAGATCCCTGACCGGAGGCCGAGGCCACAGGTGAGCATGACAGACCAGACCATTGCCCCGTCGGCGGGCGGCCCCGAGGAGGCCCGCCCCATTGCCCGGCGCACGCTGCACGACGAGGTTGTCACCCGCATCCGCGACATGATCACCGAGGGGCAGCTTGCCCCGGGCTCGCGCGTGCACGAGGGTCAGCTCGGGGCGGCGCTCGGCATCTCGCGCACGCCGCTGCGCGAGGCGCTGAAGTTCCTGGCGCGCGAGGGGCTGATCGAGCTGGTGCCGAGCCGCGGCGCCATCGTGCGCCGCTTCTCGCCCAAGGACGTGCAGGACATGCTGACGGTGCTGGCGACGCTCGAGGCCGAGGCCGGGCGCCTGGCCTGTGCCCATGCCAGCGACGCCGACATCGCCGCCGTCGCCGACCTGCATGCGCGCATGATGGCCTTCTATGCCAGCGGCAACCGCCTCGAATACTTCAAGCTCAACCAGGCCATCCACACCGCCATCGTGCGCCTGTCGGGCAATGCCGTGCTCGCCGACATCCACGAGACGCTGCAGTCGCGCCTCAAGCGCATCCGCTTCCTCGGCAACCAGGAGCCCACAAAGTGGAACGAGGCCGTCGCCGAGCATGAGGAAATGATCGCCGCACTCTCGCAGCGCCAGCCAGACCGCCTCGCCGAAGTCCTCGCCCGACACATGCACAACAGCTGGGAACGCGTCAAAAACACCCTCCCGTGAGGGGAGAGATCAGGCCGCGATCAGCGCCTCGCCGTCGTGCCGCGCAATGGTGACGTCGACAATGCTGCCGACCGGCAGCCCGGACGGCAGGCGCACCAGCGCAAAGCCCTCCGTGTGGCCGACGTCGCCCCGCTCGACGAGGACGCTCTGGCGGGTGCCCACCTGTGCGGCGAGGAAGCGCCGGCAGGCTTCCATGCCGGCCGCCCGCAGACGCCCGGCGCGCTCCTTCACCACCTCGCGTGGCAGCTGCGGCATGCGTGCCGCCGGGGTGCCCGGCCGTGGTGAGAAGGGGAACACGTGCAGATGCGTCAGCCCGCATTCCTCGACGATGGCGAGCGAGCGGGCGAACATCTCCTCCGTCTCGGTCGGGAAGCCAGCGATGATGTCGGCGCCGAAGACGATGTCGGGGCGGGCCCGCCGCACCGTTTCGCAGAAGCGGATGGCATCATCACGCAGATGCCTGCGCTTCATGCGCTTGAGGATCATGTCGTCGCCGGACTGCAGCGACAGGTGCAGGTGCGGCATCAGCCGCCGCTCGCCGGCGATGACAGCGAGCAGTTCCTCGTCCGCCTCCACCGAATCGATGGATGACAGGCGCAGGCGCGGCAGGTCAGGCACATGCCTGAGAATCTGGGCGACGAGCCGGCCGAGGGAGGGGCTGCCGGGCAGGTCGCGGCCATAGGCCGTGAGGTCGACGCCGGTCAGCACAATCTCGCGATAGCCGTTGTCGACGAGACGCTTGACCGCCTCCACCACCGCGCCCATCGGCACCGAGCGGGAATTGCCGCGCCCATAGGGAATGATGCAGAAGGTGCAGCGGTGGTCGCAGCCGTTCTGCACCTGCAGGAAGGCGCGCGCGTGGCCGTCGAAGCCGTCGACGAGATGCGCCGCCGTCTCCCGCACGGCCATGATGTCGCCGACCGCGACCTTCTCGCCCGCGGCGAGCCCGCGCCAGCGCTCCGCCTCGAGCTTTTCGGCATTGCCGAGAACCTTCGCCACCTCGGGCATCTGCGCAAAGCCGGCGGGATCGACCTGCGCGGCGCAGCCGGTGACGACGATCGACGCCTGCGGCCGCTCCCGCTTGAGGCGCCGGATGGCCTGCCGCGCCTGGCGCACCGCCTCGCCGGTGACGGCGCAGGTGTTGACGACGACGAGCTCCCCGTGTCCCGCCGCTTCCGCGTGACACTTGATGACCTGCGACTCGACGATGTTGAGCCGGCAGCCGAAGGTGACGACCTCGACGCCCATCAGGCTGTTTCCGCAAACAGCTCCGCAGCGAACCGGCCCTCGTGCTCCAGCTCGACCGGGCCCGTCATCATCACGTGGCCGTCGCTCTCGCGCCATTCGATCAGCAGGTCTCCGCCCGGCAGGGTGATGCGCACCTTGCGCCCGGTGAGCCCCTTGCGCGCGGCCGCGACGGCGACGGCGCAGGCAGCCGAGCCGCAGGCGCGCGTCAGGCCGGCGCCGCGCTCCCACACCTTGACGATCACATGCTCCGGGCTCTGCACCGCGGCGAGCGAGATGTTGGCCCGCTCCGGGAAGATCGGGTGGTTCTCCAGCAGCGGCCCGAGGCGGGCGAGGTCGTAGGCCTCGACATCGTCCACCCAGAAGATGGCGTGCGGATTGCCCATGCTGACCACCGAGGGCGAGTGCAGCACCGGCGCGTCGATGGGGCCGATCTGCAGCTCGATGGCGCGCGTGTCGCGGAACTCCTCGGCCAGGGGGATCTCGTCCCAGCGCAGGCGCGGCGTGCCCATGTCGACAGTGAAGGACCATTCGCCCTCGCGCCGGCAGGCGAGCAGGCCGGCGTCGGTCTCCAGCAGAAGCTCGTCACGCGCGTCGCCGCGCGTCAGCGCCCAGGCGACGCAACGCGTGCCGTTGCCGCAGGAGGCGGAGAGCGAGCCGTCCACGTTGTAGATGCGCATGAAAGCGTCGGTGCCGGGTGTGCGCGGATCGTGCAGCACCATCAGCTGGTCGAAGTGCGAGGCAGGCGCGGCCGCAATGGCGCGCGCCTCGGCCGGCGTGACGACGTGCTGCTTGCCGCGCAGGTCGAGCACCACGATCTCGTTGCCGAGACCGTTCATCTTGAGAAAGGAATGTCCGATCAGCGCGCTCATGGTGTCGTCCGGCGGCCGGGTGCTGCGAAAATTCCATCGGTATATGGGACAGTTTGCGAAAAAGCGCGAGTCTCTTCGCCGACGCCAGCTCGCGACACCGGTCAAAGGCGCCTATGGTCAAGAAGGCTGGGGAGGACGATTCGTGGCTCGGCGCCAAACGGTTGGGTACGGCAGATGACGACGGCTTCGTGGCCCTTGATCGCTTCAGCTCGCGGCAGACTCGGCGCCGCCGCCTGCGCGCTTCTCCTTGCCCTTGCGGGGCCGTCCGCCGCCGCTCCGGCACCCGCTGACGGCCCTTCCGTCGCCGATCCGGCATCGACGGTGCCGGCTGCCCCGTCGCAAACCGCCCCGCCGGCCGACACGCCGCCGGCGCCGGGCCTGTCGGTGCCCGCGCAGCCGACGCTCGCGCCGCCGCCGGCGAGCGCCGGCGACGTGGACGAGGTGACGCTGCCGGACAAGCCGGCCGTCGCGCTGGCCGGGCGGGCGACGTGGGACGAAACCGTCAAGACGATCACCGACGGGATCGCCCGGCTGCGTACCTTCCTCGACGGGGCAGGGCTCAAGATCGCGGGGCGCCCCGTGGCGCTCTTCCTCGAGACGGACGATACCGGCTTCCGCTACGAGGTTATGTTGCCCGTGGAGGCCGCCCCGGCCGCGGGCGCGGCCACGCTGCCGGAGGGCATCCGCTTCGCAAGGACGCCCTCGGGCAAGGCCCTGCGCTTCGTGCACAAGGGGCCCTACGATGAGATCGATTCCACCTACGAGGCCATCACGGCCTATCTCGACGCCAAGACCATCACGGTTCGCGACATGTTCATTGAGGAATATGCGACGGACCTGACACGAGGCGACGATGCGGCTCTCGAGGTCTACATCTATGTGCAGCAGTCGGAAGCGCAGCCGCCGGCGGCGCCGTCTCCCGCCGTGCCGCAGGACGACGGCTCTCCGGCCTCCGTGCCGCCCGCAGCCGCGCCGGCGCAGGCGGATGATGGCGCTTCCGAGCCGACGCAGAAGGACGGCGGGCAATGAGCGAGATTGCCGTCAAGCGCGTGTACGACCCGCCGGAGGTGGGGGACGGCAAGCGCATCCTGGTCGACAGGCTGTGGCCGCGCGGCGTCGCCAAGGAGACGGCGCCGTGGGATCTGTGGCTGAAGGAGGTTGCCCCCTCGCCGGACCTGCGCAAGTGGTTCTCCCACGATCCGGCCAGGTGGGAGGAGTTCCAGGTCCGCTACCGTGCGGAACTTGAGGCTGCCAAGGGCGATGCCAAGGCGGCCCTTGCGCTGCTGCGTGCCGAGGCGGCCAGGGGCAAGATCACCCTGCTGTCCGCCGCCCGCAGCCGCGAGCAGAACAGCGCCGTGCTGCTGCGATCCTTCCTGCTGGGGCAGGAGAGATAGGCGTCCGCCATCCGCCGCGGCGGCGCAGATGCCCCTTTTCCTTGACTCGCAAGACTTGCCGCACCATAAGACGCGGACAAAGCCCCGAACGGTCCGTTCGCGAGCCGCCGACCAGCCCCCAGAGGCTGGAGGTCAACACCCGACAGCGCGTTGCGCCCTCGGGTGCGTTTCGTTTTGGGCCATCGGGACAGGGAAGAGATGATGCGACGCGCTGAGGCGGACATTGCGGAACGGACAGAGGCGGCCCATCACGGGCGCAGTGCCTCGTCCTGCCCGCGTGCCGGCAGGACCCCATCGGAGGACCGCTAGACGATGTTCGAAAGCCTGTCCGACAAGCTGTCCGGCATTCTCGGCTCCCTGACGCGTCGCGGGGCGCTGACCGAGAACGACGTCAACGAGGCCCTGCGTGAGGTGCGCCGGGCGCTGCTCGAGGCGGACGTCGCGCTGGAGGTGGTGCGCTCCTTCACCGACACGGTGCGCAGCCGCGCCGTCGGGGCCGAGGTCATCAAGTCGGTGTCTCCCGGCCAGATGGTCGTCAAGATCGTCCACGACGCCCTGGTCGAGATGCTCGGCAAGGAGGCAGAGGGCATCGATCTCAATGCGCCTGCGCCGGTCGGCATCCTCATGGTCGGCCTGCAGGGCTCGGGCAAGACGACGACGACGGCCAAGATCGCCCGGCGCCTCACCGACAAGATGAAGCGCCGCGTGCTCATGGCCTCGCTCGACACGCGCCGTCCGGCCGCCATGGAGCAGCTCGCCGTGCTCGGCAGACAGGTGGGCGTCGACACGCTGCCCATCGTGCCCGGCCAGACGGCAGTGCAGATCGCCCGCCGCGCCATGGAGGCGGCCCGGCTCGGCGGCTACGACGTCGTCATGCTCGACACTGCCGGCCGCGTCACGGTGGACGAGGCGCTGATGGCCGAAGCGGCCGAGGTGCGCGCCGCAACCCAGCCACACGAGGTGCTGCTGGTCGCCGACAGCCTCACCGGCCAGGACGCGGTCAACACGGCCAAGGCCTTCGACGGGCGCCTCGGCGTCACCGGCATCGTGCTCACCCGCATGGACGGCGACGGCCGCGGCGGCGCCGCGCTCTCCATGCGCGCCGTCACCGGCAAGCCCATCAAGCTCGTCGGCACGGGCGAGAAGGTCGATGCGCTTGAGGAGTTCCATCCCGAGCGCGTCGCCAACCGCATTCTCGGCATGGGCGACATCGTCTCCCTCGTCGAGAAGGCGGCCGAGACCATCGACGCCGAGAAGGCCAAGCGCATCGCCGACAAGATGCGCAAGGGCACCTTCGACCTGGAGGACCTGCGCGAGCAGCTCAACCAGATGGAGAAGATCGGCGGCATGAAGGGCGTGCTCGGCATGCTGCCCGGCATCGGCAAGATGAAGGCGCAGCTCGAGAGCGCCAATCTCGACGACAAGATCATCCGTCGCCAGCGCGCCATCATCGATTCCATGACGCCGCAGGAGCGGCGCAACCCCGACATCCTCAAGGCCAGCCGCAAGAAGCGCATCGCCGCCGGTTCCGGCACCAAGGTGGAGGACGTCAACAGGCTCCTCAAGATGCACCGCCAGATGGCCGACGTCATGAAGATGATGGGCAAGGGCGGGCGCGGCGGCATCGGCGGGGCGCTCGGCAAGATGTTCGGCATCGGCGGTGGCATGCCGCAGCCGACGCCGGAGATGCTCGAACAGCTCAAGGGCAAGCTGCCGGGCGGGCTGCCCGAGAACATGCCCGGTGGACTGCCGCCACTGCCGCCCGGCGGTTTCGGTGCGCCGAAACTGCCCGGGCTGCCGGGCCTCGGCGGCAAGGGGCCGGGCATGCCCGGCCTTCCGGGCTTTCCCTTCGGCAAGAAGAAGTGAGCCTCGCAAGATCAACCCGCTGCGTGCAGCGGCTGATATCGGTTCCGGCGGGCCTGCCAGCGTCGCCGGGCTGGACCAACTGAAAACGGAAAGGAAGTATCCATGGCTCTCAAGATCCGTCTGACGCGCGGCGGCGCCAAGAAGCGCCCCTACTACCGCATCGTCGTCGCGGACGCGCGCGCGCCGCGCGACGGCCGCTTCATCGAGAAGATCGGCACCTACGATCCGATGAAGGCCAAGGACGATCCGACCCGCGTCACGATCGACATCGAGAAGGCCAAGGCCTGGCTGGCCAAGGGCGCCCAGCCGACCGACCGCGTGCTGCGCTTCCTCGACGCCGCCGGCGTCGCCAAGCGTCCGCAGCGCAACAACCCGAAGAAGGGCCAGCCGGGCAAGAAGGCGCAGGAGCGCGCCGCCGAGCGTGCTGCCGCGGCCGAGGCCGCTGCTGCGCCGGCTGAAGCCGCTGCCGAGGCGTGAGCAGCCGATCGTCCAGGACGACCGGGCCGTCGTTGCCCGCTCCCGCCGCGTCGGGTGCGGGCCGGCAGCTCGTGCTCGTCGGTGAATTCGGCCGCGCGCAGGGGCTCAGGGGCGAGGTGCGGCTCAAGTCCTTCACGGCCGAGCCGGCAGCCATCGCCCGTTTCACCACCCTGCAGACCGAGGACGGCAGCCGCCGCTTCCGTATCGAGGCGGTGCGGCCCGTCACCGGCAATCCCGACATGCTCATCGCACGCGTCGCGGGCGTCACCGACCGCACGGCGGCCGAGGCGCTGACGCGCGTGCGCATCTATGTCCCCCGCGAGAGTCTCGACGAGGAGCCACTCGAGGAGGACGAATACCTGCATGCCGACCTGATCGGCCTTGAGGTCCACAACCCGGCAGGGGAAGTGCTCGGGCACATTGTCGCCCTGTACGACTTCGGCGCCGGCGACGTCATGGAGGTTGCCCCGCGGGACGGGGGCGCCAGCGTGATGTGGCCTTTCACCAAGGCCTTCGTGCCGCAGGTGGATATCCCGGGAGGCCGGGTCGTTGTCGCCGCGCAGACGCTCACAGGACCCGACAGCGACGCTGAGGGCGAGGGCTGACAGCCATGTGGCGCGCCACCGTCCTCACCCTCTATCCGCAGATGTTTCCAGGCCCTCTTGGCGAAAGTCTCTCGGGCGAAGGTCTGGCACGCGGCCTGTGGCGGCTCGATACCCACGACATCCGTGCGCACGGACTCGGCCGCCACCGGGCGGTGGACGACACGCCCGCCGGCGGCGGCGCCGGCATGGTGTTGCGCGCCGACGTGCTCGCCGCCGCCATCGATGCTGCCGCGCCGGCGGACGACCCGCGGCCGCGCCTGCTCATGAGCCCGCGCGGCCGCCCTCTCGACCAGACGCGCGTGCGCGCCCTTGCTGCCGGCCCCGGCGTGATCATCGTCTGCGGCCGCTTCGAGGGCGTGGACGAGCGCGTCATCGAGGGGCGCGGGCTCGAGGAGGTCTCGATCGGCGATTACGTCCTCTCCGGAGGCGAGATCGCGGCGATGGTGGTGATGGACGCCTGTGTGCGCCTTCTGCCCGGCGTCATGGGCAAGGAGGCCTCGGGCGAGGAGGAGAGCTTCGAGGACGGCCTTCTCGAATATCCCCACTACACCCGCCCGCGCGAGTGGGAGGGACGCACGATCCCAGAGGTCCTGCTGTCCGGCAACCACGCGGCCATCGCGCGCTGGCGGCGCGAGGAGGCGGAGCGACTGACCCGCATACGCCGCCCGGACCTGTGGCAGCGGCGCAAGCCCTGAGTGCTCCGGCAGTACGCTGCGAGAGCTGTTTTTCGACGGAACGTCCGATCGGGCGGCATGATGCGGGCGGCTGCGCCGCCCGCGTCTTCCGGTGCCGTCAGCCCTTGGCGCCCTTGGCCCGCTCGATGCTTTCCTGAATCAGGCGGCGGGCCTCCTCGGCGTCACCCCAGCGTACCACCTTCACCCACTTGCCGGGTTCCAGATCCTTGTAGTGCTCGAAGAAGTGCTCGATCTGCTTGAGCGTGATCTCGGGCAGGTCGGTGTAGTTCTCGATCCGGTCGTACCGCTTCGTCAGCTTGCGCGAGGGCACGGCGACGATCTTCTCGTCCTGGCCCGCCTCATCTTCCATGACCAGCACGCCGACCGGACGGCAGGACATCACGGCGCCGGGCACGATGGCGCGCGTGTTGGCGATCAGCACGTCGCACGGGTCGCCATCGTCCGAGAGGGTGTGGGGAATGAAGCCGTAGTTCCCCGGGTAACGCATGGCGGTGTAGAGGAAGCGGTCGACGAAGAGCGTGCCGGCTTCCTTGTCGAGCTCGTACTTGATCGGCTCGCCGCCGATCGGCACCTCGATGACGACATTCACGTCGTGGGGCGGATTCTTGCCGATCGCAATCGCGTCGAGGCGCATCGGTTTTTCACTCCTGAGGGCAGAATTGTGCGCCGCACCCTTGCGGCTGGCCCTCTACTAAGCGCCCGGGCACGGCTTCGCAAGCGGCAGTGACGGCAAGCGGGGCGGATCAGGCGAAAGTATAGGCCACCTTGGGGCAGCGCCGACCGCCGAAGACCGCGTTGGCCTCGGCCGCGACACGGCCGCCAAGGCGCTCGTAGAAGCGGCAGGCGCGCTCGTTGTCGGCAAGGGCCCAGACGACAAGGCCCCGGTGCCCTTCCGCCGCCAGCTCATGCCGGGCCGCAGCGAACAGCCGCGTGCCGAGGCCTATGCCCTGCATGACGGGGTCGATGTAAAGCTCGTCTATCTCGCCGCCCTGTGGCAGATTGGGGCTGCGCGTCGGCCCGTAGATGGCATAGCCTGCAAGCCGCCCGCCGAAATCGACGACGCTGATGCGCCGCGGGCGCGTCACCGCCTTGCGCCACCAGCGCGGGCCGCGGCGGGCGAGCATCTGCTCCAGGGTCACACCGGGCAGAACGCCGCGGTAGGCCTCCCTCCACGCCGCATCATGCACCGCCGCCAGTTCCACCGCGTCGGTGGGGCGCGCCGGCCGCAGGCTGATGACGAGCTCACTCATGAGAACCAAAATACGCACCCTTCCACCCGCCTTACAAGGCCCACACGCCTTGTTGAACAGGCTTTGTGCATTTGCATCGGCGAGATTGCAGGCCCCGGCCGGGGCTGCTATCCCCGCAACGGAATACCAGCGCCCGCACGCCGCGCCGGGAGCTGCGATACCGATTGCATGTGCCGAGAGGACGCTTGATCAACCGTTTCCGCAAGCCCGAGGAACGCTATCGTCGCCGCATGGCGCGGATCGCTCGCTGGGACAGGCCTGTGGCCGATGGGCTCGACCGTTGGCGTGCCTGGGTCAACATGGTCTTCGTCGACCACGGGATCTTTCGCCTCATCTATCTCAACCGCCACCGCGTCACCGAGCGCTTCTGGCGTGCGGCCCAGCCGGCGCCGCACCAGATCCGCGCTGCGGCGCGGGCGGGCGTGCGCACCATCGTCAACCTGCGCGGCGGGCGTGAATACGGCTCCTGGCCGTTGGAGCGCGAGGCCTGCGAACGGCTCGGCATCCGGCTCGTTGATTTCGTCGTGCGCTCGCGCGGCGCGCCCGACCGCGCCACAATCCTCGCGGCGAAGGACTTTTTCGAGAGCCTGGACTATCCCGTCCTTGTCCACTGCAAATCGGGCGCCGATCGGGCCGGCTTTATGGCGGCACTCTATCTCGTCGTCCACGAGAAGCGGCCGGTCAGGGAGGCGATGCGCCAGCTCTCGCTGCGCTTCGGCCATTTCCGTTTCGCCAAGACCGGCATCCTCGATGCCTTCTTCGAGACCTACCTGCGGGAGGGCGAGCCCAGGGGGCAGGATTTCCTGACCTGGGTCGCCGAGAGCTACGATCCCGAGCGGCTGGAGCGCGAGTTCAAGCCCGGCTTCTTCTCCGACATCGTCGTCGACCGCATCATGCGGCGCGAGTGACCGCGGCCTACTTGGCCACCGCGGGCGTGACGTCGTCCGCCAGCTGCAGGCGATAGAGCTTGGCATAGATGCCGTTGCGGGCGACGAGCTCGTCGTGACGCCCGGTCTCGGCGACGCGCCCGCCGTCCATGACCACGATGAGGTCCGCATCCCGCACCGTCGAGAGCCGGTGGGCGATGACGATGGTGGTGCGCCCGTGCATGAGGCGGGCGAGCGCCTCCTGCACGGCCTTCTCCGACTCGGTGTCGAGCGCGCTTGTCGCCTCGTCGAGCAGGAGGATCGGCGCGTCCTTCAGGATGGCGCGGGCAAGCGCAATGCGCTGGCGCTCGCCGCCGGACAGGCGTGTTCCGGCGCTGCCGACGCGGGTGTCATAGCCGTCTGGCAGCCGGCAGATGAAGTCATGCGCAGCCGCGGCCCGTGCCGCCGCCTCGATGGCCGCGTCGTCGGCGCCCGGCCGGCCGAAGGCGATGTTGGCGCGCACCGTGTCGTCAAAGAGCACGACCTCCTGGCTGACGACGGCGATGTTGGCGCGCAGGCTGGCGAGGGTCACGTCGCGCACGTCCGTCCCATCGATGGTGACGCGGCCCCGGGTGACATCGTAGAGGCGCGGTACCAGCGACATGAGGGTGGACTTGCCGGAGCCGGACCGGCCAACGAGGGCAGTTGTGCGACCGGCCGGCAGGTCGAGGTCGATGCCGCCGAGCGCCGGCACGTCCGCGCGATAGTGGAAGTGCACGTTCTCGAAGCGCACGTGACCGGCGGAGACGACGAGAGGTCGGGCACCGGGCCGGTCGAAGATGGTCGGCTGCTCGTCCATCAGCGCGAAATAGCGCTTCAGTGCCGCCATCGCCTCCTGGATGATGGCGTTGAGATTGCCGATGGCCCGAATGGGTTGGGCCGCCATCAGCAGGGCCGCGACGAAGCCAGTGAAATCACCGACCGTGCTCTGGCCGTGCATGATGCGCCAGCCGATCAGCACCAGCACCCCGGCGACGGCAATGCCGCCGCCGATCTCGAGCAGGGGGTCGAGCTTCGCGCGCGCGTTGGCCGCCTTCATCTTCAGCGCCCGCACGGTCTCGAAGGCGTCCGCGGCGCGCTGTTTCAGATAGCTCTCGAGGGAGAAGACCTTGGCGACGCGCACGCCGGCGAGGCTCTCGGACACGTGGCTCGCCATGGCGCCGATTTCCTCCTGCGTGGAGGTGGCGACGCGGCGCAGTTTGCGGCCGATGCGCGAGATGGGCAGCGAGGCGAAGGGGGCAACCACCGCGGCCACGAGCGTCAGCCACGGGTCGATCCAGAGCATGGAGGCGACGAGGGCGATCACCATGCCGAGGTCGCTGAGGAAGACCGTGAAGACGCGCGTCAGCGCCTCCTTGATGAAGGCGAAGTCGGTGGTGAAGCGCTGGGTCAGCGCCGCCGGGCTCTCGCGCCCGAGCTGGGCAATGTCGGCGTCGATGAGATGGGCGTAGAGTGCGCTCTGCATGTCGGCCTCGATGCGCGTCACCACCTTGTTGGTGAGCACGGCACGGGCCCACAGCGCGCCGCCGCGGATGGCCGTGAGCAGGATGACGAGGATCGGCCCGAGGACGAGCGCCTCCTCGTTCTTCTGCTCGAAGGCGTTGAAGGCTTCCTTGATGAGCAGCGGATAGGCCCCGGTCGCGGCCGAGACGACGGCGATGAGGATGAGGACGAGCGCAAGCGTCGCCCAGTGCGGCCGCACCCACTCCCGCCAGAGGCGCATGAGGGTCGGCAGGGTGTCTCTCGTCACAAGGGGCGGGCGCTTGCTCATGGGCTGAGGCGCTAGCACGGGGCGCTGCCCGGCACAATGGGCCGCTGCCGGTCAGGCCGTCGCGGGCCGGTGCGCGAGGAGCCTGAGGCAGACGAGAGCCCAGGCGGTGCCGGCGCTCCAGCCCGCCAGCACGTCCGAGGGCCAGTGCACGCCGAGGAAGACGCGGCTGACCCCGACGACGACGACGGCGCAGACGGCCGTGGCCAGGACGAAGCCGCGCGCCAGGGGGCTCGACTGGCCAGCCGCCGCCAGGGCGCCGAGCAGGAGGAAGAGCGTCGCCGTCAGCATGGCATGGGCGCTCGGAAAGCTCGGCGTATAGACGGTGACCTCGTGGTTGACGAGGTCCGGCCGGGCACGGGCCACCAGGTGCTTCAGCGCCGTGTTCAGGATGACCCCGCCGAAGAAGGCGGCCGCGATCACGCCGGCTTCGCGGCGCGCACCGCTCGTGAGGCAATAGGCGATGGCAGCGAGGGCGAGGAGGATCAGCACCGTGACGCTGCCGAGGGACGTCACGTCGCGGGCTGCGACGACGAGCCACCACGGCCCGAGAGGATTGCCGCCCGCGTCGCGCAGCGCGAGCAGGATCGCGCGGTCGAGGGTCGCGACCATGCCGGTGCCCAGGCTCGCGGCGAGCAGGCAGAAGGGCAGGGCGGCAATGCCGATCGCCGGCCAGCCGGCCCACCGGGAGAGGACACGCACCTCATGCCGGGGAGCCATGGCGGGGCCCGCCGTCATCTAGCGCGCCAGACCGGCAGCAACCGGGGCGAAGGCCGACACGACCTGCTCGTAGACCCTTCGCTTGAAGGGAATGACGAGCTCGGGCAGCCGCTCGAGACGCTCCCAGCGCCAGGTGTCGAACTCCGCCTTGTGACCGCCGCCGCCGGGGTTGGCGACGTCGATCTCGCTCTCGTCCCCGTCGAAGCGGAAGGCGAACCACCGCTGCTTCTGGCCGCGGTAGCGGCCCTTCCAGGCCTTGCCCAGAAAGGCCGGGGGCAGGTCGTAGGTGAACCAGTCCGGCGCCTCGGCAAGCAGCGAGATCGAGCGGATGTTGGTCTCCTCGTAGAGCTCGCGCAGGGCGGCGTCCTGTGGCGACTCTCCATCGTCGATGCCGCCCTGGGGCATCTGCCAGGCGTGTTCGGGGCTCACCTTCTCGGTGTTGTCGTTGAGCGGCCGCCGGCCGATGAAGACGAGCCCCTGCGGGTTGAACAGTGCAATGCCGACGCAGGGCCGATAGGGCAGGTGTTCGAGGTCCGACATGCTCAGCCTTTGGGAATGGCGATGAGGGAGGACGCCGGCACGAGGAGCACGCCCCGGCGGTCGAGGCTACCCGTCCAGCGGGCCAGCTGGCGCAGAAGGGAAGGAGAGGTGCCCTCGGCAAGGACGACGGCGCGCCCCTTTTGCCGCGCCGTCCGCTCCGCGCGGGCAAAGGCCTGCTCGACGGCCTCGGCCTGCATCGTCCGCGGCAGCACGACATCCGTCTCTCCTGCGCCGGCGGCGAGGAGCAGGAGGCCGCGCTCAGTGGCCTGCCGCGCGACCGGGCCGAGCCGTTCGGCGCCGGCCGCCGAGAGGATGCCGGCATAGCCCGCAAAACGTGCCATCGCGCCGGGCAGCTCGCCGTCCGGAGTCTCGGCGGGGAGCGACAGCAGGATCTCGTGCCCGCTTTGCCGTGCCGCGGCGGCAGCCTGCGGAAGGTCAGTGCCGGTTGCGGCAAGGGCAAGCGTCACGTCGGCGGGCAGGGTCTCGATGGCCTGCCGGGTCGTCTCCTCGGACAGTCCGAGCCCGTCGACGACGACGGCGATGCGGGCAGGCGCCATGGCGGCATTCGGAGGGGCCGGCCGGGCATAGACGTCCGCCGGGCGGCTGCCGTCGTCGCCGATGCGTGGCAGAATGCCGGCAGGCGTCTCCTCGACAAGGCGCGGATCCGGCGCCGGGGGCAGACCGGGTTCGCTGCCGTCGGGCACGGTGATGATGATGGCGCCGGGCACGTTGCCAGCCGGCCGGACGACGGCGACGCCCGCATTCTGCTCGAGCTCCGAGGCCGGGGTGCGGTTGCTCGCCGGGGTGGCAGCGGCAGGCTCCGGCGACGTTTGCGACGCGCTTGTCACAGGCGTTTCCGCCTGTTTCTGCGGGGCAGGGGCGGTTGCGACAGGTGCCTCGGCAGGCCGGAAGGGCGAGCGGGAGATCATCGTCTCCGTCAGCAGACGTCCGCCGAAGAGAAGCACGGCCGCGATCAGGACGCCCCAGACGAGGCCGAAACGCAAGAGGCGATCCCGTCCCCGTGGACGGCGGCTGTCACGTCCGAGGGGCTTGTCGAGATCCTTCAGCGTTGCCTGGGGCAAGTTCGGCGTCTCCGGCGATGCGCGCGGGCCTCCTGTCGAGGCTACGAATCACGCGGCCCACGCCGCATTCTTTCAAGAATACGGGTGGGCCGTCGAGATCGCGCTGCCGGCAGGCCGCGCTTCGTCAGTTGGGAACGGCGGGTTTCTCTGCGCTCGTTGCCGCGTCCTTGCGCGCGCCGCCCCGCAGCAGCTCGAGCGCGGCCTTGAGCTGGGTGTCCTTCTCCGGGTCGGTCGGGACGTAGGCCGAGGAACCGGAAGCTTCCTCCTCACCGTTCTTCAGGTGGCCGCGCAGGCCCGCCTCGCCCTTGGTCTCGTCCTTGCCCTTGAGCTCCTCGGGCACGTCCGGCAGCACCTCGCGGTCCGGCTCGATGCCCTTGGCCTGGATCGAGCGACCGGAGGGCGTGTAGTAGCGGGCTGTGGTCAGGCGCAGGGCGCCGTTGCTGCCGAGCGGGATGATGGTCTGCACCGAGCCCTTGCCGAAAGAGCGGGTGCCGATCACCGTGGCGCGCTTGTGGTCCTGCAGCGCGCCGGCGACGATCTCGGACGCCGAGGCCGAACCGCCGTTGATGAGCACGACGAGAGGCTTGCCCTTGGTCAGGTCGCCAGGCTTGGCGTTGAAGCGCTGCGTCTCGTCGGCGTTGCGGCCGCGGGTGGAGACGATCTCGCCCCGGTCGAGGAAAGCGTCGGACACGAGGATTGCCTGGTCGAGCAGGCCGCCCGGGTTGTTGCGCAGGTCAAGCACGTAGCCCTTGAGCTTGTCCGCCGGCACCTCTGCCGCGATCTTCTCGATGGCGGACTTGAGGTTGTCGAATGTCTGCTCGTTGAACTGCGTCACGCGGATGTAGCCGACGTCATCCTCAACGCGCGAGCGCACGGCGCGGATGCGGATGGTATCGCGCGTCAGCGTGACCTCGACCGGTTCGTTCTGGCCCTTGCGGCGGATGGTCAGCTTCACCGTGGTGTTGACCGGGCCACGCATCTTGTCGACGGCCTGGTTGAGGGTGAGCCCCTGCACCTGCTCGCCATCGATGTGGGTGATGAGGTCGTTCGCGAGGATGCCCGCGCGCGCGGCGGGCGTGTCGTCGATGGGGCTGACGACCTTGACGAGGCCGTCCTCCATCGTCACCTCGATGCCAAGACCGCCGAACTCGCCGCGCGTCTGCACCTGCATGTCGCGGTAGCTCTTGGCGTCCATGTAGCTCGAATGGGGATCGAGCGACGCCAGCATGCCGTTGATGGCCGATTCGACGAGCTTCGCCTCGTCGGGCACATCGACATAGTCGCCGCGGATCTTCTCGAAGACGTCGCCGAACAGGTTGAGCTGGCGATAGGTTTCGGCCGATGCCGCCACCGCGCTGCTTGTCGTGAACAGGGGCGACTGGGTCGCGACGACCGCCGCACCCGCCCCCATCAGGGCGCCCACCATCAGAAGAGAAATCTTACGCATCATCCGCGAACCTTTTCGCCCTGCGATTTCGCCCACCAGGGACTGGGGTCGATCGACCCGCCGTCTTTCCGGAACTCCACGTAGAGCACGGGACCGTTTGTACCAGAAAACGCCGTCGAGAGGGGTGTTGCCGTCTCGCCCATGACGGCGACCGGCTCTCCGGCGAGCACAAACTGTCCGAGCGCCACGGTGATCCGCTCCATGCCCGCCAGCAAGATATAGTATCCGCCGCCCGCATTGATGATCAAGAGTTGGCCGAAAGAGCGGAAGGGGCCGGCAAATGCCACCCAGCCATCCGCCGGGGCCGACACCACGGCCCCGTGCCGCGTCGCGATCGACACACCCTTGGCCGTGCCGCCGAAGCCGTCCGGCGCACCGAAACGGCGCAAGGTGGTGCCGTTGACCGGCATCGGCAGCAGCCCCTTGGCCTCCGCGAAGGGTATTTTGGGCGCAAGGCGCGCCGGATCGCCGAAGGGAGCGGCCGCGAGGCGCTCGCGCATTTCGCGCGCCTGGGCCTCGGCGGCCTTGCGCGCTTCCTCCGCGGCATGCCTGGCGGCGGCAATCTCGCTCTCCATCTTTTGAATGAGCTCACCGAGCGTTTGCGCCCGCGCGGCGAGGTCCCGGGCCTTGCGGCTCTCGTCCGCCTCAATCCGCTCCGCCTTCGCCAGGTCTTCCTGCCGGGCGGCGATGAGGGCCGAAAGCCTCTCGCGCTCGCTGGCGAGGGTGGCGAGGTCGCGCGCCAGGGCCTCCCGGTCGCGGGCGATTGCGTCCTTCAGCCGCACGAGCTCGCCGAGATCGGTGGCGAGTGCCTCCGTTTCTCCCCGCAATTCGGGCAGGACGGCGCCGAGCAGGATGGAGGAGCGCACTGCCTCCAGCATGTCGTCGGGGCTCGCGAGCACGGCCGGAGGCGGCCGGCGCCCCATCCGCTGCAATGCCGCCAGCACCTCGACGATGACGTCGCGGCGGTTGTCCAGCGACTTGCGGATCGCCGATTCGCTGGCGTTGAGCGTGGCAAGCCGCTGCTCGATGGCGCTCGCGCGCGCTTCCGCCGCCTGCGTGCGTTCCGTGGTCTCGATCAGCGCGGCATTGAGCCTGGCGCGGTCGGCGCGCAGGCCTTCCACCTCCTCGCGGATGCGGTTGCGCGCCTCCTCGCTCAGGCGCAGCTCTTCCTGCAGCCTTTCGAGCTCCTGTTCCCGGGCCGCCCGCTCCTCCTCGGTCTTGGCCGCCCGTTCCAGCGCGCGCTGGGCTTCGGGCGGCAGCTGCGGTTCCCGTGCCGCGGGTTCCTGCTGAGCGGTCTGCGCCGCCTCCTGTGCGGGCAACGGCCCGGAGAGGCCCGGCAGCAGCGCCAGCGCGGCCGCCACGCGGGCCGCGCCCGATGTTGTCCGGTGCAGAAGTCTCGACGGGCGCAGCGGCATCCTTCCTCCGGCAGCCGGTCACTCGCGGTGGTAAGGGTGACCGGCAAGGATGGTCATAGCGCGATAGAGCTGTTCTGCAACCAGCACACGCACGAGCTGGTGCGGCAGCGTCATGGCGCCGAAGGACAGGACAAGGCGCGCGCGCTCCCGCACCTCGGGTGCGAGGCCGTCCGCGCCGCCAATCACGCAGGTGAGGGAGGCTGCCCCTTCGTCGCGCCAGCGCGCCAGGATATTGGCAAAGGTCTGGCTGTCGAGGGCCCTGCCCCGTTCGTCAAAGGCGACGGCGATGCTGTCGCCGATGCGTTGCAGCAGGGCGGCGCCTTCCTCCCGGCGGCGGTCCTCCTCGCGACGGGCTCGGCTTTCGGCCACTTCGGCAATGTCGAGTGCGGAAAAGCCCAGCGCCCGCGCACCTGCACCGATGCGCTCCTGATAACGCTCGATCAGCGTCCGCTCCGGCCCGGCCTTGAGACGGCCGACGGCCGCAATGGCGAGACGCATGGCGCGCTCAACCGGCCATGCGCTCGTGCGGCCGGTCGGCGCCCCACATCTTCTCGAGGTTGTAGAAAACGCGCACTTCGGGCCTGAACACGTGGACGATCAGATCGCCGGCGTCGATGAGAACCCAGTCGCATGCGGGCATACCCTCAACCCGCAGGGGGCCGACGCCGGCTGCCTTCAGGGCCTGCTGCAGCCTGTCCGCGATGGCGCCGACATGGCGATGCGAACGGCCGGAGGTGATGATCATCGTATCGGCAATCGAGGTCTTGCCGGTGAGGTCGATCTCGACCGTCTCCTCGGCTTTCATTTCCTCGAGACAATGACGGGCGACCACCACGGGGTCGCCGCCGTGCCTGTCCGCGGCAGTTGGGGCCGATGAGCCGACCGCCGGGGGAGGGGAAATATGTTCCGCCTCGCCATGGGGCATGAGATTCAGTGCCTGATCCTCTTCAAACAAGTGGCGCGATAGCGGCACCACATCCTCCAAGATAATCGTCATCGCCCCTCGCTTCAACGCCGGTGCTCGGTACCCGTCACGCCACGGCCCTTTTGGGCGCGCAGCAGGGTCGACGACAGGAACGAGCGCGGCCCGTGCAGGAAGACCCAGGCAGGCGGCGGCCGGCGGACGAGCGCACCCGCCCGGTGTTCGGGAACCCGGTAGGGGGCGAGGGCCACCGCCGCCCGTGCGCGACAGGCCTTCAGCGTCGCGCCCGGCCGGTCCACCACCGCGATGGGGACAAGGGCTGCAATGTCGCGCCAGTGCTGCCAGCGGTGGAAGCCGGCGAGATTGTCGGCCCCCATCAGCCAGACGAACCGCGTGCCGGGGCAGCGGCGCGCCAGATAGGCGAGGGTGTCGTAGGTGTAGCGCGTGCCGATGCCGGCCTCGAAGCCCGTGACGTCGATGCGCGGGTGGGCTGCGACGCGGCGGGCCGCGGCGATGCGCTCCTCAAGCGGGGGCAGGGCGGCGTTGTCCTTCAGCGGATTGCCTGGCGTGACGATCCACCAGACGCGGTCGAGGCCCAGCCGCTTCAGTGCCGTCAGGCTCGCCAGCCGGTGCCCGGCATGGGGCGGGTTGAAGGTGCCGCCGAAGAGGCCGATGCGCATGCCGCGCCCGCAGCGGGGCAGCGGCGGCGGCCCTGCGAAGCGCTTGTCGGACATCAAGGCCGGGTCTGTCCGCTGCCGTGCACGCGGTAGTTGAAGGAGGTCAGCTGCTCGACGCCGACCGGCCCGCGCGCATGCATGCGCCCAGTGGCGATGCCGATCTCGGCGCCAAAGCCGAACTCGCCGCCGTCGGCGAACTGCGTCGAGGCGTTGTGGATGACGATGGCGGAATCGACCTCGGCGAGGAAACGTGCAGCGGCGGCCTCGTCCTCGGTGATGATCGAGTCCGTGTGGTGCGAGCCGTAGGTGTCGATATGGGCCATGGCCGCCTCAAGCCCGCCCACCACGCGCACGGAGATGATGGCGTCGAGATATTCGGTGCGCCAGTCCTCCTCGCTTGCCGGCGTGACGCGCGGATCGACGGCCTGCGTGGCCTCGTCACCGCGCACGGCGCAGCCCGCGTCGAGGAGCATGGTGACGAGCGGTGCAAGGTGCGTCGATGCGCAGGCGCGGTCGACGAGCAGCGTCTCGGCCGCCCCGCAGATGCCGGTGCGCCGCATCTTGGCATTGAGCACGACGGACTTGGCCATGGCGAGGTCGGCCGCAGCATGGACATAGACGTGGCAGATGCCGTCGAGATGGGCAAAGACCGGCACGCGCGCCTCGGCCTGCACGCGGGCGACGAGGCTCTTGCCGCCGCGGGGCACGAGCACGTCGATGTTGCCGCCGAGGCCGCCGAGCATGAGGCCGACAGCCTCGCGGTCGCGGGTCGGCACGAGCTGGACGGAGTCGGCCGGCAGGCCTGCCGCGGCGATGCCGCGGGCCATGGCGGCCGCGATGGCCGAGGCCGAGCGGAAGCTGTCCGAGCCGGTGCGCAGGATGGCGGCGTTGCCGGCCTTCAGGCACAGCGCGCCGGCATCGGCCGTCACGTTAGGCCGGCTCTCGAAGATGACGCCGACGACGCCGAGCGGCGTCGCCACGCGCTCGATGACGAGGCCGTTGGGCCGCGTGAAGGTGGCGAGCGTGCGCCCGACCGGGTCGGGCAGCGCAGCCACGGCTTCCACGGCGGCGGCGATGGCCTCGATCCGGCCCTCGTCGAGGGCGAGGCGATCGATATAGGATGCCGTCTGCCCGTTGCGCCGCGCCTCCGCCACGTCCTCGGCATTGGCGGCCAGGATCGCGGCCCGGTCCGCACGCAAGGCCGCCGCGGCCTCGGTGAGAGCCCGACTCTTGATCTCGGCGGGGGCAATGGCGAGGGCCCGCGCCGCGGCCCGCGCCCGGCGCCCGATGTCGTGCATGAGTGCGGCGATGTCGTCGCTGCCGCTGATCACTCTCAGGCTCTCGCTCATCGTCCCTGTCCCCGTTCGTCGGCGATCATAGCGGCAGGGCGCCGTCTGGACATCCGAAACCTGCGGTGGCGGCCTTCCCGGAGGAGCAGGACCGGGTCGACGCCACGCCTGCCGGTCAGCCGCCCGCCAGCGTCATGTCGTCCCGATGCACCATCTCGGCCCGGCCGGGATGGCCGAGGATCGCCTCGATGTCGCGCGAGGCGCGCCCGGCGATCTGCCGCGCCTCGTCGATGTCGTAGGCCACGAGCCCGCGGCCGATCTCGCCCCCGGCCTCGTCGCGGATGATGACGGCGTCGCCGCGCGCGAAATGGCCCTCGACGCGCCGCACGCCGGCCGGCAGCAGGCTGGCGCCCGCGCGCAGTGCCTGTGCCGCGCCCTCGTCGACGATGAGCGTGCCCTTGGCCTCGAGCGCGCCGGCAATCCACTTCTTGCGTGCCGTGACCGGGTTCGACGGGGTCAGGAACCAGGTGCAGCGCGCCCCCTCTGCAATGGCGCGCAGCGGGTTCTTCACCCGCCCGTCGGCGATCACCATGTGCGTGCCGCCGGCGGTGGCAATCTTGGCGGCCTCGATCTTCGTGCGCATGCCGCCGCGCGACAGCTCCGAGGCGGCGCCGCCCGCCATGGCCTCGATGTCGCGCGTGATGCGCTTGACGACCGGGATCAGCTTCGCATCCGGGTCCGTCGCCGGTGGAGCGGTGTAGAGCCCGTCGATGTCGGAGAGGAGCACGAGCAGGTCGGCGCCGGCCATGGTGGCGACACGCGCGGCGAGGCGGTCGTTGTCGCCGTAGCGGATCTCGGTCGTCGCCACGGTGTCGTTCTCGTTGATGACGGGCACAGCCCGCATCTCGAGCAGGCGCGCCGTCGTGGCGCGGGCGTTGAGATAACGCCGCCGCTCCTCGGTGTCGGCGAGGGTGACGAGGATCTGCCCGGCCGTGATGCCGTGGTGGGCAAGGACCTCCGCCCAGGTCCGCGACAGGGCGATCTGTCCCACGGCTGCGGCGGCCTGGCTCTCCTCCAGCTTCAGCGGCCCCGCCGGCAGGCCGAGCACGGTGCGCCCGAGCGCGATGGCGCCCGAGGAGACGACGAGCACGTCGGCCCCGCGCCCGTGCAGCTCGGCGATATCCTCGGCGAGGGCGGCAAGCCAGGCGTGTTTCAGCCGCCCGCGCTCCCTGTCGACGAGGAGGGACGAGCCCACCTTGATGACGACGCGGCGGAAGCGGTCGATGGTAGGGACAGGGGCCGAGGCGGCGGCCTGGGCGGTGGCGCTCAGGGATGCCAAGTGCTCTCTCCTTCGCGGTTCGTGGCCGGGAGGGCAGCCTCCTTCTCCTCCTCGCGGGCGGCGTCTATCTCGGCCAGCAGGGCGCGCAGCGCCGCCTCCACGCCCTCGCCCGAGGCGGCAGACAGCACGATGGGCGTGCGGCCTGCCGCGCGCTTGAGGCGGGCGAGCTGCTCCTTGCGCGTCTCGGGGTCGAGCGCGTCGGCCTTCGACAGCGCCACGATCTCCGGCTTCTCGGCCAGGCCGTGTCCGTAGGCCTCGAGCTCGCGGCGCACAATCTTGTAGGCCTTGCCGGCGTGTTCGCTGGTGCCCTCGACGAGGTGCAGCAGCACGCGGCAGCGCTCCACATGGCCGAGGAAGCGGTCGCCGAGGCCGTGACCCTCGTGCGCCCCCTCGATGAGGCCGGGGATGTCGGCGAGCACGAACTCGTGCCCGTCGACGCGCACGACGCCGAGACCGGGGTGCAGCGTGGTGAAGGGATAGTCGGCAATCTTCGGCTTGGCCGCGGTCACGGCAGCGAGGAAGGTTGACTTGCCGGCGTTCGGCAGGCCGACGAGCCCGGCATCGGCGATGAGCTTGAGCCGCAGCCAGACCCACATCTCCGTGCCCTCCTGGCCCGGATTGGCCCGGCGCGGCGCCTGGTTCGTCGAGGTCTTGAAATAGGCGTTGCCGAAGCCGCCGTTGCCGCCGCGGGCCAGCACCACGCGCTGGCCCACCTCGGTGAGGTCGGCGATCAGCGTCTCATTGTCCTCGGCGAAGATCTGCGTGCCCTGCGGCACCTTCAGCACCACGTCGGCACCCTTGGCGCCGGTGCGGTTGCGGCCCATGCCGTGCATGCCGGGGCGCGCCTTGAAATGCTGCTGGTAGCGGTAGTCGATGAGCGTGTTGAGCCCCTCGACGCATTCGACGATGACGTCACCGCCGCGTCCGCCGTCACCCCCGTCCGGGCCGCCGAACTCGATGAATTTCTCGCGGCGGAAGGAGACGCATCCCGCACCCCCGTCGCCCGAGCGGACGTAGATCTTGGCCTGATCGAGGAACTTCATGGCACCACATGGCTCCCGCTTCCACGGCGGGGAGCGGTTTTCCTACAGGAGACGAACGCCCGCGGCAACGCATGCGCGTCGTCGCGGGCAGGCAGAGGCGGTCCGGCGCAGGCTGGGGCGTCAAGCCGCCATCTGCTGCCCGGTCCAGCGGGCCCGGCCGAGGATGGTGTCGTAGTGTGGCAGCATCCGGCCATGGGGCCGCGCCGGCACCAGCCCCTCGCCGACGACCACGAAGCCGAGCTTCTGCTGCACGCGCAGCGACGCCTCGTTGCCGGCGAAGAGGCCGGAAGCGATGTGCACCGCCCGGCTGCAGGCGAAATAGGCGTCGATGACGGCAGCCGCGGCCTCCGGCATCAGACCCTGGCCCCAGTGCTTCTCCCCGAGCCAGTAGCCGAGGTTCATGGCGCCGTTACGCGGGGCGATGCCCACGAGCCCGATCGGCTCGCCACCCTTCGTGACCGCATAGAGCGCGGCGCGGCCGGCGGCCCGCTCCTCGGCACTCTTCGCGATGTGTGCTGCCACATCGTCCTCGGACAGGGGCCATGGCACCGTCGACAGCCAGCGCACGACGGGCCAGGTCATCTGCCGGTGCAGGGCCAGCGCGTCCTCGCGGCGCGGGATGCGCAGCAACAGGCGCTCGGTGGTGAGCGTATCCGGCATCATGGCTCTCCTCCGGGCAGGATGGTGCAAGGTTCCACTCCTGGCACGAGGCAGCCTGCTTCAGCTGTGCGCTCGCGCACGGCAAGCCCGACGAAATGCGGGTTGGTCCAGCCCTTGAGGCTTTCCCAGATGCGCCGCTCGAGCCGCAGGTGGTCGACCGGGAATACGCCGCCACGCGCGGGGAAGGGCAGCAGCCCCGCTCCGGCGACATGGAAGCCGCACTTCTCGAGGACGCGCCGCGAGGCCGGGTTGACGACGCGCACGCTGGCGACGACGGCTGGCGCGTCGCTGTGGGTGAAGGCCGTGTCGACGACCGCCCGCACGGCTTCCGTGGCAAAGCCGCAGCCCCAGAAGGGCGTGCCCAGCCAGTAGCCGATTTCTGGCTCACCCGCCGCCGACGGGCGCAGGCTGACGGCGCCCATCACCTCGTGCAACTTGCCGCGCGGGGTGATGACGAGCGTCAGCGCCTTGCCCTCGGCATTGCCGTGACGGGCCTCATAGACGAAGCCTTCGGCCGCACCGGGCGGATAGGGATGAGGGATTTGTGCCGTCATCTCGGCGACGGCTTTCTCACCCGCGAGACACTCGATAGCTCGCACGTCGGCGAGACGCGGCCAGCGCAGCTCGAGCCTGGCGGTCTCGATCACGAAGGCATCGTCGATGATCTCGCGGGTAAACATGGTCTCGCTCCGATCCTTGCGGGCCGTGCCGCCTCCCGCGGCCGGGCCGGAAACGACGAAGGGGAGATGGCATCCCATCTCCCCTGTCGCATGGATCGGAAGCGTCCCTGGAGCTTCGATCCGCCGGTTTGTGGGATGCCGGCGGAAGCTCCTTCGTCTCAGCTGCCGCCTTTACTCAGCCGCCTCGACGGCGGGTACAACAGACACGTAAGCTCGGCCGAGTTTCGTGCCGAAAGCCACGCGACCGTCCGTCAGTGCAAAGAGGGTATGGTCCTTGCCCATGCCGACATTCGCGCCCGGACGGACGCGCGTGCCGCGTTGACGCACGATGATGTTGCCGGCAACCACGAACTGGCCGCCGAACTTCTTCACGCCGAGGCGGCGGCCGTCGGAATCGCGGCCGTTACGCGAAGAGCCGCCAGACTTCTTGTGTGCCATGATCGTTACTCCCGAAAACTGACGGAGGGCGGCAGCGTCGCCGCGCCGCGCCTCAGAGATCCTCGCCCGACTTCAGCTCGGCCTGGTCGACCTTGGCGCGCGGGGGCTTGCCGGCGAGAAGCTCCTTCGCCTGCTCGATCCACTCGTCGCGCGTGATGCGGCCGCGCAGGTTGAGCTCCTCGTCGTACTTCGCCACGTCCGCCTCGGTCCAGGCGGCGATCTGCTCCCAGGAGGTGATGCCGGCAGCGCGCAGCTTCTTCTCGATCGTCGGGCCGACGCCCGCGATGAGCGAGAGGTTGCTCGAGTCGCGCGCCTCGGCAGCAGCCGGGGCAGCGGTTTCCTTGGCGGCCTTCGCCGGCTTGGCGGCGGCCTTCTTGCCGGACGGCTTGGCGCCGCCGGTCAGAATCTCGGTGATACGCACGACGGACAGGTCGTGCCGGTAGCCGCGCTTGCGCTTCGAATTCTGGCGGCGACGCTTCTTGAAGGCGATGACCTTGGGGCCGCGCGCCTGCTCGATGAGCTCGCCCGCGACGAGGGCGCCGGGAACCGACGGCGTGCCCACTTCCACCTTGTCACCGTCGACGAGCATCAGCACGCTGTCGAAGGTCACGACATCGCCCGCCTCGCCAGGGAGCCTGTCGATCTTGATCACGTCGTTGGCGGCAACCTTGTACTGCTTGCCGCCGGTCTTGATGACTGCGAACATCATTTATCCTCGTGTTCGTCTCCCGGCTCTCGGCGGAAAACCGCCCGGCCGGCTTCTTGTCAGCCTGATCCGGCTTGTTACGCGCGTTCCGCCACGACAGCCACGCTCCAGACGAAGCACGGCACCGAAAAGGAGGCGCACGACTCGAAAAAGCGCGGACATGCCGCGCCACGGCGCTTCGATACATGCCGAAGGCGCATCTGTCAACGAAAACGCCGACAGGACAACGTCAAACCGCCGTTTGCGCGCGCTGCGAGGAAGGGAAAGACTTCAGCCCACTGCGCCGGGATGGCAGGGCAAAATGGCGGAGAGGGAGGGATTCGAACCCCCGATAGACTTGCGCCTATGCCGCATTTCGAGTGCGGTGCATTCAACCACTCTGCCACCTCTCCGCGATGGCG
>Ga0180222_1000449_pt1 | contig 59690 bp, 54 predicted proteins | sample eDN5th37CKraftOP_FD_151336 | JGI IMG/M metagenome (GOLD analysis project Ga0180222, IMG submission 151336) | Enriched Organic Plus compost microbial communities from Emeryville, California, USA - eDNA 5th pass 37_C Kraft OP (version 2) (version 2) ... | reverse complement strand
GCGCCGCTGCCCGGAGCCATGGCGCTCGGCGGACCGGGTGCGGCCTCCCCCGCCTATGCCGATGATGCATCCGTCATCTATGCGCGCGGGCCCGCCGTCTGGGCGCAGGGCCTCGTCGGCCATGCCAGCATCGATGCCAGCACCAGCGCCGCCAAGGCCGGTGTCGATGTCGGCGGCGTCATCGGCGGCTATGAGCTGCTCGACGATGGCCCCTGGCACGCGGGCATCGCCATCGCCTACACACACTCCGACCTCGGCGGCGCAGACAACGCCACCGCCGAGGGCTGGCACGGCTTCGCCTATGGCACCTGGGAGCAGGCCGGCTGGTTCATCGACGGCCTCGTCGGCGGCAACTGGTTCGACAACAGCTATCGCCGCTCCAACATCGCAGGCGCATCCGGCACCGTGCTCGGCCAGCAGGGGCTCACCGGCGCATCGGGCAACGATACGCGTGGCTTCGCGGGGCGGCTGACAGCGGGACGCGTCTACGGCCTCGGCGCGCACGCGGTGATGCCCTACGTCTACGCCTCCTGGCTGCACCAGCGGACGGGCGGGGCATCAGAGACCGGCGCTGACATTTTCTCCCTCGCCGTCAATGCCTCGACCATCGATCAGGCCGAAGGCGGCATTGGTCTGCGCGCCGCGGCCGGCGGGATCGTCTGGCAGGCCTTCTCTATCCGGCCATCGGTCGACGTCGCCTATGCCCGGCTCGGCGGCGATGTCGCCTTCCCCGTGGGCCTGGAGCTGCTCGGCACGCCCATCGCGGCCCGCGCCACCGACATCGGCCGCGACGTGCTGCGCGTCGGCGCGCAGCTCACCGCCGTCCGCTTCGACGAGGCGGTGACGGGCTTCGTCGGCTACGATGGTCGCTTCCAGGAGGCCGCCCGCAACAACACGTTCTCCGGCGGCTTGATCGTGCGCTTCTGACCGATAAGAGACGCTCGCGCCTCGGTTCCCGCTCCCCACCGGAGGTGCCAGCCTGTGGCCAGTTCATCCACGCGATTTCCAAAGGCAAGTCATGCGCTCCACGATCCTCCCATGGAATGCACTCGCGGCGTTGCCGCTTTTGATCGCTACCCCCGGCGTAGCGCAAGAACAGTTCATGGATGCAGAGTTCAACGCCCAGTGGGGGTTGGCCGCGGTGGGCGCCCAACATGCGCTGGCGAAGGGCCTCACCGGTGCCGACGTCGTGGTTGGCATCGTTGACGGCGTCGTCCAGCTCGACCATCCAGAATTCGCGGGCCGCGTGTTCTCCTACCAGTACAATCCCGGCGGCGATCCGCCCGATCACCACGGCACGCACGTCGCCGGTATCGCGAGCGCCGGTCGTAACGGCTTTGGCATGGAAGGCGTCGCACCCGATTCACTCATTTCTTCAATCAACGCGTTCATCGGTGCCACCCCGCTCGAGCAACACGACAACGCGGCAATCGGATATCAAGGCGCACTCGATGCAGGAGTGCGCATCTTCAACAACTCGTGGGGTCCGCACTTCTCGCCCATCACGAACTATGACCGCGCAAGCGCTGCAGCTTGGGTCGGTGATGATCTCATGGCCGCGTTCAGCGACGCGGTGAGCCGCGGTGCAGTGCTGGTGTTCGCCACCGGTAACGACTATGCCGACCAGCCCGGGATTCCTTCCGGCCTGCCGTACCTCTTCCCCGAATTCAAAAGCAACTGGATCGACGTCACCGCCGTCGACAAGACGCTCCAGCGCGCCGGCTACGCGGACGCCTGCGGCGTGGCGGCCACCTGGTGCATTGCCGCCCCGGGAAGCGATATCTACTCGACGGTCCCAACCGACGCCTACAGCACCATGGGCGGTACATCGATGGCAGCGCCCCACGTGACCGGCGCGGTCGCGATCGCAAAGCAGATGTTCCCCAACGCGAACGGCTCTGAGATCGCGGGCCTCGTGCTCCGCACCGCCACTGACATCGGCGATCCGGGCATCGATGACATCTACGGCTGGGGCCTGCTCAATGTCGGCAACCTCGCAGCGACCACCGACAGCGCCACCGGCTCCGTCTTCACGAACGCCGCCTTCGGCCGCTTCGCCGCCGCCGACACGGTGATGACGACGCTGTGGGATCGCAGCGCGCAACGCATCATGCATGCGGCAGGCGGCTCGGCACCGGTCGCCATCGCACAGGGACCAGCGCCGCTGCCCGGCGCCATGGCGCTCGGGGGACCGGGTGCGGCCTCTCCCGCCTATGCCGATGATGCATCCGTCATCTATGCGCGCGGGCCCGCCGTCTGGGCGCAGGGCCTCGTCGGCCATGCCAGCATCGATGCCAGCGCCAGCGCCGCCAAGGCCGGTGTCGATGTCGGCGGCGTCATCGGCGGCTATGAGCTTCTCGACGATGGCCCCTGGCACGCAGGCATCGCCATCGCCTACACACACTCCGACCTCGGCGGCGCAGACAACGCCACCGCCGAGGGCTGGCACGGCTTCGCCTATGGCACCTGGGAGCAGGCCGGCTGGTTCATCGACGGCCTCGTGGGCGGCAACTGGTTCGACAACAGCTATCGCCGCTCCAACATCGCAGGCGCATCCGGCACCGTGCTCGGCCAGCAGGGGCTCACCGGCGCATCGGGCAACGACACGCGTGGCTTCGCGGGGCGTCTGACAGCGGGACGCGTCTACGGCCTCGGCGCGCACGCGGTGATGCCCTACGTTTACGCCTCCTGGCTGCACCAGCGGACGGGCGGGGCATCCGAGACCGGCGCCGACATTTTCTCCCTCGCCGTCGATGCCTCGACCATCGATCAGGCCGAAGGCGGCATTGGTCTGCGCGCCGCAGCCGGCGGGATCGCCTGGCAGGCCTTCTCTATCCGGCCATCGGTCGACGTCGCCTATGCCCGGCTCGGTGGCGATGTCGCCTTCCCCGTGGGCCTGGAGCTGCTCGGCACGCCCATCGCGGCCCGCGCCACCGACATCGGCCGCGACGTGCTGCGCGTCGGCGCACAGCTCACCGCCGTCCGCTTCGACGAGGCGGTGACGGGCTTCGTCGGCTACGATGGCCGCTTCCAGGAGGCCGCCCGCAACAACACGTTCACCGGCGGCTTGATCGTGCGCTTCTGACCGACATGCGCACCAGCTCGGTGCTCGAAGTCGCGGCCGTGCGGCGCGCTATGGCTCATAAATAGTAAAAGCGCCGCCCGAAGGCGACGCAATCACTTCCGTCAGCGCGATAAAACGCCAATTGCGGAAAACTGAAACTAATTCAGCAACTACTTTTTCTTCGCCGCCGCCTTAGGCTTCGCGACTGCCGTCTTCGCCTTGGCGCGCTGGACGACTGCGGTCTTTGCCTTGGCAGAAGCCGGCGCCACGAATTCCCCCGTGGCGCGGGCTTTGCCGGCGCTCTTGGTGGAAGCTTTAGCCATGTCGAACCTCATCGATCTGGATTTCGAACGTAAGCGTCGCAACCACGCGCAATACAACGAGCAGCACGAACCCGAGATGTGGTGCTGCGAATGCGGCTGTATCACATTCTATCATTGGTCCAGTGGGGCCATTCAGTGCGCCGCGTGCAAAGTTGTGCAGAACGGCCTCGACGCACCTTCCCTGCCCACCGGGTGATCCCGACCGCGCCCGATTGGCTTGTGGAACATAAAGGGGTCATAAGCGGAACATTGTGTTGACGTCCGGCACCTCCAGCTCTATATCAGTAGGCAGATTGTGCAGGGTCGCCCAATGTCACGCACCACGTCAGATGCCGGGTTCTCGGCGCCGATCTCCCGCGAGATTTGGGATCTCAAATACCGTCTGAAAAGCGCCGACGGCACGCCGGTCGATAATTCGCTGGACGAGACCTTCTGGCGCGTCGCCCGCGCAGCCGCTGCCCCTGAGAGAGGCGGCAAGAAAGTGCGCGAGCGGTGGGCGCAGCGCTTCCATGCTGCAATGTCCGACCTCGGCTTCCTCCCCGCGGGCCGCATCCTCGCAGGCGCCGGCACGGGGCGCGCCGTAACGCTCTTCAACTGCTTCGTGCTCGGCCGCATCGACGATAACCTCGGCGCCATCTTCGAGGGTGTGAAGGAAGCGGCGCTCACGATGCAGCAGGGCGGCGGCATCGGGCACGACTTCTCGACCTTGCGCCCCAAGGGCGCGCCCGTCGCTTCCATCGGTGCGGACGCCTCCGGCCCCGTGAGCTTCATGGAGGTGTGGGACGCCATGTGCCGCACCATCATGTCCGCGGGCAGCCGTCGCGGCGCCATGATGGCTACCCTGCGCTGCGACCATCCCGATATCGAAGCCTTCATCGACGCCAAGGCCGACGCGAGCAAGCTGCGCAATTTCAATCTGTCGGTGCTCGTCACCGACGCGTTTATGGCCGCCGTGCGCGATGACCTCCCGTGGGATCTGCGCTTCGAGGGCAAGGTTTACCGTACGCTCTCGGCCCGCGCGCTGTGGGATCGCATCACCCGCTCCACCTACGACTACGCCGAGCCGGGCGTCGTCTTCATCGACCGCATCAACGCGCGCAACAACCTCCGATATTGCGAGGAGATCCACGCGACCAATCCGTGCGGTGAACAGCCCTTGCCCCCCTATGGCGCGTGCCTTCTCGGCTCGATCAACCTGTCGCGCTTCGTCGAGGCACCTTTCAGCGAAGATGCGCGGATCGATCTCGAAAAACTTGCCGCGCGGGTGAAGGTCGCCGTCCGCTTCCTCGACAACGTCATCGACATCTCGAATTACCCGTTGCCCGCCCAGCGCCGCGAAGCCTTCGCCAAACGCCGCATCGGGCTTGGCATTACCGGCCTTGCCGATGCGCTGATCTTTACCGGCCTGCGCTACGGCACACCCGAAGCCGCAAAGCTCGCCGGCACCTGGATGGCGGCGATCCAGAACGCAGCGTATGCAGCGAGCGCTGAGCTCGCTGCCGAGAAGGGCACTTTCCCACTTTACGACGCCGAGCGCTTCCTCGCTTCGCCCAACGTCGCCCTGCTGGAGCCGGGCGTGCGCGAGGCCATCGCGCGCAACGGCATCCGCAACGGCTGCCTTACCTCCATCGCGCCCACCGGCACCATCTCGCTGCTGGCGGGGAACGTCTCGAGCGGCATCGAGCCAGTGTTCGATTTCCGCTACAGCCGTCGCCTCCTGGCGCGCGACGGCAGCGCACACACGCAGATCGTCGAGGACTTTGCCCACGCCGAATTCCGCCGCCGCTTCGGCGATACGGCTCCGCTGCCCGCGACCTTCGTACGCGCGGGTGATCTGACGCCCGCCGAGCACCTCGCCATGCAGGCGGCCATGCAGCCCCATGTCGACAGCGCCATTTCCAAGACCATCAATTGCCCCAAAGGCATCCCCTTCGAAGACTTCAAGGACGTCTACGTCACGGCGTACGCGCTCGGCCTCAAGGGTTGCACCACCTACCGTCCGAACCCGGTGACAGGCGCTGTGCTCGCATCCGCACCGGCGGAAACGACCGCAGCGGATGTCCAGGCTCCGGAAGCCGCAGAACCGGCCCCATCATCGGCAGCCGCCCCGCCGCCGCTCGCCGCGCCGACGGCCTTAGCCTCGGTAGCAACCGTCACGCCCTCGCCGGAGCGCGCCGACGTCGTCTACATGGCTCCGCCCCTCGAGCGCGAGGGCGTGCTTGCCGGCTACACCTACAAGCTCAAGTGGCCCGCGAGCGATCACGCCATCTACGTCACCATCAACGACATCGAGCAGAGTGTCCCAGGCGGCGGCGTGCGCCGCCGTCCGTTCGAGATCTTCATCAACACGCGCAACCTCGAGCACTACGCGTGGACGGTGGCGTTGACGCGCATGATCAGCGCCGTGTTCCGCCGCGGCGGCGACGTGAGCTTCGTCGCCGAGGAGCTGAAGGCCGTATTCGACCCGCAAGGTGGACATTGGATGGGCGGGCGCTACGTGCCGAGCCTCCTCGCCGCCATCGGCGAGGTCATCGAAACCCACATGCGCCGCACCGGCGCCCTCACGGAGCAGGAGACGGAGCACGCCCCACCGCTGGCCCTCGGCGCCGCACGGCACGGCCATAGCGAAGCGGTGACGGACGACGGCACTGCCGGCGCCGGCCATGGTGCGCGCGCTGCGGCAGCAACCGCGCCGGGTTCGCACGCGCCGGCATCCGCCGCCGCCCGCCCACGCATCAAGCTCTGCCCGCGGTGCTCGTCCGCCGACTATGTGCAACGGGAGGGCTGCTGGGTATGCGACCGGTGCGGATATTCACGCTGCGGCTGACGCGGTTTCAGCATTTTTCTGAGCACCCCGGCGCAAGGCCTTGAGAGGACACGCACTGCATCGATTCAGCCGGGTGTTGTCGCCGTGCGACACACCTCAATCTTGCATTCACTTTGCCGCAAAAACACAGAGATGGAGCCACAATTCGGCTCGAAACCATCCCCATCGTTAAGCAATGAACCCTAGGCTGGCACGAAAAGAAAAGAGCGTCGAACACAGCGCGCGCCGCAAGGCCGCGAAGGGAACATCAGTAATGGTTGCGCGTATCATTGAGCTCGCCGTGTACAGGGCGCAGCGCTCCCTCGCCCAGCAGGAAATCGCCGATCCGGTCGACCGGCGGAACGAACGCACCCGTTTCCATTTCTGGACCGGCGCATCCGGCAAGCGCTACGTGCACAGCGTCTATGACCTGTGCGAGTGCCCGCCGATGCCCGCCGCCAACTTCGTGCTCGTGCGCCGCCACGCCAACGGCCGCGCCGAAGCGCTTTCCATCGGCCGCGTCAACAATGGCGCGCCGTCGCTCAACCTTGCACAGATCCGCCAGCAGGGTGCCGAGCTGTCCGCCGACGAGGTCCACGTGCACCTCCTCGCCGATACCCCGACCGACAGCAAGCTGATCGAGGTCGATCTGCGCTCCGGCCAGGTCGGCACCGACGTCTCGCGCTTCGCCGGCAGCCGCCCTCACTGACGGGGCGCTACCCGTGCGGTTAGCCGCTGGGTAGACCGCCGGCAGCCATCTTCTCGTTCTCAATTCCCGAAAAGATCACCGCACGAGCACCGGCGCGCCGCCCGGACGCGCGTGCCTCTTGCCTGCGCAAGCAAATCGCGTCGCAACGGGGCAGCGCCCGCACCACAGCCCAACACCAGCGCCACCGGTCAATCCCGGCGCGCCGTCAGTACGGTGCGATAGCAGAAGCGCCGCGCATCCTCGGCCTTCAATGGCCTTGCGTGCGCCGGTTTGCGCACGAACTCGCGCACCATCGCCGCCGCGCTCGCACGCGTATGCCGGTCCCCCGGCCCGCGCGTCGCGTAGCTGCCGACCAGTGTCTGCAGCCGTTCCAGTTCGCGCTCGCGAATGCCGAGCTTGGCGAGATGCGCCATCGTGCTCGCGAGATAATCAATGTTGTTGCCCGAGCGGCCGACGCCGCCGCGCACGAAATGCGCCTGCTCCGCCAGCGAAAGCCTGCCGGCGTAGCTCGGATGCGCGCGCTCGACGAGGAATGTGAGCGCCATCACCTCGGCGCGCTCCCCCGACAGGAGTTGCACCGGCACCAGCGCTTCGCGATAGACGCTCGCGACCTGTTCACGCTCGCGCAGATAGCGCAGCGTCTCCCGCGCCGTCTCGGGCGCCACGCGAAAAGCCAGCCCCTCGCACACGCCGCCGCGGTCGAGCCCGAGGACGAGCCCTGGCCGGCGCGCCGATCCGCGATGGAAACGCGAATAGATGCAGAAGCTCCGCCGCCAGCCGACGAGACGCGCGTGCACAGTCTCCTGAGCCTCGAACCCCGGCCGCCACATCAGCGAGCCATAGGCGAAGATCCAGAGATCGTGCGCAGATTGCATGGCTATTTGCGCGGGGTGCTATCCGCAGCGGCGGGGGACGCGGTTTGCTGACCGCTCCCGTGGCCGCGGCCGAAGTCGGGCGCCGGCGTATCCTGCCCGGCGGCGATGATACCGCGACGAATGGTGCGCGCATCCGTGAAGCGGCGGAACAGCGTCTCGCCGTCTCCCGCCTCGATGGCGCGCTTCAGTTCGTCGAGGTCCTCGGAGAAACGGCGCAGCATCTCCATCACGCCATCGCGGTTGCCGAGGAAGATGTCGCGCCACATCGTCGGATCGGAGGCGGCGATGCGGGTGAAATCGCGAAAGCCGCCAGCCGAGAACTTGATTACTTCCTTGTCCGTCACCCGTTCGAGGTGTTCGGCGGTGTTGACGATGTTGTAGGCGATGAGATGCGGCAGGTGGCTCGTGATCGCGAGCACCATGTCGTGATGCGCCGGATCCATCGTCTCGACCTTCGCGCCGAGCCCTTCCCAGAATGTCTTGAGCTTCGCGACGGCTGCCCCGTCCGAATCCGCCGTCGGCGTCAGGATGGTCCAACGTCCGTCGAACAGCTCGGCGAAGCCCGCTTCGGGACCGGACTGTTCCGTGCCCGCGATCGGATGCCCCGGCACGAAGTGCACACCCCGCGGCACATGCGGAGCCATGTCACGCACCACCTGTGACTTCACCGATCCGACGTCGGTGAGGATCGTGCCCGGCGCCAGATGCGGCGCGATCTCCGCAGTGATCGGCCCGCACGCGCCGACCGGCACGCTGAGGATCACGAGATCGGCGCCCGCGACTGCCTCCGCCGCGTTGTCGTAGCCCTTGTTGATGAGCCCCAGCTTCAGCGCCGTGTCGAGGGTCGACCGTGTGCGCGCGCTGCCGACGATCTCCTTTGCGAGCCCGCCGCGCCGCGCCGCATGGCTGATCGACGAGCCGATGAGACCGATGCCGATCAGCGCCACACGGTTGAACATCGGTTGCGGCTTCATGCTTTGCCCCCCGCAAAATCTGCGAGCGCCGCCGCCACCGCACGATTGTCCGCTTCCGAGCCGATGGTGATGCGCAGACAGTGCGGCAGGCCATAGGAAGCAACCTTGCGGACGATGATACCGCGCTGCTTCAGGAAGCTGTCGGCTGCGTCTGCGGTCTTTCCGCCCTCTCCGGTGAAGTGCACCAGGATGAAGTTGGCGACGCTCGGCGTCACCTTGAAACCCAGCTTTTCGATCTCGGCGCTGAGCCAGGGCAGCCAACGTTCGTTGTGCGCCACCGACGTTTCCTCATGCGCCGTATCCGCGATCGCAGCCGCGCCCGCGGCGAGCGCCGGCACCGACATGTTGAACGGACCGCGAATACGGTTGAGCACATCGGCCACCGCCTCGGGGCAATACGCCCAGCCGATGCGCAGGCCCGCGAGGCCGTGGATCTTCGAGAACGTGCGCGTCATCACGGTATTTTGCGTTGTCGCGACAAGCTCGATGCCGGCCTCGTAGTCGTTGCGGCGAACGTATTCGGCGTATGCCGCGTCGAGCACGAGCAGCACGTGCGCGGGCAGCCGTGCGCGCAGCGCGCGCACCTCGTCGATCGAGATGTAGGTGCCGGTGGGGTTATTCGGGTTGGCGAGGAAGACGACCTTCGTGCGCTCGCTCACGCGCGCCAGAATGGCCTCGATATCGGTGCGCAGGTCGGTTTCCGGCGCGACGATGGGCGTTGCGCCGTTCGCCAGGATGATGATGCGGTAGAGGAGAAAGCCATGCTGCGTGTAAATCGCCTCATCGCCCTCGCCGAGATAGGCGTGGGCCAGCATCGTCAGAAGCTCGTCCGAGCCCGCCCCGCAAACGATGCGTGCCGGGTTGAGACCATAGCGCGCCGCAATGGCTCCGCGCAGCTTGGCGGCGGCACCGTCCGGATAGCGCTCGAGCTCGCCCGCCACCGCGCGGAACGCCTCGATCGCGTGCGGGCTCGGGCCGAACGGCGTCTCGTTGGACGACAGCTTGATCGGCTTCGTCCCCGCCGGCAGGCTGCTTTCGCCCGGCACATAGGGATCGATGTCGAGGATGCCGGTCTTCGGCTGGGGAGCGTCGATGGTCATGGAGGGCGTCCGGATGCTTGGAGCCCGGCCAAGCGGGCGCGGCAAGTGATACAGACGCAGACCGCGGAACGCAAAGACTTGCAGGGATGCCGCAACATGCATCCGGACGATCGTATAGGGAGCCGAAAGGGCGCAGCGCACTTGACGATGCCGCGGCCATACCGATATTTCATTCCGATCCCCGTGGTGATTTGGCCGGCCGGCTTGCAACCACGTTAAATAAGTCGCTAAAAAAGGCCGCGCGCACCCGGTTAACGGATGAGAGCGGTCCTTAAGGCCCGCAAGATCCGGCCGGGTTTTTTGTTTGATGCCCACGCCCTGTGCGCGGGCCGGGAGCGCGCACGAGCAATGGCTGTGCATCCGACATTGGAGGACGCCAAGGGCGAGCGAAACCTGCGGCTCGCGGAGGCGAACAATCCCTCGAGCAAGGTGTTGCGCCTGCCGGCCAGCGAGCCGCTGAAGCTCGCCTGCGACCAGCTGCTCGGTCCCATTTCCATCGCCTATGAGACCTACGGCGAGCTCAACGCCGAGAAGTCGAACGCCATCCTCGTCTGCCATGCGCTGACCGGCGACCAGTATGTCGCATCCACGCATCCGGTGACGCACAAGCCCGGCTGGTGGTCGACGCTCGTCGGTCCGGGCAAGCCCATCGACACCAACCGCTTCTTCGTCGTCTGCGCCAACATCCTCGGCGGCTGTATGGGCTCCACGGGCCCCGCCTCGATCGATCAGAGGACCGGCAAACCCTACGGGCTCAATTTCCCGGTCATCACCATCGGCGACATGGTGAACGCCCAGGTGCGCCTGATCGACCACTTCGGCATCGACCAGCTCTTTTGCGTCATCGGCGGCTCGATGGGCGGCATGCAGGTGCTCGAATGGGCAGCAAGCCATTCAGAGCGCGTATTCTCCGCCGTGCCCATCGCGACGGCGGCGTGGCATTCGTCCCAGAACATCGCCTTCCACGAGGTTGGCCGCCAGGCCGTCATGGCCGACCCGGACTGGTGCGGCGGCGACTATCACGCCTTCGGCAAGGTCCCCCGCAACGGCCTCGCCGTCGCGCGGATGGCGGCGCACATCACCTACCTGTCGGAGGACGCGCTGCACCGGAAGTTCGGCCGCAACCTGCAGGATCGGTCCAAGCTCACGTTTTCCTTCAACGCCGATTTCCAGGTGGAGAGCTACCTGCGCCACCAGGGCTCGACCTTCGTCGACCGCTTCGACGCCAACAGCTACCTCTATATCACGCGCGCGATGGACTACTTCGACCTCGCCGCCGAGCGGGGCGACGTGCTGGCGAACGCGTTCCGGGGAACCAAGACGCGGTTCTGCATCGTCTCGTTCACCTCCGACTGGCTCTATCCCACCCGCGAGAGCCGCGAGGTGGTGCACGCCCTCAACGCCGTCGCCGCCAACGTCTCCTTCGTCGAGATCGAAAGCGACAAGGGCCACGACGCCTTTCTCCTTGAAGAGCCTGAGTTTTTCGCGACAATCCGCGGCTTCTTGAGCGCGGCCGGTGTCAAGCGCGGGCTGAAAGTGTAGGCCGCCATGCAGAAATACACCTATGCCTCGGGCACGGCACGCGTCGACCACCAGCTGATCGCCGAGATGGTCGCGCCCGGCTCGCGCGTCCTGGATGTCGGCTGCGGCGACGGATCGTTGCTGCAGTTGCTCGCCGAGACGAAGAACACCGATGGCCGTGGCGTCGAGCTGTCGCGCGAACGGGTGAATGCCTGCGTGATGCGCGGCCTGTCGGTGATCCAGGGCGACGCGGATCGCGACCTTGCCGATTATCCCGACCAGGCCTTCGATTACGCGATCCTCAGCCTCACCATCCAGGCGACGCGCCAGCCGAAGACCGTGCTGGAGAACCTGCTGCGGATCGGCCGGCGGGCGATCGTCTCGTTCCCGAACTTCGGCCACTGGCGCATCCGCACCGAGCTTCTCTTCACCGGCCGCATGCCGCGGACCCGCAACCTGCCCGATCCCTGGTATACGACCGCCGACGCGCACCTGTGCACCATCAAGGATTTCGCTGACCTGGCCGAGCACGTCGATGCCGAGGTCGAGGAGGCCGTCGCCTTTAATACCTCGGGCCAGCGTCTGCCGATCCGGCACTCCATCGCCCTGCAGAACCTCCTGGGCGAGAAAGCCGTTTTCCTCCTGCGCAAACGCCACGTCGAATAGCGTCCTGAAAAAAGCGGACTGCGCGGTTTCGCCGTACCCTTCGACACCCTCGATGCTTTCTGCGCTTTCTTGACACCCCCAGGGGCCGTCACTATGGTGCGCGCCGTTGATAAAACCTGCCGTTTGGTAGCCTCGAAAACGCAACTGGGCCGGTTGAAACCATGTCGTCCGCTGGGAAAGAACCTACCCCGGACCGTGGCGAAATCAGCCCGGAGGAGCGAGAGGCTTTTCGCCAGCGCTCAGATGCGATCGGAAGGCAGCTCGGGAAGGCGCAAGCCCGCCGGGCGCCGGTAAAACGCTCGGCTGATGACCGGGTCCGCGGCGAAGCATTCGCCAAGGCCTTCCGGTTCGGTGCCGAGCTTCTGGTCGGTGTCGGCATCGGTGGTTTTATTGGGTGGGCACTCGACGGCCAGCTCAACACGCGGCCGTGGCTACTGATCCTGTTCGTCATCCTCGGCTTCGCCGCGGGCATGTCGAACCTGATCCGGGCAGCCCGGGAAGAGCAACGCAAGCAGCAAGCATCGCAGCTTGCATCGCCGTCCGTACCGGACGACGAGGACGAAGACGACAGGTAGGGGATTAGACCGTGGCAGCCGGACATGGTCCCATGGAGCAGTTCGAAATCAAGCGGATCATTCCGCTTGAACTGTTCGGATGGGATGTATCGTTCACCAACGCGTCGCTGTTCATGGTCATCGCGGTGGTGCTCATCCCACTTTTCTATCTATTCGCGATGAACAGGCGCGCGCTCGTGCCGGGTCGGCTTCAGTCGATCGCCGAGCTCAGCTACGAATTCATCGCCAACATGATCCGTGACATCGTTGGCGAAGGCGGGATGAATTATTTCCCGTGGGTCTTCACGATCTTCATGTTCATTCTCGTGCTGAACCTGCTGGGCCTCGTGCCCTACTCGTTCACCGTCACGAGCCACATCATCGTCACCTTCGCACTCGCTGCGATGGTCTGGCTGATCATCACCGGCATCGGCTTCGTCAACCACGGCCCCGGCTTCCTCAAGCTGTTCGTGCCGTCGGGCGTGCCGTGGTGGCTGCTGCCGATCATCATCGTGATCGAGGTCATCTCCTATCTCATCCGCCCCATCAGCCACTCGGTGCGTCTGTTCGCCAACATGATGGCCGGACACGCCATGCTGAAAGTGTTCGCCGGCTTCGTGATCGGCCTCGGCATCCTGGGTGGCTGGGCGCCGCTCGTGTTCCTCATCGGCTTCACCGGCCTGGAACTCGTGGTCGCCTTCCTTCAGGCCTTCATCTTCACTGTGCTGACCTGCATCTACCTCAACGATGCTGTGAACATGCACGAGCACTAACGCCATGAGGTCCGGTCCGCGGGGCGACCCGTTGCCGGACTTCATCGTATCCGATCCCAGCAATAACCCTTATGGAGACTACGACTATGGATCCTCAGGCAGCTAAGTTCATCGGCGCCGGCCTCGCCTGCTTTGCGCTCATCGGCGCCGGTATCGGCATCGGCAACATCTTCGCCAACTACCTGTCGGGCGCTCTGCGCAATCCGTCGGCTGCTCCGGGTCAGTTCACCAACCTGCTGATCGGCTTCGCGCTTTGCGAAGCGACCGGCCTGTTCGGCCTGCTGATCGCCCTGATGATCCTCTTCGCCTAATCGGCAACGGTCGTTAAGGGCGCGAGGAGGATAGAATGATCGCAGCTGTCTCAGCTTTCGTCGTGGCCGCCGCAGCGGCCGCGCACGGGGGAGAGTCCAAAGGGTTGCCGCAGCTCAACCCTGCCGACTTTGCCCCGCAGCTCGTGTGGCTCGTGATCAGTTTCATCATCCTGTACCTGATCCTGTCGCGCGTGACGCTGCCGCGCATCGGCGAGGTGCTCGAGGAGCGTCGTGATCGCGTGCAGCGCGATCTCGATGCCGCCGAGCGCTTCAAGGGCGAAACGGACGCCGCGCTTGCCGCCTATGAGAAGGCCCTTGGCGATGCCCGCCAGAAAGCCTCCTCGATGGCCAAGGAAGTGCGTGACCGCCTGACAGCCGACACCGAGCAGGAGCGCGCGCGCGTCGAAGGCGAACTCGCCGCCAAGCTTTCCGACGCGGAGGCCCGCATCGCGGCCACCAAGTCGAAGGCCCTGGCCAGCGTCGATGAGATCGCCGCTGACACCGCCAGCGCCGTCATCGGCAAGCTTCTCGGCGAGGACGTGCCGCCCGCCGAGGTCAAAAAAGTGCTGCTACCCGCAGCGAAGTGAGGACGCCGATGCATTTCGACCTGTCCGATCCGACCTTCTGGGTGATGATCTCGTTCCTCGGGTTCGTCGCTCTGATCCTCTACTACAAGGTGCCGGCCACCGTCGGTAAGACGCTCGACCAGCGTGCGGACGCCATCCGCAACGAGCTGGACGAGGCACGCCGTCTGCGCGACGAGGCGCAGTCCTTGCTGGCCGACTATCAGCGCAAGAGCCGTGAGGCCGAGAACGAGGCGAAGGAAATCCTCGAGCAGGCCAAGCGCGAAGCCGAGGCGCTGACCGCACAGACCCGCAAGGCACTCGCCGAGACGGTGGAGCGGCGCACGAAGTCGGCCGAGGAGAAGATCGCCCGCGCCGAGGCGCAGGCTCTCGCCGAGGTTCGCGCTTCCGCCGTCGACAACGCCATCAGCGCAGCGGAAAAGATCCTGCAGTCGAAAGCCTCTGCGGCATCCACCGCCGCCAGCCTCGTCTCGCAGAGCATCAAGGATCTCGGCGGCAAGCTGAACTGATCGCGCGCCGCGCCCAGCCAGACGGACATGAAAAATCAAAAGCGCCTCGGACACCCGTCCGGGGCGTTTTTACTATGGACGTACATTCAGCGCCTGCACCTTTCCTCTCCGGCGATTGTCTCTCGCGATGCGCCGCGCATGACACGTTTCCTCGCCGTATCCGTTAGCGAGCGCCCGTCCTCCCCAATCGGCATACGGGCTGAACCGCCCTCGTAGCGGCGAACAACAGCCCACGGCCCCAATACGGTGATGATCGGAAGTTAGAGGAGCGTCACAGCGCCTGAGACCGGCTCAGCACCGAGGAGAAGCCATGAAGCTCATTTTTTCAACTTTGCTGATGGCGGGGTTCGCCGCCCCCGTCTTTGCCGAGAGCGGCGTCGCCCCCTTCGACGAAGCCGCCTGGCAGGCTGAGTTCAGCAGCGGAGACACCGACGGTGACGGCAAGCTGAGCCGGGAAGAGGCAAAGGCCGGCAACCCGAACATGACCGATGACATGTTCGACCAGATTGACGCGAATGGCGACGGCTTCGTCAGTCCCGAGGAAGACAAGGCAATGCTTCAGCGCGCGAAGGCAGCACGCGCCAAGAAGTGACGAAGACGGCAACGCTCCGGCCGCCCGCGCCAATGCGGCCGGCAGGCGTGGCAGCGCGATGAGATCAAAAAAGAAAGGGCCGCGGTTTCGGCCCCTTACGTTCCGGAACGGCCACGCGTGCCGCTAACCGGCGCCCTGGGCGTTCTGGTCGAAGCCGACGAACACCTCGAACTCGCCCGGACGCGAGCCTTCGGGAATATCGAAGGTCACCGAGCGTACCGTGGAGAAGTATCCGATCGGATTGTCCACCGCGACGTTGGCATCGACGCTCACCGTATCGCCCGCGATCCGCGCCCGCTTGGCGTCGGTCACGACCACGTTGATCGGAAGACGCACATTGCCCCCGTGTCCGCGCGGGCCAAGCAGGATGCGGCCCGAGAACCCGTAGCGCACCGTAACGCGCCCCGGCTCGATCTGGCATTCGCGTGCCGTCTTGGTGATTTCGCCGCGATGCATGATGGCGAGGCCGTCACCGGCGCGGCCGTCCTCGTAAATGGTGAGGTGCCCGCCGTGCGGCGATATGCTCAAACGCGGACATCCGTGCGCGATCTCGCCCACGGGGGCGGAAACCGCGACATCGCTCTTTGCCGCCGAAAGAAGTTGCTCCTCGTTGACGCCCGGCGATGCCGCCGGCTGCGATGAGGAACCACCGAAAATTCCGCCGCCGAGACCCGAGGTGATCGAGGAAATCCCGCAGCCGCCGACGGCCACGGTTAACAGCACGCAAGCGCCCACGCATATCCCTATGCGCGAAGCATTGGTCGCGGCTCGCCTCATGGTGCCCCGAATTGACCCCTCGTTGGCCTCTTCTATGCCGCAGCGACCCAAACCCCTAGGCCGGCGGCGGAGGCTTCCTGTATTGTCTATAGTCAAAGCCTAGCACCCCCAACCGATCCGGACCAAGCGCATTGCGCTACACCGCATCCGGATAGACAGAGAAAGCGATGTCCGCCGCATTCCCACCGTCCGCGCCCTCAACCCGGCCGCCGTTGACCGTTTACCTTGCGGCCCCGCGCGGTTTCTGCGCCGGCGTGGACCGAGCCATCCAGATCGTAGAACTGGCTTTGGCCAAATACGGCGCTCCCGTCTACGTGCGACACGAGATCGTGCACAACCGATTTGTCGTTGATTCCCTGAGAGCTAAAGGCGCCGTTTTTGTGGAGGAGCTCGACGACATTCCCGAGACCGACCAGCCCGTGATTTTTTCAGCACACGGGGTCGCCAAGTCCGTGCCGGCCGCGGCCAAGGCCCGCAACATGTTCGTGCTCGATGCCACCTGTCCACTGGTGTTCAAAGTGCATATCGAGGCTGGCCGGCTCCACGAGGAAGGCCTCGAGATCCTGCTCATCGGCCACGCCGGCCATCCGGAGGTCGTGGGCACCATGGGCCAGCTCCCCCCCGGCGCCGTGAGGCTGATCGAAACGACGGCCGACGCGGAAAGCTTCACGCCCGCCGATCCCGACAAGCTCGCGTTCGTCACGCAGACGACCCTTTCTGTGGACGACACCGCCGCGATCGTCGCGGTACTGCGCCGGCGCTTCCCCAACATCGTCGGCCCGCACAAGGAAGACATCTGCTACGCGACGACCAACCGCCAGGCAGCGGTCAAATCCATCGCGCCCAAGATCGGCTGTCTCCTTGTCGTCGGCAGCCCGCAAAGCTCCAACTCGCTGCGCCTCGTCGAGGTCGCCCAGCGCGCGGGCTGCCCGTCGGCACACCTCATCGAGCGTGCGGCCGACATCCCGTGGGGCGAAATCGAAGGCTTGGAAAGCATCGGCGTCACCGCCGGCGCGTCTGCTCCCGAGCAGCTCGTCGAAGAGGTGATCGAGGCATTCCGCGCCCGCTTCGAGGTCTCGGTCGAAACAGTGACTACCGCGCTGGAGCGAATCGCCTTCAACGTCCCGCGTGAGCTGCGTCCGGCACCTGCCGCCACCTGATCTCCGAAAGATACCGATGGCCGTTTATACTGAAGTCAGCGACGACGAGCTGGCGAGCTTCATCGCTAGCTATGGCCTGGGCGAGCTCCTGTCGTTCAAGGGCATCGCCGAGGGTGTCGAGAACACCAACTACATCGTCCACACGTCCAAAGGGCCGTTCATCCTCACCATCTACGAAAAGCGCGTGGAGGTGGCGGACCTGCCGTTCTATCTCGGGCTGATGGAGCATCTGGCCGAGCACGGCGTCACGTGCCCCACGCCCGTGCGCAACGGCGAGGGTGAGAACCTCAGCGAGCTTGCGGGGCGTCCGGCAGCGCTCGTGACGTTCCTCGAAGGCTTCTGGGTGCGCCGTCCAACCGCCGCCCACTGCATGTGTGTCGGCCGCGCGCTGGCCGAGATGCACCTCGGCGGCGAAGGCTTCGGCTTGCGCCGCGCCAATGCCCTTGGACTGTCCGGCTGGCGTCCGCTCTATGGGCGCTTCGCACCGCAGGCCGACGAGATCGTTCCCGGCCTGTCCGCCCTCGTCGAAGGCGAGCTCGGGTTTCTGGAGGCGAACTGGCCGCAGTCCCTTCCCGAAGGCGTCATCCACGCCGATCTCTTCCCCGACAACGTCTTCTTTATCGGCGATCGCCTGAGCGGCCTCATCGATTTCTATTTCGCCTGCAACGATGCGCTCGCCTATGACATCGCCGTGTGTCTCAACGCATGGTGCTTCGAGAAGGACAACGCCTTCAACCTCACCAAGGGGCAAGCATTGCTGCGTGGCTATGAAAGTGTGCGTCCGCTCAACGCAGCCGAGCGCGCAGCGATGCCGACGCTGGCCCGCGGCGCTGCGATGCGCTTTCTGCTGACGCGCGCCTATGATTGGCTGAACACGCCGAAGGACGCACTGGTGAGCCCGAAGAACCCGATGGAATACGTGCGCCGCCTGCGCTTCCACCAAAGTGTGCGCTCGATCGCCGACTATGGCCTCGCGGAGGTGACACCATGAGCGAGCGCCCGCCGGTCATCATCTACACGGACGGTGCGTGCTCGGGGAACCCGGGGCCGGGCGGCTGGGGCGCCATTCTCACCTATGGCGACACCACGAAGGAGCTTTCCGGCGGCGAGGCGCAGACCACCAACAACCGCATGGAGCTGATGGCGGCCATCTCCGCCCTCGAGGCGTTGAAACGCCCCACGCGCGTGGAGCTGCACACCGACAGCGTCTACGTGAAGAACGGCATCACCGCCTGGATCCACGGCTGGAAGAAAAACGGCTGGCGCACCGCCGACAAGAAGCCGGTGAAGAACGCCGATCTCTGGCAGCGGCTGGATGAGGCGCGGCGCGTGCACGAGATTGACTGGCGCTGGATCAAGGGGCATGCGGGCCACGCCGAAAACGAGCGCGCCGACGAATTGGCGCGCCTCGGCATGGCCGCATACAAACCGCAGAAGCCGCCGCGGACAACGGCGCGCAACGGCTCCGACTAACACCGATTAAAGCGAACGGTCGATCATCGAGCACAGCGTCGCCGCGCTCGACTTGTCGTGCTGCGGCGGCAGATCCTCGACGTTGAGCACCTCGACGACGCCGTCATCCACCAGCATCGCATAGCGCTTCGAGCGCAGCCCGAGGCCGAAATCCGACAGGTCGACATCGAGGCCGATCTTCTTGGCGAAGTCGCCGTTGCCGTCGGCCAGCATCAGGATGTTTCCATCCGCGCCCGTCGCCTTGGCGAACTCCGCCAGCACGAAGACGTCGTTGACCGCCGTACAGGCAATCGTATCGACGCCCTTCCCCTTCAGCTCGTCGACGCGCGCAACGAACCCCGGCACATGCTGCTGCTGGCAGGTCGGCGTGAAGGCGCCCGGGACCGCGAACAGCGCAACCTTCTTGCCGGCGAAGATCTCGCCCGTCGTACGCTTTGCGGGGCCCTCGGCCGTCATTACCATGAAGCCCGCATCGGGAAGCCTGTCTCCGACCTTGATCGTCATCTCGTGCCCTCGCTGTTCTGCACCGTTCGAAATCTAAACGCACAACCGTGACATCGGTCCCCGTTCACTGGAACGGGAATGTTTCCTCCGATTGCCCCTTGTCCGATACGACCGTCGCCGTAAGCTGCTTGCCCTTCAGCATCGCCAGGTCGACATCCTTCGAAAGATCGACCTCGAAGGTAACGGGACCTTTGCCATCGCCGGAAACCTTCGTCGGCAACGGAACGTAAATGCCGTCCGGGGCGTCGACGAAGGCATCCACCGCGCCCGATCCTTCCGGGACGTCGGCCTCGATGACGATGCGAGGCTTGTCGCCACCGAGCTCTACCGCTGCGCGCTTGATCAGCGGATCGGTCTCGCGGCGCGCCTGCGGGCGTGTAGGTACGCGCGCAATCGCATCCATCAGGTCCTCTGAAATCTCCGCATCCGGCGGCAGCGTGAGTGACAATTCCGCCTGTGCCGGGATGCAAATCTCTTTGCATACGCCGTAGTCGAGCGCGAGGTGAACATCGATCGGCTTTGCCGGATCTTTCGCTTTCAGGCGCACCGGGAACGTAACGCTGCCTTTGTAGCCGATCGTTTCACCGGCGGCGTCTGTCAGGCGGTGCGGCGCAGGATAGAGGACTTCCGCACTCTCGAGATTCTGCGACTTCGACCAATCGAACGATGGCGCGACGCCGCCCGCTTCGCCCGGATAGCGCCAATAGGTTTTCCAGCCCGGCGGCAGCTCGAGCTCGACACCGAGAATGCCGCCCCCACCCACCAGCCGCGCACGCGAGCTGTGCCCGGCAACCCAGTCGGAGGTGACCTCCGCGCTGGCACTCGCGGCCGCAGTGCACATGAAAAAAAGGGCAAGGGCGCCCGTGAGCATAGTCCGGCTTTGGCGCATCGGCAGTCCCTTCGGATGAGGTTGGTGTGGCGAGCCGCCAGCGTTGTAGCGCCTTGCCAGGCGTATGAAAACACGACTGCCTAACAAACCATTGCTGCCAGCGGGCGGAACGATATTGCAACTCGCCAATTGACCGCTTCACACCCCGCCCGTCGGCACGTTAGTGTTAGCACATGAACATAACCCAGCTCGGTCCGCGCCGCGCCTCCGGCGATGGCTATCTCGACGGTCAGCTCCTCATTGCCATGCCGGTGATGTCGGATCCGCGTTTTGCGCGGTCCGTCATCTACATGTGCGCACACTCCGAAGATGGCGCCATGGGCCTCATCATCAATCAGCGCGCTTCGCACATTTCGTTCCCCGACCTGTTGGAGCGCCTCGGCATCATCAACGAGAACGATGAGGCCGCGATCACGGGCGAGATCGGACACATGTCGATCCACGTCGGTGGCCCGGTCGAAACGGGGCGCGGTTTCGTGCTGCACAGTGCCGACTACTTCGCCGAGGATTCGACGCTGCCGATCGAGGATGGCGTGTGTCTCACGGCAACGATCGACATCCTCAAAGCCATCGCGGCGGGCAATGGTCCCGACCGGGCAATCCTCGCGCTCGGCTATGCGGGATGGTCGCCCGGCCAGCTCGAAAGTGAGATTCAGGCGAACGGCTGGCTGAGCTGTCCGGCCGATCCCGACATCGTCTTCGATCCGAACCTCGAAGCGAAGTACGCCCGCGCCCTTGCCAAGATCGGTATAGACCCCTCGCATCTCGTCAGCGACGTCGGCCACGCCTGAGCGTGCCCAGTGACGTGCGTGGAGGCTGGCGCGGTCGCCATGCCCATGCCACGCCATCGCAGCCTGACCCCTCACGTCCCTTCGAAGTTCGGTAGGAAGCGTGCGCTGTCATCCAGTGCGGCGCTTCCGGACGCAGCGCGGCAGATCGCGACGAGAGCGCTTCCGGAAAGCGGGCTCCGGTTTCCGATGAGAAGCAGGCTAAAAGCGTAGCGCCGTTTCCCAATTCTTTGAAAGCCGACTGGCCTAGAGTGCTTCCGGAAAAGTGGGCACCGGTTTTCCGATAAGAAGCACGACCAAGAGTGAGTGCTTTCGGAAAAGTGGGAACCGGTTTTCCGATAAGAAGCACGGCCAAACAATGGTCTAGAGCCGTTCTGCGTTTCCACCTAAACCGGAACGGCTCTAGTCTTCCTCGCGGGGCGGCCAGGGCACGCCCGCGAGCTTGGCGAGGCTAGCCGCCATCGTCGGCGGCAAGCCGGCAAAATCGGGCACGGGTTTGCGGGGCGGCGATGCGCCCCCATGTCCCGCGCCATTGCCTGCCGGCGGATGTGCCGGACGTGCTTGCTCATTCGGCGCCGACGGACGCGGCGGCGCAGCCGATGCCGGCGGGGCACCGGTTTCAGGGGACCTCGCGGCGGGCCGCTGTGACACCGGCGGTTTCATCGCCGGACCATCCCCTCGCGTGGGCGCCGGGGCAGCGCTCGGCGGCGGCGCATGAGGCCGGCCAGAGGAACTGTTCGGCGCCGGCCGCGGTGCCTGTTTCGGCTCGCGATGGGAAACGGGGAACGGCTCGCCCCCCTCCACGTGCTGGCCGTTGGGTTGCGGGAAGACGGGTGGCGGCGGTGAGGCCTGCGGCCCCATGCCGTGCGGAGGCTGGGGCATAGCCTCCGGCGGATCGATGAACGAATCGAATGGCGAGGGCATGCTGTCATCGCCGTGCATCTGCGGCGCCGGCGGCGGCGAGAAGTCGGGCATACCCATCGGCCCGCCGGGGCCGTCGACCGGCAGCGGCGAGCCGAACTGTTGTGGCTCCCGTCCCGGTGCGCCGGCATAGCCCCCTGGCGGTGGCATCCCGTCACCGGCCTGCATCGGACCATCAGGGCGCATCGCGAATCCCGGCCCCGGAGGAGCACCCCGGTCGATGGACGGCGGAGCGCCATGGAAACCGTTGGGCTTAGGCCCCGATCCGAACGGCCCCGGCGGCGGCTCGCTGATCGGCAGCGGCACGGGGGCACTGTCGGCGTGCAAGGGACCGTTGCCGTGCGGCGGCGCATCCATTGACCCGGGCTGCGAGAAATCGAACGGCGATCCACCGTTGTGCGGCGGAGCCGGAGGTGAAAATCCCTGCGGGGCCGGCGGTGGAGGCAGGGCCGCAGCCGCCGCGGTGAGAGAAGCTGCCTGCGGCGGCAGGCCCGGCGGCGGATGGTTGCCGATGGCGGGCGTCCCCGACGCGCGTATGCGCGAGCGCAGCGGCGTGTGGGGCGCGCCCGCGGGCGGCACCATGGGCGGGCGTCCGTTCGCCGCCGCCACGTCATGCCCGTTGCCGCCGCCGTTGCCGTTGACGTGCGCGGGCGGCGCGGCACCGTTCTCCGGTGGAGCCAACCCATCGGCGGCAACGCCGTCCGTAGTGCCGTTCTTGCCGCGCCCCTTGCCCTTCGCCTTGGCGCGGAAAAGCCCGCGCGGGCGCAGTTTGCTTTCGGCCGCACGCACCATCTTCAGGAGCTGCAGCACGTCGCGGTCCGACATCGGCTCGCCGTAGTAGAAGCCCTGCGCGTACTGGCAGCTGATCGAGCGCAGGAACGCGACGTCCTCCGCGGTCTCGACGCCCTCCGCGACGACGCCTTTGCCCAGCTCGTGCCCCAGCGCAACGATCGAGCGCACGATGGCCGAGCCCGCGCCGCCGCTGTCGCCGCTCGCCTGCACCAGAGCGCGGTCCACCTTGATCGTGTCGAAGGGGAAGCGCTGCAGATAGGCGAGCGAGGAATAACCCGTGCCGAAGTCATCGAGCGCCAGCTCCGCGCCCGCGCCGCGCAGCCATTCCAGGATCTCCGTCGCCTGTTCGGGATTTTCCATCACCAGGCTCTCGGTGATCTCGAGCCGCAGCGAGCCCTTCGGTACGATGTTGCGGCCGAGGATGTGGCGGATTTCCTGGATCAGATTCTGGCGGAAGATCTGCCGGCTGGAAATGTTCACCGACACGAACAGCGGCCGCTCTTCGCGCGGCAGCTCGCGCTGCCAGCGCGCGGCCTCGTGCGCGGCGCGCAGCAGCACATGCGAGCCGAGACGCACGATGAGATCGGATTGTTCGGCGATGGGAATGAAGTCATCCGGGCTCATCAGCCCGCGTTTGGGATGCTCCCAGCGGACCAGCGCCTCGAACCCCGCCAGCTCCTCGGTCGGCAGATAGATGATCGGCTGATAGAGAACCTTGATCTGGTTCTTCGAGAGCGCCTTGCGCAGATCGCTTTCGAGCGCGACCCGGTCGTCGCGGTCCGAGCGCATCTCGGGCCGGAAGATCTCGATGCGGTCCGCGCCGCCGCGCTTGGCGCGGTACATCGCGATCTCCGCCTCCTTATAGAGGTCGAGGTGCGACGGCGTCTGTCCGTCGTAAACAGCGATGCCGATCGAGCCCGTGAGCACGATTTCCTGGCCGGCGATCTTGATCGGCGCGCGCAGCGAGCGGCGCACCCGCTCGGCGAGGCCGGCGAGGTCCTGCGGGCTCTGCTCGGCGACCATGAGGATGGCGAACTGATCGCCGCCCACGCGGGCGAGCGTATCGTTCGGCCCGAGATGGCTTTGCAGGCGCCGCGCCACGGTGAGCAGCAGGCTGTCGCCGACGACGAGGCCGAACGAGACGTTGACGCTCTTGAACTTGTCGATGTCGATGAAGATGACGCTGGGGCGCACGCCCGCCTCGCCCTTGGCGCGGCTCGCGGCGACGCCGAGACGGTCGAGCACCAGCTCGCGGTTCGGCAGCCCCGTCAGGCTGTCGTGCACGGCATCGTGCAGCAGGCGCTCATGCGCCCGCTTGGCGTCCGTGACGTCGCGCACGAGCCCGACGCACCGCATGGCGCGCGCATCCGCATTCGGCACGCTCGCCGCTTCCAGCTCGAACCAACGATAGCTGTTGTCGGTGTGGCGCATGCGGAAATCGGTGCGGATACGCGCCCAGGTGCGCTCCTGCACCGACCACAGGATCATGCGGAAGCGCTCGCGATCGGTCGGATGCAGATGCTTGATGAAGTCGTCGACCTTCGTGCACAGCTCGCCTGGGTTGAGGCCGAGCGCGGCTTCGATCGCCGGGCTCACCTTCACCTCGTCGCGGCGCGCATTCCATTCCCATACGGCCGAGCCCGCACCGTCGACGGCGAGCGCGCGCAGCTGCAGTTCGCTCGGCGCCGCGCCGAACAGCGGCTCCAGCGACCGGAACGCGAACTGCGTAACGGTGAAGCCGATGAGAATAAGGATGAGAACGAGGCCCGCAACGAGGCCCTGCACGGCAGCATCGCCCGAGATGCGGCCGGTCAGCACCATCGAGGCGCCGAAGATCCAGATGAGGAACAGTATCCACGTCGGAATGAGAGACAGCGCACGGTCCTGACCGCGCAGCGCCAGGAACAGCGCAAACGCGCCGCCGACGCTGCCGATCACCAGGAACGACATGCGCGCAAACGTGGACGCGAGCCGCGGGTCGATCACCGCCACCGCCACCAGCGTGAGCTGGGCGATGATCCACACCGTGAACAGCATGCGTATGAGCCCGTGCCAGAAGGCTATTCGCAAGAACACGGATATGAAGATGACGAGACTGGCCGCGACCGCGGACTCGCTCGCCGCTCGGTAGACGGCATTGTCGCCCGGTTTCAGCTGAAAGAGCTTATGGAAGAAACCGAAGTCGACACACAGATAGGCCAGCACGCACCAGGCGACGAGTGCAGCGCTCGGGAAGATCGCTTTATGGTTGGCGGCGAAGATCGCCGTGAGGAAGATGGCGAGCAGGCCGGTGAGGCCCAGCATGATGCCGTTCATCAGCTGGCGATCGCGCGAGTAGAGCTCGTACTCGAGCGGCTTCCAGAGATAGAGGCGCGCGAAGCGGTCGGACGATAGCTCGACGACGTACGTCACCGTCTGGCCCGGCTCGACGGTGATGCGGAAGATGTCGGCGCGGTCGCTCTTGATGCGCTCGGGGATGAACCCCATCGACGGCGTCACCGCCTCGATGCGCTGCGCGTCGAGGTCGGGCCACACCGCCCCCGATCCGACCACATTGTAGCGCGCCGCCGTGAGCCAGCGCTCGATCGGCTTGTCGGTGGGATTGCTGAGCGCGAAGACCACCCAGTTGGGGCTCGTGCCGGGCGTTTTCGCCGTGACCGACATACGTCCCGACATGCCGTCGGCGGCGGGCGCCGTCTCGACCTGCAAGGTGTCGCCGCGAGCGTCGTAGAACTCGCCGAGCGTCGTCAGCTCGACGCGATCCTGCTCCGTCTCGATGACGATGGGCTCCAGCGCCGCCGCCGGTGCGATGGAGCCGGCGAACGCAGCCAGGAATGCGGCGAGGAACGCGAGCAACACCGAGGGCACGCCCTTCGATCCACCGCGCGCGAATGCACGGCCATGGCCACGGCTATGGCCCGTTGCCCTCATGCCGCCCGCACCTCCGTGCCCCCGTCGTGGGGAACCTCATCACACACGAGCGCGTGCAGAACATGGTCCTCCCAGGTGCCGTTGATCCTGAGTAGCCGCCGAGCGTAGCCCTCGCGGCGAAAGCCGTTGTGCTCCAGCACGCGGATCGAGGCGATGTTGTTGGGCATCGTCGCCGCTTCGAGGCGGTGCAGGTTCAGCGTCTCGAAACCGAACGCGACGGCGGCGCGCACGGCTTCCGTCATGTAGCCGCGGCCCGCGAAGGGCTTGCCGATCCAATAGCCGAGCACCGCCGTCTGGGTGACGCCGCGGCGCACGTTGGACATCGTCAGGCCACCGAGCAGGGCATCGTCCGCATCGGAGAAAATCAGGAACGCGTAGCCGAGATCCTCACGCGACTCGCGCTGGTAATGGCGCACGCGCCGGCGAAACGCGCTGCGCGATAGCTCATCGCGCTGCCAGATCGGCTCCCAGGGCGTGAGATAATCGCGGCTCGCGGCCCGCAGCTCGGCCCATGGGCCATAGTCGCCCATGGACGGCGCGCGCAGCCAGACGCCACGACCACGCAAGGTGATGCTGCCGTCCGGAATGCTGCTGGAGCGCAGAAATGCCATGGGCCGCTTTCTTCCCCCGAAGCGTTAGGCGCCGACCACCGCCGCCGCGCGCTCTGCATACTTGCGCGAACGCCGGCCGCTCCCGACGACCGACACGGACGCTTCACTTTCCACCAGCGACTGGGCGAACCCGCGCGCGTCCTCTGCCGTCACCGCGTCCACCTGCGCCATCAGCTCGGCATTGCCGAGCACGCGATTGTGCATCAGGAGATGACGCGCCATCTGCTCGGCCCGCGCCGAGGAGCTTTCCAGGCTCATGAGCAGGCCGGCCTTGAGCTGGGCCTTGGAGCGCGCCAGCTCCGCTTCGTCCGGCGCACGATCCGCGGCCCGTTTCAACTCCGTCCCGATCACGTCGATGAGCTGCCCCATCAGTCCCGTTCCCGTTGCCGCATGAACGCCAAACAGCCCAGTGTCGCGCAGTCCCCACGCGGACGAATAGATCGAGTAACAGAGGCCGCGTTTTTCCCGCACCTCCTGAAACAACCGGGACGACATGCCTCCGCCGAACAATCCGGAGAATACCTGCGCGGTGAAAAACGCTTCGTCCCCATACGATGGACTGGGAAAACCAATCAGCAGATGGCTTTGCTCGAACGGCTTCTCCGAATGACGCAAGCCACCGACATACCTCGCCGGGCGTTCCCCCGATGTTCGCCGCCCGTCAGTCAGCCCTCCGAATAGGGCTTCAGCGTGGCGAACCACGTTCGCATGGCGGACAGCGCCCGCCGCTGCGATCACCATGTTCCCCGGGCCATAGCGCCGGCCCAGAAAGCGGCGCAAATCACCCGCCGTGAAGCTACCTACGCTGGCCGGTGTGCCGAGAATGGGGCGGCCAACCGATTGTTGTGGATAGGCCGCGTCGTGCAGCAGATCATAGCCGATATCGTCGGGGCTATCCCGCGTCGCGGCAATCTCCTGCAAAATGACCTGCCGCTCCCCTTCGAGCTCAGGCCGCCCGAAGGACGAGTTCTGCAGGATGTCTGCGATGAGCTCCAGAGCGACCTTCTCATCGCCCTTCAGCACGCGGGCGTAGTACGCCGTCGTCTCCATGCTGGTGGCCGCATTGAGATCGCCGCCGACCGTCTCGATCTCCTCGGCGATCTGCTGGGCCGTGCGCTGGCGCGTGCCCTTGAACGCCATGTGCTCGAGGAAGTGCGAGATGCCGTGCTCGCGCTCGGTCTCGTGGCGGGCGCCGGTGCCCACCCACAGCCCCAGCGAGGTAGTTTCGAGCCGGGGCATCGCGTCGGTGATGATGCGCAGCCCGTTTGATAATGTCGTGATCTCGATCGGCATCAGCGCCGCTCCGCATTCGCGCGTGTCAGCGCCTCCACGTGCGCCTCCGCGGCGCCGATGTCGTTGTCGATGGTGGTGAAGTGCTCTTCCGCCGTCATCAGCCCATCGAGCCGCGGCGGCAGCGCGGGCCGCTGGCCCGTGATCGCCTCCAGCGCATCGGGGAACTTCGCCGGATGGGCCGTCGACAGCACCACCTGCGGCGCCCCGCGCGCGCCCAGGGCCCGGTCGGCAGCCACGATGGCGCAGGCGGTGTGCGGATCGGCGATGTACCCGCTCGCATCGCGCGTGCGCACGATGGCATCGGCGACATCCTGCTCGCTCGCGGCCGCAGCGGCGAACTCGCGCCGCATCGTATCCTTGAGCGAGCCGAGGTCGAAGCTGCCCGTCTCCTTCAAGGCCCGCATCTTTGCGCGGATGAGCGGTGCATCGCGCCCCGAGACCTCGAACAGGTAGCGCTCGAAGTTCGATGAGACCTGGATGTCCATCGATGGCGAGGACGTCGCGATCACCTCGCGCATTTGATAGGCCCCCTCGCTGAGCGTGCGGGGAAGAATGTCGTTGACGTTCGAGGCAATGACCAGCTTCTCGATCGGCAGCCCCATCCGCTTCGCGACATAGCCGGCGAAGATGTCGCCGAAGTTTCCGGTCGGCACCACGAACGAGACCGGGCGATAGGGCGCGCCGAGAGCGGCAGCGGCGACGAAATAGTACGTCACCTGCCCCGCGATGCGCGCCCAGTTGATGGAGTTGACCCCGGCGAGCGAAACACGGTCGCGGAAGCCGTGATCGTTGAACATCGCCTTCACGAGCGCCTGGCAGTCGTCGAAGTTGCCCCGCACGGAGACGGCGTGCACGTTCCCTTCCGTCGGCGTCGTCATCATGCGCCGCTGCACGTCGGAGACGCGCCCCTCGGGAAAGAGGATCACCACATCCACGTGCGGCGAGCCGCGGAACGCCTCGATGGCCGCACCGCCCGTGTCACCCGACGTGGCGCCGACGATCGTCGCACGCTGCCCGCGAGCCGCGAGCACGCGGTCCATCAGCCGGGCAAGGAGTTGCATCGCCACGTCCTTGAACGCCAGTGTCGGACCGTGGAACAGCTCGAGGATGAAGCGATTGGTGCCCACCTGCACGAGCGGCGTCACTGCAGCATGGCCGAAGCCTGCATAGGCCTCGGCCGTGATGCGTCCCAGCTCGTCGCGCGAAATGGCGCCACCGGTGAACGGAGAGATCACCTCCGCCGCGACGTCCGCGAAAGGCATACCGGCGAACGAGGCGATCGTCTCCGGCGCCAGCGTCGGCCAGACCTCGGGCACGTAGAGCCCGCCGTCACGGGCGAGGCCCGCCAGCACGACGTCTTCAAAGCCCAATGGGGGCGCCTCACCCCGGGTAGAGATGTAGTTCAAAGCCGGTTGTTCTCCATGAGAGCGAATGCCAGCACCCTAGTGCCGGGTAAGGGGGGCCACAAGCAAGCGGAGAGCCGCGCTGCGACCTCCTCACAACCTTTGTCGGTTAACCCCGGTGCCCCTTCGCGAGCGAAGCTGCGCAGCCCTTTCCGAATACCACGGTGAGCCTCGATAGCGAAGGCGGGGAAACCGTCCCGTGAAGCCATTCGGACCGGTGAACGGCCCTAACCCGTGCGGATTCCCTGGCTGGCCCAGACCATGATCGCTTCGGACCCTATCAGCCCGAAGCGTGAATCATCGGTCTGACCAAAGACTGGAGCCGCATCGCGTTCGAAGAAAACCGGTGGTGCTCTAGGCTGCGTCCGTACGCCGCCAGCGGCCCAGGGCAAATGCCGCGTACACCGCCACCAGCGCCGCCGCCAGGCCGTACCACGTCAGCGCATATTCGAAATGACGATTGGGCAGCTCGAGACGCGTCACGCCGCCTTTCGGCCAGCCGCCAGGAGGAGCGGGCTCGGCCTCCGCATCGATGAAAAAGGGGTGCACGCGCGCCGCGCCATCGGTGGCGGCTGCGGCGCCCATGGCGGCGATGTCCCGCCAATACCAGATGTTCCGGCCTGGATCGTTCGCCGGCACGAACATGCGCTGCGTCTCGGGCGCGCGCAGTAAGCCGACGATACGCACCTCGTCGGCGATCTGCCCCGCCGGCCGACGGTTCGGCGACTTGAGATCGTTCGGCACGAACCCGCGATTGACGAGCACGATGCTGCCGTCGGCGAGCTTCAGCGGCGTGATGATGTAAAAACCCGGGCCGTGCGTGGCGTCGAGCGCATAAAGGTGCGCCTCGCGGTCGTTGAGGAACCGGCCGGTCGCCTCGACGCGCATATATTCGTAGTCCTCACCGCGCTGCGCCGCTTCGTCCGCAACCGCCAGCGATACCGGCGCGGCATGCGCCCGCTCGCCGATCGCCGCGACGAGGTGGTTCTTCCACGCCAGTCGCTGCATCTGCCAGTTGCCGAGGGAAATCAGCGCCACAAACCCTGCGAGCATCGCCACGGAAGGCCAGAGCAAATGCTTTTCGCGAAGCGTGCGCAGCATGTCAGCCGATCCCGTTCCCGCCATTGGGTACGCAATGTTGGTGGCGCTCAATCACCGGCGATACGTCCCTCTTCTGCCTTGTTGCGATACTGCAAAGCTATGAGCAGCGCTTTGAGAAAGCGCAAAAGACCGAGTGCGATGAGCGGCGTGCCGATGCCCCATAGGAGAACGTGCATCCACACGGGCGGCTCGTAGGTGAACTCCACATAGAGCGCCATCCCGCAGATGAGGAAGCCTAGGATGAAGATGCCGAACACCGCCGGCCCGTCACCGGTATCGATGAACCGGTAGTCGAGGCCGCAACGCTCGCATCGATCGCGCATTTCCAGCACGTTCTTGAACAGACGGCCCTTGCCACAGCGCGGACAGCGCGCGAGCAGCGCAGAGAATATCGGCGAGACAGACGGTTGCTTCACGGCGCGGCCTCCTTCGATATCGACAGCTGGTCCCTGGCTCGGGCGCAAGGAACCTCCGGCGCCGGTTGAAAGAGCGAGCAGAAGCCGGCCGAAAGTCGCTCCGTGTAGCTCTGCCCTCGCCCTGTGCGGCCGCCTGCTTTCAGGCCGCTGCCCTTCAACCGCAGGCCGGTTGGGCCAGTTCGCCGTGCGGTCGGTCGATGGCTCGGCGCCGCCACAATAGCACAGGGCGGCCCGAAGGCCGCCCTGGCATGAGCTCTGCGACGATGGGGCAAGCCCCAAGTCCCGTGCGATGCGACCTTAGTGGCCAGCGCCGCCCGCGTTGGCGCCCGCGCCCCAGACGTAGATCGAGGCGAACAGGAACAGCCAGACCACGTCGACGAAGTGCCAGTACCAGGCGGCGGCTTCGAAGCCGAAATGCGCCTTGGGCGTGAAGGCGCCGCGGAGCGCACGGATGAGGCAGACCAAGAGGAAGATGGTGCCGATGATCACGTGCGCGCCGTGGAAACCCGTCGCCATGAAGAAGGTGGCGCCGTAGATGTGGCCAGCAAAGCTGAACGCGGCATGCTGGTACTCATAGGCCTGGAAGAACGAGAAGATGACGCCGAGGATCACCGTCAGCAGCAGGCCGAGAACGATGCCGCGGCGATCGTTCTTGAGCATGGCGTGGTGAGCCCACGTCACGGTGACGCCCGAGGTGAGCAGGATCAGCGTGTTGAGGAGCGGAATGCCCCACGGATCGAACGTGTGCTGGAAGACACCCGGCGTCGCGGCACCCGTGGCCGGCACGGTCACGCCCGTACCGTCGGCCGGCACCGGCGGCCACTGACCGCCGAGCAGCTGATCGCGCGATACCTGGCCGATCATGTTGGTGGTGTTGAGGAGGTCATGCACCGACTTCGGGAACAGGGCGACGTCGAAGTAGGCCCAGAACCAAGCGGCGAAGAACATCACCTCCGACGCGATGAAGAGGATCATGCCGTAGCGGAAGTGGAGCTGCACGACCGGGGTATGTTCGCCCTGATCACCCTCCGCGATGACGTCGCGCCACCACAGGAAAGCGCTGGCGATAACGCCGGCGGCGCCGAGCGCGAACACCCATGGGCCCGTGAGGCCGAAGAGGCCGGCACCGCCGTCCTGCGAACGCATCCAGATAACGGCGCCGAACATCATGACAAACGCCGAGAGGGACGAGCTCAACGGCCATGGGCTAGGATTTACAAGGTGATAATCGTGGTTCTTGGCGTGGGTGGCGGCCATTGTCGTGTTTCTCCCGTGGTCCCCGTTGGTGCTCCCGATCCCTGGTCTTTAGGCCTCATACGCGCAGGCCGAGGCCCGCAGGTTGAAACCTTGTCGCTGCGCACCAGGACCGGCCCTTGTGCGCAGCGTCTGTTATTCAAATCGTCATCCGCCGCTGCCCTTCACGGGCGCCGAGGCCTGCCCCTCGATCTTCTTCGGGTCTTTCACCGGATAGAACGAGTAGGATAGCGTCAGCTCCGAAAGGTGGCTTGTCTCCTCGTCGGTAGCGAACTTCGGATCGACGAAGAACGACACCGGCATGTCCATCGACTGGCCCGGCTCGAGCCGCTGCTCCGTGAAGCAGAAGCACTGCACCTTGTTGAAGTGCGGTCCCACCGGATCCGGCGTTACGTTGAACACCGCGGTGCCGGTGGTCGCGTGGTCTGAAGTATTCGTTGCCCTGTAGAAGGCGAGCTGGTTCTCGCCGATCTTGACGTCGATCCACGGCTGCACGGGCTCGAAGGTCCACGGCAGATTGCCGGCGACGTTGCCATCGAAATGCACGCGCACGACGCGATCGAGCACCGTGTCGGAACCCTTCTGCGCGCGCTGCGTCGTCCCCTGGAAGCCGGTGACCTGGCAGTAGAGCTTGTAGAGCGGCACAGCCGCGAACGACGCCCCCACCATGCCGGCGACGATGCCGGCACAGATCACCGCGATCGTTCCATCGCGGCGGCCTGCGGGAGTCCGGTTATGATCGTTCGAGGTCATCGCAGTACGCCCACCTCACATCGGCCGGTTGAAGACGTTGCCTCCCAACCGCACGATGGTCGCCGCGTAGAACAGCGCCACCAGTGCAGCGAGGGCCACGGCGATCGCGAACGAGCGCATCCGTTGGCGTCGCCGGCGTTCGTCTCCATTGGGCTCGTTGGTTGTCACCGCCGCCATATCCTCAGGCTAGCAGCCGCGTCACGGTATGCTCACCGAGCATGACCGCGAACAGCAGGAACAGATAAAGGATCGAGAACCCGAACAGACGCTTGGCAGCGGCGTCCGCCTCGCGACCCTCGGTGATCTTGCGCACGCGCCAGGCGAGCCACAGGAAAATGCCACCGAGCACGACCGAGGTCACCGCATACACCGCGCCCGCGAGCCCGATCATTGCCGGCGCGACGGCGAGCGGAACCAGCAGCAGCGAGTAGAACCAGATCTGGCGCCGCGTCTCGTGCGGTCCATGGACGACCGGCAGCATCGGCACCCCGACGCGCTCATAGTCACGGCAGCGATAGAGCGCCAGCGCCCAGAAATGCGGCGGCGTCCAGATGAAGATGATGAGGAACATCAGCACGCTTTCGATGCTGACACCTCCGGTCACCGCCGCCCAGCCGATCATCGGCGGGAAAGAACCGGCGGCACCGCCGATGACAATGTTCTGCGGCGTCAGGCGCTTCAGCCACATCGTATAGATGAAGACGTAGAACCCGATGGTGATCGCGAGCAGAAGCCCGGCCGTCCAGTTGACGAGGACGCCGAGGGTCAGAATGGAAAAGAACGACAGCACCGTGCCAAAGCTCAAAGCTTCGTCGGGCGTGACGCGGCCGCGCGGAATGGGCCGGGCAGCAGTACGCGCCATGCGGGCGTCGATGTCCGCGTCGTACCACATGTTGAGCGCGCCGGCCGCGCCGGCACCGATGGTGATGGCAACGAGCGCGATGATACCGAGGACGGGATGGATCGAGCCCGGCGCTGCGACCATTCCGGTCAGCGCCGTGAACACCACGAGCGACATGACCCGGGGTTTGAGAAGCTCGAAAAAGTCGCCGACGCTCGACTCCGTTACGGGTCCGGCGTGACCGATGTCGGCACCTGCGGGCGTTCCTTGCATTTCACTCAACCTTATTGACCCTGCTTCCACCCCCTTGAGAGGTGGTGCCGGACCTTGTCGTTTTTGCCCCAGCCCCCCGGGGCTTCGCCTCGGGCGGACGTCTCCCTGAACTCAACTCCGGCAGTGCAACGGGCGGAACCGAATTTGCCCCGCCCGTCGTCTGCATATCGTCGGCGACCTCAGTGGTGATCGGTCGCTTTGATCCGCGGCAGCGTCTCGAAGGAGTGGAACGGCGGCGGTGACGACAGCGTCCACTCGAGAGTCGTTGCACCCGGACCCCACGGATTAGCTAGGGCAGGCCTGCGGGCCATGAACGCCTGCAGCACGCCATAGATGAACACGAGGGTACCCAGCGCGGTGATGTAGGAACCCGCCGACGAAACGCCGTTCCAGAACGCGAAGGCATCCGGATAGTCGACGTAGCGGCGCGGCATGCCCGACAGACCGAGGAAGTGCTGCGGGAAGAACAGGATGTTGGCGCCGATGAAGGTCAGCCAGAAGTGCAGCTTGCCGATGGTCTCGTTGTACATGTAGCCCGACATCTTCGGGAACCAGTAGTACCAGCCCGCGAAGAGCGAGAACACGGCGCCGAGCGACAGCACGTAGTGGAAGTGCGCGACGACGTAATACGTGTCGTGCAGTGCGCGATCGACACCGGCGTTCGACAGCATCACGCCGGTGACGCCACCGACGGTGAAGAGGAAGATGAAGCCCAGCGCCCAGATCATCGGCACTTTGAACTGGATGGAGCCGCCCCACATGGTGGCGATCCAGGAGAACACCTTCACGCCGGTCGGAACAGCGATCACCATCGTGGCGAACACGAAGTAGGCCTGCGTATTCACGGAGATGCCGGCCGCGTACATGTGGTGAGCCCACACGATGAAGCCGACGAGACCGATGGCAACCATGGCGTAGGCCATGCCCAGGTAGCCGAAGATCGGCTTGCGCGAGAACGTCGATACGATGTGGCTGACCATGCCGAAGCCCGGCAGGATCATGATGTAGACTTCAGGGTGACCGAAGAACCAGAACAGATGCTGGTAGAGGACCGGATCGCCGCCGCCCTGCGGATTGAAGAAGGAGGTACCGAAGTTACGGTCCGTCAGCAGCATCGTGATGGCGCCGGCGAGAACCGGCAGCGAAAGCAGGAGCAGGAACGCCGTCACCAGCACCGACCACGCGAACAGCGGCATCTTGTGCATGGTCATGCCAGGAGCGCGCATGTTGAAGATGGTGGTGATGAAGTTGATGGCACCCAGGATCGAGGACGCGCCTGCGATGTGCAGCGCCAGGATGGCGAGATCCATTGCCGGTCCCGGATGACCCGAGGTCGACAGCGGAGCGTAGGCGGTCCAGCCGGTGCCTGCGCCATACCCGCCCGGAGGGCCCTCGACGAACAGCGACAGGATCAGTAGCGCGAAGGCCGCCGGCAGCAGCCAGAACGAGATGTTGTTCATGCGCGGGAAGGCCATGTCCGGCGCGCCGATCATCAGCGGCACGAGCCAGTTGCCAAAACCGCCGAGCATGGCCGGCATCACCATGAAGAACACCATGATGAGGCCGTGGCTGGTGACGAACGCGTTGTACATGTGGCCGTCGGCAAAATACTGCATGCCCGGCTCTTGCAGCTCCAGGCGCATGGCGACCGACAGCCCGCCGCCGATGAGGCCCGCGAAGATGGCGAATGCCAGGTAGAGCGTGCCGATGTCCTTGTGGTTCGTCGAGAACAGCCAGCGTTTCAAGCCGGTGGGTGCGTGATCGTGGCTATCGTGAGCCGATGTTGCTGTGCTTCCCATTGTGCGTTCGCCCTGTAAGTCCGTGTTCTGTTTGCCGGGCCGTGCCCGGTCCTGATCCTGCGATGCGCTGAGCGCAGATTATTTGGCGCGTGCCGCAGCGTCGGCGACCTGGCGCACGCCAGCCTGCTCGAGTGCTGCCTGATGCACGATGCCCTTGGCCTTTTCCAGCAGCTGCTTGCGCTGCTGCAGCAGCTCGCGGCGCTTGTCCTTGTCCTTCTCGGACTTGGCCGCAGCGGCGACGTCGTTAGCTTCCTTCATCGTGCCAGACCACGAGTTGTAGATATCTTCCTTCACGACGCGCACGGCGATCGGCATGAAGGCGTGATCCTTGCCGCAAAGCTCCGAGCACTGGCCGTAGAACACGCCTTCGACCGTCGGCTGGAACCACGTCGAGGTGATGCGGCCGGGAACGGCGTCGACTTTCGAGCCGAAGGAGGGGACGGTCCAGTTGTGGATGACGCCGTCGGGCGCGGCGGTGATGAGGACGTTCACCACCTTGTTGACGGGAACGATCACCTCGTTGTCGACCGCGAGGTTGCGCGGGGCATCGATGCCTTCGGAGATCAGCGCCTGCCGGCTTTCATCGTCCAGCATGCGGGTTTCGAAGGAGAGGCCGAGATCGGGATAGGCATGCTCCCAGTACCATTGATGGCCGGTCGCCTTCAGCGTGAGGTCGGCCTTCGGATAGCTGTACTGGAAGTTGAGAAGCCGGAAGGAGGGGATGGCGATGGCGACGAGGATGAGGATCGGAACGACGGTCCAGACGACCTCGAGCGTCGTATTGTGCGTGATCCGCGACGGAGTGGGATTGGCGCGCTCGTTGAAGCGGTACATGACGTACAGCAGGAGCAGCAGCACGAAGACGGTAATCGCAACGATGATGATGTTGACGAAGTCATGGAAGCGGTGGATCTCCTCCGCAACCGGCGAGGCTGCACCCTGAAGGCCCATCTCCCGCGGCGACGGCTGCCCCATTCCGGCCCATGCGACCGAGGCTCCGATCAACAGCATTGCAAATGCTGCGGCAGGCGCCGAGCAAAGCAGTCGTCTCAACATTCGTCCGCTCCCATAGTGCTGCTCGGCTCGTTGGCCGAGACCCTCCCCACGACAGGCGCTGTTTATGATCCAGTTCGCCCGCAACTGACGCGCCGGCGACTCAGGCCGCCTGACGCAGGACACAAAGTCCCCTCGTTCACTAAGAGCACAATCGACTTCCATGCCTCAAGTCAAGCTTAATGCGGCATTTCCACGCGTTGTGAGGCCTGAAAAAAACCTATTCGCCGCTTTGCCATGACTGACCTATGTCAGTCCAAATTTTGGCCCGATTCCGGGAACACCACCAAACGGCGCATCGGGGGTTCACCGGCGCAGATCTCAGGAGCACCGCGTGCAGAACATTGTCGTGGCTGACGGCCTTCGATGCCGCAGTGCGTTAAACCTGCCCACGCGGGCTGGAGCGCGCCTTCCGCGCGCGCTGCTCGCCCTCGGCGCGCTCTTCATTGCCGCTCTTCCCGCCGCCGCGCAGGAGGGCACCGTCAAGGGGCAGCACGGTGACTGGCAGATCGTCTGCAAAGATCCCCCGCCCGGCGCGAAGAACGAAGTATGCGCCCTGGTGCAGAGCGTCACCGCCGAGGACAAAGACAACATCGGCCTGACGGTCTACTTCCAGAAATTCTCGAACGGCACCCGCGTGCTGCGCGTATTTGCGCCGCTCGGCATTCTGCTTCCGCCGGGACTGGGCCTGAAGATCGACGACAAGGATGTGGGACACGCGCCATTTCTGCGCTGTCACACCTTCGCCTGTTACGCGCAGGTGGTCGTGGAGGATCCCCTCATCGAGCAGCTGAAGAATGGCAAGACGGCGATCTTCATCATCTTCCAGGCCGAGGAGGCCGGCATCGGCATCCCGATTTCCCTCTCGGGCTTCAAAGAGGCCCTCACCGAGCTGAAATAGCGATGGCCCGGCGGTAAGCCCTCAACCCCGGCGGCACGCCAGCTTGATCTCGACGCCTGAAATGACGGTGGGCGCACCCGCGCCCACGCCGGCGGCATCGCGCGCCGCCCCAAGTCCCGATTGAGTTGCTTGGCCGCCTGCGCCGAGCCTCAAGCGGCCTTGCGCTCGCGGTGTTGGCGCGGAGCTTCCTCCGGCACGTTGGGCTCCGGGAAAGCGATGTAATCGTGAGCCGCCTGCGCGCCCTCCGTGGCGAGCGCGGCAACGTTGGGCGTGCCCAGAGACGTAAGCGCGTGCGTCACGCGCGAGGCGCTTTCCACATAATCGTCATAGGCGGAGCGCCAGAACTGCAGCTGCGCGGTGAGGAGGTCCTGCGGCGTGCGGCAGTAGGCGAGGCGTCCCGGCATCTGCATGTAGGCCTGGGCACGGCGATTGAAGAATCCAAGCATTTCGATCTGCGTGCGCGCTACGCCCTTGAGGAAGGGATCGTACGCCTGACCGAGAACTTCAAGACCGCCGAAATACATCTGGAATGCGGAATGGGCAGTGGATTTTCCGATCGCATCCGGCGTCGACGCGTGAGCAACCATGTGACGTCCTCCCTTGTGGGACGGCCCGATTGCGGCGGGGGAGCCAGGCTGTAGGCCGTCTCCGTTGAGGGTTTGCAGCAACCCAACGAACAAAAGCTTAGCAGGCAAAACCGCCGGCACGTTGACACAAATCAAAATCATGCACAGCGCGCGAATCACATTGATCGCGCAAACGTTATTGTGTCGTCCGCGCCGTGGCAGTGGTATTGGAGCGACACCGCCCCCGCACCACCCGTTGACTCGGCCGCATCTGTCCGCCCACAGTACTAATCTCGCGTTCGTGAATTAACGTTCATCGCTTAGTTGCGTCGAGTCATGGTGGGGTTTCAGTTTCCCGGCGGCATCAAGGGCCGCGCTGCGTGGAGTATTGCAGCGCTGGCCATCGGCGCCCTGCCGTTCAGCTCCAGCGCCGCAGCCGACGGTCCCGCCCAAGAGCCCTATGTGCCGGGATGGCGCGAGGTGTGGGGCGGCGCCGATGTTTCCAGCCATGCCTGGCTGATCTACTCCGGCATCACCGTCTCCCCCTATAGCAACGTTTACGAGGACGGCCTGCGCCTGCGCGTCACGGGCGGCTATGGGGGCTATGTCTATGTCGGCGAACGGCGCACCCAGCAGCAGACATTCAACGCCCGCACCTCATATGCAGAGGGTCTGGTCGGCTATCAGAAGCGGTTCGGTCCTGTCACGGCCAAGGGCTTCGTCGGCATCTCCGCCATCGAGCATGAGATCGAGCCTTTCGATCCGGAAAACCCCGTGCAGGGCCAGAAAATCGGCCCGAAGATCGCGGCCGAGCTCTGGATCAACATGGGCGAGCAGGCCTGGGGGCAGGCCGATCTGGCATGGACGTCCGCACACAACACCGCCAGCGCCCGCGTGCGCACCGGCTATCGCATTTGGGGTGACGCCTCCATTGGCCTCGAGGGGGCCATCTACGCCAACGACCTAGGCGAGGATGTGCGCGCCGGCCTCTTTACCCGCTATGCATGGCAGGGCGGCGAGTTCTCGATTGCCGGCGGCTACGCGGGCCGCTTCCTCGACGAAGCAGACATGCTCCGCGACCCCTACACCACCGCTACCCTGCTCCTCCAGTTCTAGGACATGGACGTCGGCGTCGGCCCTGCGCCCTGCCGGCTATGTGACGCCACGTGGATGGTGCTGACCGAAGTCGGGCGTAATTCCCCAACGATATCAATGCGTAGCGTGGCCACCACACGGAGGGCTGCACGATAGACGCTGCCGCAAACGTGCGCCGCGAAGGCGCACCGGCACCGCCCACGTCACCCGTTGGCCACGCCATCAACGCGCCATGAAGCCATGCAAACAAAACGGTTGTTCGCTTTAAGGCGTGCCACTACAAGACGCCCTTTCACAGTTTCATAAGTGTCCCGGCCGATGCCAAAGCTCAAGCCAGCCACCCAGCGCGCGCGGCGCGAGCACATCCTCGACGCCGCGGAAGTGTGCTTCGCGCGCGGCGGATTCCATCGCACCACCATGCAGGACATCTGCCGCGAGGCGGCCGTCAGCCCCGGCGCGCTCTACGTCTATTTCAGCTCCAAGGAAGATCTGATCGCCGGCCTCGTCGAGCGCGATCGTGCGGATTTCGCCGAGCGCTTCGCGGAGGTTTCCGCCTCGAGCGATTTCATGCGTGCCCTGTCCGAGCTCGGCCAGCACTATTTCGAGGAGGACCCGCCACACAGGCGCGTCCTCTGTCTCGAGATCGGTCTCGAGTCGACGCGCAACCCGCGGGTCGGCGAGATCTATCGCTCGGTCGACCGCTACGTGCACGGAAGCTTCGAAGCGCTCTTCACGCGCCTCGCCGCCGAGGGACGCATCGCGCCCGACCTCGACATCCCGACGGTCACCAATCTCTTCTCGCTGATCGGCGATGGAATTTTCACGCGGCGCGCCGTCGATCCCGACTTCGATGCCGAGACGGTTATCCCGGCAGCGCTCGCGCTGATCGGCAAGCTGCTCAACGTCCGGACGGACGGGCAGACGCATGCGCCAGCCACGACGGAAGCGACCCATGGAATCGGCACGGGGGAGAAGAAACGTCGATGAAGCGATTTCTTCTGATCCTGCTCTTGCTCGGTGTCCTGGGCGGGGGCGCGGTGTTCCTTGCCCCGCTCCTCGCGCCGCAGGTGGCGCCGTATCTGGCTGCTATCGCCGATTGGCACGCTGGCCGCAAAGCGCCCGGTAAGACGCACGAGGTTGCCTCGACGCCGCCCCCCGCGGTTACCGTCGCGAAGACACAGCTTGCGGATTTCGTCGAGCTGGTCACCGTGACGGGCTCGCTCGTTCCGCGCGATGAAATCCTCGTCGCACCGGAAGTGGAAGGCTTCCGTGTGCTGGAGCTTTTCGTCGACGAGGGCGATCGGGTGAAGCGGGGCGACGTGCTGGCTGTGCTCGTGCAGGAATCCCTCGACGCCCAGCTCGCCCAGAACGCCGCTGCGCTCGCGCGCTCAGAGGCGGCGATCGCGCAAACGCGCAGTCAGATCACTGAAGCGACCGCGCGCCGCGTCGAAGCAGAAGCCAACTTCGAGCGCGCAAAACCGCTGAAGACATCCGGTTACCTTTCCGGCGCCACCTACGACCAGCGCGAAGCCGCAGCCAAGAGCGCCGCCGCACAGTTGAAGGCCGCCGAGGATGGACTGCGCCTCGCCGAAGCCGAGAAGATGCAGGTGGAAGCCCAGCGGCGCGAATTACAGTGGCGGCGCACGAATACCAAGGTGACCGCACCTGCTGACGGTCTCATCAGCCGCCGCACGGCGCGCATCGGCGGCATGGCCTCGGGCGTGGGCGAACCGATGTTCCGCATCATCGCCCGCGGCGAGGTCGAGCTCGATGCGGAGGTGATAGAGACGGAGCTTGGGAAGATTGCCATTGGCCAGAAGGCGCGCATCGACGTGGCCGGCGTTGGTCCCGTCGAAGGCAGCGTGCGTCTCGTTTCGCCCGAAGTCGACAAACAGACCCGCCTTGGCCGCGTCCGCGTGTTCCTCGGCGACGATCCGCGCCTGCGCATCGGATCGTTCGGCCGCGGCACCATATCGACCGCGGCCAGCCAGGGCCTCGCCATCCCCTCGTCCTCCGCCATCTTCGATGCCACCGGCACCTACGTGCAGGTCGTCCGCGACGGGAAGGTGGAGCGCCGCGACATCGAAACCGGCCTGATCGCCCGCGGCCTCGTGGAGGTGCGCCGCGGACTCGCCGATGGCGACATCGTCGTCGCACGCGCCGGCACGTTCCTGCGCAGCGGCGATCAGGTCCGCGCTGTACTGCCTGACTCCAAGATCAGCGAGGCGAAGTAATGCGCCTCAACATATCGGCATGGTCGATCCGCCGCCCCGTGCCGGCGATCGTGCTGTTCTCGGTGCTGACGCTGCTCGGCGTCATCAGCTTCATGACGATGCCGGTGACGCGATTCCCGAACATCGACATCCCGCTGATCTCGATCACGGTCGTACAGTCCGGCGCCGCACCCGCCGAGCTGGAAAGCCAGATCACGCGCGAGGTCGAGGACGCCGTCGCCAATATTCCCGGCGTCAAGCACATCATGTCCACCGTCACCGATGGCTCGTCGTCGACGGTCATCGAGTTCCGGCTCGAGATAAATCAGGACCGCGCCCTCAACGACGTGAAGGATGCGATCGACAAGATCCGCCTCGACCTGCCGCGCGACATCAACGAGCCGATCGTGCAGCGCATCGACGTCGAAGGGCAGTCGATTCTCACCTTCGCGGCATCCTCGCCCGGCATGACGCTGGAGCAGCTCTCCTGGCATGTCGATGACGTCATCACCCGCGAGCTGCAAGGTCTGAAGGGCGTCGGACGCGTCGAGCGCATCGGCGGTGTCAAGCGCGAGATCCGTATTCTCCTCGACCCCGACCGGCTCCTCGCCTTCGGCATCACCGCGGCCGAGGTCAACAACCAGGTGCGCGCCACGAACGTCGATCTGGGCGGCGGCCGCGGCGAGGTTGGCGGCCAGGAGCAGGCGATCCGCACGCTGGCTGGAGCACGCCAGGTGGAAGATCTCGCCAACACGCAGATCGTGCTTCCCGGCGGGCGCCAGGTGCGCCTTTCCGACCTCGGCCGCGTGATCGACGATGCGAGCGAGCAGCGCTCCTTCGCGCGCCTCAACAGCGAGCCCGTCGTCTCCTTCGCCGTGTTCCGCTCGAAGGGCGCGAGCGAGCTTTCCGTTTCCGATGTCGTCATCGCGAAACTCGACGAGCTGCAGAAACGCAACCCCGACGTCCGCCTCACCAAGATCGATGACGCGGTGGACTATACCCGCGGCAATTATAAATCCGCGATGGAGACGCTGATCGAAGGCGCGGTGCTGGCCGTGCTCGTCGTGCTCGTCTTCCTGCGCAACATACGCGCAACGCTCATCGCTGCGGTGGCGCTGCCCCTCTCCGCCATTCCGACATTCTGGGCGATGGCGATGATGGGCTTTTCGCTCAACCTCGTCAGCCTGCTCGGCATCACGCTCGTCACCGGCATCCTCGTCGACGACGCAATCGTCGAGATCGAGAACATCGTGCGCCATATGCGCACCGGCAAATCGCCCTACCGCGCTGCCGTCGAAGCCGCCGACGAGATCGGCCTCGCGGTCATCGCCATCTCGCTCACCATCGTTGCGATTTTCTCACCCGTATCCTTCATGGGCGGCATCGCCGGACAGTATTTCCGTCAGTTCGGGCTCACCGTCGCCGTCGCGGTGCTCATCTCGCTGCTGGTCGCCCGCCTCATCACGCCGATGATGGCCGCTTACCTGATGCGTCCCGTGCGCCCCGAGCACGAAGGCGACGGGTTCATCATGCGCGCCTACGTCGGCTTCCTGCGCGCAACGTTGCGCGTGCGCTATCTGACGCTCATAGCCGGCCTCGCGATGTTTGCCGGCTCGATCTACGCCACGACGCTGCTGCCCACCGGTTTCATGCCCGACGAGGACACCTCCCGCGTCGTCGCCTCCGTAGAGTTGCCGCCCGGCGCGACCCTGGAGGATACGCGGATCACCACCGACCGCATGGTCACCCTGCTCCACACCATCCCCGAGGTGCGCAGCGTGTTCGTGCTCGGCGGCTCGACGCCCACCGGCGGTCTCGAGGTGCGCAAGGCATCCCTGTTCGTCAATCTCGTGCCGAAGACGGAGCGGGAGCTGCCGCAGAAAACATTGAAGACGATCATCTCCGCCAAGCTCGCCTCGGTGCCGGATGCGCGCGTGTGGTACGTCAACGAGCGCGGCGAGCGCGAGCTTTCGTTCTCGATGCTGGCGCACGACGGCGAGGTGCTCGGCGATGCGGTGCGCAAGCTCGAAGGCGCGCTGCGCCAGGTGCCCGGGTTCACCAACGTCGCCGCCGATGCCGCCGTCGACAGGCCGGAGCTGCGCGTCGTACCGAAATTCGACATCGCCGCGCGCCTCGGCGTCGCACCGAGCCGGATTGCCGAGACGATCCGCGTCGCAACCATCGGTGACATCGACGCCAACCTCGCCAAATTCAACGCCGGCGACCGCCTCGTCCCGATCCGCGTGCAGATCGAGGAAGACGCGCGCACGGACATGCAGCGCCTGAAGAACCTCCGCGTCACCAATTCGAATGGCACCGCCATTCCAATGGCTGCCGTCGCCGACATCGACTTCGGTCGCGGACCGAGCTCCATCAACCGCTACGATCGCCAGCGCCGCGCCGTCATCGGCGTCGACCTGGAAAGCCGTTACGCGATGTCGGATGCGCGCGAGACGTTCCTCAAGGTGGTGGAGAACCAGAAGCTGCCGCCCGGCGTGCGTCTCCAGGCTTCGGGCGATGCCGAGGTGCAGGACGAGGTCGCGACCGGCTTCATGACCGCCATGGGCACGGGCCTCATGATCGTCTTCGGCGTGCTGGTGCTGCTGTTCGGCAGCGTCGCGCAGCCGATCACCATCCTTCTGTCGCTGCCGCTATCGTTCGGCGGCGTCGTCCTGGCACTGCTCGCCACCAACAACTCCGTCAGCATGCCGGTTTACATCGGTCTTCTCATGCTCATGGGCATCGTGACCAAGAACGCGATCATGCTCGTCGATTTCGCCGTGGAGGAGATTGCCCAGGGCGTTCCGCGCTTCGACGCGGTCATCGACGCCGGCCGCAAGCGCGCTCGCCCCATCGTCATGACGACGCTGGCCATGGTTGCCGGCATGGTGCCGAGCGCGCTAGCCCTCGGTGACGGCGGCGAGTTCCGCGCCCCGATGGCAATCGCGGTGATCGGCGGGCTGCTCGTCTCGACGGTTTTGTCGCTCGTCTTCGTGCCCTCGTTCTTCACCGTGATGGACGACATCGGCCGCGGTGTATGGTGGATTTTCGGCCGCTTCATCGGCCCCACGGACGAGCCGCCGGAATACATCGCTGCGCTCGCAGCCGAGCGGCAGGCAAAAGCTGCGCACAACGCGCCTGCTGAATAGCGCGCAAGCTCCGGGAAGCCGGCAGCTCCACTCTCTCTGCATGGCACGATACCGTCAGAGCAGCAGAGCAACGCGTCTGCGCGCCTCAACCCGCCGGTCGTGCAGCACAACAAAAAGCGCGGACGCACCGTGATGGATGCGTCCGCGCGAAAACTGCAGCCCTGTCGGCTCGGCTTGCCGATTACTTCGTGGAAGCCGTAGCGTCGTGCTTGAAGAACACATCGACGCGCATGCCGGTCAGCAGCGGCGGCGAACCGTCGAGATCGACGATCGCTTCCAGCACTTCCACGTCGTTGGGACGGCGCGGACCGCGCGAGACGATGTTCGGCGGCGACAGCGACTGGGCGATGGAAGAAACCCGCCCCTCGAAGTCCTGATCCGGATAAGCATCCGCCCGCACGACGACGCGCTGGCCGACGTGGATCTTCGCGGCGTCGCGCTCCTCGACCTCGGCCCGCACCTTCATGCTGGAGAGATCACCGAAGACGAGCAGCGTATTCTCGGGTGACGGCGCGGCAACCTCGCCTTCCTTGGCGATGACGTTGAGAACCGTGCCGTCGAACGGCGCGCGGATGCGCGTGTGCTCGACGCCGAGCTCCGCCCCGGAAAGCTCAGCGCGCGCAACCGAGAGCGCCGCTTCGAGGCGGGTCGGCAGCGGCATGCCGGATTTGTCGTTCACGGTCTTGAGGTTCGTGCGCTCGCTGGAGAGCTTCTTGCGTGCGTCTTCGAGCTTGGCGCGCGCGGCATCGACGGCTTCCTGCGGACCGTTCTTCGTGCGGCGCTCCTCGACGGCGTCATCGTATTCCTTCTGGGAGGAAAACACGGCACGCTCGGCGGAGGCGACGGCGTCCTCGGCATTGCGGCGCTCGAGCTGCAATCCGCGGGCTTCCTCCTCGTTGCGCTCGCGCACGCGCACCTGCTCCTCGGCGTAGGCGGCCGCAACCTTCGTCATCGCATCGTCGTCATCGAGACGGATGAGCAGATCGCCGGCCTTCGCGCTGTCATTGATGGCCACCGGAAGGTTGACCATGCGGCCCGGGACGGTAGCGGTGATGCGAACCTCGCCGCTCTTGGGCTCGACGCGGCCCGTCGCCGACGCCGCCCAGGTGGGACGCATCGCGGCGGCGGTGACGATATCGCTCTTGGATTTCTTCGCACCTTCGTCCGTCGACGTATGGGCGGTCTGCTCGCCCAGCGGACCCCAGCTGACGCGATTGACATAAATGCCGACGGCGACCGCCAGAATACCGGCGATCGCGAGTGTAACGACCGTTGGATTGACCTTTTTAAGCATGGGCCTTCCGTCTCTTTGTAAGATCTGCAATCTCTGGAGCGTCGAGGCCCTCAGGCCGGCGTTCCTCGCCGACGATCCGTCCATCTTCAATGCGCACGACGCGGTCCGCATAGCTCAGCGTGCGCGGATCGTGCGTAACCGCCAGCACGCTGCGGTGCTGTTCCTTTGCAATGCGCGCAAGGAGTGCCATCACGGCATGGCCGTTCTCGCCGTCGAGCGCCGCCGTCGGCTCGTCCGCCAGGACGATGGATGGCGAGGATGCAATCGCCCGCGCCACCGCAACACGCTGCTGCTCACCGCCCGACAGATTTCCCGGATAGCTCTTCAGGCGGTAAGCGAGGCCGACGTCGCGCAGCACCTCCTCGGAGCGGTTGGCGGCCGCGAAGCCCTTCTGTCCGCGCACGTCGAGCGCGATGCGCACGTTCTCCAGCGCCGTCAGCGTGGGAAACAGGTTGTAGGACTGGAAGATGAAGCCCATGTGCTTGCGCCGCAGGTCGGCCAGCTCTTCCGAGTTCAAACGATCCGTCGACGTCCCGGCGACGCGCAGCGTTCCCGACGTCGGCGAGAGAATGCAGCCGAGGATAGAAAGCAGTGTCGTCTTGCCGGAGCCCGACGGCCCCATGAGCAAGGTGAGCTCACCCGGGATGAGGGTGAGGGACGCACCCTTCACGGCGCGCACCTTGCCGGCTCCCGAGCCGAGCTCCTTGACGATGTCGATCGCTTCGAGGACGGGCTTGGGCTGGTCGCTCATCTGTTGAACACCACTGCAGGATCGATTTTCGTGACCTTCACGATCGCCGAAAGGGCCGAAATGGCGCACATACCCACCGTCAGCGTGAACAGCCAGAATGCTAGGCCCGGCGTCATCACCATGGGCAAGGCGGTGTTGTGACTTAGAACAAGTATTATTAGCGCAATGGAAATGCCCAGCGCGTAGCCGACAACGGCACTGATGCCAGCCTGAGCCAGGATAACCTTGTAAATATATCCCGACGATGACCCCAGCGCACGCAGCGTCGCGAACTCGCCGAGGTGGTCCTTCGTGCTGGAGTAGAGGGTCTGGGCGACGATCACGGTGCCCACGAGACTGCCGAGGAGCGCACCGCCGATGAGCGCCACACCCGCGCCGGTGCGGAACAGCCACTGCTTGAGGCTGCGGTCGCGGAACTCGGCCTGGGTCAGCACCTCGGCGCCATCGAGGCGTCCCTGCAGATCGTGCTGCACCTTCTTGATGTCCGCCCCCGGCACGGTCTGCACGAGGTAGAACGTCGTTCCATCGCTGTCTCCGAAGAGGCTGCGGGCCCGGTTCAGCGTTGTATACGTGTAGGGCGACTGAGTGAACGAGCGCACGCCATCCGTGAGCGCACGCACGCGGACGCGGCCGTTGGCGATCTGGGCGGTGTCGCCGATACCCTTGATGCCGAGCTCGTTGAGATAGGTGCGGTCTACGGCGACGGCTTCCGGCGCCTTGATGTCTTCCCAGGTGCCTTCGACGAGATTGAACGGCGCAAGACCGCCGTCCTCGGCATCGGAGCCGACGATCACCACGCGGGTCGATCCACCCTCGGGCTTGCGCCACTCGGCAAAGCGAACGATCAGCGGGATCACGGCCTTGACGCCCGGCGTTGCCAGGGCCTGGTGGCGCTCACGCGAGGTCAGCAGCATGCCGCCATCCTCGAAGCTCTTGGCGCCATACACGGTGATCCACAGATCGGCCTTCGCATGATCGATATTGGCGGTGATCATGTTGCTGGCGCCCAGGTAGAGCCCGAGCTGCACGGCAACGAGAACGATCGAAAACAAAATTCCAACAAGCGTAACCGCGAGACGGATGCGGTCGTGAAAGAGATTGCGAAAGGCAAGCGTCAAGATCATTGATCGGTTCCGCACTGAGTTGGGCTAGCTATCGGCCGAAAGCCGACACAGCAGCGCGTGCCGCTGGTATCCCGCCAACTTGGCCTCGAAAAGGCAAACTCATGCTTAAGAGTTGCCTAAGTATAACGCCAAAGCGCTCCATTAAGCTACGTGGAGGCTTTAAGCACGCCCGTGGGGCGTTAACGCGAAGAGGTCAAGAAAGGGGTAAGATCGAAACATCAAGGAAAGGTTTTTTATACCTTGATCGGTTCCAGATCCATGGAGGGCTCGTCCTCCGTCCGACATTCCGCCGCTTTCATAGCCTGCTTGCAAACGCACTATCTGGCATAATAACGGTGATACCGCCATGCGTCATGATCTTCCCTACCGGGTAGGCCTGAAAATCCTGGCCGGCGCTATGGTTACAGGTCTTTTGATCGGTGCAGACTCCGCCTCCGCCGCCCCTCCCTTGGAGACCGGCGTCTGGATCAATCATACGGGTAAGGGTGCCGTCGAGATCCGCCCCTGCGATGATGCCGGCCGCGGGGCCAGCCAGCTCTGCGGATATATCGTCTGGCTCAAGGAGCCGACCAACAAGCGCGGCGAGCCCCTGACCGATGGCTACAACCGCGACCCCTCGAAACGTAAGCGGACCATCTGCGGGCTGCCCGTCCTCGGCGCCCTGCAGCGGATCAGCGGCGGCTGGGACAACGGCTGGGTCTATGATCCCGAGCAGGGCTCGTCCTTCGATGCCGCCATCCAGCTCGCCTCGCGCGATAAACTGATCCTGACCGGCTACAAGGGCGTGAAGTTCTTCTCGAAATCGTTCACCTGGCGCCGCGCGCCGGCCGACCTGCCCCGCTGCGACGGTGAAGCGCGCGAAGCGAGGGCTCCAGCGGCAACCAAGGTGGCGCGCAAGCCGACCGAGACGGGATCGGTGCCCTTCAAGGTGCCGCGGCCGGTACCCGCGGTGCGCCCCAAGGCGGTCGAATAGCAGGGCGATCTAGCAGTGGCCCTCTTACGTTCACGCCCGACTGCGATGACGCCAATAGTCCGTGCCAGCACCCCGACGCCGCGCCATGACGATGCGTGACGTCGAAAAAGAAAAAGCCCGGCAATGCCGGGCTTTCTTCATTGTTGGTTGAGCGACGAGCGTCCACGCTCGTTGGCAGCTCGCTCAAGGCGTAGCGCCACGTCCCTCGCCGCGGTGGCTGTCGGTGCCGGCAACGAGCGCTTCCTCGGCGCGAACCTTATCGAGACGCGTCGTCAGGCGCGCAGCGAATTCCTTCACCCGGTCCATCACCAGCGGGCGCTGACGGTCCAGCGTCACCATGTGATAGCAATCGTCCAGCACGCACGTCTCCACGATGCCCGCCAGCTTGCGCTGGAGCAGCATGGCGTTGCGCAGATCGCTCTGGTCGTCATGGCGCGGATGGAAGATCAGCGCATGCTGCTTGATCTGGCCAAGCAGCGGCTTGACGTTGCTCACGAGGCGGCGGAACTCGTACACGAGGCCGCCACCGCGCGAGAACAGATCCTCGATCGAGCTGGCGTCGGACTGCACCGTGTCGAGAATGAAGTTCCGCAGCCGGTCGTCCTTGATGCCGTGGGGCATGCGCGCCTTGAACGTGAAGAGACGCGCGGTCCACTTCTGCTGCACCAGACGGAACAGGTTGAGGTGCCACGGGATCGCCCAGCCATTCGGCCAGAAGGTCGGCGAGAAAAGCATCAGTCCGTGAATCTTCTCGGGACGCATTGCGGCGAGCCGCAGCGAAAGCATGCTGCCCGCCGACATGCCGCCGACGATGACCGCATCGCAATGCTTCATCAGCTCATCGTGAGCTTCTTCGAGAGCTGCATACCAGTCGCGCCAGGTCGACAGTCCGGAAACGTCGGTTCCGCCGGCAAGACCGGGAAGCAGAGGGCAGTAAACCGTATAGCCAAGCTGGGCCAGCGTGTGCGCGACGAACTTCAGCTCGATCGGAGAGCCGCCCAAGCTATGGACGAGCAGCACGCCGTTACGCCCCCCGGGGACGAAAATGCTGCCCCAAGTCGCCTTCATTTTATCGCTGTTTTTCATCGTGGTAACTAAACTCGCTCGCTTACTAGACGAAGCCAATCGAACCCCACCAGGCCCCGATCCGCGCGAGTAGTACGCGCTGGTCCGAACCTTGTCGCTGAAACTCTCTCTTTTTCGTTTCCTCAATCGAGAGTCGATCGCATTCGATCGTCAGCCCGACGTCTGTGGGAATAGCCGTCGTTTTGGATGAGGCCCCGTACCCGCACAGTACGAGAGGGAATGGAGCCCCCTCACTGACCGGAACCGCCCCGAAGTTCGATTGGTCACCTTGCCGCAGTCCGTAATCCGCTTCGAATGTTTTCCCGTTTCCAAAATGTAGTGCCCGAACTCTGCTGCAACACGCCATGTTGCCCATATGCATGCAGGCGAGGTCCAATACGCGGGGGCTTGGGGCGAAAACATGGCGGACCTGTGTCCTGCGATTTGCCACTCGAAGATGAACGACCCCGTGCAATGGCGGCGAGTGGGCAGCATCTCCCTTCGAGTTGCAGAGGCGAAAAAGTCTTTGAAAATCGCCGCTTCGCGAAATGCCCGATTGTCACTGAATGTCCGGCGGAGAGAAACGCCGATGAATTGGCGCTTGCCCGCAGTCGTTAAAGTTTCAACCGGATGTTGTAGCGTCGCCACATTTGCGGCCGCGGCAAGATTCCCCCGTCCCGGGTCACGAGCGCTGTCCGCCCCCCGGCTTCGGACCGCTCCAGGAGCCCGCATGGAGATCGCAATCCTGCAGCGCTGAAAGAATTTGTGATCTTTCTAAGCATACCGATTTGCAGGCTGTACCCCTGCTCCGGCGGGCATTTCCGCCATCTGGAAGCCGGCCTGAGTCGGACCGTTCCGCTCGCCGGACGGCTTGCCCGGAGCTGGAACCGCCGCCCCCGCCGAGGACCGGCCCTGCAGACCACCCTGGTTTCACCTCGGTCCGCAGAAAGCCTCATACGCCGGGCCAGCCTCGGACACGGCTATTTCCGCGCCGCTATCCCCGCCGAAGCCGCTGTCACGCTACGAGCGCAATCGACACTCCATAGTGTGTGGTGCTTAGATGGTTGACGCGCATGCCGGCGGGAGCGGCGGGCGCTGCAGACCGAAGGACACCGCCGCGTTGCTCGCACCCGTTCGCCGCCCGCTCGCCCTTCTGCTCAGCCTTGCAATCGCCACCGGACAGGTCGCGCCCGCTTTCGCGCAGCCGCTGTCCCGCGCCGATTACGAGGCCTGCCAGGCCCGCGACGAAGGCACGTTCCGCACCGCCATCCAGGGCATCACCGTGCGCGCGCTGCAGGCGGGCATCGCCACCGTCGATTACCGTGCCGCCGTGGGCGATGAATGGCGCCGCATCGGCATGGACGACATCATCGACAAGCGCGTCGACCTCGCGGTCGAGGAGGTGCGGCGCGAGACGAGCTGGGCGAACCTGCTGCAGTCGCTCGCCAACCAGCAGAAGGCGCAGGAGCTGGCGACCGCGGTGGCCGAGCGCGTCTATCGCTCCGACGCGATGAAGACCGCCATCGAGCAACTTGCCGCCGGCGTCGGCACGCAAATCGGCAAGCAGATGGAATTCGCCACCGAGGATGCGACCGAGCCCGCGCTCGCCTGCCTCCAGGCGTTCGTCGGTGCCCGCTACGGCGACACCGCGGCCCGCGCCGTGATGGGCGATGCCGGGCGCACCGCCAACATCGATCCCGGAAAGGGTGCCGCGGAAATGTCGGCCGGCGCCGTGCTCCGCGAATCGAGCAGCGGCATTGCCGGCGCCGCCGTCCTGCTGATGCGCCGCCAGCTCGCCAACATGGCCGGGCGCATCGGGCAGCGCATCGTCGGCAGCGTGCTCGCGCGTCTCGTGTCGGTCGTGGCGGGCGGCGTCGGCCTCGTGCTGATCGCCAAGGACATCTGGGACCTGCGCAACGGCGTGCTGCCCATCATCGCCACCGAGATGAAGTCTGCCGAGATCAAGGCCAAGGTCCAGGAGGAGCTGGCGCAGTCCTTCTCCGAGCAGATCGCCGCCCACATCCAGGAGATCGGCGCCTCGACGGCCGACCGCATCATCGAAATCTGGCGGGACTTCCGCAGCGCCCACGCCGAGGCTCTCAGCCTCGCGGAACGCAACGAGCGCTTCCGTACTTTCCTCGATTCTCTGGCGCCTGCCGCCCTCGCTCGCCTCGACGAGGTCGTATCCCTGGTGCTGGGCGCCGAAGGCGAGGCGGGACTGCTGCGCCGTCTCGAGGACGGCACGCTTTCAACCGCCGTTAACACCTTGCCTCTGCCCGCGATGGAGATCGCACGCCAGACCCGCTCCATGGATGCCGGATTGAAATGGGCGGCGCTCGCGGGCGACGACCTGCCGAAGGTTGTCGAGCTGAGCCTCTATCGCCGCGTCCAGCCGGACGATCTGAGCCGTCCGACCCTGCATCGCCTGCTGGCGCTCGACGATCCGCTCGCAACCGTGCGCCTGGCTTCGATAGACCGCAGCGCGCGCGACACGCTCCTCGAGCTGAAAGACGCCGATCTCAAGGGCCTCGCACGCGGCCTCACAGAAGAGGAGCTCTCCAGCCTGTCGCGCTATCTCACCGGCCTGAAGCCCGGCCCGCGCGAGCGCGTATTGCGAGCCGTCGCCGCCGACCCCGCCAAGATCCACGCACTGTCCTCGGAGCGCGTGCGCACGGCCGTCGTCGCAAGTGCCGACCAGTCGGCCGCCGTCGATATGATGCTGCGCTCGGGCGCGATCCTGGATCCGCAGGCCGTCGAGGACGTCCGCCTCGTGTTCGACGGCCGTATCAGTCCCATCTTACTTTGGGAGAAACACCCCGCCATCGTCATTGGCTTCGCGTTCCTGGGGCTCGTCGTGCTTCTGCTGTTGCGGCGCCTGCTGTTCGCCCGGCCGCGCAATCGCGCGCCGGCATGAGCGGCTGACGCACGCCATCCCCAGCAATGTGCGCTGTCGAGTGTCATCCCGAGTTGCCCCTGCTATAAGCCACGGGGGCGCTCGAATCAGGGTCGGCCCACGGCGATGGTCCGCACCGGGTCCGCGCATGTCAGAGAGCTGAGGGGGAGTTTAAATATGGGACTGAAAGCGCCAGGCATCCTGACGTTCATGATCTCCGTAATCCTTACGGTAACCGTGCTGATCATTAAGTTTTTCGGCGCCCAGATTCCCTTGATCACAGGCAACGAGTTCTGGGCCCTTCTGCTGGCGCAGATCATACTCGTTCTGGGTTGCATTATGCGCGGTCTTTAGAACGTTTCTCGTTACACAGAATTTATGTGCGTTTCTGTCGCGCGGCACTCAGCGCTCTGGCTTCGGGGTCCGTGATCGACAATCACTTTCGCTATGAAATGGAACCTCCATCAGTTCGATCCATACGCAGATCGCGTGCGTCGCTCTTCGCGCGAGATTCTCGTCGCCGCCGTGTTGACGGTGGCGGCGTTTGCGTTCCTGCTGGCAGCTACGCTGGGTGGGGCCGTGATCAGTGATCCCAAGGTCGGCGTGATCGCCTCCGACCGCATCGTCATAAAGTAGACGCAAGGCATCGACGCGCGGCCCCGCGCGTCGACCTTCTAGGCTGCGTCGACACGCTGCGCGCGCACAAGACCACGCACCGAATTTCCCAAGAACACGGCATCTGCACCATCGAGATCGGCGAGCGTGAGCTGCGCCTCGCGCGCCTTGCCCTCGGCAAGCAGTTCTGCGCGCAGCGTCCCCGGCAACAGGCCAGCCGAAAGCGCGGGCGTAAGAAGCTCTCCATCGCGCTCGATGAAGATCGTCGTACGCGAGCCCTCCGCAAGCTCGCCGCGCTCGTTGAGATAGATCACCTCGTCGGTGCCGATCCGGTCGGCATATTCCTGCCACTCGCGATCGTAGAGCTCGCGTCGCGTCGTCTTGTGGAACAGGAAAAGATCGCCGCTGTCGACGCGCGACGAGGAAACCGCAAAGCGCATGACGGCGGAGGGAGCAGCCGGTGCGAGCGCCGTCGTCGTAACGGTGATCTCACCATCCTCGCTCAGCAGAAGACGGACCCGAAGACGCTTGTCCGTGCCCGCATCCGCCACCGCCTTGCGCAATTGCCTTTCCGCCGCATCCGCGTCGTAAGCGAAAGCGAAATAGCGCGCCGAGTTGGCGAGCCGCGCCATGTGCCGATCGAACAGCACGAAACCGCCCTGCGCCGGATCGTAGAGTAGCGTCTCGATCAGCTCGAAGCGCTTTACCGGGTCCGTGAGGAACTTCATCTTCAGGAGGCACTCGGCATATTCCTTCGGTCCCTGGGAATCGAAAACGACCCCCGAGCCGATGCCCATCTCACCGTCGGCATTGCGGAAGATCACCGCCGTGCGGATCGCCACGTTGAAGAGCGAGCGACCCTCGGGCGAGATGTAGCCGATGGCCCCGCAATAGACGCCGCGCGGCTCGGTCTCCAATTCCCGGATCAGCTCCATCGCGCGGATCTTCGGCGCGCCGATCACGGAACCCGGCGGGAAGATACCGCGCAAAAGCTCGCCCGTGCCGATATCCTTCAGCAGCGTTGCGCGCACGCCCGACGTCATCTGGTGCAGGGTCTTGTAGGTCTCGACGGTGAAGAGGTCCGTCACTTCCACGCTGCCGACCTCGGCGATGCGCCCGATGTCGTTGCGCATCAGATCGACGATCATCAGGTTCTCGGCGCGCTGCTTCACATCGCCGGCAAGCTGCAGTTTCGCCTGCGCGTCCGCTTCCTCTGTCCCCGCGCGCGGCGCCGTGCCCTTCATCGGCCGCGTGAAGATCGTGCGCCCCTCCTGCTCGATGAACAGCTCGGGTGAAGCCGACAGCACCGTGACCTCTCCGGTATCGACGATGCCGCCGTAGGCCACGCGCTGCTTCTGGCGCAGATCGAGGAAGAACGTGAGCGGCGAGCCTGAAAGCTTGAAGCGCGCCTTGAATGTGAGGTTGAGCTGATAGATGTCGCCCGCGCGGATCTTTTCGATCACCTCGTCGAAGCGCTCGAGATATTGGCTCTCGTTCCACGCCAGCTTCACGTCGGTGAAATGGAACGAGCCCGAGCGCGTATGCGTCGCGAGCCAGTGCTCCACCTCTGCGCTCGTCATCTCCGCAGGCGCCCGATAAAGGCCGATCCAAAGCAGCGGCACGTTGCGCCGCTCCGGCATCAGCGGAGCGAGCTTCGGCTCCAGCACATAGCCGAGCTCATAGGCGAAGAAGCCCGCCGCATGGAGCCCGCTCGCAAGCCCCGCCTCGATGCGCGCGAGCGCTGCCGGCACCTCCTCGGGCGTTGAAGCCGAGATGATGTCGAGAGGCTCCGAGAACAGGAGCGAAGGCGCCCCGCTCCCCGAGTTGTTGTCGAGCAAAACGAATGTCTGCGAAAGTGCCGCGGCTTCCTCGGTGGGATGCCCGTGGCCTTCGCGCCCAGGGTGCGCAGTCATTCGCCCTTGTATCCCGCGAGTGAAAAGAACGACACACGCCTGTGTGCATTTGCCCCGGCGGGCAGCACGCGCTCGGCGATTTTTTCGACGCTCGTGAACGCGGCAGCAGCCGGCCCCGCTTCATCGCCCACGCGCACGAGCAGCACCGGCGAAGGCGTTGACGGCGTGAAGGGTCGCGTCATCTCGAAGTGGTCATGCGGCGCACCTTGGCGCCAGGCGAGTATCGGCGTCGGCTCATCCCGCAGATAATAGAGCAATTCTGCCGTGATGGCCCTGTCGTCGCTGAGGAGCGCCGCAAACGGCTTGCCCGCGGCCGCAGCCGCGGCGAGCTCCGCCCGTGTTGCCTCACCCACTTCGCGCCAGCCGAGCGTGCGGGCGAACGGATCGGGCTTCAGCGGCATCGGTAGGCGGCCCGCGGTCGCGGTGCCGAAGATGAGCAGTGCCAGCACCGCCGCGTGCAGGGCGAACGAGGCTTTCAGCCATCCCCAGTCGCCGTCACGCACCATGGTAGCAACGACCAGCACACTGGCGGCGACGTAAGCGGGCGCCGCCCAATTGGCGTGGGCGCGCGACAGGAATGCCTGCACGAGGATGACGGCGATGATCGGCAGCGAGAACGCCAGCAGCAGGCGATCGGGATCGCCGATGCCCTTTCGCGCGCGCCACGCAATCACCAGCAGCCCAGCGAACAGGATCGGCCCGAACACGCCGAACTGGGCGCCGAAGAATTCCAGCGCCTTGTTGGGATGCAGCAGCGAGCCGCCCCAGTTCGCGTTGTCCGCGGTATGGGAGAAGGTCGCGAAACTGTTGGTGTAGTTCCACACGAGGTTCGGCACGATCATCGAGACGCCGATCGCCAGCGCCAGATAGAGCCGCCAGTCGCGCAGCAGGGTTCGCCGTTCGGGCGTGAAATAGAAATAGACGCCAGCGCACACGATGAACCACACCATGGCGTATTTGGCGTTGAGGCCCGCGCCGAACGCAACGCCCAGCAGCACCGCCGGCCAGAGCTTGTCCGTCGTCGGCAGCGCCGTGAAGCCGACGAGCGCCAGCGCCCAGCACAGCAGCAGCGGCACGTCCGTGGAGATGATCCCCGCCGATAGCGAAACACCGGGCAACGTCGCGAACGCGAGCGCCGACAGCGCACCGATGCGCCGATCGTAAAGCCGGCTGCCGAGCCAGAATACCGCGAGCGCCGTTACCGTATGCAGAAGCGGCGAGGGCAGGCGCACGCACGTCTCGCCGGCTCCGCAAGCGGTCGTGGCGGCGCCGATGATCCAGGCGATGAGCGGCGGCTTCGAGAAATAGCCCAGCGCCGGATCGACGCTCCACGCCCAATACTGCGCCTCATCGAAGAAGAGATCGGTCGCGTTCACGTAGAGCGCGGCAAGACGCAGGCACAGCAGCGCCATGAGCCCTGCGATGAGCAGCATGCCCCACTTGAAATCGCGGCTGCGGTCCGTGTGACCCGTGGCGACTGACATTGCCCACCCTCGAGGAAGTGCAGGGAAACGGCGGCCGGCGGGCTAAAGGCCGCCGCCGGCCCATTTACAGGCTCAAAGCGCCCCCGTGAAGATGCTGCGGCCGTTGCGAGGCCGGTATCTCGCCGCATCATTGCAACGGTGGGGATATTCAAGCGCCCCGCCGTGGAGGCGGCACGCGATGAGGTTTATCTCAACAACGTTGATTCTGTTGCTTTTGCGCCGCCTGAAAGTGCCTCCGCGCGGAATTTACTAGCTTGGAAGACTTCGCCCAAGACTGGTATCTTTCGGCCCGCCAAGGGGCTATGTGGAGGCGTCGCGGCGAGTCCTGGCGGGATAGGGGCACTTGATGCGCGTCACCGTAGTCATTCCAGCGCTCAACGAGGCGGGCAACATCGGCCGCCTCATCGAGGAGACGTATGCGGCGGTTCCCGCCCAGCGTCTCGCGGAGGTGATCGTCGTCGACGATGCCAGCACCGACGCCACGCCCGCCGAGATCAAGACCCTCATCGCCTCCGGTAAGTTCCGCGGGTTGCGCTACCTGCGCCACGCCCAGCGCAGCGGCCAGAGCTGTGCGCTGCGTTCAGGCGTGCTGGCCGCCACGAGCCCCATCATCGCCACTATGGACGGCGACGGGCAGAACGATCCGAAGGATATTCCGCGACTGCTCGATGCCCTTGGCACACCCGGGAGCGAAGGCCCCGCGCTCGTCAATGGCTGGCGCAAGGACCGCAAGGATACCGGCTCGAAGCGTTGGGCATCGCGCGCGGCCAATTGGATCCGCGACGCCGTCCTGAAGGACGATTGCCCCGACACCGGCTGCGGCATCAAAGTCTACTGGCGCGACGTTTTCCTGCGCCTGCCGTTCTTCACCAGCATGCACCGCTACATGCCGGCCCTCTTCCAGACCTACGGCCATAAAGTTGCCTATGTGCCGGTGAACGACCGGCCCAGGCAGGCGGGCGTTTCAAAGTACAACAACCTCAACCGCGCCCTCGTCGGCCTTTACGACCTCGTCGGTGTGAGCTGGCTGCGCAAGCGCACGAAGGTGCCACCCATCGTCGAGCAGCATCCCGAGCCCCAGACGGTGGCGGACATCGCCGCTCGCCTCAAGACTGCGAACGAAGGCGACGGCACCCGCACGGCGTCCGAAAAAAGCTGAACGGCAGTATCAGAGCATCCGCTTCGGAACGGTAACCCATGGATCATCTCCACAGCCTTGTCGCGATGCTCAGCCAATGGTGGGCCTCAACGCCAATAAACGAAAAGATGTGGCTCGGCGTCGGCTTCTTCGCTCAGCTCATGTTCTCCATGCGCTTCATCGTGCAATGGATCGCCAGCGAGCGGGCGCGTCGCTCCATCGTGCCGGAAACCTTCTGGTACTTCAGCCTCGTCGGCGGCGCGATGCTGCTCGCCTACGCCGTCTATCGGCTCGATCCCGTCTTCATGCTGGGACAGGCGATGGGCCTCGTGATCTATGGCCGCAACATCTACTTCATCCGCGCGCATAACAAGAAGGAAGCGGCGGAGGCAGCGGCGGCCCCGGCAGCCGGAGGCACCGCGCCGAGCACGCAGTAGCGGCACTCTTCGCTCCGCTGGCAATCACTGCAGTCCGCGCCCAGCGATCCCCAGCCGCCGCTATGGTACATGCTTTTCCCTGCGCCGCGTTTTGCTCGCCTCTCCATCCATTGCACCGCGCGAGGATGGCCATCCCGAGCACCGTCGCCATCACGGCGACGATGCCATAGCCCGCACCGCATGCCCCGATTGCGCCGGCGGGCCACATCCCCGCCCCGGTCGTCAGACCTTTCACGTCCCTGCCCGACCGGAAGATCGCGCCGGAGTAAGAAACGCCACCCGCCGTTACGGCTTCGATCACGCGGATAAGATTCGGTGCGCGCGGGGCCCCGCGCACCGCGTCCCCATGGCCGGTATTCAACGGGTCGAACAAGGGTGAGAGATTGGCCGCCGACGCCAGCAGAGCGGTCGCACGCGCGGCTAAACGTCAATTCGAGACGAAGGTGGCGGATAGCGCGTACAGCGGGCTTCACAGCCGCGAAAATTATGCTATAAGCCGCAGATCGAAGCCGCTCGGTGAGGGCGGCTTTTCTTGTCGCCGCAGTTATGCGCGGCGGCCGCTCCCCGGATATGCTGGTTTTAGCGCGCACCTGGGAGCACGCGTTGGTGACGCGGGGTGGAGCAGCCCGGTAGCTCGTCAGGCTCATAACCTGAAGGTCGTAGGTTCAAATCCTGCCCCCGCAACCACCTTTATTTGCAGCGCTCTTTCGGCGGCTGTTTCCGCAGAATTCTTGGCCCCTTGCGAGAGTGCAAGGATACCGCCAAGCTCCCCCCTAACTTCGAGACGGTATTCGCCGCCATCGTTGGGGCTGATGCGGACCTCTTCGATAATACTGCGCAGTAGCTCGATGGCCTCGCGGTCCGTGTCGGAGCGAATCAGGTCGCTCAAGACTTCGACGCGGGCGCGGTAGACAGACGCCAGATTCGGATGCAGAAGCGGCTGCTCATCGCCGCTTAACGCCAACTCGCTTTTAAGTCGGCCCTGCTCTGCCTCCAGCACCTTGAGCTTGGCGTTGATCGCAGTTGCATCGGCGCCATCGAGAATCGCATCGACGAGTCGTTTTATTTGCCGATCCACCCGCTCAAGCTCGCGGCGCATCGCAATCCTCGCCGACGAAGCCTCCGAACGGATGCGGTTGACCTCGGCGATAAACTCCCGCGTAAACTCCTCGAACAGCGCCGGCTCCATGAGCCGAGTCTTGAGACAGTCCAGAATGGCCTGCTCGATCTTATCACCTCGTACAGTGACACGATTGGTGCAGGTAGCCCTGTCACGGGCCCCGGCACACGCGAAGCGGTTAGCGCCGGATTTCGTATAGCTCGCTCCGCACGCGCCACATTTCAGCAAACCTGAAAGCAAATAGCGCGGGCGCTTGACCTGCCAAAATACCGGCTGCTTACAATCGGGCCGCGTCCCGCGCGCCATCTCCGTTTGTCGCGCCTTAGCCCTGTCCCAAAGGTCTTGCGGGACAATCTGCAATTCAGGAACGTCGGTCACCACCCAGCTCTCGCGAGGATTGAGGCGCGACTGCCGCCGACCGGTCTCAGGATTCTTCATGTACTTGAGCCGGTTCCAAACCAGCCTGCCGATATAAAGCTCGTTGTTGAGGATCCCTGTTCCGCGGGCGGCGTTTCCGTTGATCGTAGACGGCCCCCACGATTGTCCCGAGGGTCCAGCAATGCCTC